>Ga0137306_100409_pt1 | contig 34919 bp, 32 predicted proteins | sample Inofroosms_March_FD_97187 | JGI IMG/M metagenome (GOLD analysis project Ga0137306, IMG submission 97187) | Mouse cecal microbial communities from Vienna, Austria - N-Acetylneuraminic and N-Acetylglucosamine D2O microcosms_March | ecosystem: Host-associated > Mammals > Digestive system > Large...
CTGAGATCACAGGACTAATGCGCATGCTTGTTTCCAAGGGTCATTACGGTGAAATGGAATCTGTATTCGCATATTTCATTGACCAGGTAAAAGAATATAAAAATATTGGTACTGCTTATGTGACTGCACCAATGCCGCTTTCGGACAGTCAAAAGGAGCAGATCAAGAAAAAATTACTGGAAACCACAAAATATGTGGAGTTTGAACTTCATTATGATGTGGATGAGAGTTTGATAGGCGGTATGGTAATTCGAATCGGTGACAGAGTGGTAGATAGCAGTGTAAAGAGCAGACTTATGACACTGACCCGGGAATTATCAAAAATACAGTTGAAAGTAGGTGAATGCGCTCCATGAATTTAAGACCAGAGGAAATAAGTTCCGTCATTAAAGAACAAGTGAAACGCTATGCCGCACAGCTTGAAGTATCTGACGTTGGTACCGTTATTCAGGTTGCAGACGGTATTGCACGTATTCACGGCCTGGAAAATGCCATGCAGGGCGAGCTGCTGGAATTTCCCGGTGAAGTCTATGGAATGGTGTTGAACCTGGAAGAAGATAATGTTGGCGCCGTATTGTTAGGAGACCAGAAGAATATCAATGAAGGTGATACCGTAAAGACCACTGGCAGGGTAGTTGAGGTTCCAGTGGGCGATGCCATGACCGGACGTGTAGTCAATGCATTGGGACAGCCAATTGATGGAAAGGGACCAATCGAGACTACGAAATTTAGGCAGATTGAGCGAGTGGCATCCGGTGTTATCTCAAGAAAATCTGTAGATACGCCGCTGCAGACCGGAATCAAAGCGATTGACTCTATGGTGCCGATTGGAAGAGGGCAGCGTGAGTTGATTATCGGCGATCGTCAGACAGGTAAGACAGCGATTGCCATTGATACAATTATCAATCAAAAGGGTCAGAATGTAAAATGTATTTATGTTGCAATTGGCCAGAAAGCTTCTACCATAGCAACCATTGTCAAGACATTGGAAGAATTTGGGGCTATGGATTATACAACTGTGGTGGCTTCCACTGCAAGTGAGCTGGCGCCCTTACAGTATATTGCACCATATTCTGGATGTGCCATTGGAGAAGAGTGGATGGAAAATGGAGAGGATGTGCTTGTTGTATATGATGATTTGAGCAAACATGCGACAGCATACCGTACACTATCCCTGCTGCTGCGTCGTCCGCCAGGACGTGAGGCTTATCCAGGCGATGTATTTTACTTACATTCCAGGTTATTGGAGCGTGCAGCGAGATTATCTGAGAAATTAGGCGGAGGTTCCTTGACAGCGCTGCCGATTATTGAGACACAGGCGGGCGATGTTTCGGCATATATTCCCACTAATGTAATTTCCATTACAGACGGTCAGATTTATCTGGAAACTGAGATGTTTAATGCAGGTTTCCGCCCAGCTATCAACGCAGGTTTATCGGTGTCTCGTGTAGGAGGTTCTGCCCAGATTAAGGCGATGAAGAAAATTGCAGCGCCGATTCGTGTGGAGCTGGCGCAGTTCCGTGAGCTTGCCGCATTTGCACAGTTTGGTTCTGAGTTAGATGCAGATACCACAGAGAAGCTGGCACAGGGCGAGCGTATCCGTGAGATGTTAAAACAACCACAGTATCAACCCATGCCTGTAGAATATCAGGTTATGATTATCTATGCGGCGACGAAAAAATATCTTTTGGATGTTCCGGTTGCTGATATCTTGCGGTTCGAACAGGAATTATTTGAATTTGTAGATACCAAATATCCAGAAATCCCAGAGGCAATCCGTACCGACAAAGAAATCAAAGAGGAGACGGAGAAAAAGTTAATCAAAGCCATTGAGGAGTGTAAGGCACAGTTCAAGTAGAAATCAGTTAGGTGGTGAATCATTATGGCGTCCATGAGGGACATTAAAAGAAGAAAAGGCAGCATACAAAGTACGCAGCAAATCACAAAAGCCATGAAGCTTGTTTCTACTGTTAAGTTGCAGAAGGCGCGCAACCGTGCGGAACAGTCCAATCCATATTTTAATTATATGTATCAGACTGTTACCTCCATGCTTGCCAGGAGCGGCAATTTGAATCATCCTTATCTAAAGGCAGGTAATTCGCAGAAGAAGGCAATTATAACAATTGCTTCCAACCGAGGACTTGCCGGAGGTTACAATGCCAATGTAGTGAAACTTGTCACAGGCAGCGGTATCGCCAAAGAGGATATCCAGATTTATATGATCGGGCGCAAGGCAAAAGAGCTTTTGGTGCGCAAGGGATATGAGATTAAGGCGGATTATTCGGATGTGATCGAGGGTCCCACTTACGAGGATGCTTCTGCGATCTGTAAGGAGGTCTTAGGAGCGTTTGGCAGAGGAGAGATCGGGGAAATCTATCTTGCCTATACGCACTTTAAGAACACGGTAAGCCATGAGCCTACGCTGATGAAGCTGCTACCAGTAGAATTTGATGAGGCAGAGCTGAATGAGGCGGACAGCAATGTGCTGATGAATTATGAACCGAATGAGGAAGAAGCATTGAATCTGATCATCCCCAAATATTTGACCAGTCTCTTCTATGGAGCATTGGTGGAAGCAGTTGCCAGTGAGAATGGTGCCAGGATGCAGGCGATGGATTCTGCGACAAGCAACGCGGATGAAATGATCAGTGATTTGACTTTGAAATATAATAGAGCGCGCCAGGGCTCCATTACGCAGGAGCTGACGGAGATTATTGCCGGCGCCGAGGCCATCTCATAGAAATGCAAAGCATTTCTATGAGATGGAAGGATGCGCAGGCTGTCTCAGAGGAAAAAGCCGCGAAGCGGCGAGCCAGCCGCGCACAGAAAAGCCAGTTGGCTTTTCTGATAGAATCAGGCTGAGAAGAGATAAAGTCTGAGTAAGATCGCAGGGCGGTCCAGAGGAAAGTGCTGCACTAGTGCAGCGGACCGCCCGCGAGCAGAAAAGCAAAAAGCTTTTCTGAATTAAGCATAGGAAGGCTCTTAGGCTTTTCTAATGTAATCAGGCCAGGAAGTGTAAGAGCCTGAGATTAACAATTATAAGGAGTGAAAGTATGCCAGGAAAAAATATAGGTAAAATCACTCAGATTATCGGGGCCGTTTTGGATATTAAATTTTCCGAAGGCAGTCTCCCGGAGATCAATGAAGCCATCAATATTCCGCTCAAAGAGGGAAAAAAACTGGTGGTTGAGGTTTCCCAGCATCTGGGTGATGATACAGTGAGATGTATTGCCATGGGTTCTACAGACGGACTGGTTCGGGGAATGGACGCAGAAGCAACTGGAGCGGCTATTACCATTCCAGTTGGCGAGCAGACTTTGGGGCGTATGTTTAATGTATTGGGTGAACCAATTGATGAGATTGCTCCCCCCACAAAAGTAGAGCATATGCCAATTCATAGAAAAGCTCCAGCATTTGAGGAGCAGGCAACTTCTACAGAGATGCTGGAGACAGGTATCAAAGTCGTTGACCTTCTTTGTCCCTATCAGAAGGGTGGTAAGATCGGCTTGTTTGGCGGTGCTGGCGTAGGTAAGACAGTACTGATTCAGGAGTTGATTCATAATATCGCCACCGAGCATGGTGGATATTCTGTATTTACCGGTGTAGGAGAGCGGACGCGTGAAGGAAATGACCTTTACTATGAGATGAAAGAATCTGGTGTTATTGATAAGACTTGTATGGTGTTTGGTCAGATGAATGAACCTCCAGGAGCGCGTATGCGTGTGGGCTTGACAGGTCTTACAATGGCAGAGTATTTTAGAGATAAGGGCGGTAAGGATGTGCTGCTGTTTATTGATAATATTTTCCGTTTTACGCAGGCAGGTTCTGAGGTGTCAGCGCTGCTTGGACGTATGCCTTCAGCGGTAGGTTATCAGCCCACATTGCAGACAGAGATGGGTGCTTTGCAGGAGCGTATCACTTCCACAAAGAATGGTTCCATTACTTCTGTACAGGCTGTATATGTGCCAGCCGATGACTTGACGGACCCAGCTCCGGCAACCACATTTGCCCATCTGGACGCGACAACCGTATTGTCCCGATCTATCTCAGAGCTTGGAATTTATCCTGCGGTAGATCCTTTGGATTCCACATCACGTATCTTGGATCCTCGTGTCGTGGGACAGGAGCATTTTGAGGTGGCTCGCGGGGTACAGGAGATTTTGCAGAGATATAAAGAATTACAGGATATTATCGCGATTCTTGGTATGGATGAGTTGTCAGAGGATGATAAACTGGTGGTAAACCGTGCCAGAAAAGTGCAGAGATTCTTGTCTCAGCCATTTTATGTGGCAACTCAGTTTACTGGAATGGACGGCAAATATGTGCCGATTGCGGAGACAATTCGCGGATTTAAGGAAATTCTGGAGGGCAAACATGATGATATTCCAGAAGGACATTTCTTAAATGCAGGCTCTATAGATGATGTTCGCGCCCGCATGAAATAGGGGGTACGCATATGGCAGAAAATTTTCAGTTGCAGATTATTACCCCTGATCGGGTGTTTTATGAGGGAGAGGCTTCTATGGTGGAGTTTACTTCCGTGGATGGAGAGATGGGTGTCTATAAACATCATATCCCTCTGACTACCGTATTAGCGCCCGGAATTGTCACCATTACAGAAGAGAACGGTAAAAAGGATGCGGCGATTCATGCTGGATTTGTGCAAATTCTCGGGGATAAGGTGACATTTCTCGCGGAGATTGCAGAATGGCCGAATGAGATTGATGTAGCGCGTGCCCAGGCAGCGAAAACGCGCGCAGAAGAACGGCTGCATAACCACAGTGCAGAGATTGATGTGGCGCGTGCAGAGATTGCATTGAAGAAGGCCTTGGTTCGTTTAGGTATGAAACAGTAAAAGATTAATTGTACTATAAGAACAGTGGAGTATCGTTTTTTACAATACAAAATAGAATAATTGTTGTATGATTGGATTAACAATTGAACAGAAAATTCAATCAGTCAAAGGCGTCTGTAATCATATACAGGCGTCTTTTTTAATGCACAGGAGCGCATAAGGAAAATTACTGCTAACGCAGTATGCGCCCCGCGCGCAGCGAGTAGGGGAAGAAAAACTTCCCTACTCAATTAGGAAAAGAGGTATGGATATGAGTAGACGAATTGCAGAGCATCCTATTTTGGGAGTGCAGGAAAAAGGAGAAAAGGTCACTTTTCTATGTGATGGAGAGATACTGGAGGGCTATGAGGGGGAACCAATTGCAGCAGCGCTGCGGGCGGCTGGCATAATGAAACATCGTTATACCAAGAAAGAACATACCCCCCGCGGGATTTTCTGTGCTATTGGAAGATGTACAGATTGTGTGATGATTGTAGACGGGAAACCAAATATTCGCACTTGCGTAACTCCTCTAAAGCAGGGAATGAAAGTGCAGACACAGTATGGTGTTTCCCCAAAGCCATTTGAAAAGCAATAGAGGAGAAAACAGTATGAAAAGATATGATTTGATTGTAGTTGGAGCAGGCCCTTCTGGTTTGTCAGCAGCAATTGAGGGAGCTAAGAGAGGGCTTCAAGTAGTCGTGTTTGATGAAAATGAGAAGCCGGGCGGACAGCTCTTTAAACAGATCCATAAATTTTTCGGTTCCAAAGAACATAAAGCGAAAATACGCGGCTTTGTCATTGGAGAACAGCTTCTCAAGGAGGCATCTGAACTGGGTGTAAAAGTTGTACTAAATGCGACGGTAACTGGTTTGTATATGGATAAGGAGCTTGTGGTAAAAATCGCAGATACCATCTATCACTATAAAGGGGATGCCATTTTAATTGCCACGGGTGCAGCGGAAAATATGGTAACATTTGAGGGCTGGACGCTTCCTGGAGTGATTGGGGCGGGGGCGGCACAGACCATGATGAATCTACATGGAGTGAAGCCGGGTAATAGAATCTTAATGTTAGGTTCTGGAAATGTAGGTTTAGTAGTCAGTTTTCAGCTCCTGCAGTGTGGGTGTGAGGTGGCAGCGCTGGTGGACGCGGCGCCCAGAGTAGGCGGTTACGGCATCCATGCGGCGAAAGTGGCCAGATGTGGGGTGCCATTCTATTTATCCCACACGATTGTAAAAGCGGAGGGTGAGGAGTGTGTGACTGGAGTAACGATTGCAGAGGTGGATAAGAAATTTCAATTTATTCCAGGGACAGAAAAACATTTTGATGTAGATACAATCTGCCTGGCTGTCGGGCTATCTCCGATGTCTCAGCTCTTAAAGATAGCAGGATGTGAGATGGAAGACAACCCGAAAAGAGGCGGCCAGGTTCCGATTTGCAATGAATATGGGGAGACTTCGATCAAAGGAATCTTTGTGGCTGGGGATGTGTCCGGCGTTGAGGAGGCTAGTTCTGCTATGATTGAAGGAAGAATAGCAGGAATCGCAGCGGCACAGTATCTTGGCTATATCGGCATTGAGGAATTGGAAGAAAAATTTGAAGAGAATAAGGCGGCTTTGGAAGGATTACGTCAGGGAATGTTTGCACCAGAGAACAGGGGGAAATTGATAGAGCGTACAGAGGAAGGAATACCAGTTTCCATGAATTTGCTGACAAAAGGATATATCGCAGAGGATGAGATTGAGCGTTATCCAGGAGTAACCCACAGAGCAGGGATTCACCCTGTGATGGAATGTTCTCAAAATATTCCCTGCAATCCCTGTCAAGATGCCTGTCCCAGACATTGTATTCAAATTGGTTCCCATATTACATCTCTGCCAGTGGTGGATGAGAGTGCACAGTGTGTTGGCTGTGGTCTGTGTGTTGCGGCCTGTTCCGGCCAGGCAATTTTTCTGGTACAGGAGGATTATGAACCTGGGTATGGAACGGTGACAATTCCCTACGAATTTTTGCCGCTGCCGCAGAAAGGGGAGAAGGGATATGGACTAGACAGAAGCGGGCAGCGCGTCTGTGAGGCACAGGTGATGGAAGTGAAGACAGCAAAAACGTTTGATCATACCAATCTGTTGACGATACGGGTGCCTGTGGATATGGTTGGCAAAGCAAGATTTTATAGGAAAAGCTGTTAAAAGGATAGAAAAATTTTGGCTAAGAGAGTTAGAAAGGAGAAACGAATGCAGCATATTAATGATAGAGCAATTGCGCCAGGAACATTTATTCCAGAGCCGGATGACAATCGTATAATCTGCCGCTGTGAAGAAGTGACCAAGGGAGAGATCCGCAGGGCTGTCCATGAGGGAATGTATACGATCACAGAGATTCGCAGATATCTTAGGACGGGCATGGGGCTTTGCCAGGGGCAGACCTGTGCCAGGCTGGTAAAAGGAATTGTGGCAAAAGAATTGGGTATCTCTCCAGCGGAATTGATTCCGGCAACTTCCAGGGCGCCAATGCGTCCGGTGGAAATGAAAGTATTGGCAAAGGAGGAGGGGCGTCATGTGTAATACAGCGGAAGTGATTATTGTTGGAAGCGGCGTAATCGGTTGTGCAGCAGCATATTATTTGGCCAAACAAGGGGTATCTGTCTTAGTCTTAGAGAGAGACCAGAGTATTGGAAATGGTGGTTCCAGTCGGAATGGCGGCGGTGTCCGGCAGTCTGGACGCGATCCCAGGGAACTGCCTTTGGCAATGTATGCGGTAGAGCATATGTGGCCGAAACTGTCTGAAGAACTGGAAATTGATGTGGAGTACCATAAGCAAGGAAATCTTCGTCTTGGCAAAACTGAGCGTCATATGGAGATTTTACAGGGACTTACCGAGCGTGCGGCTGCCTGTGGGCTGGATGTACATATGATTGATGGCGCTGAAGTGCGCAAGATCAATCCTTATCTAAGTGATGAAGTGATTGGCGCTAGTTGGTGCGCTACTGACGGGCATGCAAATCCCCTGTTGACTACGCTGGGTTATTACCGCAAAGCAAGAGCATTGGGCGTTCGGTTTTGCACAGAAGAGGAAGTTGTGGCGATTCAAAAAATCAGAGGAAAGGCAAGAAGAATAATTACTGCAAAAGCAGTCTATGAGGGAGAGACGATTATTGTGGCGGCAGGCTATGAGAGCCGTGCCATAGCTTCCACAGTAGGGATAGATATCCCGATGAGAAAAGAGTTGATTGAGGCATTGGTGACTGAAGCGGAGCCTAAAATGTTTGCCCAGATGCTGGGGACGGCGGACGCCGATTTTTATGGGCATCAGACAGATCATGGTTCCTTTGTGTTTGGAGGCGCTTCTGGAATGGAGAGTGTCAATAAAGATAATGGAAATATGGCAGTGTCCAGTATCACCGCGCCCTGTATCTGCCGAGGGATTATGAAATATATTCCGAAACTGGCAGATGCTAAGATCGTCAGAACCTGGGCAGGCTATGAGGATCTCTGTATCGATGGGGTGCCAGTGATCAGTTCTGTGGAAGAGGTTCCAGGACTAATTCTAGCCTGTGCCTTTACAGGACATGGATTTGGGATTTCTCCGGTGGTGGGTAAACTGTTGTCACAGATGGCGCTTGGTGAGGAGACATTTTTAGATATCAGAGAGTTTCGGTATGACCGTTTCCAGGCAGCCATTTAACAAAAGAATAAAATAATAATAGATATCAAAATAATAGTATGATATACTGAAATCAGACAAAGGCGTCAATATAATACTATTGGCGTCTTTTTTTATGCACAGGGGCGCATAGGGAAAATTACTGCTAACGCAGTATGCGCCCACGTACAGCGAGTAGGGCAAAATCTTCCCTACTCGATTGTGCTCTGTGAGCGAGGAGGATTAACATGAATACAAAAATTGAATTTCTCTATTTAAGTGAACCAGATATGATAAAGGCTGGTGCAAAGGATATGAAGCAGTGTGTGGAGGTTATGGAAGATTTATTGGTGACACTTCAGAAGGGTGATTATGTGATGGGCGGCAAAAACCATAATTCACACGGCTGTATGGTGACTTTTCCTGATGAACCGCAGTTTCCAGGGATGCCGCAAAATGCAGACGAGCGCAGATTTATGGCGATGCCAGCCTATCTGGGCGGAAGATACCAGATGGCAGGGATGAAGTGGTATGGTTCTAATATGGATAACAGAGAGAAGGGGCTGCCCAGGTCGATTTTGATGATGATGTTAAATGACAAAGACACCGGAGCGCCATTGGCCTTGATGTCAGCAAATCTAGTCAGCTCCTACCGCACAGGCGGGATTCCTGGCGTGGGTGCTAAATATCTGGCCAGGAAAAACGCGAAAACGGTCGCCGTGGTGGGACCTGGTGTGATGGGAAGAACATCGCTCAGCGCTTTTGTCAGTGTTTGTCCAGAGCTTGATACTTTAAAGATTAAGGGACGGGGACAGAAATCTATTGATGCTTTCCAGGAATTTGTGAAAAGAGAGTGCCCGCAGATCAAGAATATCAAGGTATGTGAGACCGTTGAGAAAGCAGTAAGAGACAGTGATATTGTCAGTATGACTACGGTAGTGCGGGATGATATTTCCACGTTTCCCTACATAGACGAATCCTGGATTAAGAAAGGGGCGCTGATCAGCCTTCCGTCTGCAGCACGGTTTGAAGATGATTTTCTGGCAAAACGCTGTAAGCTGGTGGTGGATAACTATAAGCTGTATGAGGCCTGGGAAGAAGAATATCCCTATCCCAGTTATGAGCAGGTACAGATAATCGGTACAAAATTTACAGACTTAAAGCATGAAGGAAAAATCAGTGCAGAGGATATGATTGATATCGCAGATATCGTCACTGGCAAACATCCCGGCAGGGAGAGCGATGAGGAGATTATTGTTTATTCCATTGGCGGTATGCCGGTTGAGGATATTGCCTGGGGCGGTACGCTTTACCGCAATGCGCTCAAAAAAGGGATTGGAGTAAAGCTGCCACTGTGGGACATACCGGAGATGGCATAATTCATAGAACATATTTCTATTGGCAATAAAGATAGGAGCATACAGATGAGAAATGAAATGACGCCGATACAGCCCTTTCTAGTGCTGCAGGCGCAAGGGTTAAAGAGACTGTTTATAAAAAATACTGGAATTTCCCATTTTTATGAATTTAAAGTAGGGCAGGGGCAGAACGGTCAATTTCAGGCAGTGCCGGACGGCAGTACAGATCTGGTTTTCAGTATTGGAAATACGAATGTCAGAATTTTTATTGGCGGTACTGTATTTCAAGTGAAACGCTGGCAGTTTGAGAAGGGGAGGCTTCATTTTGGCGTGTGCTTTCATCCCGGAAAACAGATACTTCCAGGCGGACTTACAATCCATGAAGTTGTGGATGCAGATCTGGAACTTAATCCGTCAGAATATGGCTTTCTTGCAGAGCAGATTGCCGAAGCACAGGATATCACACATCGGGCAAAGATTTTTTTAGAATATTATGCCGCTAAGTTACCGGATCAGAAATCCTTTGATACAATCGGGGCGATTGAACAATATGTCAGAGGAAGAATTTACGAGAGTCATGGGAACATTAGCATAAGAGAACTTGGAAGAGAGACTGGATATTCAGAATGTTATATTCGCCGCTGCTTTCAGCATATTCATGGGCTTTCGCCAAAAGTATTTGAAAGGTTTGTACGATTTCAGCGTATGCTTCAGATGATTGAGATAAGAACAAGCCATGACAGTATAGAGGAGATCGCTCTTGGATGCGGCTATTATGACCAATCTCATATGATGAAAGATTTTAAAGCCTTTGCGGGGGTAACGCCAGAAGTTTACCGGCGCCTGGTTTTAGAACATCTTTCGGGACAGGATTATGATAGATAAATTTTAGATGTATCGATGTTGGTATTGTATATTAGAAAAGTGGAGGATGAGAAGATGAGTTTATCAAAAATTGAAATCGTTACAGGAATGTCAAAGTTTACAGGTTTAAAAACTGCTTTGAGCAAAGCAGGCGTCCGCGGAATGACGGTGCTGCAGGTTTTAGGCTGTGGTGTGGAGAAGGGGACTAAGGAATATGAAGTAGATGAAAATTATGAGATGGAACTGCTTCCCAAACAGCAGATCAATATTGTAGTGGAGACAGAGAAGGTGGATAAGATTATAGAACTGATTAAACAGGAGTTGTATACAGGGCATATCGGAGATGGCAAGATTTTTGTATATGAACTCTCCAATGTAGTCCGTGTGAGAACTGGGGATGAAGGCATTGATGCGCTTTAAAGCCGCAGAATTATATGGGGTGCACAAACGAAAGAGCTGGAAGGAGAGATTGTTATGAAACATAATGACAAAAAATTAGGACTTGCAAGTGTTGTGTCAATTTCAGTAGGCTTGATTGTTGCCATAAGCTGCCTGGTATCTCTGGGACAGGGTGCCGGTGAGGTGGGTGTTGTGTTTATCGGCGCAATGGTAATTGCCTGCCTGTTGAATATGACCACAGTGGCCTCTCTCTCAGAATTAAATGCATTGATGCCCAATACCACAGGCGGACTGGCACAGTATACGCTTGCCGGAATGGGACCATTTCCCACTTTGATATCTATGGTAGGCGGTTATCTGATCTGTAATATGTTGTCGACCGGGGTGGAGGCTTCGATTTTCTCCTATGCAATGGCAGATACGTTTCCGCTGCCAATTCCCAGTATTGGTTATACGCTGATTGTGACTGTGCTGATTACTATTGCAAATCTTTATGGTGTAGACATGTTTGCGAAAATTCAGGACTGGGTGGCATTTCTTCTGCTGGGTTCCATGCTGGGTCTTGGTTTGCTTGGGATGCTGCGTCTGGGCACTGGAACAGTGGTAGAGCAGCCTTATGCTATGGCCTCAGAGCCTGGGAGTGTTATTTCTATGACAGCGGTTGCATTTTGGCTGTTTATCGGGGCAGAGTATGTGATTCCTGTCTCTAAGGATGTGAGAAATGCCAAGCGCAATGTTCCCCTGGGTATGATGATCGGTCTGGCAGTGCTTTGCGTGGTGCAGTCCATTATGATTTTTGGGTTTCACAATTATACGCCGTGGAGCGAGCTTGCGGTTTCTGCAGCGCCGCATCTGCTGTATGGAGAAAATTTGTTAGGCTCTACAGGGAAAATATGGATGACACTGGTAGGAGCACTGGCTGTGATCAGCACCCAAAATTCTACTGTCAACGGCCTGGCAAACATCTGTCAGGGAATGGCAAAGATGAACATGATGCCGCGTGTGTTTGCAAAGACCAACAAGCATGATGTGCCTTATGTGGGTGTTGTTTTTGTCAGTGTCGTGATTTTTGGCTTTGCAGCTTTCAGCGATGGTTCCTCTGAGGCGATCAGCTTCTTGATTTTGGTGGGTTCTGTATTTTGGATGATTTCTTATATTCTTGCCAATATGGATGTGCTGATTTTACGAAGAAAATTGCCCAAAGCGCCCCGTTCGTTTAAAGTACCATTAGGACCTTGTTTTCCGCTGATTGGAATTGCGGGAACAGTCTATATGATCTTAAATATTTCTACAGATCCAGTCGAACGCAATATGATCTGGATATTGACAGCAATTACTTTTGCAGTATTGGCCGTTTATTCTTTCTTCTGGATTAAGTATAAAATGAAGATGCCAGTATTTAAAAGCGTGCCAATGGAAAAGGTGTTGGCAATGGAAAATGATATGTTTTATACGATACGCAAGCGCAGGGGATTGTGGAGATAGTTTTGTTAGTGTCTGTGGTGCTGAATTGTATAATTTCTAGAAGGTTAATTTAAGAGAGTGGATGGCATAGTTATATGGGGCTATGCCATTCATTTTTGTTAGGCTTTAGCCTGTTTCACATTGTGTAGTTTCTCAAAAGAGAAACGGAACTTTGGGAAACAAATAAACCACCTGCTATGCAGGTGAGTCAGCATTGCTTTAGCTTACAGTAAAAAACCTCCAATGTTGTAATAATGCTGGTTCGCCAACCGCATGAAAGACATAGGAGGTTATCCATATGGATAGTAATAATTTATCACATACAAAGTGGAATTGTAAATATCATATTGTTTTTGCACCCAAATTTAGAAGGAAGATCATATTATGGACAATTGAAACAGGATATAGCAAATGATATTTGAGAGGCATGCGAACCTGAAATATAAATTTGGGAACAGGAATTTCTGGTGCAGAGGCTACTATGTGGATACAGTAGGCAAGAATGCAAAGAAAATACAGGAATATATTCAGAATCAATTAAAAGAAGATTATGAATATGACCAGATAACACTCAAAGAGTATATTGACCCGTTTACGGGTGAGCCGGTAAAAAAGAATAAATAATAAAAGTCCTTTAGGACTTCGTACAGAATGATGTTGCAGCTGGAGAACCTTTCGATGAGTCTTTAGACTCCAGAGCCGGTAATGAGCCCTTATAGGGCGTGAGCAAACCACCGGCTAAGCCGGTGGTTCTGACTTTATCATGATATTTACAGTTTATGGTATCGGTCTGGCAATCATAGCAATATTGCTTTCTGGATAATAATAACACAGTGGTTTTTCCAATCGGTAGCCGTTGCCATAGTACATGGAAACATGGTAAATATTTTTATATCTGCCATTGGAGGAAGATGAACGGTAAAAGATCAAATCTCCAGGACGCAGTTTTGCGGAACTGAGGCCATGATAGGAGAGTACCTTTCCAGTGCTTTCTAAGTGCTGTGCCATAGAAGCTGCGGTAGGCGCCCAGGAGGGAGTGCCGCCAAGAAGTCCAGCGTCACAACCGTAGGAGCGGAATACCAAGGAACTGCAATCGTAGAATCCAGGGCTCATGCGTCTTGCCTGACTGTAAGTGGAACTGTTAATTATGTTATAACCTGTATTGCAGGCATCTAGCGCGCGCTTAGAAAATACTGATACCCGGAAGATAAATGTATTGCCGTCAGCAGTGACAATGATTTCTGTATTGCCGTGACCGCGGCCAGTCACTACACCAGATTTATTTACCGTGGCAACAGATGTCTTGCGGGAACGGTAAGTAATTTTACTGTGGGAGGAGACGCCAGATAATGTAATTCTGGTTTTCTTTTTGGGGGTTAAAGTGGCATCTGTACGCCTTAAACTGGGGTTGGTCACATATATTGTATGTTTAATGGTCTTTCCATCTACGGTAACATTTACGGTGGTTTTGCCAGATATCTGTCCTGCGGTCACTGTTCCATTGGAGTTGACAGAGACCAAGGAAGATTTATCGGTACTCCACTTAACTGTGCTGTATGGAGTCAGCCCAGTGAGGGAAACTTTCTTTGAGCGTCCCAGTGAAAGTACGGTGTAGGCATATTTTGTTTTTGGGGCAGAGACCTTTACACTGGTAGGGTATACAGCGGAAGTTCCGTCAGAATAGCTGACTGTTGCCGTAATTTTCACAGCGCCCATTTTTTTGCCGGTGACAGCTCCATTTTTGCGGTTTACAGAAGCAATTGCTGGGTCGGAGGAAGTCCAGACAGTGCCAGTGATATGTACACCAGATTTTTTAACATTTTTTAGTGATAGTTTTTTAGTAGCTTTTATTGCCACAGCAGCTTGCTGTTGCGTAATTCCAGAACCAATTACACGGATGGTACAAGAACGCTTACATGTCACCCACTGATTATTTTCATATACTTTATAGTAGGCATTGAGCGTTGTTTTGCCAGCTTTGCGCGCTGTCACCTTACAGCTATTTCCTGAAGCAGAAAGCTTTGCTACTGACTTGTCAGACAGCTCGAAGGAGACAGAATCAGAGGCATGATGCAGATATATAGTTGCACTATGCCCTTTCATCAAGGTCTGTGAGCTGCGGCTGAGTTTGTAATTATTTTCTAACACTGTCACCTTACAAGATTCTTTGGCGCCGGGTACAGAGGCAGTGATGGTGACAGTACCTTTTTTTAGGCCTTTGATTCTACCATGCTTGTCCACAGTGGCAACTTTAGGATCGGAGGATCGATAACTGAGTTGGCTGTTAGGGTGAGCCTTTGCTTTTAGTGTATAGTTATTCTCTGCAAAGAAAGTAACTGTGTTCTTGTTTAAATCAACAGAAGGCTTTTTTATAGTAATTTTGCAAGCTTTTTTCAATCCATTGCAGGAAGCAGTGACAGTTGTTTGTCCAGTTCTCTTAGGAATGATTTTACCTGTCTGAGTGACTGTTGCAATTTTAGAATTTGAGGATTTCCAGGAGATACTGTTCTTGGGAACGGCGGCAGCATGTAAAGTAATGGAGTTGTCCAAATATACAATTGCACTGGATTTTAATTGTAAAGATGGATTTTTGACGATTACTTTACAAGAGGCAGATACGCCATTTGCCGTAGCGGTGATGGTAGTCTGGCCTGTTTTTTTCGGTTTTATGGTTCCGCTAGAGTTGACAGATGCAATCTTAGGTTTGGAAGATTTCCAGGTGACAATCTTGTCTGCTACACCTTTTGCCTTTAACTGTTTTGTCTCGCTGGTGTACATGGTCAGCTTGCGTTTGTTTAAGGAAATATTATTTTTTTCGATCGTGATTGTACAGGAGGCAGAACCACTGTATACGCCGTCTTTTGTCTGTAACTTTGCTGTGACAGTGATAACTGCGCTTCCAGCTTTATGAGCAGTCACCAGCCCCTGCTTAGATACCGAAGCGATATCGGGCTGATCAGATGTCCAATTAATCTGGAACGGTTCGTCAGAAGTGATAGACGTACTATCTGCTTTGGTAATTGAGGAAGATAACTGCAGAGTTGCAGCAGAGGGGAGTGTGAGCTTATATGTACTGTAGTTTAATTTTACCAAAAGTTCATTTTGGCTGGAATCTCCCTGAGCAGGTATTTGTGGTTTGTCTGTCTGATTAGATGTGCCTTGTAGAGTTCTCTGGGTAGAGAAATCCTCTGTAGTTGTCTGGTATGATTGATCGTCCAGGCTTTTTATGGAGAGGACGTCTGTTTTTTCGTACTGAGAAGATATGCTCTCAAGGGAATTTTGAGAAGCTTCAGGCGAAAAACTAGCTGCCTGAGAGACAAAGGGTGTCTCTAAGATCATTAGGCAGCTTAAGACCAAAGAAATCAATTTTTTGCGGTTCATTATATCTATGCCTCCTGTTAAAAAATATTTATCTTTATCATAATACCTTTTTTGCTAAGATGCAAGGATTATTAATGAAGATATGTGACAGAAACCTTTATTTTTCGTCTTGCTTTTTTAGAAAGATAATACTATAATAAACAAACATATATGGTATAAAATAATAGATATAATACTATATTTAGTTATTTCGGAGGAAGCGAAATGAAAATCATTAAGAGAAGTGGTAAAGAGACAGAATTTGACAGCAGCAAGATTGTGGATGCAGTGGCTAAAGCCAATCAAGAAGTAGCAGAAAGCGACAGATTGGCTGAGGAGCAAGTTCAGGCGATTGCGCAGAGTATTTCTAAGACCTGTGCGGTGATGGACCGGATATATAATGTAGAGGAGATTCAGGATCTAGTTGAAAATGAGATTATGGCTTATAAGGCGTTTGAGGTGGCCAGAAAGTATATTACGTATCGCTATAAACGTGCCTTGGTGCGCAAATCAAATTCCACAGATCAGCAGATATTAAGTTTGATTGAATGTAATAATGAAGAGATTAAACAGGAAAATTCCAATAAAAATCCAGTGGTAAACAGCGTACAGCGGGATTATATGGCGGGTGAGGTCAGCAAAGACATTACCAAAAGATTTTTGCTTCCACAACATATTGTCCATGCGCATGAAGAGGGAATCATTCATTTTCATGATGCCGATTATTTTGCACAGCATATGCACAACTGCTGTCTGGTAAATTTGGAGGATATGCTTCAAAACGGAACAGTGATCAGTGAGACAATGATTGAGCATCCCAAAAGTTTTTCCACAGCCTGCAATGTGGCAACTCAGGCGATCGCTCAGATAGCCAGTTCTCAATATGGCGGCCAGAGCATCACACTCTCTCATCTGGCGCCTTTTGTGGAGGTCAGCCGCCAGAAACTTAGGAAGATGGTGCGGCGGGAGTATATGACAGCAGGACTGCCATTATCGGAAGAAAAAATAAATGAGGTGGCCGAGCTGCGGGTGAAGGAGGAGATTCGGCGCGGCGTGCAGATGATCCAGTATCAGGTGATCACCTTGATGACTACCAATGGCCAGGCGCCTTTTGTGACAGTGTTCATGTATTTGAATGAAGTGGAAGAGGGGCGTCTCAGGGATGATTTGGCTTTGGTAATTAAAGAGATGTTATTGCAGCGGCTGCAAGGCGTGAAAAATGAAAAAGGCGTCTATATTACACCGGCGTTTCCCAAGTTGATCTATGTGCTGGAGGAGAACAATATCCGAGAGGGCAGCCCATATTGGGAATTGACCAAACTGGCAGCGAAATGTACGGCAAAGCGGATGGTACCAGATTACATTTCTGAGAAAATTATGAAACAGAATAAAGAGGGCAATTGTTATCCCTGTATGGGCTGCCGTTCTTTTTTGACGGTGTACCATGATCAGCAAGGGCAGCCCAAATTTTATGGGCGCTTTAATCAGGGTGTGGTGACGTTAAATCTGGTAGACGTCGCCTGTTCTTCTGGCAAAGATATGGATAAGTTCTGGGAAATCTTTGCGGAACGTTTGGAACTGTGTAAGGAAGCACTGATGCTAAGGCATAAGCGATTGTTGGGAACACCCTCAGATGTAGCGCCAATCTTATGGCAGTATGGTGCGCTGGCACGTCTGAATAAGGGAGAGGTAATTGACGAGCTTTTGTATCATGGATATTCTACGATTTCTCTTGGGTATGCTGGTCTGTGTGAGTGTACACGGTACATGACAGGCAAATCCCATACGGATCCACAGGCAACGCCGTTTGCATTAAAGATTATGGAATATATGAATCAGGCATGTCAGCGCTGGGCCCAAGAAACAGATATTGCCTTTAGTCTCTATGGAACGCCGTTAGAATCTACGACTTATAAATTTGCGAAATGCCTGCAGCGGCGTTTTGGTGTAATTGAGGGGGTGACAGATCGAAATTATATCACTAACAGTTATCATATCCATGTGACGGAGGAAATTGACGCTTTCGGAAAGTTGACTTTTGAAGCACAATTTCAGAAGTTATCCCCAGGCGGCGCCGTCAGTTATGTGGAAGTACCAAATATGCAGAACAATATCAGTGCAGTCCTGACAGTGATGCAGCATATATATGAAAATATTATGTATGGAGAATTGAACACCAAGAGCGATTATTGTCAGGTGTGCGGCTATGAAGGAGAGATTCGCATTGTCTCTGATCAGGATGGAAAGCTGATCTGGGAGTGTCCTAACTGTCAAAACCGCAATGAAGATCAGATGAATGTGGCGCGTAGGACTTGTGGATATATAGGCACACAGTTTTGGAATCAGGGAAGAACCCAGGAAATCCAAGAGAGGGTATTGCACTTATAATGAACTATGGGGAAATAAAAAAGATGGATGTTGCCAATGGGCCAGGGGTGAGAGTGTCTCTATTTGTCTCTGGCTGTACGCACCATTGCCGCGGATGTTTTAACCAGGAAACTTGGGATTTTAATTATGGACAACCGTTTACAAAAGAGACGCAGGAAGAGTTGTTTAAGCTTCTTGATCAAGAGTTTATTTCAGGATTGACGCTGCTGGGCGGGGATCCGTTTGAACCCTCAAACCAGCGTGCCTTGCTGCCGTTTTTAAAACAGGTCAAACAACAGTTTCCGCATAAGAATATTTGGTGTTATACTGGTTATCTTCTAGACCAGGAATTATGGCGGCAAAGCCGAGCCAGATGCGAGGTGACAGAGGAACTGCTCTCGCTGATTGATGTGCTGGTGGACGGCGAATTTGTTCAGGCGAAAAAAAATATTTCTTTGGCCTTCCGAGGTTCAGAAAATCAAAGGCTGATTGATATGGCGGAGAGTAATAGACAGGGTAGAGTGTGCCTGTATCAGTGTTAAAATATTTAAGAAAACAATAAGAAAATATTTGCAAAAGATAAAATACATTCTGTTTTATATGGAATAAAATAAAAAGGGAAATTAGAGTATGAGGATTGAGGATAATTTTAAGGACACAGACTGTTATAAGATTACATGTGTGAGCCTTAAGCCGGATAGCTGCAAGATTATAAAGGGGCCAGAGGAAGAAAGACGGCTTGTAGAAGCTCTTTTAGATGATTATCATATCAGCAGATATGAGAAAATGATTCAATTGGTAGTTAGAGAAATGATAGAAGAAAGTTATCAAAAGGAATTTTTCCATATTTTCTCGCTGCAGCATTTACAGGAAGAATTTCAAAATGGCAAAAAAAAGGTGGCATATTCTTATCGCCGCAAGATTGAGGGACAAGTAAGGAGCGTGACAACAGAGCTCTATCCGAGCAGGCAGGGAGAACATGGAGAATTAGAAGAATTTATGATGTATGTTTTTATTGAAAAATAGCCCATCAATTGTATACACTTAGTCACCTCAATGCTCTGCAGCCTGATAACAGAAAAGAAAGAAAATTTGGAAAAGGAAATCGAGGGATGAATATGAAGAAAAGAAAACGCAGAAGAAGACAGGGGATCATCATAGGGAGCATTTCTGGGGTGATACTGGTTTTGACAGCAGTATACTTGGCAATGACCTTCTATTTCAGTAACCATTTTTTCTTTCGCACGAAAATCAATGGCTGGAAAGTAGGAGGAATGAGCTTAGCAGAAGCAGAGCAAAAGGTTGGCAATAGTGTTGAGGATTATTTGCTGACGGTGTACGACAGAGATGGCGGAAAACATCATATTTATGGCAAAGATATTGGCTGCAGTTATGTGCCAGACGGCTCTATTCATGACTTTTTTGAAAATCAGAATCCTTATCAATGGGTGTTTGGAATCTTTCAGCAAAACAAAGAGGAGGTTCCTATTACCATGAAATTTGATGAGGAATTGATGTCGGATGCGGTAGCTGCTTTGGACTGTTTTCAAGAACAAAATATCACTGAGCCGGAAAGCGCCAGGGTAGAGCTTGGGGATGACGGTTATTACATAGAACCGGAAAAACCAGGAAATCATATGATCTTTGATAACGTGCTTGCCAAAGTGCAACAGGCTGTTGCCGCAGGAGATTCTTCCATTGAATTGACAGATGAAGATTATGTCACTCCAGAATATACCAGTGAGAGCGATGAGATTAAGGGATTGATGGAGCGGATTGACAGCTATGAAAACGCCGAGATCAGTTATGAAATAAAAGATTATGAGGAAAAACTAACCAAGGAGCAGATTCGAGAGTTTCTTCAGGTAGAAGGCTTTTCGGTGACATTGGATGAGGAAAAAATTACAGCATATGTACAATCTCTAGCCAGTAAATATAATACTTATGCGGATGTGCGATCCTTTCAGACTTCTTCAGGAGACAAGATAGAAATTGGCGGCGGCGACTACGGTTGGATTGTGAACAAAGAAAAAGAGGCAGAGCAGATAAAGGCCGACCTGGACGCTGGTAAGCCGGTCAGCCGAGAGTTGTGCTATGCGCAGCGTCCCTTTGTGGAAGGCAAAGATGATATTGGAAATACCTATGTAGAAATTGATTATACCAAGCAGCATCTTTGGTATTATGAAAATGGAGAGCTGGCGGTCGAAAGTGATATTGTCACAGGTAACATCAGCAAAAATAATGGTTCTCCAGACGGGGTATTTAAGATTGTATACAAGGATAGCCCAGCAGTTTTAAAAGGGGAAGACTATGAGTCAGACGTTACATATTTCATGCCGTTTGCCTATAATGTGGGACTCCATGACGCTTCTTGGCGAAATGGGCAGTTCGGTGGTGAAATATATAAAACCAGCGGTTCTCATGGATGTATCAATTTGCCTTATGAAGTTGCAGATAAGATTTATAAAAGTATTAAAGTGGGAACCCCGGTGATTGCATTTTACCGAGAAAAAGTTGAACTGACGGCAGAGAATGCCAAGATTTCCAATGCATATTCTTATGTAGATCCAGACAAAAAAGATGCAGAGGATATGCAGGTGCCAGAGGAATAGGAGATGGCTGATATGGATATATATGGAACCATTGGCCCTGCATGTGCAGATCGTAAGCTGCTTACAGAGATGTTTCGTTTGGGAATGACAGGAATACGTCTCAATCTCTCACATGCAGAATTGGCGGTTTGTCAGCAGTGGACGGAGTGGATTCGAGAAGCAGCCGAAGCTGCGGGTGTTATCCCGCAGCTTCTCATTGACTTGCAGGGACCAGAATTGCGGATTGGGGCGTTAGAGCTGCCATTGGAATTGACGGAAGGAAATGAGGTACTACTCAAACCCTTAAACCGACAACAAAAGGATAGTCAGACACAAGACATTGGTATGAAAAACTCTGCGAACAATATCCTTCCAGTGCCAGACATTTTGTTGTCTGAGTTGAAGCAGGGGCAGCAGATTTTGTTAGACGATGGTAAGATTTTACTGACCATAAAACAAAGAAATAATGAACAGGTTTGTTGTCTAGTACAGCGTGGTGGGCTGCTCACATCCCGAAAAAGTATTGCACTCTCAAAGACAGAGATTAAATTGCCCACATTGACAGAAAGTGATCAAAGGAATATTCGAGAAGCCAAAAAACACGGGGTTACAGGAGTGATGCTGCCCTTTGTGCGCCGGGCGCAAGATTTGCAGGATTTAAGACAAGAGCTTCAAAACGCTGGAGCAGCTGAATTGAAAATATTTGCTAAGATAGAAAATTTGGAAGGGGTTGAGAATCTAAATAGTTTGCTGCCCTATGCGGATCAGATTGTGATTGCCAGAGGAGATTTGGGCAATCGTATGCCCATGTGGGAGCTTCCAGTTGTTCAGGCCAAAATAGCAGCCATGTGCCAGAAAGCTGGGAAGCCTTTTATGGTGGTGACACAGATGTTAGCTTCTATGGAGAAAAATAAAGTGCCTACACGAGCGGAAGTATCGGATATTTTTCGGGCCGTGTCGGAGGGAGCTGCCAGTGTCATGGTGACAGGAGAGACGGCGGCAGGCAGCTACCCATTAGAAGTGATTCGATATCTGTGCCATACCGTGGAATGTGCACAGGCTTATTTGAGACAGGCGTAAATAATGGTTGATACCATGTAGTTATTTGTATGCTTCCCATCTGCCGCTTGCTCCGCAGGGGAGTACAAGTCCATTGGATGAGACAGGCAGGCCAATTTCCTGAGCATCCACAAAACCATTGAATCGCTGCAGCTCTGTGCCCAGCATATAGGCAAGTACAGCAGGCTGTAAGCCAGTGGTATAGGAATTAATCAGGAAAAAGAGTGGTTTTTCAGAAAGAAGCTGTGTGCAGAGCTTGATTAGAGGGTGGATAGCATTTTCAATTTTCCAAATCTCTCCTTTGGGACCTCTGCCGTAAGAGGGAGGATCCATAATCACCGCATCATAATGATTGCCACGGCGGATTTCCCGTTCTACAAATTTTACACAGTCGTCCACAATCCAGCGTACAGGGGCATCTGCAAGGCCAGAAGAAACAGCGTTTTCCTTTGCCCAAGTTACCATACCTTTGGAGGCGTCCACATGAGTGACACTGGCTCCGGCTGCTGCTGCGGCAAGCGTAGCTCCTCCAGTGTATGCAAAGAGATTTAAGACCTTAATCGGGCGATTGGCATTGCGGATTTTATTGTAAAACCAATCCCAGTTTACCGCTTGTTCTGGGAATAATCCAGTATGTTTAAAGCTAAAGGGCTTTAGCTGGAAGGTTAGAGTATTATAATGAATCGTCCATTGTTCTGGGAGATCAAAAAATTCCCATTCACCGCCGCCTTTCTTACTGCGGTGGTAATGCCCATTTTTATTTTTCCATCCTGGATGTTTTCTGGGCGTGTCCCAGATTACTTGGGGATCAGGTCTTATTAGAGTATAATCTCCCCAGCGTTCCAGCTTTTCGCCAGCAGAGCAGTCTATTACTTGATAATCATTCCAATTGTCTGCAATCCACATATTATTTTCCTTCCTAGATAACATAAATTTGATTGCCTTTATTATATTACTCCGGCGGTTAAATATCGACGTTTTTACTTGCCTAAATTTCCATCTGCTACGTTGTCATCAATCGTTGTAGCACTCGCTACTACTCATTCTTCCGCCTTGCCGATAAATATTTATTCTGCGTTAGATTCATTGACATTTAACCGCCGGAGTAATATCCTTAGCGAAAAACAGCGTCAACTGTAATATTACCATTCATGTCATCAAAGCGTCAATTTGTGCGGAATATATTAAAAAATAATTTCTGGTTTCCGATAAACATAAGGAAAGCAGAGGAGAATATGATAAGAATTGCAATATGTGACAAGGAAAAGGACATGCAAAGCTACCTTTCCGCTCTAGTGTCAGAGCAGCAGGTAGATTGTGAGATTAGAGGGTATTCTTCCAGTGAAGAATATCTGGCAGACAATCAAAAATTTGATCTTTTATTTTTGGATATCAAGCTGCAAAATCCTGGAGACGGCTTGGAGTTGGCGAGAGAAATACGTAATAGAGGATGTTTTAGAAAGCCGCTCATTATCTTTATAACCGCTTATAAGGAATATGTTTATGACGCCTTTGATGTAGATGCATTTCAATTTTTACTCAAACCGGTGGATGAAGAGAGGTTTGCTAAGGTGTTTGGGCGTGCGGTAAAGCAGATACTTACTGGGGATAGACAACCAAAACAGCCTTTGGTGATACAATTTGCAGGGGCGAGCAAGGCAGTTGCTCTGGACAGTATATATTATGTAGAGAGCCAGGGACATAAAGTCGTACTCCATATGGAGGGGGAAAGACTGGAGTATTATGCAAAGCTTGGAGCATTAGAACAGGAATTGTATGGACAGTTTTTTCGGATCCATAAGGGATATCTTGTCAACTTGTCCTTTGTGGATGGCTATAGCAAATCTGCTGTTACGCTTAGCAATGGTGAGAAGCTTTTGATCTCCAAATATAAATATGCAGATTTTGTAAAGGCGTATTTAGAGTATGTGGCAAGAGAACATCAGTAAAAGGAGGATGGAATATGAGAATTTCAACACAAATGTTTCAGGCAACTATGAGAAAGGCAGGTTTGCCAATTAACAGTGTGTCATTGTTGGATGTTATGAGTTATAAAAGTACTCGAAGAAACAATTTGCTTAGCAATTTGGATAAAACCAACCAGGTAACATCCAAAATACAAAAGAGGAATTATCAGAGTCTGCAAAATTCAGCAGAGGATTTACAGCAGTCGGCAGACGCACTGAACTCACAGAAGTTATATGAAGATGCGAAGAAAAGCGGCGATACCAAGGAAATTTGTGATTATGCAGAGCATTTGGTGAAATATTATAACAGCACTGTGAAATCATTGAAGGACACTTCTGGCTCTGCACCTTTAAATAACTATTATCGTCAGACGTTTGTTGGTTTGGCTTCTAATGAGGAAGAAGCGCTAAAGAGCATTGGCATCACACAGAGAAAAGACGGAACCTTAACGCTCGATCAGGAAAAACTGAAACAGGCAGATGTGGACACCTTAGAAAAGGTACTGGGCGGAGAGTTTACTTCCAAACTATCATTTCTGGCGGATCGCGTGGCTGACAATGCCAAGGTCAATGCCGGCAGTGTTGCCAGTCAGTATAATGCTTGGGGAAACAGTTATTTTACTGAGGCCAATAAATATAATTTCTGGGGATAGGTGAGTGTCTATGAAAATCTATGCCGGAAGGACAGAGGTTCCAAAGTTCAACAAACATGTTCCCACATATGAGGAATTGGCGGCGCGAGCGAAGGAACAAGAACAGCATCGGCAGCCGAAGGTTCAACAATTTGCGAAAGATAAGATTACATTTTCTCAGCAAGGATTAGAGAGCGCCAAGGATATGCGAAACTACTTGAATGAGAATGGATGGAACCAAAGAATTGACATTAAGGCAAATTTAGAAGAGGTGAATAAACAGCTTCACACGAAAATTATGGATTACACCAGTAACTTCCTCAGTGAAATGGATGAGGTGATGGAACAACAGCGTGCTGCATGGGGCAGTCAGGTCACAGGAGATTCCCTGGAAAGCGCCGCTACGCTCAGAGCCAAAGCCTATCAAGTGGTGTATGACCGTATTGTGGATGAATTTGCTAGGAGCGACAGAGATACAACTTATGTGATGGACGAGGTGACAGGGGTACGAAGAGAAGAAACTGTGGAGGATAGATTAGCAGAGCTTAAATATGCTTATGATTTAAAGACAACCTTTATCGCTTCTTCTAAGAAAGCGATGGCGCAGATAGAGGAGGCTTTTGGAGGCAAAAAATCTTCAGAGAGTCCACTGATTATAGAACAAAAGACAAAAAAAGCATATATGCAGGCTATTTCAGACAAAAATCTGGAACGGCTGCGGCAGAGGGTAAATAGGTTTCAGGATTACAGATTGGATTTGTAAAAAACTTTCATAGAAAGTAGCCATTTTTGAGGTGTATTATGGTTGATATTGCGATTGTAGAGGCAGATGCCTATACCCAAGATAAGATCAGAAATCTGATTAAGAAACAACGTTCAGACTGCCGAGTAGTCAGTATCACAGAGCCGGAGTTTCTGGGAACAGGACACCCCTTTGATATTGTGTTTTGGGAACAAAGTTTGGCAGAAGGGGAAGAATTGCAGCCATTACAGTTAAGACGATTCCGAGAAGATGCTGTATTTGTCGTTATGACAGCAGAGAAGGGATATGATGAGGCAGATCCAACAGCGCCTCATTTTCTGCTGGAGCCAGTGGAGGAAGAAGCTTTCGGGGAGGTCTTTGAACGGGCCATTCAGGATGCGGAGCGTTACAAGATACTGAGCCATATCTGAGATACAGTATATAAATACAGGAGGAGAAGAAGATGACAAATAGTGGAATTAATTTCAACCAATTCAATGGATATACAGACAGATGGGAAAAAAATAAGTTTTCTAAAAAATCAGCTATTCCTAGTAGAACATTCAGAGATGTCGCAATGCAGGAGGAGAGAACTTTAAATCAAAATACTGTACAGGATAAATTAGAATCCCTCAAGGGGCAGGCTGCTTTAGAGGAAGAAAATTCTGACTTAGAATCTTTCAAACAAAAGGAAGATTCTACAGAGGAGGAAAATAAGACAGATACACAGATTTTAGTGAGGCCGGATGGCTCCAGAGTACTTTTGGTTAAAGTTATGGTTGCAGGGATGGAGACGACTATGAGTTTGAAATTGTCAGAGGCTACCAAGATGCAGAATGACAGCCATTCCCAGGAACAGGAATCCGTCCAAGGTTCTGGTGAGGAACATCTGGAAATAGCGGAGATGGCCGAAGAGATGGCCGATGGAGAGCTAAAATAATTTTTGTTTTGTGAAAAAATGTATCTTACAATTAAAATTTGCATATGCTATAATGCCGATAGGCAAAGAAATGTGGAGAATTCCATGTAGGCAAAGAACGAATCCCCCGACCGTAATGGCGTACAGTCGAGGGATTCTTCTTTTCTTTTTATAGTGGCAAAGCGTCCACTAGGCTATTTGTTGCCTTTGTCGTGCCTGTCTAGCCATTTGCTGATGAGGCGGCAAACCACACCTGCCGCGACAGTCACAAGTTTTAATTCTGCTTTTGGAGAATATTGATTGAAAAAAAGATTTTATTTTGATATATTTAGAGAAGTTAGAGGATGTATGGAAGTTTTTAAACAGAGAGCAGTAAATTACCGATATGGAGAAAAAGGATGGAAGAAAAACAAGAGATAAAAAAGCAATCAGAGCAAGAATTGCATAGAGAAAATCTGCGAATACGAAAAACAGAGTGGATTCAGGAACAGATTCAGAGGCAGCGTCAGGCAGAGGACGCGCTGTTTCTGCAGATGAAACAGGAACAAGAGATATTGGATTCACTGAGAGATTCCATGAACCAAAATATGCAGACAACTTTGGAGGCGCGGAAATATAATCAGGAATTTCAGGAGAGTATGGATGCCCAGGTGTACGCTATGTATGGTATCAGTTCCGATAAGCTGCAGGGAATGCGAGAATATCGCAATGCCTATTATCAAGGGTGTGCATTTTCATTGTTTTTATTATCTGTGATTTTGTCTGCACTGTGTGGTGTACTTCACGGTTTACAGTCGCAGATTTGTCTTTTTATGGTTGCCTTTACAGCTATTCAGGGAGCGCTTCTCACAGGGGAAGGAAAGCGCAGCAGAGTATTGAATGTTTGTTGTAAGATGTTATATCTTTTGATGTTTCCAATGATGATGGTAATTTTTGTCTGTTTTGAACTAAAATATTTGGAATATGATCGGTTGCTGCCGATTTTTCTTTTATTTGGCCTGGCAGCGCTGTTGATTGGCACTGCCTCCTATTTCCTGCACAATCCTTATCGCGCGGACCGACGTGTTGCCGAGGAGGCCAAAGATACGATTCGCGATATTGAAAAGACAGCACGCAAGGAAGTGAAAAAGAATCGCAAGTCAAGAGAGAAAGCAGAACGAAAAGCGATCCGCAAACGACAAAAATCTCAGGCGCGTGCAATGCGCAAACAGACATTTTTTTCCTTTTTTAAAAAGCGAAAGACAACAGAGACAGGACTAGAGGGGCAGGAAGAGTCAGTGAGATTGGAACCAAAAGAGCAGATAGAATTGAAAAGTGAGCTGTCAGAAAAAGAAGCGATGACAGTAGCGGTGGAAACAGGGATGGAAGCGGATGACGAGGTGCATCAAATATTTGAAGAGACAGAAGAACAAAATGAGGAGCCATCACAAGGAGAGAATGAGATTGAATAGAAACAGAAAACCACAAAGAGAAAAGATGCCAGCGTAAAAGCGAGCAGTAAAATAAGTATTTGCGGAATATAGCATCTGCAAAAAGTAAATAGTAAGGGTGAGGTGATAAAATTGAGAAATCATTTAAAAGATCAGACCAGCCCTTACCTGCTGCAGCACTCTGAAAATCCAGTGAATTGGTTTCCCTGGTGTGAGGAGGCATTCACAAAAGCAAAACGAGAAAACAAACCGATTTTTTTGAGTATTGGTTACAGTACTTGCCACTGGTGCCACGTAATGGCACATGAGAGTTTTGAGGATCCAGAAGTGGCGCAGGAGTTGAATCAGCACTATGTCTCTATTAAAGTGGATAAGGAGGAGCGTCCAGATATTGACAGTGTGTATATGTCAGTATGCCTGTTGTTTACGGGCAGCGGCGGATGGCCAACCAGTATTTTTATGACACCAGAACAAAAACCATTTTTTGCAGGCACTTATTTTCCTAAGACAAGTGCTTATGGTCATATGGGATTTTTAGAGCTGCTAAGAGCAATTGATCAAAAATGGAAGACGGACAGAGACAGTCTGTTTCAGTCGGCGGAGGAAATTACCAGACAGCTTCAGGTGGAGAGCAAGCCGTCTTGTGTGGAACCACATTTGTTGGCAAAACAGGCTTTTTTACAATTTCAGCACAGTTTTGATGCTGCTTATGGAGGATTTGGAAATGCACCTAAATTTCCAATGCCACATAATCTTATGTTTCTGATGGAATATTATCAGATCAGCCAGGAGCAGTCAGCGCTAAAAATGGCTGAAAAAACATTAGAACAGATGTATCGTGGTGGATTGTTTGATCATATTGGTTATGGGTTTTCCAGATACTCCACAGACGAATATTTTTTGGTGCCCCATTTTGAAAAAATGCTTTATGACAATGCACTTCTCTTGATGGCCTATACCCAGGCATATGCACTGACTGGAAAAGAGCTGTATCAGAGAGTAGCGCAGCAGATTACGGAGTATATACAAAGGGAGATGACTGCCCCAGAGGGGGGTTTTTATTCTGCTCAGGATGCAGACAGTGAGGGCGAGGAAGGTAAATATTATATTTTGGGGTATGATGAGATCGAGGAAGTACTGGGAGAGGCAGAAGGAGAAGCTTTCAAACGAGCATATCACATTACAAAGGAAGGTAATTTTGAGGGAAAAAATATTCCAAATTTACTATTTGATCCTAGTCAGCCTGTGTCTGAAACAACACGTGAAAAACTCTATAAATACCGAAGAGGGCGCAGCAGCCTGCACCTAGATGATAAAGTGCTCACAGCATGGAATGGCTTGATGATTGGAGCATTTGCAAATATGTATCGTGTGTTTGGGCAGGAAAGCTGTCTGTTATTGGCAGAGCGTGCCTGTGCGTTTATAGAGGAACAGGCTTTAGAGCAAGGGCTTTTTGTAAGTTTTCGACAAGGAAAGCGCCAGGGAAATGCTTTTTTAGATGATTATGCTTTTTTTGCATTTGGTTTATTGCAGCTCTACCGAGCTACCTTAAAGGAAGATTACATTAAGAAAGCAGCCCATTATTGTCGTAGAGCGCTGGAATTGTTTGAGGATATAGAAAACGGCGGATATTATCTCTATGGGCGAGAAAATGAATCGCTGATTGCAAAGCCTAAGGAGACATACGATGGCGCCATTCCAAGTGGAAATTCTGTGATGGCCTACAATTTGGTGAAGTTGTGGCAGATTACTGACCAGGAAGAATGGCTTCCCTGTGTGGAACGACAGATAAAATTTTTGTCGGCGACGGCAGAAAATTATCCAGCGGGGCAGAGCTTTTTTCTGTTGGCTAATTTGATCTTAGAAAATCCGCCGGAACATGTTGTCTGTGTGTTAAAGACAAAAGAGGATCTCAAAGAGTTGGAGGCAAAGCAGAGCGAGGGTGCAGATATTTTGGTACTCAGCGAAGAAAATGTTTCTTATCCAATTTTAAATGACAAGACAACGCTCTATATTTGTAGGGAAAAAAGCTGTCTGCCTCCGGTTAATATATAAGGTAACAGTTCAGCCATCACCAGTATGATAGACGAGTCATGCTGGCATGAACGCGGATATTATATTGGTGATGAGCAAAACGCCCAATAAGCCTCAGACAGAAGCTGCATTAGCAGCGGATAGCCTGCTTTGCAGGCGGTCTGTGGCTTGTCTAATGGGCATGGTCTGAACTGTTACAAGGTAACAACCAAAGATCAACCTTTCCTTGCAATGAGACAAAGAATTGCGTATAATCTTAATCAGACCAAAAGATAAGAGAGGAAAAGAAAATGATCAATAATATACAGCTTGGACCGTTGACATTACATGTATATGGGATTATGACGGCAATTGGTTATCTGAGCGCCTTTCTAATTAGTGAAAGGCGAGGCAAGAAGATGGGTATGGACACAGATATTCTCTATGGGATTTTCTGGTGTGCCGTGCTGGGAGGGTCAGCCGGAAGCAGGCTGCTCTATTATATCGTTAGTTTCCGCGATATTTTAAGAGACCCTTCTATTTTATGGAATTTTCAGAATGGATGGGTAGTTTACGGCGGTATTATAGGCGGCGTCTTGGCGAGTATGGTTTACTGCCGTTATAAGAAGGCAGATTTTGTGCGCTATCTTGATCTGGTGATTCCAGCAGTGGCATTTGCCCAGGGCTGCGGGCGTCTTGGCTGCTTTTTTGCAGGGTGTTGTTATGGAAGAGAGACGGATTCCATATTTCATATTCAGTACTGGCAGTCAGAGTATGCCCCCAATGGCGTGAAGCTGATCCCTACACAGATTTACTCCAGCATCGGAGACTTTGCGCTTGCATTTTTGCTGATGGCTTATGCAAAGCGTGAACCAAAAAAAGGAAAAATAGCAGCAGGCTATGGTATCTTGTATAGTATAGGCCGTTTTGTGATTGAGATGTTCCGAAATGACCATCGGGGTGCTTTGGGAGCGCTGTCCACCTCACAGATGATCTCCATTGTGATATTGGTGCTGGGAATTGGCGGTTTTGTGTTGGCCGAGAAGCGTTCTGCCTGAAATTTCCTAGTACAGTATATATAGATATGCCCTTCGTGCCGATATATCATGTAAATGAAATGATATGGTACGAAGGGAGGGCTTTGATGATTAATATCATGTTTCCAATTGATGAGACAAAGAGACAGGCACAGGTAAATTCTGTTAATTTATCTCAAGTAATCCGTAATGTGACAGGTGTAGAACAGATCAAAGAAAAGAAATCTGTCTTGCAGCAGCTTTTAGAACCTAAGGAAGTGGAGGACAGTCAGAAAGATGTCAAGAAAGCTTTGGAGATTGCCAAACGGATTGCAAGAGGGGCGTCTGTGTCGCCGGAAGAAAAACGTTTTTTGATGCAGGTGGATCCTAAGCTTGCACAGATGGCGGAGCTTGCCAGGCAAGAGGGCGAACGGATCAAACATGCTCTGTCTCAGGCTTCCACCAAGGAACAGCAGCAGGCAGTGATACAGCAGGCTTATCAGATGGTGATGCAAGTCAGTAAGAAAAATGAACAATTTGGAATGCTGCTCGGGGAAGCAGTCAAAGGGGCGGTTGAGGATAGTAAGAAAAAGACGTTCAAGCAGACTCTTGAGGAGCAGGAATCTTCAAAAGTATGGCAGCAGGGTGGCAATCAGGAAGGGCAGAGCAGCTCTTTGAAGAATTCAGACACACAGCAGGCGTTGCTGGAACAGTTCTTTCCAGACGAATGGATGTCAATGCTGGATTGTAAAGGATAAATTCTAACATCAATTGTGTTATGAGAGCATTACTTTGGCAGTGTTTACGAAATAGCATATGTGTCATTAGATACAGCAGATTGCACAAAAACATATTTGCTATATCATGTTTTCCAGGAGGTTAGGATTTTTTATAATATTATTTTTTCTCAAAATCAAGAATTGTCGTATTGAGAAATAGAAACAAGATACTGTATATTCTTAAGTAGCGAACAACAGTATTTTGTTGTATTTCTTCTTGATACGGCAATTTTTTTGATTCACAGAAAAATCTCAAATGGTAATGGACTATCCTTTTGGCCAGTTGACTTTTCTAAAATTATATAATATAACAAAGTCATGGATTGTCTATTTTGTACAACAGAATCCATACAAGAGACAATCGGGTTCTGAAAATCAAAAAGGAGAAAAAGTGAATGAGAGAGAAGAAAATCAAGGCTGTCTCGTGGAAAAGATATTTTGCCATACTGCTTTCTTTGGTGATGGCAGTTTCCTGTCTGCAATGTAATGAACTGGCTTTTGTTCATGCAGAGGAAGCTGTGCCTGTGCTTAAGGTAAACGGTATTGATATGCTGACCAGCACAGAACCTGTGACAATTGGAGGCGGGACTGCCGCTTATGATGCAGGGAGTAATACATTGTCGATTTCTGGAATCACTACAAATGTGTATAATGAGCCGGCGATTCTCTGTGAAAATATGGATTTGGCCATTCAAGTGTCTGGTGAAAATACCCTTGAAGTAGATGGAATTACGGAAGAAAATTGGGGCAAATACAATGCTTCCAGTTTAAGGATTCTTTCCGGCAATGTAACAATGCAAGGCTCTGGCGTCATCAATGCCCCCAAAGGAATCGGTGTGACAGGAAGCCTTTCTGTGACTGATACAGAAATTACTGCTGTGTTAGAGTACTATAATTCTGATAAGGCTGCTGTAGATGTTCGTGGTTCCATGCGTCTTTTGGGCAATGCAAAGCTCAGGGCACAGGGCGGGAAAGGCAAGACTATGTATGGCTCCGCTGTTTATTTTGACGGCGGACAGGACGAAAGTGTGATTGGCACCTTTGAGTTGGCTGGAAATGCAGTTGTGGAGCTGACTTGCGGAGATCCAGAAAGTGATGTGGAACATGGATATGGGATCTGTACCAATCGAAATGCTGAACTGTACCTTTCGGGAAATGCCAGCCTCAGTATTTCTGGAGAGAATTGTTCAGCAATTGCTGTGGGAAAATTGTTTCTTGATGATTCTGCAAAGATCAATGCTTCTATTAAGGCAGATAAAAATGGTGGTACAGATTATGCTATGGCCATCACATTTTGGAAAGCTTTGGAATTAAATGGAGAATCAGAGCTCACCTGTGACAGTGATTTTGTGACCTTGTATGATTATTGGAATATGAATGATGCAGATTCTGTGGAGGTTAATTTAAACGGCAGTTCAAAGTTGACTTTGGAAGGAAAGAGCAATGTCTGTGCATATGGTCCTAAGATGTCATTTCATGTAAATGAGAATGCTTCTCTTTCGGTGAAAGCTCCTGGAAATGCGGTTCGTGTTAATAATTTTACTATCAATGATTCTGGTAATGTCACAATAGTCAATACGCAGGGAGCAGAGGAAGATGAGGTTCATGCATTGCGGGCAATGGATACTTTGACCATAAACGGTGGAACATTAAATGTTTCTGCCACAAATCATAAAGGTCAGGTAGCTGGTATGAATAATGTTACCATCACCGGCGGCAATGTCAAGGCGGGAACACTGGAGACAGGAGAAGAAGGGAATATTACTGTCTCAGGGGCAGAAAGCTTTGAGGTGGATGAGTTTGTATCGCAGAAACCTCTGACTTTCTATGTGACAGCTGCAAAAGAGTTTAAAGATTTCATCACCCTGGAGAAAACTGTTTATCAGGTGGGCGAGACAGTCACCTTTTCAATTGAGAATTACCTAGTGGAAAAAATTTTGGTAAATGGGCAAGAGATTACAGGTAATTCTTTTGCTATGCCAGGTAAGCCGGCTGTAATTACCCTAGAAGGAAAACCTTTTGACGCGGATTATACAATTGTAGATCAAGCAATTGCCAGCGTGCCAAAGGATTTATCAAAATATACAAAACAGACAGCAGAGATGGTAAATCAGGCTGTGGAAGCTGTGGTTCGAGGTCTTGATATTCGGCATCAGCAAGAAGTCGATGCAATGGCGCAAGTGATTCAGGCGGCAGTGCAAAAACTTGCACTGAGGGCAGATTACAGTAAGGTGGAAGAGGCAGTTGCCAGCGTGCCTAAAGATCTGACAAAATATACAGAAGAGACAGTGAGAGCCGTAAATGAAGCCTTAGAAGCAGTCGTTGAGGAGTTGGATATCACCCACCAAGAGGAAGTAAATGCAATGGCAGAGGCGATTGAGACAGCGGTGAAAAATCTTACATATAAGCCAGCAGATTACAGCAAGGTGGAAGAGGCGATTGCCAGCGCGCCTAAAGATCTGACAAAATATACAGAAGAGACTGTGACAGCTCTAAATAAAGCCTTAGAAGCAGTGGAGCAAAATCTGGATATCACCCACCAAGAGGAAGTAAATGCAATGGCAGAGGCGATTGAGACAGCGGTGAAAAATCTTGTGCTGAAAGCAGTGGAGGAGCCACAGCCGCCAACAGTAACATCCCTTGCAGCTCCCAAATCAGTCAAAGCCAGAAGTGTTGCCTATAATAAAATTAAAATTAGCTGGAAGAAGGTAACGAATGCTTCTGGTTATGAGATTTTCCAGTATAATAGTAAGACCAAAAAATATAAAAAAATTGGTTCGACAACAAAAATCAGTTATACAAAGAAGGGGTTAAAGACTGGAACAGTCTATAAGTTTAAGGTGCGTGCCTATCGAAAAGAATTTGGTCAGACTGTGCGAGGTAAATTTTCGTCGGTGGTGTCGGCAAAACCAGCGTTATCTAAAGTGGCAGGATTCAAAAAAGGAAAGATCAAGAAGAAGTCAATTTCTATGTCCTGGAAGAAAGTCAGCGGCGCCAATGGATATCGAGTTTTTCGCGCTGCCTCCAAGAAAGGAAAATATAAAGTGATAAAGACGATAACCAAAGGAAAAATTGTCAAATTTACAGATAAGAGAGTCAAATCACGCAAAAATTACTATTATAAGATACGGGCCTATCGAAAAGTTGGTAAGAAAAAAGTTTATGGGGGTTATTCCAAAATTATAAAATTTAGAGCAAAATAATGATTGGTATTGGAATTGTAATCTGAAAATAATAGGCATAGCACCGATATTGGTGTTATGCTTATTTTGGTAATGACTCTTACAATTAAAAATAGTATACGCGCCGGAGTGCGCATAAGTATATCATATCATTGCGAAGCAATTCATGGTATAATATCTCTGAGGTGATGAAGATGAGAATTTTACTTGCGGAAGATGAAAAGGATTTAAATCATATTATAACACAAAAATTGACCTCGGATGGCTATAGTGTAGATAGCTGTTTTGATGGTCAGGA
>Ga0137306_100909_pt1 | contig 34904 bp, 27 predicted proteins | sample Inofroosms_March_FD_97187 | JGI IMG/M metagenome (GOLD analysis project Ga0137306, IMG submission 97187) | Mouse cecal microbial communities from Vienna, Austria - N-Acetylneuraminic and N-Acetylglucosamine D2O microcosms_March | ecosystem: Host-associated > Mammals > Digestive system > Large...
TATCATCTGACGCATTTCAATCGTGGAATGACTGGTTTCAGGATCAACGCCGCCCGCATGGGCCACGCTCACGGCCAGATCGACATCCCGCATAACCTCGCTGTAGATCACATCCGGGATTTCCTTAAGCTTCATCGCCTCAAAGGTCTTTCGGTGATAGAATACCACATATTCCAGGGTCGGCGCTTCGATATCACTTGGCGAGAACCAGTCTGCCATCGCATAGATCCGGGCAATAATATTTTCCTTATAATAAACCTTCTGCAGTCCATCCTCATAATCCGCCACCCAGCGCCGGCTGCGAAGCGTCGCCACGGTTTTCTGCGGCTGAATCTGGTTTCCGGCAAACATTAAGGACTTATCCTTTTCCTGCTCTTCCTCCAGCTTCACATACAGTTCCCTAAATACCTGCTTAAAGGGCTGCTTCATCTGGTGTTCAAACAGATATTTCTGATAATCCTGCCAGTGTCCGTCCTGGTATAAGTCATAGGGATGAGCGATAAAGACCTGTTCGGTCGGCTTCACTTCCAAAACCGTGCCGGACCAGTCTGTTAATCCTTCTTTAGAGAGGAACCCAAAACGAACGGGTTCTTTTTCCGTCATCAGTACCAGCGGCGCAAGGATGGGACGGACAACCGGGTTTTTCATCAATTCTAAAAGCTCCCACACTTCAAATTTTGTCCGATCCTCCATCGCCTGTTCCATCATCTGGCGGGTGCGGCGATACTGCTCCCGAAGCTTTTTATTCCTCTCCTGGTACAGTAAAACCTGTTCGTTCTTTTTTATCTTTGCCGGAATAGATTTTAACTGCTTATCCCCTTTCCTGCAAAGCAAACTGCTCTTTCCGGTTTCATCCACGGAAAGCTTCAGTTCGACTTCCTCTGCACCGTCTACCTTCTTCCATTCATAGGAATCGGCAAAACTCTCGGCAAGCTTGGATTCCATGCGCAGGGTCAGCCGGGTAACATCGGTGTAACCGGCATGAACGCTTAAATTTTGCAAAGCCAGGTCTACGGCCTTTCCCTCGCTTGCCCGTCGCTGTGCGCCAAACTTTGTGCTTTCTTTTTTAAACTGCTGGATGAACTGATAGCGATCCAGGATATCTTCTTCCTCTTTTTTCTTCCCCTTGGCAAAAGGAAGCAGACCGACACTCATCAAAAGGTCCTTGTTCCGCTTTGCCTGGATTTCCTCTTTTAATGCTTCTTTTTCCACCTTTCCCAGTGCAGCGTCCGCATACTTTCTGGCGCGGCCGTGAGCGGTTCCGCTGGAGGAATACTTGGCGGCATCATAGAGCAGCTTAAAGTTTGCTTCTCCTAACTGCTTATAGGCTTCAAAAAACCAGTTAATATCGAATGCCCCACCCTGCAGTTCTTCCGGCGTTAAAGGCGTGTACTTGGCAATAATGGACGTCGTATATTCATCAAATCCCTCATTCGTATGCGCTTTAAAATAATAACATCCGCTTTGTAAACCTGGAAGCTTTAAGTACTCGGATAACATGGGAATCCACTGCGGCGCATACATCGCCAGTTCCGCCAGACGCTTTTTGCTGATATCCGACCCCTTTAACGCCTTCTTTAAGTCGGCAGCGGTTTCCTCCGGCTTTGGATGGCAGACCTGTAAGAGATGGCTGAGTACCCCTTTTCTCTCGGATTGGCTCGAACCGTAAGCATAGCCCCGCTGGAAGGAGTCCTTCCCCAGTGCCGTCATAATGGCAACTAAATAATCAATCCCATAAATCACATTGATACTGGAAATGCTGGAAGAAAACGGCGTATTTTGTTCCCCGCGCTTTAACTCCACCTGCAGCACCATGGGAACAGCCTCCCGGTAAATTTCCCGGGCAAGCTTAATCGCCGGAAGTGTTTCCTCGGTAAGATTATCATAGCGGTATTTTCCGTCAACTGGTTCAATCGCATGATTTCCAAAAAAGGCATTTACACTGCTGATCTCCGCATCCCGGTAGTGCAGCAGCCCCTTCTTTTCCACGGCGCTTACCGGCCCCAGAACGGCCCCAAGATTCAGGAAACGGAAAACTGCCTTGTAAACCAGGGACTTATCCCAGATTCCCCTTTCCCAGCAGCATACAAAATCCCGAAGCCGGACATAGGGTGCCTGATAACCGCCGTAGCGGGGACGCAGTTCCTTAGCCTTCCACTGATCATAAGCCAGCTGAAGCTGAAAACGCAGGGAAAATGCTGTTTCCCAGTGATCTTCGTCTGCCTGGGAAAGCCAGTTAAACATCTGCTGGATGATCGGGAGATGAAGTCTGCGCACCGTAATCGGATAAGTTTCTTTCCATCGGGTTTCCTCCGTCTTAAACAGGGCATTTTCCTCATTTAACAGGGAAAGAAATCTTGCCGTCCCTGCAATCCCCCATTTTACGCAGAGTGCTGAGGGAACATATTGTTCAAACATGGTGTCGATAAGCTGTCTTGCCTGGCTTCCGTAGCGCAGCCCGGTAATCAGATTCTCAAACGGCGGTTTCTTTTTTTGGAAAAGCCCCCCCTTTTTCTCCTGCCCGAACATCTCCGCATAAAAGGAAAGATTCTTCTTATAATAATTCTCATTTCCCCGGCATATCTGATAGAGATAGAGCACCATCATCATCTGAGGCGTGCGGATCTCCTTTTGATAAAATTCTTCCCAGAGTTCCCGGAAAGGATATTCATCTAAAGGTTCAAACTCTGCGTCTGCCCTTCTGTGCCGAACTCTGGCAAGCTGCGTTCCCAGAACCATTTCCGTATCCCAGGCCGAAGTATACTCCCTGTCCTTATTTTTTTCAATCAGTGCATTTAAGTGCTCTAAGATTTCAATGCAGTGCTCCTCGGAAAACGGGGTAAACAGGTTCAATACCTCTTCCGTATCGGCATTTGCCGGCGGAATCACCCACTCCTTCTTCGGATCGTAAAGCCCGTAGCCCGGCGTATTTACAATATCCTGTGCCTTGCTGCTCTCCCCGGTCAGTTCGTCTAACAGCACCTGCACCTTGCTTGTAGGGTTTTTAAGTTCGGCTAAGATCGGCGGGATATCCGAAAATGCCTCGGGACTTTTCTGCTTTATACTGAGCGCCATATCCAGCGCCCCCATATGGCAGTCTTCGGAATTTGTCTGAATTAAACGGGAAATACTCGCCTTCTGCCCACCTATGCTTTGCCTGCGCAGAAGCTTAAGCGTTTCCTTGCGCCCGGTCTTATATTTTAAGTTTTTCTCGATCTTACCATAATCCTCATCCTTCAGTTCAAGGTCATTGACCAACTGGAAGGCTGCCTCCATCGTGTAGCTTTCCGGGTTATGTAAAAGTTCAAACAGAACATCCTTTTGTTCCTGCCTTTTCGGGCGGTATAAAAAGATGCGCACAACCCAGTGACGGAAGGTGCTGTCCATCTGCGGAATCAGCGAAATCACTTCATTAAGATACTCCTCCTTCTGGAGCATCCAGGCAATCAGCGCCATCCTGGACACCACATCGCTGCGGTTAAGCGTAACCTGATGCCAGGGGAAGATGCAGGGGTCAATCGTCAATCCCTTTTTCGGAAGCCGGTTAAGAATGGCCTGCAGATAATGGTAAAATTCTTCCGCCTCCTCTCCGCTGTCAAAATAATTCTCCGGCTCTAACGCCTTGGGTTCGACCACCTTTTTATCGGATGGATAATAGGAACTTCCGTAAGTAAGTAAATCGCGGAAACACCCGCCGGGGAAGTAAATCAGGCCAAACATATAGCAGGCATCCAGTTCCAGATCATCCGAATATTTGCGGATAACTTCCTTGGAAATTTCCAGGCTTAATTTTTTATCCTGAATAGAGCCGACAAAATACGACGCCGTCATAATCTGGTGGCGGCTGCCCTCCTTAGCAAGCTTCTTTACCGCTTCCACGGCAGCTTTGGCATCGTAAAAACCCTTGGCCCAGAGCGCACAGCTTATGGCAACGGCATCCTCCGTTAAGAGCTGTTCCTCACAAACGCCCTTATCCCGCAGACACTGTCCCATCAGGCGAACCAGCTTATCGGTAATCCGATCCACACTCTTCTCGTTAAAAATCCCTATCCAGGTACTGACTGCCCGCTTAATGGAAGAATAGCGCACCAGATTATTGTCCTCAATCACCTTAAATAAATGAAGGAACGCTTCCGGCCTCCCGGCATCCATCGTTTCGCACACCGCCTGCCTTGCCCCTTCCTGAAGGCGGGCAGCTAAAAGGAAATCCCCTAAAAGCTTATACAGGTCTTCATTCTTGCTCATCACGATTCCCCGGATAAGTTCGTGGCTGATCATGGCGGTATTGCCCTCGCCTAAAAGAATATCCTTCACCGCCTGAATCGTTTCCTGATTCCCGCAGTCCATCTGTGCCGCCAAAAGACATGCATAATCCCAGTACTCTGTCCGGGCATGGTCATAGATTTCTTCCGCGTGAAGCTGATAACCCGAATCGTTGATTCCTTTGTCCATATTTCCGGTTAAAATCTGCCCTAAGGAAAACCGGTAAAATTTCAGACGCGAACATGCCCAGAGCAATAAAATGCTGTTACGGACAAAGGGCACATAACTTTTCGAGCGCATACTGCGCCGCCACCATCCGGCGGTCATCTGGTACTGGTTCATCTGATCCAGGGCATAGTAAAAGGTTTCTTCCATCCCTTTAGGGACGCATGCAGCAACCAGATGCGGAAATTCCCTGCGGTAAAGTTCGCTTAAAGTTAAATATTTTCCCGATTCCAGCTGCTTTTCCATCCACTCCGCTTCTGTCTGCGGAAGATTATAGCGGTAAGGCGAGGGAAGAAGCTTTCTCTCCATGTCCGATAAGTCCTTTGCCTCCCCCTTAATCTTTGCTATCCACTTTTCGGTTATTTTTTTCCGCGAATCATAGGTAAATTCTGCCATTTGTTATCTTATCCTCCTCTCCATCATCCGTATTTTTACCAGTAACAACCGGCTAACATCGCCAGGCGGATAAAGGTAAATATCGGTTCTTCACCGTCTTTCCAGGGAATGCCCTGTGTAAGCTCTGTTAATTCCTCTTCGTCTGCAAATACCCGGTAAATCCCGTCTTCAAAACACTGGATAGCATTTTCCACCGCCTGTTCTTCCTGGGCATCCTCCCCCTGGTGAACATGAAACGAAACCTTCCCGGCAGAGGCTTGATCCAAAATCTCCTCTTTAGTCAGGTAAGGAAGGATCTGGCCTGCATCCTTTCGCGCATTATAATCCCTCACCCCAAGCCGAACCAGACCATCCAGCAAGTCCCGGACACATTCCGGTTTTTTCTCCAGGACAAAGGGAACCGGAACAATATCCGCCTTCTTCTGCTTTCCCAATTTCTTCATCCTTGCATAAATCGTAAACGACATCTTCTCTGCCCTCCTCTCCACCACTTTTTTCCTGTCATCCTCTATCATAATAAAAAAACTCTGTTTTTGCAACAAATCTGCTGCAAAAACAGAGTTAAAAAATGCGCCCTCAGGGACTCGAACCCTGGACAAATAGATTAAGAGTCTACTGCTCTACCAACTGAGCTAAGGGCGCTTGACACAATCGTTATTATAAATCGACAAATTAAAAAAGTCAAGCACTTTTTCTATAAATTTTTCTGGCTTTCCCTAAGCTGCTTCCAATATATTTTTCCGGGAATTTAAACAGAAAGAAAGCCCCGCCCCAGCAGTTCACAGCCTGCCAAAACAGAACCTTCCGATGCGCCCTCAGGGACTCGAACCCTGGACAAATAGATTAAGAGTCTACTGCTCTACCAACTGAGCTAAGGGCGCTTTTTCTTTTGCTTCAAGCTACAACATTCCATCGCATCGAAACTGACTGTATTCTACAATAAGGGGCTGAAAATGTCAACCCCTATTTTCTTCTTTTTTTATTTTTTCTTAATAAATATTTAATTTTGCCAAAAAACTGTGTTCATTTATCCTCTTTATCTTACATTTGCACGAATAAATTCCCGTAAATCACCCTTGGACATGCTCTGACTTATCCTGTTTACCACCTTCCCGTCTTTAAAAATCATCAGGGTCGGAATATGCGTTACCTGATAGTTTTCGGCAATTTCCATATTTTCATCGATATTCAGTTTCCCGAAAATCATTTCTCCGCCAAGTTCTTCGGCTACGGCTTCAAATACCGGTGCAAACATCTTACAGGGCACGCACCAGTCCGCATAAAAATCAACCAGTACCGGGGATTTTGCATCCAGCACCTTTTCCTGAAACTCTGCCGCCGTTAATTTTTGTACCATAATGTTTTCCTCCTTATGTTCTTTGCTTTTTTCTTCCTGGCCAATCCGGTTGATTGCCGGATTTCGGTTTACTCTTCTTTCTTTTTCCCGCTGCCAAGTTTTTTATTGACTTCTGTTAATGATTTTTTCCAGCGAAGCACCTCTTTATTCAGTGCAAGGTTCCCGCTAAATTTTTTTCCTAAATTTTTTTGAATCTGCTCCGTAATGCTCACGGTAAAACCACCTTTTTGCTCTTTTTTTATCTTATGCAGCAGTTTATGTGGTTTTTCCTCTTCCCTGCTTTTTACCGCCCGGCAATCAGCTTATAAATCGGATTACCCTGTGCTGAAAATTTTTCTTCATATTCGGTCATAACATTCCCCCTTGCCATTGGTGAATGATGCAGGTCGTCCGTATGCTCCAGAATTTTCCATCCCGCTGCCGGAATTGCTTCCATGGAGTAAGCAAACAGCCCCTGATTATCCGTTTTAAACTCCAGTCTTCCGTCCCCGGCTAAAATCTGGTCATAAACCTTTAAAAAATCCGGTGAGGTCAGACGGCGCTTTGCATGTCTGTCCTTGGGCCACGGATCGGAAAAGTTTAAGTAAATCCTTTTTACTTCTCCTCCCGCAAAGCTGTCCGCCAGATTTTTCGCGTCTATACATAAAAACCAGATATTGGTCAGTTCCAGTTCCTTCCTCTTCTCCAGCCCCCGAAGAAGCACACTGGAATAGCGCTCGATACCAATATAATTCCAATCCGGATTTTCCTTCGCCAATTCCATAATAAAGCGGCCCTTTCCCATGCCCACCTCAATTGCTATGGGATTTGCATTGCCAAACAGGTTATGCCAGCATCCCTTTTGTTTTTCCGGCTCCTGAACCACATAGGGACTTAAAGCAATAGCTTCCTCCGAACCGGGAATATGGCGCAATCTCATGCTCCCGTCCTCCTTCACTCCTTAAAATTAACTTTCTTTTATTTAATTAGTAAACATATCCAAAAGTCATTTTACGCATCTAAAAGTATAACATCCCCTTGAAATTTTTGCAATCTCGGAAATCTCGGAAAATTTGCGAAAACCAGGTGCACATTTTGTCGAAATCGAGTATAATAGAGCCATAAATACATTCGTGAATCTTCTGGACACACTTATCCAGCCTAATATTTAGACAATTAAGGAGGACTTATTTTATGGCAGACGTTGGCACCTGGGAAAAAATCCAGCAAAGTGTAAAAGAAACCGAACGTTTATTGAGTAAAAAACAAAATAATCTGGCTATGGTCAAGGCCAGGCAGACGTTGGAATATATGGTGAAGGCACTCGCTGAGCGGGCCTGTATCGTAGACGGCGATATGGCTGATATCATTGATCAGCTTTATGACGGGCGCTGGATTGATAAAACCACCAAAGACCGCTACCACAAGATACGGATTATCGGTAACAAGGCTGTTCACGACGGGAATGACTCTTCCTCGGATGCAAACTTAGCCTGCCAGCTCCTTTCAATGGAATATCCGGCATTTGCCCCCAGAAACCGCAGACCGCAAAACCGCACGGCAAATGCAGCGCCGCCGGCCAGGCCGAGGACAGACGGCCCTAACCGCAGACGGACAAAGCGAAAAAGATCGCCGGTCAAGGATTTTATGCGGATCTTTATCCCAATTATCCTTATTTTACTGCTGATTATTTTAATCCGCATACTTATTCCCAAGGCACCGGAGGAAAATCAGCCCACGCAGCCGCAGACCACGATTGCTGCACCGGAAAATCCTACGGACCAGACCATTGCAGATCCTACGCTTCCAAGTGAGGAAACACCGGCGGAAAGCCCGACAGAAACTACCGCACCGCCGGAAACGACGACTGCACCGAGGGTTTATAAAACTACGGAAACTTTAAATGTCCGCGCCGAACCTTCGACTACAGCCCGCATCCTGGTTCAGCTTGCTCCCGACACCGAGGTGAATGTGATGGGCACTTATGATGATCAATGGACAATTATCAATTATGACGGACAGGACGCCTATGTCGCCACGGCTTATTTAACCCAGTAGCGTCAAACGCAGTACCTATAAACCCGACAGCGATAAATTCAGCAGCGATAAACGCAGCAGATGCAAGCCCAACAGCAGGTTTTTTCACCTGCTGTTTTTTTGTTTTCTTAACAATTTTTTAACATTATTAATTTTTCACTAAATTATTGCTTTAATTTTAACACAATCTTGTCATTTTTGTTCTGGCTTTTTTGACAGATCTTGTATATGATAAGGAGGGAAAATAGAAGAAAAAGGAGGAACCTTTGTGGATAAGCTGATAAAAAAAATATCCGAAATCGAAGCTGCCGCTACTTCCGTGATGGAAGAGATGAATACGCAGAAAGCGGCGTTTACTGCCCAGATTCATGAAAAGACAGCTTCTTTTGACCGGGAACTGGAGCAATCCACCACGGAACAAATCAAACAGCTGAATCTTTCCATGGAAGAAGAACTGCATCAGCAGCTGGCGCGTCAAGAAAGCGAGGGGGAGAGGATTTTAGAACGCTTGGAACAAATTTATGAAGCAAATCATACGATTCTTGCCACGAACCTCTTCCAGGAAATCATAAAGGAGTAACGCTATGGGAAGCCTTTTCAGCTACAGTGGACTTACCACAAAAATAAAGGCCATGAAGAGGAATCTGCTTACGGACAGTCAGTATCGGGAAATGGCTGCATTGGACTCGGTTGCCGGTTCTGTGGAATATTTAAAAAAACAGCCCTCCTACCAGCATATTTTAACGCAGACGGATGCAGGGCAGATGCACAGGTCGGATATCGAAGAACTTCTTTTGCAGGCAGAATACCGGGACTTTTCCAAGCTGTACCGGTTTGCCAACCTGTCCCAGCGGAAATTTTTAGACCTTTATTTTATGCACTATGAAATTTCTATCTTAAAGCGCTGTCTTAGAAACCTTATGGGCGGGCAGCCGATGACATTAAAGCTGTATCATTTCCAGGAATTTTTTGAACGACATTCCCAGCTGGATGTGATTAAGCTGACTGCCGCGAAAAACCTTTCCGAATTTACGGCAAATCTTTCCGGCACACCCTACTATGCCCTGCTGATGCAGTTAAATCTTCAGGAAAACCTGACGGTTTTTGACTATGAGATGCAGCTTGATTTTCTGTACTTTAAGACCATGTGGAGGATGAAAAACAAGCAGTTAAAGGGCAAGGAGCAGCAGATGATTACCCAGTGCTTCGGGAGCCGCCTGGATATGCTCAATATCCAGTGGATTTACCGCTGCCTTCGCTATTACTCCATGACACCGGAGGAAATCATGGCCCTGCTTATTCCGGTTTTCTGGCATTTAAAGCCGGAGCAGATGAAAAAACTTGCTTCCTGCACCTCTCTGGAAGAATTTTTTTCGCTGTTAAAGACCACCCGCTACGGAACGCTGAATCTTGCAAACCTGGAAGAACAGCCAAACCCGGAGAAATTAAGCCTTCAGGTACTTGCGAGGATTCACCATTTAACGGCTCTGCACGAGCCTTACTCCGTAGCCTCCCTTAATTCTTATCTGTACTTTAAGGAACTGGAAATTCACCGGATTATTACCATTATTGAAAGTATTCGCTACGGTTTAGGGCAGCAGCAAATCCTGAATCGTTTAGAAAATGTCATGTAAAGGGGGTAGTTTTTTGTGATTGAAAAGATGAAATTCTTAACACTCACTGGCCCAAGAGAGGACATTGACCGGGTAGTAGACACGTATCTCTCCAAATACGAAATTCACCTGGAAAATGCCCTCTCCCAGTTAAAAACGGTCAGTGAACTGCGGCCGTTCGCCGAGGGGAATCCCTACGTCCGCGAATACCGGAAAGCGACGGAGCTGATGGAACAGCTTGCCGCTTCGGATCTTCCCGTCCGGGATATCGGCATTGACCAGGCTTTGGACACCGTCCATGCCTTAGAAACCACCCTGGCTGAATTGACCAGCCAGAAGGAAGAATGGGAAAAGCAGCGTGAACTTTATGTTTCCTCGCTGAACCAGGTTTCCCCATTTATCGGCCTGAATTATGATATTGCCCAGATTATGCAGTTTAAGTCCATGAAATTCCGCTTTGGACGGGTGGCAAAGGAATATTTCTCCTATGTGGAAACCTTTGTCTGTGACAATATCGACTCGATTATGTTTAAATGCCAGGAAGATGATACCTATGTGTGGCTGGTGTACTTTGTTCCGGCTCCGGTAGCCAGCAGGATTGACGCCATCTACTCTTCCATGCATTTTGAGCGCCTCTTCCTCACCCATGAATACCAGGGCACGCCCACCGAGGCTTCACACCTTTTACAGGAACAGCTTGCCGGGGCGGATGCTGCGATTGAAAACCTGAATAAGGAAATCCGGGCAGCGCTGGAAGCAAAGAAAGAGGATCTGGCAAGCGCCTGCCAAAAGCTTGAACGCTACAGCAGCAACTTTGACGTGCGCAAGCTTGCCGCCTGCACCAGCCGGAGAAGCCATACCTTCTTTATCCTCTGCGGGTGGATGACCGAAAAAGATGCCCTCTCCCTGCAAAAGGATATGGAACCGGAGCGGGACTTATTCTTAAACCTGGAAGAAGAGCCGGGCGATGTTCAGACCAAGCCGCCGACCAAACTCTCCAATCCCAGACTGTTTAAACCCTTTGAACTCTTTGTTCAAATGTACGGCCTGCCGGACTACCACGAATTTGACCCGACCATCTTAATCGGGCTGACCTATTCCTTCCTCTTTGGCTTTATGTTCGGCGATGTGGGGCAGGGGCTCTGCCTGCTGATTGGCGGATGGCTTTTATACCGGACAAAGAAGATGAGCCTTGCCGCCATCGTCAGCTGCTGCGGGTTCTTCTCGACGATTTTCGGCTTCTTCTTCGGCAGTATCTTTGGGTTTGAAGATATTATCGAGGCTGCATGGATGCGTCCGGGACAGGCGATGACGACCTTGCCGTTTATCGGCCGGTTAAATACCGTATTTGTTATTACGGTAGCCTTAGGCATGGGCATTATCGTTTTGACCATGATCTTTAATATTATCAACAGCCTGCGCACCCACGATACCGAAAAAATCTGGTTCGATACTAACGGTGCTGCCGGACTGGTGTTCTACCTGTCCCTGATTATTGTTATTGTGCTGTTTATGACCGGAAAACCGCTGCCGGCAGGTATTTTCATGACCGTAATGTTTGGCCTGCCTTTATTACTTATCTTTTTTAAAGAACCCTTAACTTCCATGGTAGAGAAGAAAGGTGCCCATATCGAAGGCGGTAAAGGCATGTTCTTTATCCAGGGCTTTTTTGAACTCTTCGAATTATTATTAAGCTATTTTTCCAACACGGTTTCCTTCGTCCGTGTAGGTGCCTTTGCCGTAAGCCACGCCGCTATGATGGAAGTCGTGCTGATGCTTGCCGGCTATGAATCCGGCTCAGTCAACTGGATCGTGGTGGTTCTCGGAAACCTCTTTGTCTGCGGAATGGAAGGCTTAATCGTCGGTATTCAGGTGCTTCGTCTGGAATACTATGAACTGTTCAGCCGTTTTTACCGCGGAACGGGACGCCCCTTTAAGGCTTACGGAATAAAATAATCGAAGTATCAAAAGTTCTTTTGCTGCTTTTGGCAATAGAGTTTGCAAAAAAGAAAAATATATAAATTGATAAGAAAAGGAGAAAAAACAATGATCGTAAAATTATTAATCACTCTTGCATTTATCCTCAGTATCCTGGTACCCTTCGGCGCTTTTGCCGCCGGCGAAAAATCCCGCGGGCGCTATAAAAAGGCTCTGGCAATCAACTCCTTCCTGTTTTTTGGCACCATGCTTGTGTGCAGTGCATTATTCTTTACCGGCAATGCCTTTGCTGCCGAGGAAACCGCTGCTGCCGTAAATCCGGCTGCCGGAATGATTTGTTTAGCTGCTGCCCTCTCCACCGGCTTAGCCTGCATCGGCGGCGGTATCGCGGTTTCCGCTGCTGCCTCTGCCGCTCTTGGTGCTATCAGTGAGGACGGCTCCATCCTTGGTAAATCCTTAATCTTCGTTGGCTTGGCCGAAGGTGTTTGTCTTTACGGATTAATCATTTCCTTTATGATTATCGGCCGTCTTTAATTTGATGAAAATGTATCTGATCAGCGACAATGTGGATACCCTGACCGGGATGCGTCTGGCTGGGGTGGAAGGATCTGTCGTCCATGAACGAAATGAACTAAAGGAAGCATTGGATAAAGCGTTGGCCGACAAGGAGATTGGGATTTTGCTGCTGACGGAAAAATTCGGAAGGGAGTTCCCGGAAATCATCGACCAGGTAAAACTGGGCCGGAAATTCCCGCTGATTGTCGAAATTCCCGACCGCCATGGAACCGGCCGCAAGCCAAACTTTATCACTTCCTACGTAAATGAAGCCATCGGATTAAAGTTATAACAGAAAGCAGGTGATCGATTTGACCACGGATGATAAGTTACAATATTTTTTAACGATCTGTATGGAAGATGCACAGGGAAAAAGTGACCATCTTCTTAAACAATACTCCTCCTCCCTGGAAAAAAATCTGGAAGAACATAAACGGGAAGCCTCCCGCCTGGCTCATCTGCAGGTACAGGGGGAGAAGGAAAAACTCCAGCACAAAATGAATAAAGAACTTGCCCTGGGGCAGATGAATATCAAGCGAAATTTCAGCCGCCGCCACGATGAACTGAAAGAAAAATTATTTACCGAAATAAAAGAACTTCTTGACTGCTACCGCGAAACACCGAAATACACCGAATGGTTAAAAAAGCAGGTAAAAGAAGCCGAAACCTTTGCCGGCAAAGAAAAGCTTACCGTCTACCTCGACCCGAAGGACGCCGATAAACTTTCGCAGTTTACCGGGGATGCTGCACCGGATACGGCAGTCGAAGTCAGCCAGTATTCCTTTGGCGGAGGTATCCGTGCGGTGATTCCTTCCCGGAACATCTTAATTGATCAGTCCTTTGACAGCAAGCTGGCAGAGGCAAAAGAAACTTTTCGTTTTGAATTAGGAGGCAGCGCTCATGATTAGCAATACGCAGTCCACGACAGAGCCAAAAACCGGCGTTATCTCTGGTATTAACGGCCCGGTGATTACCTTAGAGGGTGATCCTGGCTTTCAGATGAATGAAATGGTCTATGTAGGAAAGGAAAACTTAGTCGGCGAGGTTATCGGCCTGGCTTCTGACCGGACGACCATCCAGGTCTATGAGGAAACCAGCGGCATACGCCCCGGCGAACTGGTATACGGAACGGGGGCACCGGTATCCGTTACCTTAGCTCCCGGAATCTTAAATAATATCTTTGACGGAATCGAACGGCCTTTAAGTGAAATCGCAAAATCCGGCGGGGCCTACATCAGCCGCGGCGTCCATGTGGATTCCCTGGACACCGAAAAAAAATGGTCCGTTCATATGCTGGCAAAAAAGGACAGCCAGCTCCTGCCCGGAAGCATTATCGCCGAGGTACAGGAAACAAGAGCCATCGTCCATAAGGTTATGATCCCTCCTTCCATGGAAGGAACGGTGCTTAATGTCGTTTCTGACGGCGACTACACCATCAATGACCCCCTGCTCACCCTTCTCCTTCCCGACGGAACCAAAAAGGAAGTGACCATGACGCAGAAATGGCCGATCCGTATTCCCAGACCCACCGCCCAGCGCTTCCCGGCAGCCCAGCCTTTAATTACCGGACAGAGAATCTTAGATACGCTGTTTCCTTTAGCCAAGGGCGGCACCGCTGCCGTTCCCGGGGGCTTTGGAACCGGAAAAACCATGACCCAGCACCAGATTGCCAAGTGGTCGGATGCCGATATTATTATCTACATCGGCTGCGGCGAGCGCGGAAACGAGATGACCCAGGTATTGGAGGAGTTCTCGGAGTTAATTGACCCGAAAAGCGGAAATCCGTTAATGGATCGTACAGCACTGATTGCCAATACCTCCAATATGCCGGTAGCCGCCCGTGAAGCAAGCCTTTACTCCGGTCTTACCTTAGCAGAATACTACAGGGATATGGGCTACCATGTGGCGATTATGGCGGATTCAACCTCCCGCTGGGCAGAGGCCCTTCGGGAACTTTCCGGTCGTCTGGAGGAAATGCCTGCCGAGGAAGGCTTCCCTGCTTACTTAGCATCCCGGCTTTCTGCCTTTTATGAGCGTGCAGGCATGATGCAGAACTTAAACGGAACGGAAGGCTCGGTTTCCATAATCGGTGCGGTATCGCCCCAGGGCGGCGACTTCTCCGAGCCGGTAACACAAAATACCAAGCGCTTTGTCCGCTGCTTCTGGGGACTTGATAAGTCCTTAGCCTACGCCCGCCACTTCCCGGCAATTAACTGGCTGACCAGCTATTCGGAATACTTATCCGATCTGTCGCCATGGTATGCGAATTACGTTGATAAGCGCTTTATGGACTGCCGCAGCCAGATCATGTCTTTGCTTACCCAGGAAAGCAGCTTAATGGAGATTGTAAAGCTGATTGGTGCCGATGTCCTTCCCGACGACCAGAAACTTATCCTGGAAATCGCCAGGGTCATCCGTGTGGGCTTCTTACAGCAGAACGCCTTCCACAAGGATGATACCTGCGTTCCTCTGGAAAAGCAGTTCAGGATGATGGATATTATCTTATATCTGTACCAGAAATCCCGTGAGCTGATTTCCATGGGTATGCCGATGTCCGTGCTGAAGGAGGACACGATTTTCGACCAGATTACCACCATCAAGTACGACATCCCCAATGACCGCCTGGATTTATTCCAGACCTACCGGGACAAGGTCGATGCTTTTTATCAGAATGTTTTAGCACGCAACGCATAAGGAGGAAGCGATTATGGCTATTGAATATTTAGGTTTAAGCGGCATAAACGGTCCTCTGGTGGTCCTGGAAGGGCTTCAGGGCGCTGCTTATGACGAAATCGTAGAAATGACGGTAAACGGCACACAGAAGAAAATGGGCCGTATTATCGAGATTCACAAAGACAGGGCCGTGATCCAGGTATTTGAGGGAACCGACGGCATGGCCTTAAAAAACACCCACACCCGGCTTACCGGTCATCCCATGGAGATTGCCGTTTCCGAGGAAATGCTTGGACGAACCTTTAACGGCATCGGGCAGCCCATCGACGGACTTGGCGTGCTCTCCTCCGACACAAAGCTGGATGTCAACGGCAAGCCTCTAAATCCGGTGAGCCGGGAATATCCCAGAAACTATATCCGCACGGGTATTTCCGCCATCGACGGGCTAACCACCTTAATCCGCGGGCAGAAGCTTCCCATCTTCTCCGGGAACGGCCTTCCCCACGACCAGCTTGCCGCCCAGATTGTCCAGCAGGCTTCCCTTGGGGATGACAGCAACGAGAAATTTGCCATCGTCTTTGCCGCGATGGGCGTAAAATACGACGTTGCCGATTTCTTCCGCCGCACCTTCGAGGAAAGCGGGGTATCGGATCATGTGGCAATGTTTATCAACCTGGCAAATGACCCGGTAGTGGAGCGTCTGATTACACCGAAGGTTGCCTTAACGGTCGCCGAATACCTGGCCTTTGAAAAGGGAATGCACATCCTGGTCATCCTTACCGATATGACTTCCTTTGCCGAGGCTATGCGTGAGGTTTCCTCCTCCAAGGGAGAGATCCCCTCCCGTAAGGGCTTCCCCGGCTATCTCTACAGCGAACTTGCCGCCCTTTACGAGCGTGCCGGCATCGTTAAGGGATGTCCGGGTTCGGTGACGCAGATTCCGATTTTAACCATGCCCAACGACGATATCACGCATCCCATCCCCGACTTAACCGGCTATATTACCGAAGGTCAGATTGTTTTGGATCGTGAACTTCACGGACAGTCCGTCTATCCGCCCATTAACGTCCTGCCCTCCCTTTCCCGTCTGATGAAGGACGGTATCGGCAAAGGCTATACCAGGGAGGATCACCAGGACGTTGCCAACCAGCTCTTCTCCTGTTACGCCAAGGTGGGCGATGCGAGAGCTTTGGCTTCTGTTATCGGCGAGGATGAACTTTCCCCGATTGATAAAAAATATCTGGCTTTCGGAAAGGAATTTGAGCGCCGCTTCGTCGGTCAGGATGTGCAGGACAACCGGAGTATATTGACGACACTGGATATTGGCTGGGAGCTTTTGGGGATGCTTCCAAGAGAGGAGCTTGACCGGGCGGATACAAAGATCCTGGATCAGTATTATCATCCCGCGGAGGTAGCTGAATGAATCCAAATACCTTCCCCACCAAGGGAAACCTGATTCTTGCAAAAAACTCCCTTGCCCTGGCTAAGCTTGGCTACGGCCTGATGGATAAAAAAAGAAATATCCTGATTCGGGAACTGATGGGCTTAATCGACGAAGCCAAGGATATCCAGGCAGAAATCGATACCACCTTCACCCAGGCTTACGAGGCCCTGCAGCTTGCCAATATCGAGCTGGGCATTAACTACGTACAGGAGATCGGCAGGGCGGTTCCCGTGGAAAACTCCATTGCCATCAAAGCAAGAAGTATTATGGGTACAGAAATCCCGCTGGTGCGCTACGACGCTTCTTCGCTCCGCCCCACCTACGCCTTTGGCGATACCCGCCAGTCCTTAGACGAGGCAAGGATGAAGTTTGAAAAAGTAAAGGAATTAACCATCAAACTTTCCATGGTGGAAAACTCCGCCTACCGCCTGGCTTCGAATATAAAGAAAACCCAGAAGCGGGCCAATGCGTTAAAAAACATCACCATCCCCGCCTACGAAACTCTGACCAAAGATATTTCCAACGCACTGGAAGAAAAAGAGCGCGAGGAATTTACGCGGTTAAAGGTTATCAAGCGCATGAAGGAAAATAAAGAATAACAAAAAAATAATAAACACAAAAAACAATGTTTCATAAAAAGAGGAAGCTGCTCGTAAAGCCTCCTCTTTTTTCTTCCCCCTTGCAATTCTTCTTAATCTGTTATATGATTAGCTAAATATAGTACTGCTAAAGTTAAAAGATAAAACTAAGATAAAAAAGCCCAAACAGGACAAATTTTTAATGAGGTGACTTACGTGATAAAACCAATTCTGCACCGTTTTTTGGGAATCCTTACCGCTTTTGCCCTGATGTTCACCCTTCTTATTACATCGGTCGAAGCTGTGTGCTACTGGGTTCCCGGCTATTACCAGCATGAATATACCAAGTACAGCGTCCTTGATAACCTTCCCTCGATGACGATGGACGATCTGCTTATCGTAACCGAAGAAATGATGGCCTATCTGCGCGGAAACCGTGAAGATTTGCATGTGAAAACGGTTATGGGCGGGGAATACAGAGAATTTTTTACGGAACGCGAAATTGCCCATATGGAAGATGTACAAGGACTTTTCCTTGCTGCGGTTTTCCTGCGTCGGCTCTGCCTGGTGCTCATCTTTTTCTGCATCGGAACGATTTATTTAACTAAGGGAAATCTGCGCCTCATCCTCCCGAAAATGCTGTTTTTCGGCACCCTGCTTTTCTTTGGGACTGCGGCGGTTCTGGGCCTTATTATATCCACAGACTTTTCAAAATACTTCATTGTTTTCCACCATATTTTCTTTGATAATGACCTGTGGATCTTAGATCCGTCCGTAGATATGCTGATTAATATTGTCCCGGAACCCTTCTTTATGGATACTGCTTTTTTCATCCTTATCCTCTATGGGTTTCTTACCCTTTTGGTGCTTGTCATTTCCTTTGCGCTGATGAGAAAGAACCGATTGACCATGCATAAAAAAGATTAAAAAGGAGTTTTATGGTTTACCTTATGAAGACGAACAAAAACCGTGTCCTGTCTTTTTTCCTGGTGCTGTGTCTGTGCTTATTTATCGCTGACCAGCCTGCTTTTGCAGAGGCCTCCTGGCCGCAGTGTTCAGGAATCCAGGCAGACGGCGGTATATTAATTGATGCCGATTCCAATGCCGTACTTTATGAAAAAAATGCGGATCAAGCCTACTATCCAGCCAGTATTACCAAGATATTGACGGCACTGATTATTATTGAAAACTGCGATTTGGATGAGATGGTCACATTCTCCGATAACGCAATCAATAACGTGGAATCCAACAGTTCCAATATGGGCACCATGGTCGGCGATGTTTTATCGGTTCGCGACTGCCTTTACGGTCTTATGCTGGCTTCGGCCAATGAAGCCGGCAATGCTCTGGCCGAACACTTATCCGGTTCGATTGAAGCTTTTACGGATCTCATGAACCAGAAGGCCCTGGAACTTGGCTGTACAGGCAGTCATTTTGCCAATCCCAGCGGTTTAAATAACCCTGACCACTATGTAACTGCCCGGGATATGGCAGCCATTATGCGGGCGGCGATTTCCAACCCTGTATTCGTAGAGATTGACGGTGCCCGTTACTGGAAACATGCTCCCATCAAGCGATACCCGGACCCGGACGATCCGCACAATACGGTCTATGCCCACCATGCCATGATAAAAAAGAATGATTCCCGCTACTATTCGGGAACATTTGCCGGAAAAACAGGTTATACTTCTCTGGCAGGAAATACCCTGGTTACCAGTGCAAAGAAAAACGGGATAACCCTGATAGCCGTTATCTTAAACGGACACCAGACCCACTACCAGGATACGAAAACTTTATTTGATTTTGGTTTCCGCAATTTTAAGAGTGTTAAAATTTCCGAGTTCGACCACGCTTATTCTTCCATTGAAAATGATATGACGTTTTCGGGTCTGTCCGTCAGCCCCGCGCCCTCTCTTTCCGTAGATGAAAACTGCTCGATTACTCTGCCGCAAAACGCTGATTTTAATGATGTAGAGGCGGTACTTGACTACGAGATGGGGCCTCTGGCTCCTATGGATGCCCTTGCCCGGATTTCCTATACCTATGCCGGCAAAAACGTAGGATTTGGCTATCTGAAGCTGAAAGACAGCCCGGTTTCCGGCAGGCAGCAGGAAGCCGCCGCCCGAAGTCTTCTTCCGCAGGAATCCGTAACCATACCCGAACCGACCACCAGGGCATTGGAAGATAGCCTTGCTGAAGGTGAATCCGGGACAGCCAAAGAACAGGAACTTTCCCCTATGCCTCTTTCTGCGGACGAAACCTTGGAAAAGCAAATCACCATCCCTTCCCTTCTCTGGACGGTTATCGGAATTGCGGTTGTACTGCTCACTGCGGTTACTGCCTTTTTCCTGATAAAAACCTATCGGGAAAGAAAGGAAGAACAGCAGCGCTATCTGCGCAATGAGCGCCGGAAAAAACGTCTGAGCGATATCGGTTTTTCGCAAAGCGAATTTGATCTTCTTGTCGAACATACAAAACAGCGCCACCAAAGACGGCGTTTTCATTAACGGATAAAGAAAGGGGACTGCCTTTTGTGATACTTAAATCCCGCTGTTTTTCGGATATTTTAGACAAACCTCCCAAAAGAGGACCTATGTCAAAAAAAACCCTTTGCCTGAATATTTTATTTACCGTCCTTATTCTGGCAGCAGCAACCGTTCTTGCCTACCTTTTCTTTTACCTGGGAAAAAATACAACCAGCGTGGCCATTATCTATATTCTCGCTGTTGTTTTTATTTCCCGCTATACCGATGGCTATGTTCCGGGAATTATTTCCTCTTTTGTGGGAGTGATTTGTGTAAACTATATTTTTACCTACCCTTTTATGAAATTTAATTTTACTATTGACGGTTATCCGGTTACGTTTGTCGGCATGATTATTATTGCCAGCTTAATCAGCACCATGACCTCCCATCTTAAACTGCAGAGCAGGATTATTAACGAGAGGGAAAAACTTCTGATGGAAGCAGAAAAAGAAACGATGCGGGCAAATCTTCTGCGGGCGATTTCCCACGATTTGCGGACGCCCTTAACCGGCATTATCGGAGCAAGCTCCGCCTACCTGGAAAATCAGGAAAATCTTTCCGAAAAAGCAAAAACCGCATGTGTAAAAAACATTTATGAGGATTCCAACTGGCTTTTAAATATGGTGGAAAACCTGCTCACCATCACCAGGATACAGACAAGCAATATGGCTATCCACAAAACCTCTGAACTTTTAGAGGAAGTGGTCGCCGAAGCCGTACAGCGCCTTAGAAAGCGGCTGCCCGACGCCAATATCCAAATTCATATTCCTGAAGATTTTATCTTAATTCCCATGGATGCCACATTAATTGAACAGGTATTAATTAATTTAATGGAAAATGCCTATTACCACGGAAATCCTCATGAACCGATTATCCTTCATGTCTTCCCTGAGGACGATCAGGTGTGCTTTGAAGTTCTCGACTTTGGTAAAGGTATCCCGGAAGACAAGCTTCCTGTTATCTTTGACGGAAGCCCCTCCACCCCGAATGCCAGCGGCGATTCCCGGAAAGGCATGGGAATCGGCCTGACCATATGCCGGACAATTATCCTGGCCCACAAAGGAAAAATTTATGCCGAAAACCATGAACACGGGGCAAAGCTTTCCTTTTGCCTCCCCTTAAGAGAGGAAAAAGAACATGACGATTAAATCGACAATTATTGTTATTGAAGATGAAAAGACCATTGGTGAATTTATCGAAACCACATTAAAAGCCCACGATTACAAGGTCTTCACTGCAGCGTCCGGACAGGAAGGCTTATCGCTTATTACTTCTGGGCTGCCGGATTTAATTCTTCTGGATTTGGGACTGCCGGATATTGACGGAATAGAAATTATTAAACAGGTGCGCAGCTGGAGTATGCTTCCGATTATTGTTATCTCTGCCCGAACCCAGGAACAGGAAAAAGTTCTTGCCTTAGACAGCGGTGCCGATGATTACATCACAAAGCCCTTTGGAACGCCGGAGCTTTTAGCACGTATCCGCACGGCTCTCAGACATTTTCACCGGCTTGGACAGAGCGCTCCGGCCTCTCCCGAACCCCTATATTTTTCTGATGGCTTAAAGATTGACTTTACCCGTAGGCTGGTTACTTTAAATGACTCCGAAATTCATCTGACACAGATTGAGTACAAGCTGGTTTCCCTTCTGGCACAGAACTCCGGGCGGGTTTTAACCTACGATTATATTATCCATCACATCTGGGGTCCTTACGCAGATAATAACAATAACCAAATCCTCCGTGTCAATATGGCGCATATCCGGCGGAAACTGGAAGCCAATCCAGGAGAACCCCATTATATTTTTACGGAAATCGGGGTAGGCTATCGGATGAAGGAAAACCAGCAGCAGGAAGCATTAAACTGATATTTTTTTAACAAAGAAAAAATTTTAATCTGCCAAAGAAAAAAAAATTTTTACAATTTATAAAATAGTTCACAAAAACAAGGTGTTAATTTACCTTGTTTTTATTTATTTCATGAAAAAAACAATTTTTGCCATATATGTCACAACTCTAACACTGTTAAAAAAAGCAGATTTTTGCCATACTTATAACATCAATAAAAAGTACTCCATCGATGAAACACGGAAGTATTTTTAAGAAAAGGAGGAATGTTTCTTATGAAGCAACTGAAAAAATTTGGACTTCTCCTCTGTGCATTCAGTTTATCCTGCGCCATGTTAAGCGGCTGCAGCGGCACAGACGGGAAACGAATCGTCCGAATTGGGCACAACCAGTCAACGAATCATCCGACACACATTGCACTGACCGCCTTTAAAGACTACATTAATGAACAGTTGGGGGATCATTATGTGGTTGAGGTCTATCCCAGTGAACTTTTAGGTTCGCAGACGGACATGGTGCAGCTTACCCAGACCGGCGCTATCGACTACTGCATCGCCAGCAACGCCATCCTGGAAACCTTCAGCAAAAACTATGAGATTTTTAACCTTCCCTACCTCTTTGCCAGCGCTGATGCCTACCACCACTCCATGGACGATCCGTCCATCACCGATCCCATCTTTGGTTCGACGAAAAAGGCCGGATTTACCGCAGTGACCTGGCTGGATGCAGGCACGCGAAACTTTTACACCGTAAACCGTCCGATTGAAAGTCCGGCCGATTTAAAGGGCTTAAAAATCCGCGTACAGCAGTCGCCCACCAATATCGAGATGATGCGCCTTCTTGGCGGCTCGGCCACACCGATGGGCTTTGGCGATGTGTACACGGCCTTACAGTCGAATATTATCGACGGTGCCGAAAATAATGAGATGGCATTAACCGATAACGGGCACGGCGACGTCTGCAAATACTATTCCTACGATATGCACCAGATGGTGCCGGATATCCTGATTGGCAACAATGCTTTTATCGAAGGTCTTTCCCCGGAAGAACGTGCCATTTTTGAAGAAGGCTATCAGTTAGTCAATCGTGTACAGCGGGAAGAATGGGTAAAAGCCGTTGAAGCTGCTAAGGATCGCGCACAGAACGAACAGAAGGTAGAGTTTTTATATCCGGACCAGGCACCCTTTGTTGAAGCCTGTACGCCTCTTCACCAGTCCGTCCTGTCCGGCAATCCGACCTTACAGCCCATCTACGACGGAATCCAGTCCTATAACCAGCAATATCCCACAGAAACACAATAGGAGGTATGTATGAAGCAGCTTAGAAGCATTTTAAACCAAATTTTAAACGTGCTTGCAGGTGTCAGCTTCCTGGCCATGGTTGCCTTAACCTGCTGGCAGGTATTTACCCGCTATATTTTACAGCATCCTTCTTCCTGGTCGGAAGAACTGGTTTCCTACCTTTTTGCCTGGATGGCCCTGTTAGGCTCTTCCATCGTTGTCGGCGAGCGCGGACATATGAATATCCCCATCCTGGTGGATAAGATGGGCCCGACAGCAAAAAAAGCACTCTCCATCATTGCTGAAATTATCGCCTGCCTTTTTGCGGGAGTTATCCTGGTATTCGGCGGCATACAGATTACCAACCTTGCTATGGGACAGATGACCTCCTCCCTGGGCGTCGCTATCGGTATTTTTTATATCGTTCTTCCCTTAAGCGGGGTACTCAACATCATTTACACGATCATCAACATCGTTGAAATCGCCAATGGCAGCATTAACCTGGAACCGGTAAACGAAACCGAAAAAGTTCTGGAAGAAGCCAATGCCAGAAAGGAGGCGTAAGTTATGGCAATTCAATCTCTGCTTATTATTTTAGTCGTACTGGCGGTTCTTTTGGTTATCGGCGTGCCGATTTCCTACGCCATCGGAATTTCTTCCCTGGCCGCCATCCTTCAGGTTGTACCGCTGGATGTATCTGTATTAACCGCCGCCCAGAGAACCTTTGTGGGCATGAGTAAGTTCAGCTTAACGGCAATTCCCTTCTTCGTCCTGGCCGGAAACCTGATGAACCAGGGCGGTATTGCCAAAAGGCTGGTAGACTTTGTTCTGGCCATCCTCGGCAAGCTTCCCGGCTCCCTTTTAGTGACCAACGCCGGGGCAAATGCTCTTTTCGGCGCAATCTCCGGTTCAGCTTCCGCAGCTGCTGCAGCCGTAGGAAGCATGGTTAAGGAAGGTGAGGAAGAACAGGGCTACGATAAGGCCCTCTGTGCAGCGACAAACGCCGCATCTGCCCCCTCCGGACTCTTAATCCCGCCTTCTAATGCCCTGATTACTTATTCACTGGTATCTGGTGGAACCTCCGTCGCTGCCCTCTTTCTGGCCGGTTATATCCCGGGTGTTATCTGGGCGGTGTGCTGTATCATTGTTGCCATTATCATTGCCAAAAAGAACGGCTACAAGGGCACGCCGGGGAAATTTGACTGGAAAAATCTGGGTATTGCCACCCTCCGCGCCATCCCGGCCTTATCTTTAATCATTGTGGTTATCGGCGGAATCGTTGCCGGTGTGTTCACCGCTACGGAAGGCTCGGCTATCGCGGTTGTCTATGCGCTGATTTTAGGTATCTGCTACCGGAACATTACCTTAAAATCCTTCTGGAAAATTGTCGTGGACAGTGCAAAAATGAGCGGTATGATTGTATTCTTAATCGGTGTTTCCAATATCATGGGCTGGGTTATGGCCTTTACCCAGATTCCGCAGGCAATCTCTGCCGCACTTTTAGGGCTGACCAATAATTATGTGATCATCCTCTTAATTATGAACGTCATCCTTTTAATCGCAGGAACCTTTATGGATGTAACACCGGCAATCTTAATCTTTACGCCGTTATTCCTGCCCATCGTCAAAACCTTTGGCATGAACCCGATTCAGTTCGGACTGATTCTGGTTTATAATCTCTGCATCGGCAATATCACACCGCCGGTAGGAAACACACTGTTCGTTGCCATCAAGGTGGGCGATACAACCCTGGCAAAAGTTATTCCTTATATGCTGATGTACTATGTGGCGATTTTAGTCGGCCTTTTGCTTGTCACCTATATTCCTGCTGTCAGCCTGGGACTTCCCATGGCCGCAGGAATGCTTTAACCAAAAGAATCCTGTAGGAAGCAGTTGAGATTCTCGCTCTTCTATGATAGAATAATTACGGTTCATGCAAATGAACCGTAGTTTTATTTTTCCCCGTAAAAAGCAAGGCATAACCTTACTGACAAATTGGAATGAAAGTGATTTTATGAATTATATTGTATTGGATTTAGAGTGGAACCAAAGTCCGCACGGAAAAGAAGGAACCATCGAACATTTTCCTTTTGAAATAATTGAAATCGGAGCCGTTAAGCTGGATGAAACCTTTTGCGAAATTGGGGAATTTCACCGCCTTATCTCACCGGTCGCCTATCCGCAGCTTCATTTTAAGATTTCTGAAGTTACCCAGTTGGATATGCGCCTGCTCAGGCAGAATGGAATTCCTTTTAAAGAAGCCGCATATCAGTTCCTTGAATGGTGCGGAAATGACTTTATCTTCGTCACCTGGGGTTCTATGGATCTTACCGAACTCCAGAGAAACATGGTGTACAGCCACATGCCGATCCCCTTTAAAAAACCTCTTTTATACTATGATCTGCAAAAACTCTACAGCCTTCTCTACGATGACGGGAACGATAAACTTTCTCTGGATCAGGCCGTTGAAGCCCTTGCTATTACATTTGACGAGGATCGTCCCTTCCACCATGCCTTAGACGATGCGTTTTATACGGGACAGGTTATGGCAAAGATGGATTTTAAGAAGGTGAGTGAATACGTTTCCACCGATTACTACCGGCTTCCCCAGACAGAACAGGAACAAATCTACCTTACGTTCTCTGCCTATACAAAATTTGTTTCCCGTGAATTTCCCACAAAGGAAGAGGCTATGGCCGATAAACGGGTCAATGAAGTCATCTGCTGCCTCTGCCGAAGAACCCTGCGCAAAAAAATCCGCTGGTTTTCGGCAAATTCCAAGCTTTACCTCTGCCTGGCCCTGTGCCCGGAGCACGGCTTTGTCCGGGGAAAAATCCGCATTAAAAAAGCAGAATCCGGCAATATCTTTGCTATCCGCACCACCAAAATCGTCGATGCATCCGCAGCAAATCTTATCGCAGAAAAACGAGAAGAATACCGAAAACGCCGGACAGAAAAAAATAAACATAAACGACAGTCAAAAAAATCCAGAACCGAGGAGTAAGTTCTGGATTTTTTATCCCTGATTTTCCAGGTTCAATATCTGATTTTTCTTCTTTCAATTTCCAAATTCAGGAAAAACACCCATCCTTTCCCGATAGCCTTTCCAGTGTTTATATGTTAATATCATTTTGTAACACAAATGTAAAAATTATGTAACATATCCAAAAACGCATTAACCCGATCATGAAAGGAGCATTACAAATGAAACGATTTGGACTTTATATGGCAGCAGCAACGATAATCTCTATGGGAATCTCCACAGCAGCCGCCCTTCCTGCCCAGGCTGCCTGCCCAACAGTAATTACAGGAAGAAATTTCCAGACAGGATACAACAGCTTTTCCGAAAACGGCTTTTCCGGCAGTAATGTTTACAGCAACCTGAGCAGCCTGTTAGGCAATTCCTGTACAAATAATAACAACAATACAAATAATAACAACAATACATACAATAACCTCTGCAACAGCCTTTACAGCAGCATCTGCAATAACCTTTACAGCAATTCCGCCAATAACTGCTTTAACGAAGAAGACTATTTCCCAGGACAATGCCCCGGATCGAACCATTTCCTGCAGAACCGCCCGGGACAGACCACACCAGATAACAATAAACCCGGTCAAACCACACCGGATAACAATAAACCCGGACAGACCACACCGGATAACAATAAACCAGGCCAAACCACTCCGGATAACAATAAACCAGGCCAAACCACACCGGATACCGGCACCAGCAACCAGGCTTACGTCCAGCAGGTTATTAACTTAGTCAATGAAGAACGAGCCAAAGCCGGATTGTCCCCGCTCAGTGCATCTTCGGCAGTTTCTGATGCCGCCTACATACGTTCAAAAGAAATCACACAGAACTTCTCCCACACAAGACCGAACGGAAGTTCTTTCAGCACCGTACTGCAGCAAAACAACATTTCTTTCAGCAGTTCCGGAGAAAACATTGCTTATGGGCAGAGGACACCGCAGGAAGTTATGAATACCTGGATGAACAGTTCCGGCCACCGTGCAAATATTTTAAACCGAAACTATACAACGATTGGCGTGGGCTGTTACCAGGCTGCAAATGGAACTCTTTACTGGACACAGTTGTTTATCCGCTAAAAAACAGTAAAGAATACTTATAAAAAACCCCACTGCCTTAACGGACAAGCACAGGGCAGGGGGGTTTTCATTACGATTCACATGGTTTGAAATAACCGCTTTTTTTCATTCTGATTTAGCTTATTGTGATCATTGATATAGAAATATTTCAGCTAATTTACCTTCGGAAGAGCGTCAATGGACTTTTTCAGTTCATCGTCCGTTGGGATATAGTCCTTCATCTCACCGTCATTAAACCGCTGGTATGCAACCATATCAAAATAGCCGGTTCCGGTCAGGCCAAAGACAATGTTCTTTTCCTCTCCGGTTTCCCTGCACTTTAAGGCTTCGTCAATAGCAACCTTAATGGCATGGCTGCTCTCCGGTGCCGGAAGTATTCCTTCTACCCGGGCAAAGGTCTGCGCTGCCTTAAATACCTCGGTCTGTTCTACACTTCTTGCGGTGATCAGACCCTGATCGTAGAGTTCGGATACCACGGAACTCATGCCGTGATAGCGAAGACCGCCTGCATGGTTTGCTGACGGGATAAAGCCGCTGCCCAGCGTGTACATCTTCGCCAGCGGGCATACTTTTCCGGTATCGCAGAAGTCATAAGCATAAACACCGCGGGTTAAGCTTGGGCAGGAAGCCGGTTCTACGGCAATAATATCATACTTCGCCTCACCCCGCAGAACTTCTCCCGCAAAAGGTGAAATCAATCCGCCAAGGTTGGAACCGCCGCCTGCACAGCCGATAATCATATCTGCCTTAATTTCGTATTTATCCAGAGCAGCTTTTGCCTCCAGGCCGATAATCGACTGATGCAGCAGCACCTGGGATAACACCGAACCAAGAACATAACGATAGCCTTCCTGGCTCACTGCCGCCTCAACCGCCTCGGAAATCGCACAGCCAAGACTTCCGGTCGTGCCAGGGAACTCTTCATTGATCTTTCTTCCGACTTCCGTATTCATCGAAGGGGACGGCGTTACCTTTGCGCCGTAGGTGCGCATAACTTCGCGGCGGAAAGGCTTCTGTTCGTAGGAGCATTTTACCATATAGACCTGGCAGTCCAGATCAAGGTAGGAACATGCCATGGAAAGCGCCGTTCCCCACTGCCCTGCACCGGTTTCCGTAGTAACCCCCTTTAAGCCCTGATTCTTGGCATAATAAGCCTGGGCAATCGCAGAATTAAGCTTATGGCTTCCGGAGGTATTATTTCCCTCGAATTTATAATAAATATGTGCCGGAGTACCCAGCTTTTTTTCCAGACAGTAAGCGCGTACCAGAGGCGACGGGCGGTACATCTTATAAAAGTCAAGGATTTCCTGGGGAATAGCAAAATAAGGTGTTGTATCGTCCAATTCCTGCTTTGCCAGCTCTTCACAGAAAATTTTTGATAATTCATCTGCAGTAACCGGCTGTAAAGTTCCCGGATTTAAGATGGGTGCAGGTTTCTTCTTCATATCTGCACGCACATTGTACCACTGCTTCGGCATTTCCTGTTCTTCTAAATAAATTTTGTAAGGGATTTCTTTGTTCATCATTTTTCTTCCTTTCTGCACTGGTGATTTGTGCGTTGATTATTGTTTTTATTATGGGTTATTATGTGTTTTTTTATCTTTTTTACTATTTTAGGAATAAAAAAACTCCTGTCCTGTTTTTATAAACTAGGACAAGAGTAAAAAATCTCCTGCGGTGCCACCTAAATTCATCCCTTGGGGATGCGCTTTTTCCGTGTACAAACATACACTTCCTGCTGTAACGTGCAGACACGTCTTACCTACTCCCCGGCTGCCGGATTATCTTTATCGGCAGTTTTAAAGTTTCAGTTCGCCCTCTCGGGTCCATTCCCTGCTTTTTCCATTACTGCAATTCCACCGTCTGCAGCTCTCTGTGTATGTTCCAAACAAGTACTCGTCCCGGTCAATGGTTTCAAGCGATTCAATTGACTTGTGATAAGGATATACCAGATTATTTTAATTGTCAAGAGTTTTTTTACGTTAAAGCATTAATTTTTTATTGCCCTAATGCTCTTTGCTCCTGCTCCCATAAATAATTTCACTTAATGTACGATATAATTTATCTACCTCAACAGGCTTGGACAGATGCCCGTTCATACCGCACTCGACGGATTTCTTTAAATCATCGTCAAATGCATTCGCCGACATGGCAACAATCGGTATCGTATGACAGTCTTCCCGATCCATGGCGCGAATGGCACGGGTAGCCTCCAGCCCATCCATCACCGGCATCATAATATCCATTAAAATAATATCATAGGTTCCCGGTTTCGTCGTGCGGATGCGCTCTACCGCCTGTGCCCCGTCATAGACACAGTCTACATGGAAATTGCGCTCTTCTAACAGGCTCTGGGCAATTTCTGCGTTCAGTTCATTATCTTCCACAACCAGAACATGGCAGCCTTCAAAAGAAATTTCTGCCTCATCCTTAATCTCATTTTCCATGCTTTCACCGATGGGCATGGAAACGGAAAAACTAAACTGGCTTCCCCTGCCGGGTTCACTTTCCAGAAGGATATTGCTGCCCATCATCTGTACCAGACGGCTGCTGATGGACAGTCCCAGACCCGTACCCTGATGCTTTGCGGGATTTCTGGTTGAAGACTGCTCAAATGAGCGGAATACCCGTTCCTGATCTTCTTTGGCAATGCCGATTCCCGTATCGCGCACGGCAAAGTAAACCAAAGACTCCCGCTTATCTGCCTTTACCTCTTTTGCCATCAGTGTAACCCTGCCCTTTTCCGGGGTAAATTTTACGGCATTGCCCAAAAGGTTAATCAGCACCTGGCTGATCCGCATCTTATCGGCAATCACCCAGTGGTTCGGCAGCTGAATATCCTGAACAAAATCAATATGCTTTGCTGTCATCTGGGGGACAACCAGTTCCTTAATGGTATCCAGCATTTCCTTTAAATCAAAATTAAATGGTTCAAGTTTCATCTTGCCGCTTTCAATCTTGGACATATCCAAGATATCATTAATCAGCCCCAGAAGGTAATTTGAAGAGGACTGGATTTTCTGCAGGCAGTCCATCACCCTCTCCTGCGTCTGGTTTTGCTGCAGGGCAATGGCGGTCATACCGATAATACCGTTCATCGGCGTCCGGATTTCATGGCTCATGCGGGATAAAAATTCCGACTTTGCTTTGCTGGCGATATCGTACTGCTGCTGGTTTAACTGGCTCTGTATCACCCGTCCAAGTTCAGCAATATTCTGAACCTCTTCGGGATTCTCCAAAAGCTGCGGCATAATACCAAGAATACAGATATTTCCCATATAGTTTCCGTTATCGTACATGGGCAGCACTACGCCGTATTCTCCCGGCATAACGCTTAAAAAACACTGAATCACTTTCTGCTTTGTATCCTGTGCAGAAAAACAGCGCACCTCTTCTGTCCCCAGCCATGCATCAAAAATTTCCCGGTCTTTTTCCTTATACTTTTTCACCGTTTCAGCAATATTCTTTCCTGTCCGATGCCACTGATAATTCAGATAATTAGAATTAAAATCCGCACGCAGTATAGATATCCGCACGCCGTCTGCCTGATAAAAGCGTCCGATCTTGCGAATCATCAGCAGCATCTGTGCAGGGAAGTTCTCCCCTTTGCCAAAAAGGTTTAATGCCAGCGATATTAAATTCACATCCTCGCTGTAATCTAAGGTATTAATCTCCAGTCCCTGCAGTTCCGGAAGTCTTACATGCCTCTTTTCCGCAGGAACATCCTCATAAAAAATGCATCGTGCAACCTTTTTGGAAACCGCAAACTTTCTTGCCTGCTTTGCCATACGTATCAGCTTTTCCGTGGTCTGGTTTCTGTCCGTACAGACAAGGCCGGCAAAAACTTCAATGCCAAACATTTCCTGGCTGAAATCTTCGGTAAGCTTTTTCATCAAAGCCTCGGTAAATCCTGCCGCATATTCCCTCGACTGATTTTCCATCCATATGATAAATTCATCCCGGTTCAGGCGCATTGTTACTATGTTCCAGCCGTTTTTTTCCAAAAAACTGCGGCACCAGCTTCGGATCAGATTTCCGGATTCCTCAAGAATCATATCGCCAAAGACAATACCATTTTTTTCATTGGTTTCTTTTAAATGATCAAAGAACAAATCAACCATTACCCCGGAGGGATAAATCCGGCGGCATTCCTGCAAATGCTCCATACCTGCGCTGAACACATAAAAACCGGTCACGCCGTCGATCGAATTCTTCCGAAGCTGCCTGGCTTCCTTTTCCTTCTGTTCCTGAATGCTGCGTATACTTCCAACCAGTTTACGCTTCTGCCCGTCCGTATCGTAGACCGCATTGCCGGAAAGCGCCACCCAGAAATAATCCGTACTATCCAGCCATTTCATGCGAAACTCAACATAAATTCTGTCTTCCCTGCTCTGCATCGCCTGAACAACCGCCTGACTGTCTTCCTCATAAATATACTTCGGATCAAGAAAGCCGCTCTCAAAGTCTTCACAATACCAGCGTCCGCTCATGGTCTTATGATTGACAATATCCAGGATATGATTTTCCAAATCATAGGAGAAGAAAATATCCTTTGAGGATTCTAAGGCTATCCGGTAGCGCTCTTTTTCTTCCAGAAGTATATTTTCTGCTTCCTTTTGCTTTCCGGTCAATGTACGAACAACGTCAAACAGGGCATCTACCTCCAGGATATTGGAAGGTTTAAACTGCGAAAGACCAGCGCTTCCCTGGCTGATGCATTTCATAAGGTGCTGTACAGGTCTTGTCAGATAACTGACCAGAAAATAAATTCCAAACACGCCGAAAATTAAGCCAACCAGCACAGCGACAACCATCCAAAAATAAAGCCGATGGCTCATTCCAAAAAGGTCTTCTTCTGTATTTAAGCCCAAAAGCACCCATTCCGTATCTTCATAGGGAACATTATTGCTGTAAAGCTTCAGGGGACAAACTACCGCGTAGATTCCCTGGTGATTCATAAAAATATCCTGAACCAGAGAAAGATTTTCATACCTTGTCGGTTCCAGGTTAAAAGAAGTTCCCTCCGTGGAAAGCTGATGATAAAGCACCCCTTTTCCCAGCAGTGCATCATAGCTTCCATCACCTTTTTGCACAGCCAGAAGATAACCGGACTGCTGCGAATGGTTTAACTCCTCCGCCGGAAGGTAATCATACAGCCTTCTGCTGGAAATTTCCACACCCAGCACGCCGTACACCTGCCCCTTATAGCGAAGAGGAAGGGAATAGGTAATCATCTCATAGGAGTCTGTTCCGTCTTTTTTTAAATAAAACGGCAAAGACCAGTAACCCAAATCTTCTGTGCTGGCATCCCCATAGGCTTTCCCTGCCCTCCACGGCTCATAGAAAAAGTGCTCATCCCTGCTCTTTCCCTGCCCGGACATAGAAAAATGGGTTGTCCAGCCGGTATCTAAGGGAATATTCCATTTTCTGGACAGAAGTTTGCTTCCGCGCTCTAATAAGAGATCCGAATTATTGGCAGGATTCGTGTCCGGGTCAGAATCACGGATAAAAAAACCGTCAAAATCTGCAGCTTCCTGCATCTTATCCCCGGTCAAAACAAGGAAGATACCCGTGCTGGTATTATTCTGCAAAATATCCAGACACTCGGAAAAAAACTGCTCCAACAACTGATTTTTCATCTCATCCGACGCTAATACGTCGCTTAATTCCACGCCTTCTTTGCTTAAAAACTGCTCAAGAATTTCATCCAGAATCACTTCTCTTTCATGGATAGAAGCCCATCGCTGGTTCATATCATTCTGTAAAATAAGCTTCCTGTTTTCCACCAGCCGGCTCATCATGCCACTGGAATATTCTTCCAGCATTCCTGTCGTTTTCCTGACCACCAAAGTGCCTATGGTAATCACACTTTGTATTAACATAATAACAATCAATGGGATCAGGAACATCTTAAATATCGTCGTCTTTTTCCTTGTTCGTTGTCTGTTTTCCATCTCGCCCCTACTTGTCATTTCTGTTTATCTTCGATCACTGCTGACATGTTCTGCGGTTCACATGTTCACTTCAACAGTAATAAAATTTCTGCTCTTTATCCGGCCACTGCCTGGTTTAAGGCATCACAAAACGATTGATACCATTCTTCAAAAGCTTCCTCTGTAATATACGGGGCACTTGCTTCCTCCAGGCTTTTTCCCTGCGCTAAAGCCGCCGTTACCGCCGCCCGATCCTCGGTAATTTTATCGGCAAGATGATATTCCAGAACCTTTCTCGCCGCCGATCCGTTGGAAAAGCTTTTATTGGTATATAAGGCCATATTATCCATTTTCTCAAAAATCGTGGTAAGACAGTCATACGTTTTGGATGCCACCTCAAGCTGATTCTTTTCAATCACCTGGTCAAGCCGCTCGACATTATTTGCCTCCTTTAACACCGGCAGATAGCCGGAAACACAGCCAAACTGCAAGTTATTATCCGCCTCGGTAAACCATTTTAAAAATTCCACGGCTGCATATTCATGCTTCTCATCCGACTTGCTGACCACCATACCTGCACCCTGCTGAACGGCATAGGATTCTCCCCCCTCCATCATCGGAGCCGCCATCACCATATATTCAATCGGATAACTGGAAGCATCCAACTCGACCTGATTAGGAAAATACATCGCTGAAGAGGTGGAACCTGTGTAGGCAAGCAAATCACCTGTTTTTACATCATCCGAGCGGAAAGAACCATAGGCTCCAAAATAACCTTTAACCATAGGTATATAATAATTTTCCCAAAGGCGGTGCAGTTTTTCCTTCGGTGTATTTAATGTTACCTGCCCGTTTTCTACCTGAAAAATCTCCACACCCATCTGCCGCATACCAATAATAAAATAATTAGCCATGGCATCTCTTCCATAAAATGCCTTGCCATCTCCGGCTACATCCGGTGTCGCAGCATCCGTCCATTCATAATAAACCTTTGCCACATCTGCCACACCCTCTATCGTCTGCAGGTTCTCTAAGGAAACTCCCGTTTCTGCTGCAAAAGCCTCCCAGTCCGTTTTATTAATCATCATAATTTCCGTGGACTTTGCCGTAGGAAAGATCCGCAGTGTTCCGTCTGCAGCAATGCAGCCCTCTTTTATGTAAGAATCCACATATTTTTCTAATTCCTTCTCATCAAGATATTCCGATAAATTGGCCAGTGCACCTGCCTGTTCCACTTCATAGGCTGTATCTGCATAAGAAGAGAAAATATTAGGCATAGTGTCTGCCCCAACCTTTCCGCTGATTGATGCCCTTACGGCCGTTTCCAAATCAGAAACCGAACCCTGGCTGTAGCTCTCCACAAAAATGCCCTTTTCCCGCCCTACCGTACTGTTAAATTCCTCAACCAGCGTATCAAAAGCCACCTGCTGGGAACCATTATAATAATGCCATATCGTCAGAGAAACCGGATTTTTTGCATCCAATGGATTTTTCCCTGCACAGCCCATCAGACAGACAACAAATGCCGCAGCCATACCTGCATGAATTACCCATTTTTTTCTATTTTTCATAATGTCTTCCTTTCTTTATATTTTTTATCCTCTCTTACTGTACATTTTATCCTAAACTATGCAAATAGACAAGATGAAAAATAACAGAAAAAAGCCGGATTTTCTCCGGCTTAAAACTGTAGTGGTTTGTGCTATACTTTCGCTATGGGGACATGGGTCGGATATAAAGGAAACGTAGAAATTTTCTCGCAAGAGATTACTTCTTTAGCGGAAACTGCGCTGGAACGAATTTTAGAGTATCGGACACTTGCAGACCCAGAAACAGCTAAGACTATACCTCTTATAAGCAGTGTAATTGCGCCCTTTTGGCCTGCGTGGAATCAGTTTATGACTGCCGCACTAGCAGGGGACATTCCTTTGTGCCTTGAACTTGAGCCAAAAGTCCATCGGGCACTGGAACATGTCCCAATAGATGGGGCAGAAGAAATGTTGACACAAATTTTATCCCTTTTGGATGAGCCTCAAAAAATTCATGCATATATTGTGAACAAGATTATTGCGCAACGAGCGTATTGGCGGAGTAAGCCTGGATTGAAACGTTTATCAGTTCATCCAGAATATGGTTAATATTTCCATGA
>Ga0137306_100912_pt1 | contig 34790 bp, 32 predicted proteins | sample Inofroosms_March_FD_97187 | JGI IMG/M metagenome (GOLD analysis project Ga0137306, IMG submission 97187) | Mouse cecal microbial communities from Vienna, Austria - N-Acetylneuraminic and N-Acetylglucosamine D2O microcosms_March | ecosystem: Host-associated > Mammals > Digestive system > Large...
ATTAATTGATATCACATCTTCCGCACCCTTGAAACTTGCCGAGGCGATAATATCGGAATATGGTCTTACGGGAAGAGCGAAAAAATCGACAAATTCATCATTAGGACTCACCGTAAGTGAAAATTCAGCCCATTCAGAAGACTCTGAAACGGTCCCTCCTTTTACCATAGACGGCAATGCGACAGAAGCTATATTTTTCGAAGTCTTTATTATATCGCTGAATGTGAAATTTCCTTCAATTTTACTTTTGACAAAATCGGATTCGAGCGTGTAGCATTTTAATGAATCATTATTATGCGATGTCAAAGACAGACCATCGATATGCACTCCCCTGTCACCATGCTTTTCAAACGATAATGATTTCAAAGAAACCTCACCTGTTATATTGTCTGCATTATTGCCTGTAAGATTGGTTTTCGCAGCACCTGAGAACGCATAACCTTGGTATTTCGGCAATAATCCAAAACGTGATGGTATGAACCGACGTATATCCGCGTTCACATTCCATTGCGATTTGTCTCCGTTCAGGATAATATCAGCATCTGAAGTCAGATTCAATGATTCATCGTCTATAGATACGTTACATGATAATGAATCACCTTTCTTTTCACCGCTGAAAATTACATTGTTAATTGTTTCTCCGTTAAACTCAAAACCGCCTATCTCGACATTTCCGAATGCATCTATTCCTCCGCGATTCCTGTCGATATCGAATGTCGACGTAAATGATACCGAACCAAACTTTTCATCATTCAACAAAGTCCCGATATCAAACATTTCGGAACTTATGTCTCCATATATCCCCAACGATTCTCCTTTATTCCAGATGACTCCGCAATCAGCGGATATGTCTCCGAATCCGGATGTGATCTCACCTTGCATTCTTCCGGTCTTATCCGGTATGGAAATATACCCGGAAAGATTGACATCAAGTTCTTTTGAACGTCTGAGAATGTCTGTTACGGACTCTTTGGCTCCAGGGACAAGTGTAATCAGCCTACTTAGTTTTTCTGCTGAAGAAAAAAACTCAAAATGTTTCAAGTCACACGTCATATCACCGATTTCAGGCATACCTGTGATATTGGCATAAGTATTCAGCAGCAGATCTCCATTATCGCTTCTTAACACAAGCCGTTCAAGATTCATATCACCCGTATTGCCGGAAACATCCACTTGAAGAGTGTATTCTTCATAATAACTTCCCAACGGAGAATAAAACGCTTCAAAATCTTTCGGAGACAGTCTCGACGCTTTTATACTTAACTTATGCTCTCCGGAATCCAAAGCTGCGGGAATATCTTTAAAAGAAGTGAATGAGAGTGCTATATCTGATATTTTTATATCACTTCCCGGCATTCTTAGATTTATATCCTTCAAATCTATTGAATGAGGTGTGATATGCGCATACATTCCGAGTTTCTCAATATTCAACCCGCTGCGCTCTATAAAAGACACTCTTCTTAAATCAATTATAAAATCATCGTTCTTGATCCGAGGCAACGTCACATCTGCTCTCAAATCATTTAACGCAATATGGTTGCGGTCAAATTTTCTGCCGTTTTCAATCTGCGGACTGTCAATTACATCATATGAGACCTTTGACTTTCTTATGACTATATTGTGCAGCTTGACATCGAATTTTTTTGGCGGTTTATTTTTTTCCTTTGGAGAGAAAGCTTTGATTATAAAATCTATATTTAACGGAGAGTGCGCATCTTTTTGCCGGATTTCTGCATCCAGCCCTATTATTTCGGCGTAAGTTATCTCGATCTTCCTGTCATATACGAGCCTCCATAGATGAATACCGGCACCAAGCGTACTCACATACACGCATTTTTTTCCATCAGGAGAGTAAACGCTGACATCCGACAGTCTGACCTCATTGAAAGGGAATAGTTTTAGATTTCCGATCTCAACTTTCGAACCCAGAAAAGCGGATACCTCCCTTTCTGCAACATCTCTTACACCTTTCTGCACGGCAGGAACAGAAAGCACCACATATAGGACAACATAAATAGCCACCGCTATGGTTATAACGGTGAAAAGAAAACTTCGAAGAACCTTATAAGTAGTTCTTAATGCCGACATAGATTACAAAATTACTAAAAATCCACGATTAAGACCGCATTTTCCGGTTATATTTTGCTAAAATTTGAAAAGCATTTCTTAACTTTGTGGAAGAATATAAGGTAATGAGAAATGAGTACAGCCATTCTGGGAATAGAATCATCATGTGATGATACGTCAGCAGCGGTAATTGTTGACGGCATTCTTCGCAGCAATGTCATTGCAGGGCAGAAAGTGCACGAGGCATATGGCGGAGTAGTGCCTGAGCTTGCATCTCGAGCGCATCAGCAAAATATTGTGCCGGTAGTTTCGGAAGCTCTCAGACAAGCGGATATAAAGAAAGAAGACCTGTCGGCAATAGCATACACCCGTGGTCCGGGATTACTCGGATCGTTGCTTGTAGGTACGTCTTTTGCAAAAGGAATGGCTATAGGACTCGACATCCCTTTAATAGATGTCAATCACCTGCATGCCCATGTTCTTTCCCACTTCATTAAGGTAAATCCGGAAGACAAAACACCGGAATTTCCATTCCTTTGTCTCCTGATTTCAGGTGGAAACTCTCAGATAATTCTTGTCAGAAGCATGTCTGAAATGGAAATCCTTGGAAAGACTATCGATGATGCCGCCGGTGAAGCTTTTGACAAATGTGCCAAAGTTGTAGGACTACCCTATCCTGGCGGTCCGCATGTAGACCGACTTGCCGCACAGGGAGATCCCAAAGCTTTCTCTTTCAGCAAGCCGCATATCCCGGGACTTGACTATTCCTTTAGCGGACTCAAGACATCATTCCTATATACTGTAAGAGACAGAATCAAAGAAAACCCACGGTTCATTGAAGACAACATCGCAGATTTGTGCGCATCACTACAGACAACCATTATTGACATACTGCTTGACAAACTGCAAAAAGCAATAAACCAGACAGGCGTCAAAGACGTTGCTATCGGAGGAGGTGTATCCGCCAATTCCGGAGTTCGTGACGCCGTTGAAAAGCTTTGCCGCAGAATGAAAGTCCGGGCATGGATTCCTCCCAGGGCATTCACCACAGACAATGCCGCAATGGTAGCGATCGCAGGATACCACAAATATCTTAATAATGAATTCAGCCAACTCGGGCTCCCGCCGTTTGCCCGCGTATCAATATAATGCAATGACAAAGAAAAGCGCATCCGATCACAAAGAGAGCCGACATATAGTCATTTACGGCTATACGCGACAGGAACTCTCCAAAATAATCCAGCATTTCGAGTCGAGATTGCCGGATTTCGTAAAGATCACAATCGATTCCGGAAATCTTCTCACCAAGATCACACTTACCGGAATAAACTCCGGTGTTGAATTATTGCGTTTTCAGATGAACAGGCTACACCAGAATCTCCAGGATCTATTCTCTGAAGAACTTGTAACTATTGAAGACAAAGGACTGTCGCAAGTCCTCGGCGAACTTCTTTCGGAAAAAGAGCTTACTGTCTCGTCGGCTGAAAGCTGCACCGGTGGCAATATAGCCCATAAGATTGTGCAACGCGCCGGATCTTCCGCATATTTTATGGGAAGCGTGGTCAGCTATAGCAATGATGTCAAGGCGGAAGTGCTGGGAGTTTCAAGAAGCGATATAGGACGCCACGGAGCCGTCTCGCGAGAAGTAGCAGAGCAGATGGCACTCGGAGCGGCAAATCTGATGCGTACCGATTGCGCCATAGCAACCACAGGTATTGCCGGACCGGAAGGCGGTTCAAAATTCAAACCTGTCGGAACCGTCTGGTTCGCAGTTAAATATGGAGAAAGAATCGTCAGCGAATGCATCCGCTTTGAAGGAGATCGCGACAAAGTCATAGAATCAGCGACAAACCATGCGCTCGTTATGCTCATAAACCTCCTTCGCAACACCTATACTGCGCAGGAAGATATAAATGACGATTAAAATTCGATTAAAATTCAAAAAATCACATAAAAAACTTGTGTTATTCATAAAAAAATTGTAATTTTGCAATCGTTTTGTGATCCATCCTTAAAAGTCGCTGAATATGATGCAATTAGCGATGATATGAGAACTGCGATGATGACCAAAGCAATTAATTAAAAAATTAACAACAAGAATATAGCAACAGCCATGGCTAAAGTTTGTCAAATTACCGGCAAAAAGGCGCAGGTGGGCAACAACGTTTCCCACTCAAAACGTCGCACCAAACGTAAGTTCGAGGTTAACTTGCACACAAAAAAATACTACTGGGTTGAGCAGGATATGTGGATCGTATTGCGAGTGTCTGCACACGCTATGCGCACTATCAACAAGATCGGTCTGAACGCGGCTCTCAAGAAAGCTGAGGCTGCCGGAAATCTCGATTTCAAAGATATCAAAATCCTTTCTCTCTAAAATTCAGTTAATATTATGGCAAAGAAAGCTAAAGGTAATCGAGTTCAAGTTATTCTCGAATGCACAGAACATAAGGCAAGCGGTATGCCCGGTATGTCTCGTTACATCACAACAAAAAACCGCAAGAACACAACAGGTCGTATGGAGTTGAAAAAATACAACCCCATCCTTAAGAAAGTAACCGTTCACAAAGAAATTAAATAAGCACTCTGAACTATGGCAAAGAAAACCGTCGCGTCACTTCAGAAAGGTGAAGGACGCACCTACAGCAAAGTCATCATCATGGAGAGATCTCCCAAAACGGGCGCTTATGTTTTCAAAGAGGAAATGGTGCCTAACGATGCAGTTAAAGACGCTCTTAAATAATTAAGATATCCGATAAAAAATCCGGTGGTTGAAAAATTCAACCACCGGATTTTTTCATGCGTAGTCCCGGTTGGGAAATATTTCAGAAAACATATCCGATACCCATTCCGAAAAAACCGCCGCTTGTATCATTCATCAGAGAATACTTACCCTGCAAAGATAACTTCAGATAAGAAGTGAGATAAATTTCGAATCCTGCTCCGAAATTAGCTCCGGCTCTGCTCGCGCTGTCACCATATCTGTATGACCAGTTATTGAACGTGAATCCGGCAAGAGGATACACGGCAAAACCTCGCGCCACACGAAACGGGAAATGCATGTCGATGTCAAGAACGAAAGCCGACTTGTTGTCATTTCTGAACACATACCCTAAATCAGGAGCGATACGGAAATGATCGGCAAACGTATACTGAAAATAAACATCGGTGAATCCACCGTTGTTATACGTTGCAAATCCCCCCATCAGTCCGAGAGTCTTCTCTCCCCTCTCCGCATGTGCCGGCAACGGCATCAATGCTCCAAGTGACGTTGCTGCTGCAACAGCCAATACGGATAATTTTTTCATATTTTTAAATGTACGGTTTAATAATTTCAGACAGTTGTTGACCAATAATCCTCAAACCCGCCTGCAAGTGCTAAATTCAATAAGAAAACGTTTAAATTTATGAAAATGTTTCGTTAAATTTGCATTTGGATTAAAAATTTGTATCTGTTTTTTAACATATACGCATAAACAATACGTAATGAATGAATTAGGATATATCCGCGTTGCAGCTGCTTCTCCTGAGGTCAGACCTGCCGATGTGGATTTCAATATATCGGAAATAAAGAGACTCATCTCCGATGCCGCAGACAAAGGTTCGGATATAGTCCTTTTCCCGGAACTTTCAGTTACCGGCTACACTTGCGCCGATCTCTTCTTTCAGCAGAATCTGATTGAAAAAACAGAGAGCGCGCTTAAGGAGCTTGCGGTGTTTTCATCTGACAAGAAAATAGCGATTGTAGTCGGTGCTCCGTTACGAGCCGCCAACCGCCTTTACAATTGCGCAGTAGTCATCACCGGCGGCAAAATCATCGGTGCCGTTCCCAAAATTCATCTTCCAAATTACAATGAATTCTATGAAAAGAGATGGTTTACAGAAGGAAGCAGGTGTGAATCCGGATGCAGGCTTGATTCTGGTCTAACATTCATTTCCCGAAACACACTCTTTGAGGTGGCAGGAGCAAGAATCGGCATTGAGATATGCGAGGATCTGTGGGTGCCGGTGCCTCCCAGCTGCGAAATGGCTATGAACGGAGCTGAGATTATATTAAACCTCTCTGCCACAAACGAACTCGCCGGGAAACACAATTATCTTATTGACCTTATAGCTCAGCAGTCAGCTCGATGCCGTTGCTCATACGTGTATTCCTCTGGCGGTCTCGGAGAGTCCTCGACAGATCTTGTTTTCTCCGGAAACTGCATTATCGCCGAAAACGGCACAATCCTCGGTGAATCAGAACGTTTCATTATGAAGGATAAAATGATTATCCGGGATGTCGATATTGAAATGCTCAGAAACGACAGGGTAAAACATTCCACATTCTCGGATTCGGCAAACGGCTCATATGATATAATCATTACTGATTTTGCCGGATGCAGAACAGCAAGTATGAACCAACATGAACAAAACGGTATATTGCGCCATATATCCTCCCATCCTTTTACTGACGGCGATCCGCATCGGTTTCGCGAACGATGCAGCGAGATATCATCCATACAGGCATGGGGTCTCGCACAGCGTCTTCGCGCCATAAACTGTAAAAAGACAGTGATCGGAATATCCGGTGGTCTGGACTCTACCCTGGCACTTCTTGTCACAGTCAAGGCATATGACATGCTTGGCATTGACAGAAGCGGCATTACCGCCATTACAATGCCAGGGTTCGGAACGACAAAGCGAACCCGTTCCAACGCTACGTGCCTTATGGAGCTTTTAGGCGTGACGATGCTTGAGATTCCTATTGGGGAGGCTGTTATACAACATTTCAATGCAATCGGACATGACCCTGAGCTACACGATGCCACCTATGAGAACTCACAGGCGCGAGAACGCACCCAGATTCTTATGGATATGGCAAATAAGACAGGTGGAATAGTCATTGGAACGGGAGACCTCTCCGAACTTGCTCTTGGATGGTGCACATACAACGGTGACCAAATGTCGATGTATGGCGTAAACGCCTCGGTACCCAAAACTCTTGTGAAGTATCTTGTAGAAGGATATGCTGACACGACAGATAATCTTGAAATCAGAAAAGTATTACTTGACATTATCGACACCCCCATCAGCCCGGAACTGCTTCCTGCGGCAAAAGATGATTCCATAGAGCAAAAAACTGAAGACCTTGTGGGACCATACGAGCTTCACGATTTTTTTCTGCACGGGATGTTGCGCAATTCTTTTTCTCCGTCCAAAATCTTCCGCCTTGCCTGTGTGGCATTCAGTGGTGTTTATGATGCTGATGTTATCAGACACTGGCTCAAGATATTCTACAGACGTTTCTTTTCCCAGCAATTCAAACGTTCGTGCATGCCTGACGGAATGAAAGTCGGGAGTGTATGTCTATCTCCCCGTGGAGACTGGAGAATGCCTTCCGATGCGTCGTCCTCTATGTGGCTGAATGAAATTGAAAATCTTTAAACAACAATCATGAAGTTGAAACATACTTCACTAAATGCAGTTATCAAGTGAACGAAGATTTAAAAAAAGCAGTAGAAATACTCCGAAACGGCGGAGTCATTCTCTATCCCACAGATACTATCTGGGGACTGGGTTGTGATGCCACTAATCCAGAAGCCGTGGATCGTATCTTTAAGATCAAGAAACGTGCTGATTCCAAATCCATGCTGTCGTTAGTAGCTTCAGACGGGATGCTGCAGCAATTTGTCAGTGAAGTTCCGGATGCAGCATGGCAGTTGATAGATGCGGCTGTCAATCCGCTGACCATCATATATGACAATCCCCGGGGCATAGCGTCAAACCTACTTGCTGAAGATGGATCCGCAGGTTTTCGCATTACTTCTGAGGCATACTCCAGAGGACTATGCCTCAGACTAAGACATCCGGTAGTCTCCACCTCTGCCAATATCTCGGGAAGGCCATCTCCTTTATGCTTTGAAGACATTCCTCAGGAAATTGCAGATGCGGTAGATTATGTTGCGGAATATGGTCGTAATCAGACTCAGACAAAGCCAAGCAACATAATAAAGGTGACTGATTCAAACGTGATATCAATAATAAGATAACCCAGACTGACTGTTCTTAAAAAACAAACACTACATCATGAAAAGAAGGGGTATGTCATTGACACGGCAAAGACTGAAATATGTGGCGAGCGACTTTGTCACAACTTCGGTCTCGTTCTTTCTGTTCAATATCTGCAGGTATCATATCCTTCACAACGAGCTCCCGGCTTCATGGTCACTGTCTGAGTTCCTGTCATTACCGAAACTCTTATGGGAGCAGGCTCTTATCCCTGTCGCCATGCTTGCAGTCTATTGGCTGTCCGGTTACTACAACCGCCCGTTTGAAAGATCTCGACTTAATGAGTTTATCAATACTTTTTATTCAGCCCTTTTCAACGCAACTCTTATCTTTTTCATACTTCTTATCAATGACCGCGGACCGGTGGTGTCTGCTGATTATCTATTGATCTGTGTCTCTTTTCTCCTTCTTCTATTATTCACGTACAGCGGTCGACTGCTGATTACATCCTCTGCATTTCGCCGTGCGAGAAAAAAGAATATCAGGAATAATGTTCTCATAATCGGGACATCCATCCAAGGACATAAAATCTACGACAGACTCATCAGAAGCAAGGTGCTGATAAAATATAACATCGTTGGGTTTATACACATCGAAGGAGTCCCAAAGAGTAAATTTTGCGGTCTGCCATGCTGGAACGTGCAGGAAATCGAGAATATATGCCGGAATCACGAAATACATCAGATCATACTTGCCCCTGACAGAGATAAAGATTCCCTTGTACTCGGAATGCTCGATCGTCTCTTTCCTCTTGACATCCCGATAAAGATAATGCCAGACACATTGTCATATGTAACATCATCAATAAGGCTGACAGATATTCTTGGAGAACCATTCATTGATCTGACCACTCCTCCGCTCAATGATTGTGCCAGCAATATCAAACTGACGTTTGATGTCATATTGTCCTCATTGGCATTGGTCGCTCTGTCACCACTAATGGCGATATTGGCGATTGGTGTGCGACTGTCTTCTACCGGACCGGTTTTTTATCGTCAGGAAAGAATCGGAAAAAAGAGAAAACCATTCTATATCTACAAGTTCCGGTCTATGCGAAACGATGCTGAAAAATGCGGTCCCATGCTGTCATCATCCGCTGACGCAAGAGTCACACCATTCGGGCGTTTGATGAGAAAATATAGACTCGACGAGCTCCCGCAGTTCTGGAATGTGCTGAAGGGTGACATGTCTATTGTAGGACCTCGTCCTGAACGGGATTTCTATATTCGGCAGATTATAAAGAAGGCTCCTTATTACTGTCTGGTGTTTCAGGTAAAACCGGGTATCACCTCATGGGGAATGGTTAAATTCGGTTATGCATCGGATATCAGACAGATGGTGGAACGCACAAAATTCGACCTACTCTATATCACCAACATGTCGCTGCCTCTTGACATAAAGATAATGATCTATACAATCAGGACAATTGTCAGAGGTGCCGGAGTCTAAAATGTGATTTAAAATATATAATTGATATGGCATATAAAGAAAGACATAACAGGTTTACTGACTTATGGATGAAGCTGGTGATTTGGCGGGAACACCATATCCGTGAAAAGAGTTTTCTTCTCATACTCGCTCTTTTTGTGGGGGTATGCTGCGGATTCGCCGCCCAGTTGCTTAAATATATGATTCATATGATTGCAGGATTACTCACTGCACATATGAACACCACTACGGCAAACTGGTTGTATCTTGTTTATCCGGTGGTGGGTATACTCATAGTCACGATTCTGTTACGATATGTTGTCAAAGAGAATATCTCACACGGAGTCACAAAAGTTCTTTATGCGATATCGCGCCGTAAATCCAGACTTAAGAAAAGGAACATGTATGCCTCATTGCTTGCATCTTCCATCACCATTGGGTTCGGTGGATCTGTCGGGGCTGAGGGTCCGATTGTATTTACAGGGGCGGCTATAGGTTCAAACGTCGGTCAGGCATTTCGCATGTCACCCAGAATACTGATGATTCTTGTAGGTTGCGGGGCGGCTGCCGGAATAGCCGGTATTTTCCGTGCTCCTATAGCCGGAATGCTATTTACCCTTGAAGTGCTTATGATTGACCTCTCGGGAATGACCGTCATGCCCCTGTTGCTCTCGTCTGTGGCAGGTGCGGTTGTAGCATACGTCCTTGAGGGATACAATGCGGAGTTTTTCTTTGTACAATCTGAATCTTTTGTGACAAACCGTATTCCGTTCACTATACTTCTTGGTGTTGTCTGCGGACTCATGTCCTATTATTTCACCAAGGTTATGTTCATGATGGAATCAATGTTTTCAAAACTAAGACATACCGGTTTGAAGATTCTTGTCGGCGGCGTTATAATGGCGGGGCTTATTTTCCTTTTTCCTCCTCTTTACGGCGAGGGTTATGAGGCTATCAACAATCTTCTTCTGGGAGATGTCTCGAATATAGTTGACGGAACATTTTTCTATGTAGACCGAGACAACGTATGGTTTCTTATCCTCTTCATCGGAGCCATAGCTTTGACAAAGGCATTCGCCACATCCGCAACCAACGGAGCCGGAGGTGTCGGCGGAACATTCGCTCCTTCTTTGTTCGTCGGAGCTCTCACCGGGTTTCTGTTTGCGTATATAGTGAATAATCTCGATCTCGGATTCCAGTTGTCTCAAAAGAATTTTGCGCTGATGGGAATGGCGGGGGTCATGAGCGGTGTCATGCATGCGCCTCTGATGGCAATCTTTCTTACAGCCGAGATGACTGGAGGCTATGATCTCTTCCTTCCACTGCTTATCGTCTCGGCACTTGCATATATCACCATACGTATCTTCACTCCGTACAGCATATACACCATGCGTCTTGCCAAAGCCGGAGATCTTGTCACACATCAGAAAGACAAGGCGGTGCTGACTCTTCTTAAAGTGGATAATCTTATCGAAACAGATTTCAAGATAGTGCACCCCGAAATGAATCTGAAAGAGATGGTAGATACGATTTCGGTCTCTAATCGAAACCTGTTCCCGGTTACGGATTCTGAAGGAAATCTGAAAGGAGTGGTTTTGCTTGATGAGATACGCAACATAATGTTCCGTGCTGATCTTTACAAAAAAATGCATGTATCTCGCTTCATGTCGGCAGTGCCTGAAGTAATAGAAATAACGTATCCGATGGATAAGGTGATGGAGATCTTTGATCGGACGAACGCATGGAACCTTCCGGTTGTTGATAATGGAAGATATGTCGGTTTTGTGTCAAAATCCAAAATTTTCAATTCATACAGACGGGTTCTCCGTCATTTCACAGAAGATTAGAAATGAAAAAAGAAGATTTAAAAATAGTTTTTTTCGGAACGCCGGAATTCGCAGTCACAAGCCTTGCAAAACTTGTTGACGAGGGATATAATGTTTCCGCAGTCGTTACAATGCCCGATAAAGAGGCTGGACGGGGCAGAAAAATCATACAGAGCGATGTAAAAAAATATGCGGTAGAGAAGGGTCTTGAGGTCTTGCAGCCGGAAAAGCTGAAAGCTCCTGAGTTTATTGACAAATTGCGTGAAATCAACGCAGACCTCTTTATTGTAATAGCGTTCCGCATGCTTCCCGAAGTTGTATGGACAATGCCGAGACTTGGAACTTTCAACCTTCATGGATCCCTGCTTCCGAAATACAGGGGAGCCGCTCCCATCAACCGAGCCATAATGAACGGTGAGACAGAAACCGGTGTCACTACATTTTTCCTCAGACATGAGATTGACACAGGTGATATAATAGGTTCCCGGAAGATTCAGATTTCAGACAACGATAACGTAGGCACTGTCTACGACAGACTGATGCATATAGGCGCCGACATGGTTATAGAAACCGTCGAAAGCATTCTTGACGGGACGCTTGAGACCAGACCGCAGCCGGAAGGTGAATTTACACCTGCTCCTAAAATCTTCAAGGAAGATTGCCGTATAGACTGGAATCGTTCCGCAAGAGAGATCCACAATCATATCCGGGGACTGTCTCCATATCCGGCGGCGTTCTCCGCTCTTGAGGATGAAGAAGGGAAAAACATAGATGTAAAGATTTTCGAATCTCTGCCTGTTGACAATGTAATAATTGAGAAAAACACGACACCTGGAACAATAATGATATCAGGTAAAAGACTCTTTGCCGCTACATCCGAAGGCACTCTTGAGATTCTGTCACTCCAGCCTGCCGGGAAAAAACGCATGGCTGCTTCTGCGTTTCTTCTTGGCTATCATCCGGTAAAGTTCACAACCGCGCAAAATGGATAACCTTACCGAAAATATAATACAGTATGACATGGATACCGACAAGGAATATTGCCGGATTTTGTTTGACATACTGCTGTGCAAGGGTGTAAAGGATATAGTCCTGTCGCCCGGAAGCCGCAACGCTCCTTTGCTGATCGGAACTGCATGCCGCCCATTCAACAGACATACGGTCACAGACGAACGTACTGCTGCTTTCATGGCTCTCGGCATATCTCTGGCAGGGAAGAAGCCGGTTGCACTTGTGTGCACATCGGGCACTGCACTTTATAATTATGCGCCTGCCGTAGCTGAAGCTTTCTACCAGCATGTTCCTTTGATTGTAATAACTGCCGACAGACCTCTTGAGTGGATTGATCAGGATGACTCACAGACTCTTGTTCAGCCTGGGGCTCTTGACAAAATAGTAAAGGGCACATACGACATTCCGGTTGAACATCCGGATTCACCTCACGAGGCGTGGTATGTGAACCGCATCGTCAATGAAGCCTGCAATCTCGCTCTTTCCGGAAGAAAAGGTCCTGTGCATATTAATGTGAGACTTGACAATCCTCTCACGGATGTAATACCGTTTGTGTCCGGAATGCCTCGAATTATCGAATACACTGACAATCTCAACCTGCCGCCTCATCTATATAAAGAAACTGCGACATTCCTTCAAGGCAAAAAGGTTCTTGTAACAGCAGGCTTCATGCAAGCTGACAATGAACTTAACAGATATATGTCTGCGTTTGCCCGTATGGGAAATGTAGCTGTCATGTGCGAGACTTTGTCGAATCTTCACCTCCCTGGAAATCCGTATGCCATTGACAGCGTCCTGAGCATAATAGAGAATAACGCTGATGTATGCGAATCCCTGAGACCGGATGTCGTGATATCGATAGGCGGTGCACTCATATCGCGGAAACTGAAAGAGTATATACGCAAATACCCCCCAGCACATCATTGGACTTTGGGAGACACCTCCCCTTCCGCTGATTGTTTTATGACTCTGACAAGACATTTTGAAGTTTCACCGGTGAAATTCTTCAAAGGTCTGACACGCCATATGGCAAGGACACCGAAAAACAAGACGGCGGCTGATTATTCAATGAAATGGGAGACAGAAAGAGCCAAGGCACTTGAGAGTCATGAAAACTATGTCATGCAAAAGTCCGGTTGGTCGGAAATGGCGGCATTCCGCCATATGCTTGAAAAGCTACCGCCTTCATATAACCTCTTTCTTTCCAACGGAACAGCCGTAAGATACGGACAGCTCTTCACTGACAGGATTCCTCACGCGTCTTTCGGTTGCCGGGGGGTCTCGGGAATTGACGGGACAACGGCAACAGCCGCAGGATGCGCCATGGCATATAACGGACCGACTTTGCTCATAAGCGGAGACATGTCTATGGTATATGATACAGGAGTTCTTGGAATGCGGCATTTGCCCGTGGATTTCAAGATCGCAGTCATAAACAACAAAGGTGGGGGAATATTCAGATTCATTCCGTCTACACGAAATTGCACTGGAAGGGATGAACTGTTCTGTGCTTCGCCTGATCTCCCTGTGAAAGGATTGGCTGAGTCTTACGGATGGGCATATTTCAAGGCTGAATCCATGATGGAACTGGAAGAATGTTTTACCAGATTTCTTGAACATAAACACAATGCCCTGCTTGAGATCATAGCAGACGAAAACATCTCCGCCGAAATTCTCATTGAATATATGAATCGAAAATAAATTATATAATTATACATATGAACTGGAAAACAATTAAGGAATATACCGATATCCTATTTGAGGAAATGGATGGAATCGCAAAGATAACTATCAACAGACCGAAAGTATACAACGCGTTCCGCCCTCTTACAAACAAAGAGATGCTTGATGCTTTCGCCATATGCCGTGAACGCTCGGACATACGCGTCATCATACTTACTGGCATCGGCGACAAGGCATTCTGCAGCGGTGGCGACCAAAATGCCAAAGGACACGGTGGCTATGTAGATGAAACCGGTGTCCCAAGGCTGAATGTGCTTGAGCTGCACCATGCAATACGCTCGATTCCCAAACCGGTCATAGCTATGGTAAACGGATATTCAATTGGAGGAGGCAACGTGTTACAGGTGGTCTGTGACTTGTCGATTGCATCGGAGAATGCACGTTTCGGACAGACCGGTCCAAAAGTCGGCAGTTTCGATGCCGGTTTCGGTTCTTCTTATCTCGCACGTTGTGTTGGCCAGAAGAAGGCTCGCGAAATCTGGTATCTTTGCCGCCAGTATACGGCTCAGGAAGCTTTGAAAATGGGAATGGTCAACGCTGTGGTTCCTTTTGACAAACTTGAGGAGACAACAGTTGACTGGGCAAAGACTATTATGAAACGTTCTCCATTTGCCATACGCATGATTAAACGTGCGCTTAATGCCGAGCTCGATGGTCAGCACGGACTCATGGAGTTCGCGGGAGACGCCACCCTCATGTATTACATGATGGACGAAGCGCAGGAAGGCAAAAACGCATTCCTTGAAAAGCGCGACCCGAATTTTGACCAATATCCGATGTTCCCGTAATTCAAAATACCTATAAAATAACGTGAGATTAGAGTTTTGCCCATATAATCTGATATTCCGCAAGCCGGCAGGGACCTCTCGCGGAGTATTGACCGAGAAGATAACATGTTTCCTTCGCATATTCGATGAAGCGGATCCTTCGCATTACGGTATTGGAGAGGCAGCAGTCTTTCCCGGACTGTCACCTGAAGCCGATGAAAGATATTTCTATAAGCTGATGGAACTGCAGGCAAACATACGTCTTGGCTTGCAGACTGACTTGTCCTGCTTCCCCTCTCTTCAAATGGGTCTTGAACAGGCTATAAGGGATTTCACCGCCGGATGTGAAGGGATCTACTTTAATTCACCATTCATTATCGGCGATAAGGATATTACAATCAACGGACTTATATGGATGGGAGATTATGAGGAAATGATTTCTCGGATTGAGGATAAACTTGCCGCAGGATTCAAATGTATCAAGCTGAAAATAGCTTCTATAGACTGGAGCAAGGAAATCGGGATGATAGAGTTTATCCGGCAAAGATATGACAGTGACAAAATCGAAATCCGGGTGGATGCCAACGGAGGCTTCACCATGGATAACGCTTTGGCACGACTCAGACATCTTGCAGATCTCGATGTGCATTCAATCGAACAACCCATAAAAGCCGGGAATCCTCAACTCATGAGATTCCTGTGCGATGTCTCCCCCATTCCCATTGCATTGGACGAAGAGCTGATCGGAAAATTCACTCCCGAATCCAAGGCAGAGACTCTTGACTCGATAAAACCGGCATATATCGTGATAAAGCCCTCGCTTGAAGGTGGATTTTCCGGCGCCGGTGAATGGATCAGACTGGCAGACGAAAGAAACATAGGTTGGTGGATAACATCTTCTCTGGAATCAAATATCGGACTGAACGCGCTCTCTCAATGGGTCGCCACTTTGAATCAGAAGCGTCCGCAGGGACTCGGTACGGGAGCATTATTCACAAACAATATCCCGTCACCTATATATACGGACGGCGAGAAACTGAAATATAACCCTGATGTCACTCTTGACCGCGATGTAATTGACAAACTTGATTGGCGGTAAATTACATGATAGGTATAACATAAACTGTTTTATGACATACGAGGATTTTGCGCAAGAATGGGACAGCCGAGACATGATAACATGCCGCACCTCCGGTTCAACCGGAGCACCCAAGGAAATACTGCTCCCTAAACACGAAATGGTCAACAGTGCCCTCCGAACCATAGACTTTTTCGGTCTCACTGGAGATTCCCTTCTCTATTCGTGCATCGCCCCTGATTTCATCGGTGGAAAAATGATGCTGGTCCGCCAAAGAGCCGCGGGATGCAGATTTCGTTGGGAGACACCAAGCAACAGACCGCTTGACGGCTATTCGGGCGAGCCAATTTCGCTTTTGTCTGTTGTCCCTTCTCAGGTCATACACATACTTGACAACATTAAAGACATGCCGGTAATTGACGCCATGCTTGTGGGAGGCTCAAGTATTCCGGAATCTTTGCGACACAGGATTGAGAAAAGCGGATTGAATGCATATGAAAGCTATGGCATGACAGAGACAGCCTCTCACATAGCATTGCGCCGCATCAAATCAGAGCCTGAACCATTCAGGACACTCGGAGACATAACCGTGACGATTTCAGATGAGGCACTTGTGATAGATATCCCCGGCTGGCAGTCTGTCAGAACCAACGACTCAGCGCGTAGTGTATCTCCCCGCGAATTTTTTATTGACGGCAGACTTGACAACATTATGATTTCAGGAGGACGTAAAATCAATCCGGAACGTGTGGAGGATATACTTTCCCGCACAATTACATTCCCTTTCATAATCACATCAAGACCCGATGAAAAATGGGGTGAGCGCATAATTATGATTGCGGAAGCGGAAGAGTCTGAAAGACCGTTTATCGAAAATGAATGCAGGAATATGCTTGTAAATTACATGAGACCCAAGGAAATTATTTTTACCAAGCATCTTCCGAGAACACCAAACGGGAAACCGGTCAGAAATTTTAAGAACTAAAAATTTCATTTTTAACGAATTTTGTTATAAATTTGTGTTTTAAAACAGAAAACCCTGTTATTTCCAGAATCACAGCAGGTGAATATGATTAAAAAAAGTACATTAGAGCGAATCATTGGTGATGATCTTTCGGATATGTGGAATGCACTTCGTCCGGAAGAGAAGCGAATTGTCACTGACAATTTCAAATACGAGCAATACAAGAAGAATCAGATAATCTACGCTGAGAAAGAGACTCCTGAAAACCTATATTGTCTTCTCGATGGAAAGGTAAAGCTATACAAAAGCGGCATCGGTGACAGGGTGCAGATTCTCAGACTGTATCGTCCGGTTCAGTATTTCGGGTATCGTGCATACTTCGCACGCGAACCATATGTCTCGACGGCTGCAGCTTTCGAACCTTCTGTAATAGGCATAATTCCCATGAAAATTGTTGAAGATCTCGTCCGCCAGAACAATGACCTCGCCATGTTCTTTATTCATGAGCTCTCCCGCAATCTGGGTGGTGCCGATACCAAGATAATCAATCTTACTCAGAAACATATCCGCGGTCGTCTTGCAGAATCTCTTCTACTTCTCGCAGACAACTACGGTTACGAAGATGATGATTCGACATTGAAGATATACATGAGTCGCGAAGACCTTGCGAATCTGTCGAACATGACAACTTCCAATGCAATCAGAACGTTGATGTCTTTCGTCAATGAAAAATTGATTCTTGTTGACGGCAGGAGAATAAAAATTATAAACGAACCTCAGCTCAGGAAAATTTCCAAATTCGGATAAGATATAGACGTTCCAAATGACGGTATAAATAATGCTACAGCCTCGGAATGCACGTTAGACGATAACATTCCGAGGCTTTTATTTTAAGGATATTCTGCTATGACATCAGATTACAGAACGTATGATTCCTCTGTCAGAATGTAACACAAACTGAACAATTTCATTCCGTATTTCAGATGCCGGAATCTTTTCTTCTATGAGTTTGACAGCATTTGTTACATTGAGATCACTCATATACAAGATGCGATATATATCTGCTATATGACGCACTTCATCTTCAGAGAAACCGTTCCTGTGCAATCCGACAGTATTGAGTCCCACATAAGAGATTGGATCACGCGCAGCCTTTACGAACGGGGGAATGTCTTTATTTACCAACGCCCCTCCCTGTAGCATGATATTCCTTCCGAGATGACAGAACTGATGGATAAGACTTCCACCGCCAATCACAGCTGCATCGTCTACAACCACTTCGCCGGCAAGCTGAGAGGCATTGGACATTATCACACGATTGCCGAGACGGCAATCATGTGCCACATGGCAGTATGCCATGATAAGACAGTTCTGCCCGATACGGGTCTCCCCTTTTGACGCTGTGCCTCGGTTCACGGTTACACACTCTCGCAGGGTGGTTCCATCGCCTACATAGGCGTAAGTCTTCTCTCCCTTGAATTTCAGATCCTGAGGAATTCCGGACACTACGGCACCGGGGAAGATCCTTACATTATTACCGATTCTTGCTCCCGGGAATATTGTGACATTTCCGTGAATCTCGCAATTGTCTCCGATCTCGACATCCTCATGGACGTTGGTGAAATTTCCTATCGATACGTTCTGCCCTATCTTTGCATCAGGATGGACACTATATAGATTTGCCATTTTTTCTTATTTGTTTTTTATGATCTGCGCCATAAATTCCGCCTCACAAACTATCTTCTCTCCGACGAAGGCATAACCCTTAACCATCGCGCATCCGCGACGTATCTCCGTTGTCAAAGCGACACTTAGAATTAGAGTATTTCCCGGAACAACTTTCTGACGGAACTTGACATTGTCAATCTTAAGAAAATATGTTGAATACTTATCCGGATCCTCAAGATAATTCAACACAAGCACACCTGCGGCCTGAGCCATAGCCTCGACCTGCAGCACACCGGGCATTACGGGTTCCTGAGGGAAATGCCCCGTAAAGAACGGCTCGTTGACTGTCACATTCTTTACAGCCACACAGTGCTTCTGATCCATCTCTATGATTTTGTCTATAAGGAGGAAGGGATAACGGTGTGGAAGCAGTTTCTTGATACCGTTAACATCTATAAGCGGCGCGGCATTAGGATTGTAGAGCGGACTTTGCGCTTCCGTATGCTTCACCTCCTTGCGCACCATGCGCGTAAACTTGTTGTTTACTGTATGACCGGGACGAATGGCAACCACCCTTCCCTTTAGAGGACGGCCGATAAGAGCGAGATCCCCTATGATATCCATAAGTTTATGTCGTGCCGGCTCATTATCCCATGTAAGTGGCTTTGGATTGATATAGCCGAGTTTGCTGAGATGCATATGAGGCACTTTCACAATATCGCATATTTCATCGATCTTCTCCTGCGGTATCTCCTGATCATAGATTACAATCGCGTTATCAAGATCACCTCCCTTTATAAGGTTATAATTCAGAAGACCTTCTATCTCGCGCACAAATACGAATGTCCTTGCGCTGGCAACTTCCTGTTTGAATTCTGCAAGATCGTCAAGAACTGCGAACTGATTGGGAAGCACCGGAGAATTGTACTCGACCATGCACTCCACACTGAAACCATCGTCAGGATATATCGTAAGCATGGAACCGGACTCGTCTTTGAACTGAGTCTTTTCCTTTATTATGTAGAAGTCTTTGTCAGCCGCCTGCTCTTTAAGTCCTACACGCTCTATCTCGTTGACGTAAATGATGGCGCTGCCGTCAAGAATAGGCAGTTCAGGACCATCGACCTCAATCAGACAGTTGTCTACACCTGCCGCATAAAGTGCCGCAAGAGAATGCTCTACTGTAGAAACCCGGACATCTCCTTTGCCCAGCACTGTGCCGCGCTGGGTATCCACTACATTCTCAGCCACGGCTGGAATTACAGGCCGATCCTCAAGATCCACACGACAGATACGGTAACCTGTGTTTTCAGGAGCCGGATTGAAAGTGGCTGTGATATTCAGACCCGAGTGCAAACCTTTCCCTTTTACGGAAAACGATTCGTTAAGTGTTAGCTGTTGCATAATCAATATGTTCAGACCGCGGGAATCCTGTCAGTGGATTTATTCCGCAGTATTATCATTTTATTTTTTGTTATTTCGTATTTTCAAATAATTCACCGAGACGCTTAAGATATACCTGGGTCTTCGCGAACTGGCGCAATCCGACTGCAGGATAGCCTATCAGTCTGTTTCCGTCACCTACATTGTTCGGGATACCGGACTGGGCACCGAACTGATTCATATTCCCGACATGTATATGACCGGCGAAACCGACCTGCCCGCCAACCTGATTGAAGTCGCCTATTTTGGTTGACCCTGCCACACCGACTTGCGCGGCAAATACATTACCGGTACCGATCTCCACATTGTGGGCGACCTGAATAAGATTGTCAAGTTTTGTCCCCTTGCCAATTCTGGTGGATCCGAATGTTGCACGGTCCACAGTGGTATTTGCGCCAATCTCCACATCATCGTCAATGACAACATTGCCGATCTGGGGTATCTTTTCATATGTGCCGTCGGGGCGCGGTGCGAATCCGAAACCATCGGCTCCTATGACTGCTCCAGAATGTATGATACACCCTTTGCCTATCACACAATCCTGATAGATACGCACCCCGGCACGAATCACACTTCCGTCACCTATTGTCACATTCTCGCCTATATATGACTGAGGATAGACCTTGACCCCTTTGCCAAGATGCACACCCTTGCCTATATATGCAAAAGCTCCTATATAAGCATCATCGGGCACAACGACTCCTTCTGCAATGAAACAAGGTTGTTCGATCCCTTGTGGTCTGGGACGCGTACTCTCCATTGCATTCATCAGATCCGCCAATGCCACATATGGATCTTTCACGCGGATCAAAACCGGCGAAACCGGACGCTCTGTTACAAAATCATCAGAGACCAGAACCGCAGAGGCTTCAGTCTCATAAATATAATGTGAATATTTAGGATTTGCTATAAATGTGACGTAACCGGGTGCAGCTTCCTCTATTTTGGCAAAGCCTGTTAGCCTTACGTTCCCGTCGCCTTCAACCTTGCCGTCTATCAAAGAGGCGATCAGTTGCGGTGTTAGTTCCATGTAATCGAATTATGTTTTTGCAAAATTACAAAAAATTTATCATTTACACGAAAAAAATTGCTATATTTGCACCAAATATTAAAAAGCAATCAAACTAACCTAAATACTAAACTTCAATGAAAATTTCACACATTGAACACATCGGAATAGCCGTTCCAAATCTGGAGGAGGCTATCAAGTATTATGAAAGCGTGTTGGGTCTCAAATGCTACAAGCAGGAAGTTGTTGAAGATCAGAAAGTGACAACAGCATTCTTTAAAGTTGGAGACACAAAGATCGAGCTTCTTGAGGCTACTACCCCTGAAAGCACGATTGCAAAATTCATCGAAAAGAACGGCGGTCGCGGTGGTATGCACCATATGGCATTCGCAGTTGAAGATGGCGTTGCAGAGGCTCTCGCAGAGGCTGAGGAGAAGGGCATCAAGCTTATCGACAAAGCTCCCCGCAAAGGCGCCGATGGTCTTCAGATAGCATTCCTTCATCCGAAATCGACTGAGGCTGTGCTTACTGAGCTTTGCGAAGACCCCAATAAATAATGACTTAACAAAAGACTCATTCCGTTTTTCTTACAACTTAAGACGCAACGGAATGGGTCTTGCCTTTAATACAATAATTTCAAACGCTATATATAATGAGCAAACAGGAAGAAAAAATCAGCCAGCTTATAGCAAAAAGAGCTGAAGCTCGTCTTGGCGGCGGCGAAAAAGCTATCGAAAAACAGCATCAGCGCGGCAAATACACTGCCCGCGAGCGCATCGCCATGCTTCTTGACGAGGGAAGTTTTGAAGAACTCGATATGTTTGTGACGCATCGTTCTACAAACTTCGGAATGGACAAGAAACACCCGCTCGGTGACGGTGTCGTTACAGGTTTCGGAACAGTGGAAGGTCGCCTGATATATGTTTTCGCACAGGACTTCACCGTGCTTGGCGGTTCACTTTCAGAAACGATGGCACAGAAAATCTGTAAGGTGATGGATATGGCAATGAAGATGGGTGCTCCTGTCATCGGTCTTAACGACTCAGGCGGCGCCCGTATTCAGGAAGGTATCAACGCCCTTGCCGGCTACTCTGAGATATTCCAGCGCAATATCCTTGCTTCAGGTGTCATTCCCCAGATATCCGCCATCCTCGGTCCTTGCGCCGGCGGTGCGGTATACAGCCCTGCCCTCACAGACTTCACTATCATGACAAAGGGTCTGTCATACATGTTCCTTACCGGTCCTACGGTTGTCAAGACTGTAACAGGAGAAGACGTTTCTCAGGAAGACCTCGGAGGCGCATCGGTTCACTCTACCAAGAGCGGCGTGACTCACTTCGCAGCGGAATCAGAGGAAGAGGCGATTGCCATTGTACGTAAGCTTCTGAGCTATATCCCGCAAAACAACCTTGAGGAGACTCCCCTTGTTGCATGCACAGACCCCATCGATCGTCTTGAAGACAAACTCAACGACATCATACCTGACAGCGCGAAACGCAGCTACGACATGTATGACGTGATCGGTGCCATTGTTGACAACGGTGAATTTCTCGAGATCCAGAGGGATTATGCCAAGAACATCATCATCGGTTTCGCTCGTTTCAACGGTCAGTCTGTCGGTATCGTGGCAAACCAGCCGAAAGTTCTTGCCGGTGTGCTTGATTCCAACGCTTCACGCAAGGCTGCACGCTTCGTAAGATTCTGCGATGCATTCAATATTCCGTTGGTGACACTCGTTGACGTGCCCGGATTCCTCCCCGGTACCGGTCAGGAATACAACGGTGTGATTCTCCATGGTGCAAAACTCCTTTATGCATACGGAGAAGCTACCGTGCCTAAAGTAACTGTCACATTACGCAAGAGCTACGGCGGAAGCCATATCGTCATGAGTTGCAAACAGCTCAGAGGTGATGTGAACTACGCTTGGCCCTCTGCGGAAATCGCAGTAATGGGTGCCGAAGGTGCGGTAGGCGTGCTTTATGCCAAAGAGGCAAAGACTCACGAAAATCCTGCAGAATTCATCAAAGAGAAAGAGGAAGAATATCGTGAGCTCTTCGCTAATCCCTACAATGCGGCGAAATACGGTTATATCGATGATGTCATCGAACCGCGCAACACCCGTTTCCGCGTGATCAAGGCTCTCAACATGCTCGCCACAAAGAAACAGACTAATCCTGCCAAGAAACACGGCAATATTCCTTTATAATAAAACAGCACCAAAATGTTAAAGAAATATATTTTGAGTGCGGCATTTTGCGGTCTTATGCTCGCGGCGACTCCTGTCGCCGCGGCAGTTTCCGCTAATCCGCAGCAAGAATATACAGAAGTCTCCACTCAAGGTGAACAAACTGAGGCAGAGGGCGACTGGGTCGACTCCAAAGAGGTGAACACCGTGCAGATGAGCGAGGCTACGCGCAAGGCAATACAGGCTGAAAAAGCACGCAACGCGGCGGAAAACGACAGCAGCGGCGGAGCGATAACAATTATCGCAATGTGCATCGTGCTTTCCGCGCTTGTCATTCTCAGCATTCTTTTCCTTTGCTTCGGAAAGATTTCTACTGCTGTGATGAGCAGCAAGAAACGCAAGGCGCATGGCGTGACACCTGAAACATCAGAGGATCATCATGAGGAACTGGATTCAGGTGAGGTTATCGCGGCTATCGGCATGGCTCTTGCCGAACACTTCGGACAAGGTCACGACATAGAGGACACGATCCTAACAATCAAGAGAATGAAGAAATCCTACTCTCCGTGGAATTCAAAAATCTATAACATGCGCCATATTCCGGAGATTTCTCCGGCACATGCCTCCCTGCGCAGACCATTGAAATAATTGCACCAGTCTGATTCAACTGACAACAGAGACAAGGTCAGACACGCAAAACTTAAAAAACTGATAAAAATGAAAGAATACAAATACAAAATCAACGGATTGAAATTCACAGTATCCGTTGGCGATGTCGTTGACAACGAGGTAACCGTTGAGGTCAATGGCACTCCTTACATGGTAGAGCTTGACAAAGCAGCTCATGCAAAACCGTCCAAACCTGCCCTCTCACAATCCGGCAAGACTGCATCGGCTCAGCCCACGGCAGCCCCCACCCAGTCGGTAAAACCTGCTCCCGTCGCAGCAGGCGCGGCTTCAGCTGTCAAAAGTCCGCTTCCCGGAACCATACTGAGTTTTACTGTCAAGGAAGGTGACACTGTCAAGAGTGGCGACACTGTATGCGTTCTCGAGGCTATGAAGATGGAAAACGATGTGCACACAAGCAAAGGTGGCACGGTAAAGAAGATTCTTGTGAATGCCGGTGATGCCATACTTGAAGGCACGGATATAATGATAATCGAATAATCCAGTCAATCGATTCCACTATGATATTAGCAAGTGATTATTCGTTCGGCCAGTTCATGAGCAGCACCGTAGAGAATTTCTGGCAATTCACCGGGTTCCACAATTGCGAATTTACGAACCTCGTGATGCTTGCCGTAGGTTGCTTCTTTGTATGGCTCGCCATAAAGAAAAACTTCGAGCCTCTTCTTCTTGTGCCGATCGGATTCGGAATGCTCATCGGCAATATACCTTTCCAGCCGGGCATGGAGATCGGCATATATGAGGAAGGATCTGTTCTTAACATTCTTTATAACGGTGTTGAAAAAGGATGGTATCCACCTCTTATATTTCTTGGCATCGGTGCGATGACCGATTTCTCGGCACTTCTCGCCAACCCGAAACTCATGATTATCGGAGCGTGTGCACAGTTCGGCATCTTCGGCGCCTATATGCTTGCCCTTCTCTGCGGTTTCGACCCTCTGTCGGCAGGATGTGTGGCTATAATCGGTGGCGCTGACGGTCCTACCGCAATCTTCACCACATCCAAGCTCAATCCCAACCTGCTTGGTGCGGTAGCGGTTTCCGCCTATTCCTACATGGCTCTCATACCTCTGATCCAGCCCCCTCTGATGAGACTTTTCACAACCCAGAAAGAAAGGCAGATCAAGATGCGCCCTGTGCGTGTCGTAAGCCAGTCGGAGAAGATTATCTTCCCTATCGTGGGCGTTATGCTGACATGCTTCGTTGTTCCGTCGGCAATTCCATTGCTCGGCATGCTCTTCTTCGGCAACCTGCTTCGTGAAAGCGGCGTGACAACTCGTCTTGCCAAGACCGCGAGCAATGCCATGACAGATATAGTGACAATTCTTCTCGGTCTTACCGTAGGCGCGTCAACCCAGGCTGACAAGTTCCTTACAGTTGACACACTCCTGATATTCGGACTTGGATTTGCAGCATTCATAATAGCATCCTCCGCAGGTGTGCTCTCAGTTAAGATTTTCAATCTTTTCCTGCGTCCGGACAAAAAGATCAACCCGCTTATCGGCAATGCCGGTGTTTCCGCAGTGCCGATGGCAGCACGTATCTCCAACAACCTCGGTCTTGAATACGATCCGACAAACTATCTTCTCATGCACGCCATGGGTCCGAATGTTGCCGGAGTCATCGGTTCAGCTGTGGCAGCCGGCGTGCTGTTGAGCTTCCTTGGATAATAACAGGAATTGCCTCGGCAACCTGAAAAAATACTCGTCAAGCTTTAAAATAAGCTTGACGAGTATTTTTTTTATTTTTTTTTGTTACTATTGTTGAATAATAACAATAAATGAATTAAATTCGCACTAAATATAAAAACATGCCGATTCTGCATTCCATGAAATACACAAAGTGAGGGAAACAGATATCCCTTGCCGATAAAATGCGGTTAATTTCAAGGCACGTATAATAAAGGCAAAATTCAAAGTAAAAGAGAAACACTATGGTATATAGATTCAAACTTGTTAGTGACGAAGTGAGCAATTTCGCCCGCGAAATTGAAATCGATTCGGAAAATACATTTCTGCAGTTGCGCAACGCCGTGCTCGACAGCGTAGATTTTGCAAAAGATGAACTCGACTCATTTTTTCTTTGTGACGACGACTGGCAGAAACAGGAAGAAATCACTCTTGAAGACATGGGACACACGGCAAGTGACACCGACACTTGGCTGATGGAAGAGACCCCACTGAGTGAGCTTATCGAAGAAGAGGGACAGAGGATGATTTTCGTATATGACTATCTGACGGAACGTTCATTCTTTATGGAATTGAAAGAGATCTATCCCAGCCGCACACTGGCAGATCCTGTATGCACTTTCAAAAAAGGCAAAGCCCCGAAACAATCCGTCGACCTTGACGAATTCGACAAAAAGATTGATCTCAAGGCTCAGGACAAAATAGAAGATCTTGACATAGATGTATTCAGCACCGATGACTTCAATGAGGAAGATCTTGGTGATGGGTTCGACATAATGAACATCAACTGAACCTCGATATAGAAGCAGAGGAAGTCCAAAAGTTTCCGGCACCTGTTGAATCATTCAACAGGTGCCGGAAACTTTTGGACTTAATTCTAAAGAAATGTGCTCTAAGTCACTTCGCATTCTTCAATGCCCGAAGAGTTTGCCTAAGAACGACTGTTTCTTCTCCGGTTTGATATGCACTCTCAGCTGATTGCTGTCTTTCCCGAAAAACAGAATATGAGAACGGAAGACGAATGCTATCACCCTGTCAAACTCAAGAATACCGTATATACTTCTTTTAAGGAACATCCTGAAAGGATTGAACTCCTCAAGATCTTCCACTACGACTTCCATATCATCAGAAACGATGTGGTGATGCTCCGTCAAAATACTCAGATAACCGTCAATTCCAAGTTCTGCCATATTTTTACAGGGCTTGGAATATTTCTTATATATCTCTTTGATGACTTGATCAGTAATCATGGCTATAAACGTTAGGTAATTCTGACAAGTTTATAATGAAGAGGGATGAAACTGTTTTATATTAACGGTTTCTAAGAATTAAACAAATATAAAACTGTATTTGTTCATACAGCCGAATGATTTATAGACCCCACATTTCGGGAAAGTTTCCTCAGAAATGTGGGGTCCACAAATATTTTATTCTATTTATTTCTTAAGGAGATCGTATTTCCTGAATACTTTCTCTATTGCCTCAAGAGAACGTGTGACCTGTTCTTTGGTGTGTGTTGCCATAAGTGAGTAACGTATCAACGTGTCATGAGGCGCCACGGCAGGTGACACGACCGGATTGACAAACACGCCCTCGTCAAGAAGATCTCTGGTAACACGGAATGTCTTGTAATCATCACGGATGAACAATGGTATAATCGGAGTAGATGTATGCCCTATCTCACAACCCATTTCCCTGAAATTCTCAAGCGCATAATTGGTTAGTTTCCACAAATGCTCCTGACGCTCCGGCTCGGCAAGCATAATGTCAAGTGCAGCGCTTGCGGCAGCCGTTGACGCGGGCGTAATGGAGGCTGTAAAAATATATGAGCGGGAATGATGACGAAGGAAGTTCGTAATCACTTTGTCTGTGGCTATGAATCCGCCAAGCGATGCAAACGACTTACTGAATGTTCCCATGATCAGATCCACATCATCGGTCACTCCGAAATGGTTGCATGTGCCGCGGCCGCCTTCGCCGAAAACACCGATGCCGTGCGCCTCGTCAACCATCACTGTTGCATTATACTGCTTGGCAAGGCGGACAATCTCAGGAAGATTCGCGACATCTCCCTCCATAGAGAAGACTCCGTCGGTAACAATGAGTTTCACCTTGTCAGGGTCGCATTTCTTTAGCTGAGTCTCAAGCGACGTCATGTCGTTGTGACGGTATTTGAGATAATTTGAAAACGACAGTCTGCGTCCTTCTATGATAGAGGCGTGATCCTGCTCGTCAAGTATGATATAATCCTCACGTCCGGTAAGGGTGGAAACGACTCCGAGGTTCACTCCGAAACCTGTAGAATAAATCATTGCGTCTTCCTTGCCGACATAATTGGCAATCTTAGCCTCCAGTTCCTTATGAATGTCAAGGGTTCCGTTCAGAAACGGGGAGCCGGCAAGACCGGTGCCATATTTTCTCGTTGCCTCGACAGCGGCTTCTATCACTTTCGGATGATTGGTAAGACCCATGTAGCTGTTGGAGCCGAACATGAGCACTTTCTTGCCGTTCATGAGCACTTCTGTGTTCTGTTCGCTTGAAATGGCGCGAAAATAGGGATAGATACCCGCAGCCTTGGCTTTCTGTGGTGCGTCGTAAACCGATAGTTTCTCTTGCAAAAGTTTCATATACAATTTTCTATATGGAGATGGCACATGAAGCTTGTTCCGCAGTACGCGACACAATCGCCCGATGATGCAACATCTCTCGTTATAGGTGAAATCAAATCAGAATGCAAAGTTAACAATTTTTCAAGAAAAAAGCTCATGGATTTTTATTAATTTTGCCAAAAACTAAACTTTGATATTATCCATGAAAAAATCATCTTCATTATTTTCCGCGTTGACAATTGCCGCGGCAACGTGCGCCTCTACCCTCTCTGCCGCGAACCCCGCGCCTTCTGAAAAAGACATGGCGGCATACCTAATGGTTTATTTTTCAGATTCTGACCATAGCGTTCATTTTGCCATCAGTCATGACGGCTACTCGTTTACCGCTCTAAACGACAACAAACCGGTTATCTTCGGTGACACATTGGCTGACCAGAGGGGAATCCGGGATCCGCATATTTACAGAGGTCCTGACGGAGATTTCTATATGGCGATGACCGACCTACACATTTATGCGAAAAAGCACGGTCTCCGCGAGACGGAATGGGAAAGACCGGATAAATACGGATGGGGCAACAACCGTGGACTTGTACTGATGAAATCGTCCGATCTCATAAACTGGACTCACCATGAAACGCGGCTTGACAAACTTTTTCCCGAAGAATTCGGAGAAATCGGTTGTGCCTGGGCTCCCCAGACAATTTATGATCCGGAGAAAGACGCGATGATGGTGTATTTCACAATAAGAAGAAAAGGCGAGCATCTCGAAGGCGCGACAAAAGACGAAAGAAAAACCAGACTCTATTACGCATATACCGACAAAGATTTCACCCGACTCGTGACAATGCCGCAGAAACTCTATGAATATCCTGACGAAGAGATACAGGTGCTTGATGCCGACATATGCCCTCTTCCGGAAGGCGGATACGCAATGACATATGTAGCGCAGGAAAACCCCGGGGGAATCAAGATTGCTTTTTCTGACAAGATAAATACAGGTTACAACTATATAGGAAGACAGATAGACAACGAGCCGAAAAGCTGCGAGGCTCCCAATGTCTGGAAACGCATCGGCGAGAACCGCTGGGTAGTGATGTATGATGTGTTCAGCATCAACCCTCACAATTTCGGTTTCGTCGAGACTACCGACTTCAAGACATTCATTCCTATCGGACATTTCAACGACGGTCCGATGAAATCGACCAATTTCTCAAGTCCCAAACACGGTGCTGTCATTCAGATAACCGCTGACGAGGCAAAACGCCTCGAAAAGCACTTCCCTTCCACAAATTAAAGACTGCCATTAAACTTGTATTTAGCGTTTTAAGAATTTAGGCTGATTCCATTTGAAGGATTCAGCCTAAATTTTCGTTTATAGATACTGACAAACAATCAAAAATCATCATGCGCAAAATAACAATTTCTTAACATATTTCTTAACACACCTTTATATTTGGCAATTTACTATAAATTTTGTAATTTTGCTCAAAGATCGACCTGCAGGAGCCCGGTCTCGGGTAAAGTGGGCGGGGTCTTACATTTTGAAAAGCGTTTGCTAACGCTCTTTCTTGACGTTCTGGAATCTGGTAAATTTCAATTGGAGTCAAGAATGAGACGATAGTAGATGCCATATGGAATGTGTATATACAGCCGGCATCCGGACTACAATCCGGTATGCATGCAATATATCACATATTTCAGCGTGTGGCTTCTGCATCGTCCGTTCAACTCCAATGGGCATACCAGAGCCTCAGAACGTGGAACGGGCGACAAGCAAGGCTCCACGCTTTTTTGTTTATTTCAACGTCTCCTGGAGCCGGAGATGATTTAAACAATTATGACTATGGATTTAAAAAATGCGCTGAATGAATTTGTCAACAGGCTGCCGGACTACTTCCCCAAAGACCTGGGAAATCCAAACGATCTGCATAGCTGGATGATGGTTTGTTATTTATCATGTGTCTGTGACTCTCCTCTAAATCAAGAAGATGTCGAAAGACTTTTACAGAAGCGATTCCCCGATTTCAGCAGCGATTGTGTTCATGAGGCAGCCTCTAACTACATGCATAATTATTACGGTTATAGCACATTACTCGATTTTCTTAAAAGAAAAGGACTGCTTGTTGTAACAGAATCACAGAGATAAATTGAATGGTTATGAAAAATGTAATTAAAATCCTTGCGTCACTGCTATTTATATCTTTGAACTCATGTTCATCAGATGAACCTAAGAATCCAGAATCTCCCGGTGGTTCAATATCAGAAAACAACTCAAGCGTTATCATCAAAGCTGATGGCACCACTTCCACAGGCGTGGTATTCTCACCTATTGATAATACAAGTTTTTTTCTGGACTTCATCAAATATGAAATCGTAGATTCACATCTCGAAATCATAGGTTACGATCCCATAGAACTGGCTGAACATGTTAGACCTTATGCATCAGTCACATATCAAGGCGTTACTTATCAGACACGAGTAATACGACGTGCAGTCTTTTACAACTGTAATAGATTAAAATCAATAGAGATTCCAAACACCGTTATTTCAATAGAAAAGGCAGCTACAGGTAGCTATGGAGCTTTTGAGGGTTGCACCAATTTAACCTCAGTAAAGCTTCCGGAATATCTGGAAACAATAGGATGGAGCACTTTCTGCGGCTGCACAAGTCTGACATCCATATCATTCCCGGAATCCCTGAAAACAATCGATAGCTGGGCTTTCTCCGGCTGCACAGGTCTGACATCCATATCATTGCCGGAATCTCTGAAAACAATAGGTGAAAGTGCTTTCTACGGCTGCACAGGTCTGACATCCATATCATTCCCGGAATCTCTGGAAACAATAGGTGAAGATGCTTTCAGAGACTGCACAGGTCTGACATCCATATCATTCCCGGAATCTCTGGAAATAATAGGTGAAAGTGCTTTCTACGACTGCACAAGTCTGACATCCATATCATTCCCAGAATCCTTGGAAATAATTGGGTCTTATGCTTTCAGAGGCTGTACAGGTCTGACATCCATATCATTCCCGGAATCCTTGGAAATAATTGGGTCTTATGCTTTCAGAGGCTGTACAGGTCTGACATTGGTCACTTGTAATGCGATTGTCCCCCCAATAGTTGAGAATCTTTCTTTTGATAATTATACACTCAATCACGGTACCCTATATGTTCCCTCAGTTAGTATTCAGAAATACCAAAATGATCCCTGGTGGCGTTATTTTCAAAACATCCAAGGAATATAAATAGGTTTAATCATAGGATAATGTATTGGCGGAAGTCGTTTCTTTCGTCAATACATTATTTTTAAATTCATTTAGTTCTTTCTTGAAAATTAAAAAATGACAGATTTTGAAAATACTGAAAAATTGTATCATTTCACGAATTTCGAGGCTGCTTGTAAAATTTTGTCCTCAAAAACATTGAGATTATCCAAAATGAATAGTATGAACGATGTTAACGAATCGTTCAGAATGATATACAGCAGGTCAGAAGGTAAATGTTTTTCTTGGAGTACAACAGGAGCAAAGTATCGTCAGCTAAGTTTCTCCGAAGATACTGTAAGAACGCCGGGATTCCTGAACTTGCCTATGTGGGGTTATTATGCGGACAAGGGTCGAGGAGTCTGTATCGTGCTTGATAAAAACAAGGTTGTTGAAGAACTGCAGACACAAAGATTCTGGCATGGCAAAGTAAAATATGTAAAAAGATACGATAATGATTTGATTATTTCCTCAGAAAAAGAAATCGATAGGAGATTTCGAAGCGTGTTCTTTCGTAAAGATAATGCTTGGCGACATGAAAATGAATATAGGGTGGTCAGTAAAGATTCATCACTAAAAGAACTGAATATTGAAGAAAGTATAAGATGGGTGATTATGTATCATCTTGGGGAAGAATCAATTTACAACACCGCAGAATATAAAACTCTTTCAAGGATTCTTGATTCGAAAGATAAACTACTTGTTTATGGCCGTTTTATGAACAAGGAAATTTTATCAGGTCAGACAAATAATGATATTATAATTCATTGGAAACAAGAATTATAATCAATGTCAGTACTTCTGCAGCAGCACAGCTGTCATTCACAGACATTAAAACGCAATCCTACCTTACATAATGTTCAAATACCAGCTACACATACCGGAACGCTCAGAAGTTTTTGACAAAAATGGCAAAAAATGATAATATTCGATCATCTTTTTAATTTCATAAATTTCAGTGCTTTATAAAAAATATGTAAAATTTTCAACAGGAAGCAAAATTTTTAGCACATGATTTGTTAATATATTGAGTGAAACAATGAGTCCACAGATACGGTAAACCACAAGACCGGCTTGATGTGACAATTGTTTATACGATAGAAATTGGAATAATAACATTAAAAATCTTATAGAATCATGGGAAAAATTATCGGTATTGACTTAGGAACTACCAACAGCTGTGTTGCAGTGCTTGAAGGTAAAGACCCTGTTGTAATCCCCAATAACGAAGGACGCAACACCACTCCCTCGGTAGTGGCGTTTGTTGACGGAGGCGAAAGGAAAGTCGGTGATCCGGCAAAACGTCAGGCTATCACCAATCCTACACGCACTATATATTCAATCAAAAGATTCATGGGCGAGAAATGCGATCAAGTCACTGACGAGATCAAACGCGTTCCTTATAAAGTGGTTTGCCAAAACGACATGCCCAAAGTCGACATAGACGGCAGAGACTACACTCCGCAGGAGATCTCCGCAATGATTCTTCAGAAAATGAAGAAGACCGCAGAGGATTATCTCGGTCAGCAGGTCACAGAGGCTATCATCACTGTTCCGGCTTATTTTGACGATTCCCAGCGTCAGGCTACAAAAGACGCAGGTGAAATCGCAGGTCTGAAAGTAATGCGTATCATCAACGAACCTACTGCCGCAGCTCTTGCCTATGGTCTTGACAAATCAAACAAGGAACAGAAAATCGCAGTGTTCGACCTTGGCGGCGGCACATTCGATATTTCTATTCTGGAACTTGGCGACGGTGTGTTCGAGGTAAAATCAACAAACGGTGACACTCACCTCGGCGGTGATGATTTCGACCACGTGATCATCGACTGGCTCGCAGATGAATTCAAAAATGACGAAGGCGTGGATCTCCGTCAGGATCCTATGGCAATGCAGCGACTCAAAGAGGCTGCCGAGAAAGCCAAGATCGAGTTGTCAAGCTCTACATCAACGGAGATAAACCTCCCCTACATCACCGCGACTGCAACAGGTCCCAAGCACCTTGTCAAAACCCTTACACGCGCCAAGTTCGAGCAGCTTGCCTCACGGCTTATCGATGCTGTGAAAGCTCCGTGTGTCAAGGCTCTTCAGGATGCAGGCCTTTCAGCTTCAGAGATCGATGAGGTTATTCTTGTAGGTGGCTCGACACGTATTCCGGCTATCCAGACAAAAGTTAAGGAAATCTTCGGCAAAGAACCCAACAAGGGTGTCAACCCCGATGAAGTCGTTGCCATCGGTGCGGCTATTCAGGGCGGTGTGCTCAGCGGAGATGTGAAAGACGTGCTTCTGCTTGACGTTGTTCCACTCTCAATCGGTATCGAGACAATGGGTGGCGTAATGACGAAACTCATTGACGCCAACACCACAATCCCGACACGCAAGAGCGAGGTGTTCTCGACAGCTGCCGACAATCAGCCGGAAGTGACAATCCGCGTTCTTCAGGGTGAGCGTCCTATGGCTGCCGACGACAAACTTCTCGGCGAGTTCAACCTCGGCGGAATAGCACCTGCTCCCCGTGGTGTTCCTCAGATTGAGGTTACATTCGAGGTTGATGCCAACGGTATCTTGAACGTAACGGCTAAGGACAAATCAACAGGTAAGGAACAATCAATCCGCATCGAAGCCTCCAGCGGTCTCAGCGATGCCGAGATACAGCGCATGCGCGATGAGGCAAAGGCAAATGAAGATGCCGACAAGAAAGCCAAAGAGCGTGCTGACAAACTCAACCATGCCGACTCTGTTATCTTCCAGACAGAGAAACAGCTCAACGAGCTTGGCGACAAGATTCCTGCTGACAAGAAATCAGCCATAGAATCCGCCCTTGAGCGTCTGAAAGAGGTTCACAAGAACCAGCTTGTAGAAGACATCGACTCTGCTGTAAAGGCTGTAACCGATGCATTTCAGGCTGCCTCACAAGACATCTACAACGCCCAGCAGGCTGCCGGAGCAGGTGCCCAGGCGGGACCTCAGCCCGGTGCTCAGTCTCACAACAATGAGAAAGACGTAACCGATGTAGAATTCGAGGAAGTAAAGTAAGATACATAAAAACCAACAACATAAAAATATGGTGCAACTTGTTGAGTTGCACCATATTTTTATGTATATGATTCTCGTCAGATGGTAGTTTTATCGGATTTATTGGCTTATTTCTTAGAAACTGTTTAAATTTATTTTCGAGGAAGTTTGAGAGTTATTTTTGAGGTGATTCCGCGAGTTGAGAAAGGAGAAACCTTTCGGTTTCGACTGCCGAAACTTGGCGGAAGCAGCCAAAAAGAACCTCAAAATTCCCGAAAGATTCT
>Ga0137306_100914_pt1 | contig 34714 bp, 32 predicted proteins | sample Inofroosms_March_FD_97187 | JGI IMG/M metagenome (GOLD analysis project Ga0137306, IMG submission 97187) | Mouse cecal microbial communities from Vienna, Austria - N-Acetylneuraminic and N-Acetylglucosamine D2O microcosms_March | ecosystem: Host-associated > Mammals > Digestive system > Large...
CGAATAACATCTGCCATCCAGAAAATATACTGGAAGATTAACAGGTACAGAGCCTATCCTGCCATTTCTCCATTTCTTTACAAACACGCAATCATACCCATCCACACAATACCTGTAAAGGGCAACATACTCTGCACGAATAAAACGTAATATGGACTTTACACACTTCTTCTTGTACAAAAGAAGCTCGGCTTCGCACTCTACTCCACGTGTCAAAACTTTGACTGCACGCTTTCTGCGTAATAAATTTACCAAATAGAGTACAACTGGTGTTATACCCAATGTAAACTCCCCCTAATCACGCAATTTTATATCCTCATACCGAACCTGCGGTTCATCACTGAACTGCATCCACATAAAATCATCGAACTGCTGTCCATGTGTTTTCCTACATATCAACTCAGGGTCATAGTAGTCTAAACCAAGACCTCTCAGCAAAGCCTTTGCATTCACACGCTCACGTGGGAAACAGCGACTTTCATAAAACTCAAGAAGGTCTTCGTAGGTCACTTCTTTACGAACTCCAAAGGCTATCAGTAGTATTTCGTCAGAATGATTTTCAAAAGTGACAGAACTACCCCTAACATGAATGGATGTCAGTAATTCATCTTTATAGAAGTAATCAATATCGTAATCCATAACAATCACCTAAACATATACAAAAACACTATTGACATAATAATAATAATAATAAAGTCTGTTACTCAATACACTCTTGATACGAGTATTCATCTCCTCTGTATACAGTGGATTATAATACTCAGACAATAGCGTCTCTACCCCAAGGCGGCTTACCATCAGCGGCTTACAACCCAAACTCAATAGCGCACTCAGCTGTGTATCGAAGAACTCGCTAAACGGTCTTGCTACGCTGCTGGCAAACACAATATTTTCGTCAAGCGTCTTTCGCTTTCTATATGTCCAGTTTACACAGAACAGGCTACTACCATTATCAAAACAAGGAGCTTCATAGAATTTACTGTCTAATTTGCAGTAACAAAGCCCTATGTTCATCAGGTGCCTATCCTCGTTTATAATAAGGCAATCAAGCATCAAAAGTCGCCTGAAATAATCAAGAGTATCTACCCCAAGGTTGCTCCTAATTAGCGAGACAACATTCATAATATTTCTGGCTGTATCAGCATCTTCAAAGAATATACTCTGTGGCATGCCAAATTGTCGTAAAATACTTCTGAAACTGACAAAAGCCATATCCATTCTTCCGTACATATTATACGAGTGACAGCCAGTACAAACTGAGTCCATATACTCATATTGCGAACTATTATACGGAACATATGGAAAATCGGCTATTGTCGCACAAAACTTAGACACGAAGTTCTCTGCTAAACCCTCACAGCAATTCTGGCTGTCAAGTTTAATCCAATGTCCATTGTAGAAAAACTTGCTCTGGTTACCCTTACTCGAGCTATCAACGAAAGCTCTGCTGACATTATCAAGATTTAGCATAAAACTACCCATCGAGACGCGACTTCGCCAAAATATGTTTCACAATAAAGCGCAAGATGCATACTCTCAAACCAAAGCACACAAAATATCGTCGAGAACTCCCTCAAGTTGTGTCAAAATAATGAACAACCTTACAATTTAACAATTGGACTACACAGTCACAACTCAACCTTGAAATTTAAACAATATATAGCGTGAGGTGGAGTTGACTTACAGCGAACTTAAAAATCGTTTTGAAACACGAAATTTGAATCCTAAACTAAGAAAGGGGTAAGCCTCCTGGCCTACCCCTCCGTTCTTAGTATGCCTTTGTCTTCAACATAGAGAACCACAACGCCCTCTTGTCCGAGAAGTATACAAATACCTGATCCTTCCGCTCAGCTGAGCACAGGTAGACGTACATATCGTCCTCATCAGGCAGGAATTTCTCTGTATCCAGCAAAGCTGCACTGGCGTTCGCTGGCATCACAGTGAAGTGCAGGTTCTCGTAACCAGCAATATTCTGGCTGGAGAGGAACTCAATGTCCTGGCTATACACATCATTCTCCAGTGTCAGCCTACCTTCCTCTGCGTGGACACAGAACTTAATACTTGCATCGCTCAAGGCCAGCCGCTTCAGGATATCCCTGAAATACAGCTTGTCAAGCACGAAGTAGGAGTCCTTCTTGAACAGAGAACGATGCGAATCAAATCCGTTCAGGCCCTTTGAGATATAGTCCATGCAAGCCTCGCCTGTGTCCAGCTTGAAGAACAGCTTATTGCCCGTCTTGGCAACCTGGAAATACCTACAACGGCAGACCACCTTATCGATAAACGACACGGCCTTGTATGACAGGCCGATATTCGAGAAGGCCGACGTCTCATCGCCATTGGCCGTGAAGTTCTTCATGACGGTGCTGAAACTCCGAGTAGCTACCCCAACATGGGAGGGCATGAAATACATGGTTCCATACGGAGTATTGCTGTTCTCGAGATTTCGGAACATCGTCTCGGTATACACCTTGAGGTCTGCGTCCTCCAACTCCTGATACCCATCCTCCGGAGCACTGAACTCGATACGCTGGATGATATTGGGCTTCATGGGCGGTGACTGGAACATACACTGGCTGATGAACTCCTGTGTCTCGATGGGGTCAACGAAGCTGGGGTCATACATACGGGCCTCGTCAATCTCATTCTGCTTCTTCTCGGAAATGACAGGCACCTCACGCACCGTACAACGGATTTTACCATGCATAGGCTCAAAGACAACATAGTCCACCTTAGTGCGCTTCAGGCTCTTGTAGGTTCCAAGGAAACCTAAGATGTCCTTACTGCGAATCTGAAAGTAAGCTACCCCAGAGCTGTCGACATCCTCCTCCTCAAGAGCCACGCTGTAGGCATTCTCATCGCCAAACATACGCTTGTAGATAAGCGAGGGCGAATACCCAACGAACTTGACATCAGCCTTTCCGTCCTCATCCAGAGTGAAACGGAAGATGATATTCTGCGTCTCAACATCAGCAAGCGCATCCTCGACAACGCTTGCGATGTCCTGAAGGACTTGGACGAGAATATCATACTGACAGGATAATCTCATCCTTTAGCCCCCTTCCTGCGGATTGAACGCCTTCCCGCTCAAAACGGCCTGAAAGCTCAAGGCACCAGGCTGCGGAGCGGAGTCAACAGTGGGGGATGCGTCCAACTTAGGTGCTCCAAGAGGAGCCTTCGGCTTGGAAATAGGGGGAGGGGGCGCAGGTCTGTCACCAGTCGGCGGAGCTACAGGCGGTGCGGAAGGACTGGCGGGAGGGGCAAAAGTGGGCGTTGCCGCAGGAACACTCGGCTCGGTAGGTTCGGTAGGACTGACAGGCGGCGCAAACGTGGGCGGTGACGCAGGAGCAGGCTCAGGCGCAGTAGGTGTGAATGTGGGCGGTGCGGCTGGAGCAAGCTCAGGCTCCTGGTCAAACTCCTCGGTACTGGCCGCAGATGTATCAACCTCCTGGGCAACATCCTGAGAGTGAACTACCCCACCAGAAGCCATCTTCTCGGCATCGTCATAGCGGCCCTCACGGATAAGAGCCAGCATAGTCTCCACGGCACTGACTTCCTCTTCCTTGAGCTTAGCTACCCTCTCTACCTCAGCCCCGATGGTGTCGATTGTCAACTCCACACCGTAGTCATTCTTGTATGCAGAGAGCAGGTCGCTGAGTTGCTTCTCAAGCGTCTGCCGCTTACCGATGAGCACCTGACGCTCATTATTCAGACGCTTGCTCTCGCCGTTGACTACGGCAATGCGCTTGTTAATCTGCTGAAGTTCCATATAAACTACTCCCTCCCGCACATATAGACGTACAAAGCATCTACTGTGCTGAACTTGAATTTTTGTCTGCCGGAACGGCCATCAGAGCTGTTCGGCAACGTGACATCAGGCTTTAAAAGCCCTTTCTTGATGTAATTTCGTACTGTTGTGGTGGATACTCCAAGATACCTCGCGGCCTGAGTTGTCGTTAACAGACTATCAGGCTCGTATACAGCCATAAAAGCGCACACCTCCCGAAAAATTTTTACAAAACCAATACAGAAGATGATGCGCAATATGAACAAAGTGCGCTATATCACTTATTTCTACAATGAACTTTGATAAATGGCTTCTTTCCGAAAAGAACGAGCATAGCCTTAACACTCGGAATTATTGAATTGATAGCACGGACTGTAGATTCTCGCTCCATGTTATCCCATCTGATAGCGGTTTCCTCAATAGCTACCCCTTGACATTTAAGACAATACAGAATCTCCACGTCGTAAATCCAACTATCGACAGAAAAGTCCGTCAACTTGTCACAATAATCTCGTGGTAACAGCTTAAAACCGCACTGAGAATCAGATACCCCAAGGCCAAACGCAATGTTTACCAATGTCTTGCAACAGAAACTGATAAACTTACGCAACGGAGTCCTCGGGTTGGCGATTTTGGAGTTAACCGCATAACGAGTACCTATGTAGCACTCGTTACGTCTGATGCCTTGAATCAGTGGGACAACTCGATACGGTTCCACAGACATATCTGCATCAAGGAGAAGGATAAAGTCAGTGTTACTGCTCTGGATACCCCGAAGAACAGCTCTACCTTTTCCCATATTCTTCTCTTGCCGGAGACAAATCCAACTCCCGTACAGATTGTTCTCAGCCACAAAATCCTCAAACACCTTCGCAGAATCGTCGGAACTACCGTCATCGACCAAAATAACCTTATACTCAATGACAGACAACTGATTCATCAAAAGTGAAAGCCTACTGCGGAAACTCGTGTCACCACTACCCCTACTCGCCTCATTATAGCAAGGAATTACGACTGTCAATGACGACATAGTTCTTACCTCTCCTGTTTAGTAGTCGAACTTGAATATACTACATGGGACTATACCCATTAAGCCGGATTTCTTTAAGCTTTCTGCCTGCGATGGAACCAACGCGCTTCTCAATTTCCTCGCAAATACTCTGCTTATCCATAAGAGCGATACGCATCTCCTGAACTTCACCTTTGTACATATATCCTTTACTACGTACGCCAACTTTGTTCCTCAAAATGGAAGAAAGCTGAATACGAGCACGGTAAATCAGTCCAGTGGCATCAAGGTCTGCTGACGGATGCCTACCCCCGAAATACGTGTCAATGATAAAATCATTACACATAATCGAGAACTCGGACTGGTAGGCGATACCATCCTCATTTGTTGTCAAGCTCTTATGCTCCTGACTACAAGCTCGAATGAGGGCATTCAACTTGGCATCATACTCACGAGGTGTCTCGTTCTCAGAATCAAGAACAGCCTGGATGGCCGAGCGCACTTCATCAGTCACAAAACTACCCCCTTAGCCGCGATTAAATGCGAGTTGCAAATAATCAATGGCAATCTGCTTCGCCGCATCGGACGCATTATGGATACGCTTCACCTGCTCGATGGGGCTACCAGTGTTCATCCGATATGTAAGCAGGTCTCCAAGGACATCCTTAAGAGCTTCCTTGCGAATCTCTTCCTGCAATTCGTCAGATGTCTTCTCGGTGACGAAAGTCTCAGGCGCATAAAACACCTCTTCAGCAGGCTTAAGCTCGAATGGCTCCGTCTTAATAGAGGTCTGGCCGTCCTCCTCATCGTACTCAATGAAAACATACCAGCAGCTGTCGTACATATTGTTATCCTTGATAGGGCGACACGGACAGCCAGGATAAAACAGCATACAGCTTTCACCATTCGGCATCTGAGCTGCATAAATCTCAGGGCTTGGGTTGTGAATATGCCCAGAAATCACCATATCCGCACCGCTGAATGTCTGTTGCATACCCAACTCAAGCCCATCATGCTCATTGTACCAGTTGGTGACACCTGAGATGGTGAAGTTATTGTGGGCCAGAATGATGTCACTCACACCATCACCAGCAAAGTCTAAGGCTTTGTCCTCACACTTGTAGTCAACAAGGTGGAATCTGACTTCAGGTCTCTCCTGCAACTGATTTGCATAGTAGTCAAAGTAACCACCACAAGCGGCTGAGGTGATAATCAGGCCGAAATCGGCAAGGAACTGGAAGTCCGGATACCCCTTAAGGTCATGGTTACCACGGACTGCGTACACAGGACACACCTGGTTCCAATCACGGAGTACCTTGCAGAACATAGAGAACACCTGTCTGTCCTTAATATTTGTCTCCGTCCAGCCAATCAGGTCACCAAGCAGGACAAGAGCCGCAGGCTTCTTCGCATTAAGCTGTTCGGTAATACGACTAAGACACCAGAAACAGTTCTCCAAATACCCCTTGTGCTTTCCAGTGTACACATCACTGAAATGAATATCGCCAATAATCATAACGGACTTGCCGTAAACTTTATCGTACATTAACAACACCTCCAAAGTAAACTACCCCAAATGGCTGTGGAAATACCTTCGCATACTCGGCTATGAGTGCGACATGTCCATAGGTGCGGAGACAACTCCATACCAAATATACGGTAAAACCAAGAACAAGTCACAACACTCCTTCAGGACTTCCTAACACAGCAACAAGATGCAATTTTCCGTGATTTCACATCAACACAATACCACTGACTACACACTCTGCACGACGCAGCTCGTACCGTTAGGCAAGGTATCACACAAAACTGACGAAGTCCGTACTCGCTTCACAGATGCGATATCTCGCATAGTTGAGACAGTCAACGAAACCACGGAAAAATATGCACCATTGCTTATGCACCTACATGAGAGTGCATCAACTCAGGGTCAAAAAGCTCGCCACAATTCGGACACTTCACAAACTTACTGCCGTGGTTTGCGGCCTCTGCTTGCAAACGCTCAAGCTCTTCTGCTGTCTCGGCCAAATTGACATCGTTTCTGGCAATATCGTCAGAAATACTGCCAATAGAGTCAACTACCCCAGAAATAGCAAGAAGCACCTGTACCTGACGGTCATCCACATTCGTCAACTCCGAATACACAGGAATTGATCTCAGTGCTTTACACGTCTGCTCAATACTCATGAGAGCAGACAACTGGACGAACTCCAGCACAGGAACTTCAGGCTGGATGTCCACCGGGTCAAGCTCATCAGCGATCCGCTGAATGGCAATCAAGGACGACAACCTACCATCAGATACAGACGGAACCTCGGGCTGAATGCGCAAAGAGCTAAGCTCCGACATAATCCCATGAATTGTTCCAACAGCGGAGAACTGGGACATATCAACTATCGGGAGCTCAGGATACCTCGGCATTGCATTCATTGCTTCGACAAGTGACTTGGAGCGTGCGAGGACGTCCTCCGCACATTCGATACCGTCTAATGTGGCATCATGGTCTTTCAACCACACAAGCATACCATCAGTAATCTTGTCGCCTACCCCGAGGATGGACTTCTGCGCCTGAATTTCACGGTCTACCGCATCAATATCCGCTGCCAACTTGTTTTTATCGTTGTTCAGCAGAGAACCTGCTGTTGCGATTTCCTCGGATTTCAACACGGTGTTGAACATCTTGTAGTTCTCTGCGCCGGTTGTCTGCACACCGAGCTGCTTCTCAAAGCAGGAGCGGGCATTCAACGCACCGCCGTCAAATGTCACAAGACCAAGATAATCTGCAACAGGCTTCGGAATCTCTGAGACACGTGTGAGAGCCTTACCTTCCTTAGTGGAGAAAATGCACTGGCCGTCCTTACGCATCTCAATAAGGCTCTGGCCGTTAATGTACTTGTCCCGCATCAGCTGGACGCCATCATCGAAATAAACGACAATACGGAAATACTCCTTATCGTCCTGAATGAAACTCACCTGCTTACTCGGATTTGAGTTCAGCAGACAAACCTTAAGTGCCGTCAGAATGGCCGACTTGCCACTATCGTTGTAGCCCTTGAGGTTGATGATATTCTTCTCATCAAACTCAACACGACCATGCTCGATACTCATGAAGTTCCAAACTTCAACAGCCAAAATCCGAGAGTACGCATTCGCTACTCCGGTAACTTCTGACATGAAATCCACCTCCAAACTAACAATATAAACTACCCCAGATTGCTGTGAGTAGATTAGGCTTTAAAGGAAACACCCCGGACTTCCTCAGAAATCCGGGGTGTCGAGATTAGCGCACCTTCCTACAGACCGTTACATAGCCACTCATAAGAGCAGATACTCCCAGCCACAGCTGGCGGCTTACTCCACCCCAGTGTTGGGCATCTCGGCGGTCATATCGCCGCCGGGCAAGGCCCCAGTGGGCGGCGCAACAGGGGTGGCACCCCCGAAACCAGCGAGAGCCGCCTCAGCATTGGCCGCAGCTCCGACAGCGGGAGGGGCACTGGGTGCCGAACCACCACCAGTCAAGGCATACATGGCCAGCTTGTCACGCACAGGCTTCAGCAGACTGTCGGCAACCTGACGGTTCTCATCCATGTCACGGACGACATCCAGCACAACGACCTCCTGAGCCTTGGTGGGAGTCCACTCCTCGGTCAGAGTGTCGAAGTAGGTGGCCCACTCGTCATACCCCGTCATGGTCTTGAAGGTGACCTTGAGAGCCTTGGCGGAACCCATCTTGTCGTGGTTGCCGGACTTGGGCGTGTAGGTGAAGTTCAGGATGGCCCACATACCAGCCGGACTGGTGTGGTTGGTGCCGTCATCAGCGTCGAGACTGTCAAAGCCAGCCATCCACTTCTCCATGTAGGTGCGCTCACGGATGCTGTACCACATCGGAGTGCCCTTAATCTTGCCCTCGGCATCCTTACGGGGAACGACTGTCTTAACACCGTCCCGATCCTCGCAGTCGATAACCACGATAGGGAACGTGTACCAGACGTCTGCCTGCTTGATGGCCATCTTCTGGATGAGGTCGATGCGGGACTGCTTCAGACCTTCCTGGGCCTCGGGGGACTGAGGGTCGATGCCCTTGCTCTTGGCGATATCGGCGTACTGGTGCTTGTACAGCTCCCAGCAATCGTTCAGGCCATCGCACAGAGGGCAACTGCCGTCCAGGCCCAGCTCCTCAACAACTACCCCAGCGGTGCAACGCACATCACCGTAAGAGCGGCCATCAATAACAGGGTGGGCGGCAAACTTGTCCATCCTCAGCATCATGGCACCATCCGGCCCCATAATCGTGTGATTGGGGATGTACACCAGAACCTTCTGGTTGATGGGCACATCAAACACAGGGAAATTGGGGTCATAGGACTTGATGCGGACGGACTTTCCGGTCTGCTGAGCAGACGCAGAGGTAACTGCGGCCTGAGCGGCCTCGCTCAGCTTCTTGGGTGCTGGTCTCTTCAACATTTGTTCATTCCTCCAGTTTAATAATTTTGGCAGTTTGGCACAACAGAATTAAAGTCGCTGTAGAACCGACTGTGCGTTATATAAACCTCTGGACGCAGAACGCCCAAAAGATTTACACTGAAAATATACCAACTTCAAAGTTAGCTCGGACGGCACGCGACCTTGAGGTTAACTCAGCCAAGTCAAACCCCAAGGCCGCTTAAAGTCAATGCCAGCGCGTCGAACAAGTTATACACAACTCCAACAATCGGAACTCAAACTCAGCTCAAAATATAACTACCCCTAGGCTAACCTCTATTGAAGTACTTGCAGAAGTCAGCAAACTTGATAATATCCTCGTAACTGAATGTCTTTATGTCCTTCTTCTTAACCAAGTCACCATGCGGAGCCATCACATCCATTGCTTTAAAGAAAAAACCACGACCACGCTGGTCAATGGCCATTCTTCTTTGGCCTATCTCACACGAAAATACAACAGGACATTCAAGCTGTGCAACTGCCACCTTTGCATCAGGTTCAAACCTCGTATCGCAACCTCGAGCAAAGGGCAAACAAACTACCCCTGGTATGTTTGTCAGCTTCCTGCACGCAAACTGATAAATACTCAAAGAGTTATCCTTCTGAATAAGCTCAGGCAGGTTATCAGTCTTAATCTGATGGCTTACGGCAGATAAATCAAGGCACTGAGCCCAACCACGATTATTATAAGTTGTTGTGAACACATTGCCATTTACAACCCATCTATTCTGCAAGTTAGGCTGACCATTCGGAAGAACTTCACACACGATGAAGTCTCCCTTACCATGAGAAACACCTGGGCCATTCACGTCAAGAACTGCACCCCAGGCGGTCTGAACTTGACATCTCTGAGACACATGAACAAAACAGGCCATAGCCTTACCAGAAACAGAAGCCGGATTAGTACGGACAACTGTCCACGGAAGTACCCCATCTACTAAACGAGAACGCAAAGTTTCATTATTGATTTGCTCAGGCTGACCGTTCTTCAAGAACGAATAAGCACTTTGCAAATTACCTGGGGATACTGTCAACAACTCACCAACAGTACCGCACAAAACAAACGGAGTCTTATCACTTACCAAATAAGCACGACCAACCAATACAGCTTGCTGATAGTCCTTACAGAAGCCTTGCTGTACAGCTTGGGCAGATACAAACGTGCCATTACGCAAACTCTGCAACATCTCCGCCTGTTCCAACTTATTCACGACAATGGCACCCTTCTCAGGCATACAGACGTAAATATCATACTGTTTCATCTGACATGGCTTATACATCTTAGCGTCATTAATGTCGACCACTGTAATACCTCCTCAAACACAGCAATAGCAACGAACAGACAGGTTAATATAGAATGCAACCTTACAGGAACAATATGAGAAGGACAGAGACATCTCTGCCTCCATCCATCTCTTTTATTTATGTGGCTTACTTGAAAGAACCAGTAGTGTCATACCCAAAGTCGCTGAACTTACTGTCAAAACTACCCCACTGCCCTCTGTAGCCACCAACAGAGCCACTACGTTCAGTTGGATAAATATCATTTGGCTGGCTGTATACCTTTAATGCAGAACTCGTTAGAATCTTGACAAAAGCTACCAGACCTACGATACCACTCAAAATAGCGATACCACGAACGCCCTCTTCTGCCCTACCCTCAAGACGAGAATACATAAAACTCCAAATACAAGCACTATATAGCACGCTTACAACAAATGAAGCAAGCCCACCAATAGAACTCAGAAAAGGGTTTGATAGCCAACCTGTCACAACAAGAATGGCAGTCCCAGCAATCCAACCGAAATTGTACACCTCATTCGGAATACTCTGGTCGAAAATACCGACATTCTGCCCATCTTTACCGTTACAACAAACTCCGAGGTAGTATGAATTCACAAACGGAATCCATGCCATAATAGGGTCACACGGCTTGAACACATTGAAAATCTTCATCAACAGCATGCAATTCATCACATACCCCGCTATCATCAAGAGCACCAGAAAAATAAACATAAAGCCAAGCCAAACTAACAGAGCAGAATAAATGGCCATACTAAAACCTCTCTCTTATACTTTGTAAGACATTCAGCTTGTGAGCAAGCTGTCTAACGACTTCAGAACCTGATTGACAGCCACACTATAATCATCTGATGCCATGCTCAGCATGAACTCGTCATCCACAAGCATCATGTCGTCATCTTCACTTTGGACTTTGAGACAGATGTCACTCGTTGTCTTAGGCGGTGGGCTCTCAGTGATTACTTCCAACAGGAACTTTGCAACAGACGCTTCATTGATATCATAGCCACCTTGGAACTTTTTCACAAAGGTCTGGTTATTCATCTGGATGAACTCACTGACATCATAAATCGTAGGATACTCAACAGTCACATAACAGTAGTAAATACCATCTTTCTTAAGCACCTGGTTGATACGACTGATGTTATACATGGCGGCAAATTCACGCAAACCACGGGCATAACAATCGTTAATATCATATATAGTAATCACGCTATTCACACTGTCATAATACTTTTTAGCAAATTGTGAGTTTCCAACACAATAAGCGTCAAGTGTATGATACTCGTTGCGTGACTGTGTGCATCTCAAATAACTGCCAAGAAGATTGGATACCTCGATAAGCTCTTCTGGCGTAGCCTGTTCACCACCAGAAATCTGAGTAACTACCCCTCCGCCTTGAACAGATTGGATACTGTTAAGCTCACGCCATTCAGCATCATCAAAAACATTCGTCACCTTAAGCACAACTATCAACATCATAGCAAGAATAGACGTGGCTAAGGCTGCATACGAAATCAGAGTGACAGGATTTACCTTACGAATGTCGAAATCTGTGTCACGAATATCATTGAAATACTCGTAGTTATTACCCTGTGTATCAATAACTGACATAAAGTCCCAGTCGTTTTCCTCGAAAAGGTTCAACTCATCATCAAGCGACTGAATTTCATATTGACTTCGAACTTTCACGACAACACACCTGCTTTCTTGTCAGCTTCCACATTATTCTCTGTATAGCCATACTCAAGAAGCTGAACCCCTGTAACATCATCTTTGTAAAGTCGCTTATCCTTCGCCTCAAATCCAAGGAATACACTTGAACTATGCGACTTAATATCATAACTGGAAACAAGGAATGGAGCTCTGTATAGGTAGTCTACCCTGCCATCAAGAATCTTTCCTACCATCCAATCCATATTCGTTGTAATACCACGACTTTTGAAATAGTAGAAAAGCTCGACGATACAACAGTTTGTCAGCCATTCATCAATCGTTTCGCCAAACCGTTTCGCATACCTCTCAATAAACGGCAAGTCGTCTCGACAGTTCATAATATTATTGATTGTAACGCGGAACTGCTTTGACGCTTCTACACGTACCCCAAGAACTTTACAGATGTTACAGAGCTTGTTCAAACTCTTCGTGAATATACGCTGTCTGTATACTATACTCCTGGACTTTGCAAGACGAACCTTCTCGGTGTCGCCAACAAGGACAACTTCGTCAAACTTATTGGCATCATCAATAAGGTCTAACATAGCTGCCAAGCTATCCGTCTCAAAGTACCCCTTATTGATTAGAAAACAGAGTGCCTTATCGTTATTTTGGATACTACTTCGGAACATCTTTCCAGCACAAGGGATGACAAATTTACTCGTACTTCGACTGGTCACAGCAGCAGTAATACTCACGAAACACCACCACCTAATATTAAATCAAAATCAGCTCATCGATTTCCTCACGACTGTCAACAAAGCTCAAAAGCATCTCACGTACATCGTCAGCCTCGTACCAAGTAACAAAGTTATCCATATCCTTACAAGGCAGTGACGCTCCGCCAATTTCGGCTACCCCACCATGAAACTCTACCATGACCGTGTTGGATGGAACCTTCCAACCTGTCTTGGCATAACGATTAAGGGCCTTTCTCCCTGTTTCATCATCATCCGGTATGGCGATGACCTTTCTGAACACTTTCAGAAGGTCTCCCTTAATGGCCGATACACTGGAACCCATTGTTGCGATACATGGCAGACCAAGTGACCATAAACTTATGCAGTCAAATATGCCCTCTACGAGAAAAACTACACCGTTGTAACTACCCCAAGATAGCTTGTACGCCTCATTGTACCTGAAAAACATAGCGGACTTTGAGAAGAACGGAGTGCTGAGGGTGATATAACGTTTGAAGTCGTCAAAATACCCAATCAGCGACACCAAGTCTCCACCTACTGATGTCACAGGGATAATGTATCGCCCGTTTAGCAGGAGCTCCCCATTCTTGCTAAACAGTCCAAGCTCTTTAGGGAACTCCCTAAACGGATACACATCAGACACCTCAAAATACCCAAGAGGATTATCTTTCAAGTATTCATGCTGAGAAGATTCGCCTAACGGATAGCCACGAATCTTGCACAACGTTTCAACGGAGTCCTTAGCAAAGGAGCTACTCATCAGCCTGTATACATTAGCCAACTGCTGCGAATATTCACGGTACTTCGGAAACACTTCACGCTGAAGCAAACGCACCACGCCCATTCAAAATAATATACCACAATTCCACAGCTTAAGGCATAACTTCATCCTCGTCACACACTTCAGAGACAACTACCCCATGGGCAGTCTCTTCATCATATGATTCTTTAACAAACTTAGCATTATCTGCACCGCAAATCACACAGTGCTCATCAGTTTCCAGCATTTCAGCACCGCAATTCTCACAGTAATTTCTGGACAACTCCGTATTTAGCTCATCTTCTTTATACGCAGTCCAAGCAGAAAGACCTACCAGAGCAAATAAAGTTAATAGAAAACCACCCATACTCTTATACCAAAAGCTCTCCAACTGTTAATGTATCCGCTGACGCTATGTCCAATCTCGCCTTAGTTAGCATTGAATCTTTCGTATTCCCAACAGAACCTACGAAGAAACATAGCTTCTCGGCACGAGTCATCATTGTGTACACCATCTGACGTGTGATGAACCCACCAAAGGGGACATCATCTAAAGCACAAATGATAACCTTCGCCTGGCTACCTTGCAGCTTGTGAGTAGTTCCTGCATAAAACAGGTTCAGCTTATTCACATCATCGCCCTTGAGAACTACCCCTTCATTGGACTGAATCGACTGATTTAGCTCGGCACGATACAAGATGTAGAAATTACGGGCCGAAATAAAGTCATAATACTCGACTACCACAAAGTAGGCATTTCTACCGTTATAGGTCTCATCACTTCGCAGGTTCTCTGTGTACTCAAAGCCCTCTGGCATAGGCTCAGATTCTTTCTTGAACTTCGCCTTATCAGCAGGTAAGAAACCTACAATCTTCCCAACTTCACCGTTACAAATACCCTGGCCGTAAATCCTCTGAAACAGGCCAGCCTTATACGTGCCATACCACTGCATGGAGTACATATTTTTATCCGTATGAATCACACGGTCACCTATCATGAAACGGTATGGCTTCGACAGCTTTGTCGCTTGAGAAATGAACGTCTGGTCAAAAGACCTTGCACTGTTAAATAGTGGCTGTAGACGCTCATTCAAACAAGTCGTACCCCACTGATAAGCTTCCTTAGCAAGAGGGGTTACTACCTGAATATCGTCAGGAGTGATACCTGGAACTTCGGGCAGACAATCAAGCATTAAGGCCCGGGCTAAGACGCCGTTATCCTTCTTCTTCCCGAGATAATGGGCACAGAGGTCGTGAACTACCCCTTGAATGTGAGAACTGCCGCAACTCAAAATGAAGCAATCCTTGCCGTTCCTCAACCACTTCCACTTACCTGCGTCACTGTTCTCATTCACGATACAGCTATTTGCCGTAATATTGGAGCCTTCTGCCGCACGCTTCACTACATCAAGGAACACACAAGGCATGAACCTCAGCAGGTTCTTGAACGGCAGGCCCTTTCCTATCGGAGAGAGCTGGTTGAAATCTCCAAACAGGAATATCCGTGAGGAGTCTACACTCACGTTTCTAAGCACTTTGTACATCAGGTCAATCGTAATCATGGCACTCTCGTCAAAGAAGAACGCTGTATCAGATCCCTTACACACTGTATTCTCCTCTGAAAAGACAGTTTCAGGTGAATACGAAATCCTGAATGTACTGTGTAGCGTTCTGCACTCCTCTTGGACGACTTCCTGCATACGTTTGGCTGCCTTCCCTGTCGGTGCGGCAAACTTAATCTCAAGCTCTGGAGACAGCTTACGCAAGGTGTAAACTACACATCGTGAGACAGTGGTCTTACCACTTCCTGCGCTACCTGCTACAACAAATGCACCATTTGTGAGAAGATGGACAGCTTCTACCTGGCTTTTCTCCAGTTTGAATCCGACAAGTGCTTCATATTCAGCAATACACTTGTCAATATCCTCTCGTTTATAGTCATAAGTCTTATAAGCGAGAGCACGCATAGTGTTAAAGACAAATAACTCCTTCTTTAGCAGGTCACTGGACGTAATATAGTCATCCTCACCTACCCCAAGGCCAGTCTGAATGTAGTCGCCTACTGCGGTTTCTACCTCTGTACGACTTAGAGCGCGAACGAAATTCCCACCACGTGTCTGCCTGAAACCATTGACACTATATGTCAAAGTATGCGACTTAGTGTTGCGAATGAAGGAGTCGATATTAGTTGCCATGGCCTCCGTCAGATAGGTCATGCCTTGGCGTACCTTCTGAAACCTGGCTTTAGTCAGCCTCACACCAATATCTGAATTTACGAGATGAGAATACCTGTACACCGTACTGCCGTTATTGGTGTCAGAGATATGCGCGTTCAACATGGTCGTATTACGATATTTTGACAGACTTGCATCTTCATGCCTGCCAAAGCACATAGCTATACGCTCAATCTCATCGAAATCAAGAGATGTGAAGAACTGAAGCATATACGGATTCTCGTTCAGTATCTTTGTGATACTCAATCCCCGACCCTTACAGAATTGTGCCATATCCTCGACTGTTTCGGACGGTATACCTACAACAACTCCAACTACCCCAGCATAGAAGTGCTCTCTGTCACCAAGCATGGCCCTACACAAGTCAAGCGCAACGCCATCAGCATTTACAGTAACTCGATTGTCAAGAATAAACTGTGCAAAATTCTGGAAGTTATCGACAATATAGTCACCAGCTGTGCGAGTACCTATATACCTCTCGTGCGCCATGTTACTTGTCTCGAGATACCTCTTGATTATAGCACGTCCGGTCAGAGCATAGGTCGAACGTCTCTTAGTGAAGTAAGATAACAGGCCGTTTACCATGTACTTCAGGTACCCATCAGAACAAAGACTTGTAGAATAATCCGCAAGCATCGTGTCAATGAATGCACGCTTAGCTTCAAGAGCCTTAGCCTGTTTGTTCTCCAAAACTTGGTATAATGCTCCACACTCCTTAACTACAGAACGGTTCTCCTTGTTGAAGTTCTGAACTATCGAACGAATGGCAGGAGCCTCTGATTCTGGAACAATGGCGTCTGAATCTACCCCTGATTGCTTTCGCAACACAGGTGTTGTACTCGCATCGTAGTGCTCGAATCTCTGCATTCTGACGACTTCTGGCGGGTGCAATATCTTGGCGGCATCATCACTGGCCCTCATCCAATTATATGAAGGAGAATGCCTGTCCCACCCACAAATGTCCAAATCCTCAACAGTACAAGGACTAAGGCCCCAGGACTGCGCAGTCTTATAGAAATTAAACAGAGCTACACAATTACTGATAGGGTTTCCAGACGGTCTACGCAGAGTACCTGTAATCTGATACCAGTCCTCACCCTGAAGCATCTTGCCATCTGCATAAAACAAGATGCTCCCGTTTACCATGTAAACCCCGTCTTTGTTGTATACACCCTTGCTTCTCAGGAAGGACTGACAGTCTGGTAAACTGACAGCAAATACATCCATCACACCAAAGACACCATTGTCTGCCAGTGCTACCCCCGGCTTCAAAACCGGGGGATAGTCCACTTTCTCGATAAATCTACCGTAGACGGTACAATGCTTGATACCGCCCTTAAAGAGCCTGAGCAACTCAACAAGGTCGACATAATGAATCTCGGCCATAAAAACACCCTTCCTTAACTACCCCATACAAAGCCTGTTACTATACGTATCAGCTTCGTTACGAGCGAATAGAACACGCCAGAAATCAGCATTGCCCCAAAAAGAATAGCAGTAAGACATATACATACAATCTGCCAGTGACTGACTGTCCTATCGGTTTTACCCTTACCCAAAGCAAAGGTTGGCTTCTCACCTGGTGGGCAAATATGAAGCTGGCCAAGCGTCAATATGTGTAGAGCATCCAGATAGACAAAACTGTTGATATGGTCGAACCAGAAAGCCATATAAATGAGCAACGCCCATATTGTAATCAGAATACCAACTGCCTGAACGAGCCAACGAAGGACTGCGATGAATCCGTTCTCATTCTTGTTGCCATCAATATTATCTCGCCAGCCTTCTAGGACTTCAAGGTCATCCTGTTTCAAATTTTCCGTGTCGGAAGTCAAAATCAGGTCAGTCAAGTTCTGCTCTGACAGCATACACGTAGACCTAAACGAAGCATCTGTAAATGTAAAGTTATTCGATGTAATCGTATTTATCTGACTATCTGTCAGTCCCATATTAGATAGATTAGACGAATCTGTGGAGCTTACATCAAAATGCTGACCCCCTGCAAGTGACTTCGGCGAGGTCTTATTATTCTTAAATGCAACGAGATAGCTTAACCTATACTGACCAGTTCCTCCATTAGCCGCCGCAGCCTTCCTAAAAGAATAACAATCATGCATATATGCCAAGCCAGCAATAGGGTCATTTATATACACTCCTGTATCATCTACCCCAGCAAACATAACTTGATGGTTTGCAGGATAATTAACAGCGTCTGGGCCATTATTATTTATAATGTAACCATCATAAAAACAGCCTAAAGCACAAAAGTAGTCGGAGTTCCAAAACAACTTCATAGCCGTAATTACTTCTGAATAGGACATATCCTTGAACTTTTTACCGCCTATACCTCCAACTATAGTACAATTAGCCCAGTCAGACTGAGTCAACGGAGTACCCCCAGAAATGTTAGCAGAGGACTCCCATACGACACCATCTGCACACACACTCGAAGCAAATGATGTAAAATTAACAATCCTCCAATCATCCTTCGAACTACCGTCCGAATCTAAGCCAGAGCTAATTCCGCCACTTTGTCCGCACTTAACGTCAAAAGTTCTATACTTACTCCCTGCTGTATTACTCGTTATGTCACCGGACAACTGATACTCTGGTTTTAGCGTTCCACTATTCTGTAAAATCAACTGAAGTGTACATACAGTACATCCTTGCTCATGACTAACCTTCTTCTGATAGATCCGAACACTGCACCACTCCCCAATAGCATGAACAGGCACAGGTGGAACACTCGACACAAGTAGTATAAATGCCGCAACAAGCGAAAAAACTCGTGAATCGAAGCTACGCCTCATGTAACTACCCCCTTAGTGGATGAACGACAAGATTTGGTGAACAAGTTTATTAACAACATTATAGAATACCCCAGATATGAGCATTGCACCAAATAACATAGCTGTCATACATATGCAAACTATTTGGAAGTGGCTTACAGTTTTCGTCTTCACCTTCTTACCAAGACTGAATGTAGGCTTCTCTCCAGGCGGACAAATATGCAACTGCCCAATCGTTACGATATGAAGCATGTCCATGTAAACGAAACTGTTGATATGGTCAAACCAGAAAGCAAGATAGATAAATACTGCCCACAAAGTCATAGCGATACCCACAAGCTGAACAATCCACCTGAGTGTTGCAATATACCCATTCTCTTTCAGGTTGCCATCATGATTACGCTCCCAATCTGTCAAACCTTCCAAGTCCTTCTGTCCTAGATTTGACCTATTTGCAATGCTTAATAATACTTCTTCAAGGTTTGTCTCAGTCAATTTACAATATGTCGACAACTGGGATTCCGACCAATAGCCTGCGCTAACCATATTAGACCCGAGCTGCTGATACCCTTCATCTGAACCCCATGCACCAACCTGTTCACCAGTACTCTGGTTTGTCACAGTAGGTTGACTACCTGACTGTCCTGTACAAGCATTTATAGCTGCTACAGCATTCTCCGCTGCAGCGGCACGCTTCTTAAATCCATCTTTTGCATAATTGTCGCCGCCGCCTTCATAGAAAGTAAAAAACACCTTACAAGCTTCAAGCGGACTTGTTGCCGCTTGAAGCTTATCAATTATCTTATAATAACTCTGATAAGTTCCATGTAACTCGAACAGCATGAACTCGATCTGACCAGGTAGGTCGGGTATCTTATGTGTTTTGTACACCCAATACGGCTTTGCATTACTTGGACTTGAACCTTCCCATCTCGGCGTCTGTTCACGAAACTCATTATGGGACACAGTAACGTATCGATTAGCTGGTAACTTCTCCGCAAAACTTGTCAGCGTATCCTCTCTACCCCAAGTCCACTGGGCAAGTCCAAGGCCGTTTCCACCAGCACCAGCACGGTTTCCATCTTTATCGTAACTGGCAGAAAACGGTGGATACACATTAACACCATAGTCATATGTATTACCTGGAGAAAAATTAGCGTATAATACTCCGTTTGTAGTCTTTATCCTTGTGTACCCCTCAACTGCATAAACATCATTACCAGATTCATACCTCCAGCATCCACAAGCACCAGCTATAGCATTTACACTAAGCCCGTCAGCCTTCATCGTGGATATTACAGTACTCCACTTGTAAACTGCAAAGTCATCTGGGGTACTTCCAAGAAATGCCTTTAACGCTTCACGAAAAGCTGCGTCATCATTATCTGCCTTAACAGACAATGGACAACAACTAACAATAAGCATCACAGCACAAATAAGCGACAATAAACGTCTTCGCATACAACTACCCCCTAATGGATGAAAGAAAGTATTAGATGCAAAAGTCTATTAACTGCATTATAGAATACACCTGAAATAAGCATACTTCCAAATAGTATAGCTGTCATACAGATGCACACCATCTGCCAATGACTAACAGTCTTATCCTTAACCTTTTTACCAAGACTAAATGTAGGCTTCTCGCCTGGTGGACAGATGTGTAACTGGCCAAAGGTCAAGATATGCAGAGCATCTAAATATACAAAACTGTTGATATGGTCAAACCAAAAAGCTAAATAAGCAAACAATGCCCATATCGTCATCAAAATACCGACAATAACTACAACCCACCGCAATGTCGCAATATAACCACTCTCCTTAAGGTTTCCTGCATGATTGCACTCCCAGTTCGTCAAACCCTCAAGGTCTTTCTGGCCAAGATTATCATGTTGTGCCTGATTAAGCAGAGTCTCCTCAAGGTTAGGCTCCGACAAAGCCTGATAAACAGACAAATCAAGCTCAGACCAAGAACCTGGCACAAACTGAGTGCTGGTAGACGAGTTTACATTATTCCCCGGCGTGGTTGGGCCTACTACCACATCTGTGGCTGTGCCTGGAGCTGTTACAGTTCCATCTATGACATTACCCTTAGATGATAGCCCACTAAAACCTGGATTGACCTTAATACCGCCGTCTTTAATAGACTTATTCCACATACGAATAGCGACTACTGGGTTTGAGTCACTAATTCCGTAGTAACTCTTAAACTTTGATATAGCACCTGAACCGCTGACAAAGCACTCAAACGTATGATTAGGTTTTGAAGCATGAAACAAGTTTGCATACTGAGTATACTTCAGGTCAGCAAACTTCATGTACACACCATCTTGACCACTTGTCTGGTAACTTGATGGATTATTGGAGTGGTCTACCCCGATGCCGTCACCTGTTGCAAAGTGGATGACTGTACCATCCTTCAAAATCATATCATAAATAATGCCTGTCCTACCCAAGTACGCCCACTGGTAGAAGCCGCCACTTGTAACTGCGCTATAGTTGAACACAGCTTTAGGCAAAGATGCAATATAAAACTGACAGCCATCTTTCTCTACATACTGAAAGTTCGTATTTGGGTCAACTTTAACAGTGCAACCAATCCAAGTAGAACTCTTCTTCCCCTGAACATTAAGCTGACCCACACGCTTATTCAATGCATCACCAGACGTTACCATATCCCAGCCTTTATAGGCACTGTTGGCAGAGAATGTACACTCGTTACAATACCCTCCAATCTGGCCAATTGACATATTATATGGTATCAAAAAGTCATAATACTTAGCGTCTCCGCCAAAAGAAGCAGAAGCTCCACAATCCCCAAACGGATTTGATAGCGCATTCCCATCATTTCCAGCACTTACTGTCACAGTCCCAAAACTAAGCATAAATAACAGACAAAGTGCTAAAAGTTTTTTCATAACTACCCCCTATGGAAAAGAATCAGCATAAGACCCAATGCGCACGACACAAAACAAGAAACTAAGAGCTTCCTTCTCATTGGCGTGCTAACACTCATTTCATAATCCTCCACAGACACAGCCTTATAACGACAATACTGCCAATACATTGCCAGAGAGAACACAATCATAATAGTGTCGACTATAGTAAAAATAAACTGAACTGGACGGTTATCGAGATGAGTGCTCTCTTCAATTACAGGCTCCAAATTCACAGCTTGCAAGCCGACCATAGAACCAAACCTATCTAACATAGCTACCCCAACGCTGTACAGGCTTACGGTATTGACAATAACATCTTCATCTAAAGCTGACACAGGGTCAATAACTTTCTCCTGTATTATGTTAGTTTCCACAACTGGTGGTTCGGATGCAAAGACGGGCTCAAATACAGGTTCCTCAATGATAACCTCCTCAACTGGTTCCTCAAACACTATGTCCTTGCCACGATAACTGTTATATGCACGTCTCGCCGCACTATATCTATATGTGAACGAACTGATAAAGCCTTGTTGAACTTCTGGATCATCAGAATAACTGTCTAAGCCTACCCACAGACACTTTGACACACCTGGAGTTTCATAGTCACACATGAACTGAAGAACTGCTGTTTGTAAATCCTTCTGATTACAGAAACCTTTCCATGAATTACTTACACTCACACTCGCTGGCAACTGTCCTGAAGCTACCCCAGATCTCAGGACTTCAAGAGACTGCACTTGACTGTTGTAAAATCCAGACCAACTCCTATTGTTTAACGTGCTCTTTATACCTGGCAAAGTGGCTAATACCTGACAACGCACACGATTACATACTGTATAACTCGTGTCTCCACTTCCAGGCGTCAGTGTCACCTTCGGATGGTTTGCGTGCTCAGGCCCAGCACAGTAATCTACAAGCGTCTGTCTGTTATAGTCATTAGACAACTGGAATATACCAATACCCTTACCTTTAGGACCTACCTCCACACAGGCAGGGTCTCCGCCACTTTCTTGCGATATATTACCTACAATGGCAGAAGCTGCTACATCCGATAAGCCCCCTTCCTTTAGAATCATGTAAATCCCAGCTAAGTTGTCGTTGGAACAAACTACCCCATAGCAGGTTGACGCAAGTAGTACTCCAACTAATGACATAAGTAAGATTAACTTCCTCATTATTTACCTCCTTAACGAAGAAAGCCGCCCGTTAAGGACGGCTTTCTCAGCTGCTGACTTGATTACTCGAACAAATCGTCTGGGTATGTTTGATACTGGACGACGACTACGCGTTCCCCGGCTACATCATCCAAGATTTTGATATTGTGAACAAAGACCGTGGCCTCAAAAATATCACCAGCCTTGAACCCGTCAACATCCAACGTGCCGGAAATATCCTCAAACACGACTAGCGTGTCCTGAAGACCGTATGCGCTATACCAGTCATATGAACACAGAAGCGCAACATGGGACTTGCTAAGAGTGCCAATCACATGGAGATTGGTAAACTGGACTGTGTCATTTGGCTGTAAAGTTGAGAAGTTGGAGATAAGCCAACCAACACTCTGGATATTGTTGATTGGATTGTAGTCTTCCTCGGCAACTCCGACATAATAACAAGTATTGCCGATGAAATCCTCCTGGGTCAGGGAACTACCCCAAAATGTCCCAAAGTCGGCCAAAGTAACTGTACCGTAATATCTGTTGAAACAGTCCCTGTCCTTCGGGTCTTGTGAGTAACTCGGAACCTCACGGAATCCGAAAACTCGTGCTCCTACCTCATATCTCGGTGTACGCTTTACTACAGGTGGTGGTTCCTCTTCGTCCTCAGAAGAGTCAGTAACATCCACACGCTCATCCTTCCACTTGTCAGCATCAAGGCCGAGACTGCTCTGGTACTTGTCTTCTGGCTCCTTGACCTCCTCAACATCCTGCTGTAGCACATCCTTATTGGCCTTTTGCTGCTCCAGAAGGGCACGTGCCGCTTCCTCATCGGCCTTGCGTTGCAGATTGTTGTTCCGCACAACAAGCATCACGACAACAAGAACAACAACTACCCCAATGGCTATGCACAGCTTCTTGTGGTCTTCCCAGAAGTCGATGATATTATCTAACATTGGCTCCTAGTCCTCCTTCTTAAAGAGATAAGTAGTTTGTGTCGAACTTGATGGCCCCCTGACCATTGGTAGAATCGATGGCCTGCATCATGTCGGTAAGCTGAGAATCAAACATATCCACAATATGGATAATCTGCGCCCACACCGTCTTTGGCGGCTCCCCATACTGGCCGTGATGCTCAAGCATAATACTGATGAGATAGTAGTACCACAACTCGTCATATGCGGCGATAATCTCGGCCTTATACTCGGCAATGAGCTCAGAACCAAGATACTTATGTGTCACACAGGACGCAGACTGATACACACCTAACTCCAGCTCGTAAATCTTGCCGACATCGTGCAACAGAGCACCTACCAGGAGAAGGTCAACCAAGTTCTGTTCCGTCACACCATCTCTGCTTGTGATTGTCGGATACTGCTGGATGACGCTGGCCACTGTTGACGTCACCTTATAGGTATGGGCCAACAATCCACTCTTGCAGTTATCGTGGTGAGACCTCCCAGCAAACTCCACCTTGAACCTGTCAGAAACAGTCTGATTCTCGAACAGAATCTTGTTGCAGATGTCCATGGCCTTAGCAGACACTCGAGTGGAAACCAACTTCTTCAGGGCCTCCCAATAAGCGTCAGCATTGTACTTTACGGGAAAGAACTGGTCAGGAGTATACCCATCGACTGCCTGAACAGAGTCCAGAATCAAAGAAATCGTGCCACCATACTCGTCGCCGCTACCCCTGATATAGGTGGGAACGTTCTCATAGGCTTCGTTCTTCAGGCTGTTAAACGCCGCAGAACTACCCCACGCCTTGAATGGCTTATCGATACCAGCCTGGAGACGGCCAGCGATATACTCCTTGCCGTTGCGAGTAAGCTGCACGGAATAGTCCTTAATCAGAACGATACCATCGATGGCCATACCGCCTGTCAGATTCTTCAACTGGTCTTGTGTAATAATGTTCATTCTTTATTCTCCTCCTCAGAAGTATCGTCGACAAAGTCGATAAAATATTGATGTGACTTAGGCTTATCACCTATTTCAAGGAAGTAAGCACTCACATTCCCAGACTGAACTCCATAACGCATCAGTGCGGATGACGCTTTAGTCGAGTTCTTGATACTGAGTTTTGCGTAAGCAATAATCTCGGTCTTAAACTCGTCAAGCGTCTTGTCCGAGTCTCCAGCGCAATCAATCTCCTGTAGAATAGATTTGATAGCTTCGTCAGTAATATTGAAACTTTTGACGGTGACTTGCCGATTTCCATACTTCCTATACAACTTATGCACGCTAGAAGCACCACCATCGGACTTCAACTGTAACAACAGGTTCACGACTATGATTACAAACACAAGAGCTACCCCATAGATTTCGAGCTGTGCATTATTGACGAACATCATCGCCGTCAAACCGAGCATAACTACAACGTCTAGCGCATAGACAATCAACGTGTATCGTCTCTGCTTCTTCCACTCGGACTGCATATCCTTCGTAGCTACCCCAAATAGCCGTCCGAGCTCCTTCAATTTCATACAGAAAACCTCCTACTCGGATAATATATAGATGTACATACCATCCAGCTTTTTGTCTGGTGAAAGAAAACCGTCAACTTCATTGTCCGCAAACAGACGCATGAAGGTCTTCACCTGATTAGGCTGAATAATACCGAGCCTTGCCGTTTTGTCGCCTTGATTGAAGTACACGTGAATCATGGACTTGGCAACTTCCTCGTCATACAGCTCAGACTTCGGAAACATCATGCGCAAGGTCTCCAAACTATGCCGTCTGACAGGCTTCTCTGCTGTGGAGCAGATAATCAGGCACGGGTACTCCATGCTTGATGTCACGTATCTCCGAACTTCACCTGTAAGACCCGACTGTTCAAAAGACCTGCCTTCTCCACTATATACATCATAGCCAAGTGGCATACATCACACCTCCTTGATACGTGTCAGCTCATCGAACCAGCTCTCGATAGTGAACTGCTTATAGCCGTTACACACGCCCGTCTTGTACGTCACAGGGGACACCCCGTATGATGAACTACCCCGCTCTGCTACCTTGATACCCTTTACACTCGGAATGTAGAGAAGGCCAAAGACATTCTCATCAATCAAACCGAGAGACATGATACGCACACGGCTTGCAATGGTTGCGTGCATCTTCTCTGTACAAAGAATACTCTTATGCTCTTCCACAAGAAGATTAGCTGACAGATACCCACTGAACGTCATGATACCGGCCATATGGCCATACTCCTCGACTGTTCCAACACGCAAACTGCCGATTTCCTCATCTACTATGCAAGAGACGAAGTCCTCATCCAATCTGTTGTCTATCAGATTGCGACTGAAATACACCTTATTGGTCGGACAATACTTTGTCATCAGCTTATCGCCTCTCGCATAGGAGGACAGCTTCTCCGCCAACAACTCATTTTTATGCAAACGGCGCATAGCCGTAACCTCTATCTGAGAGCCTGTTCTGTACACATAGTAATTTCCAGACAGCTCGCTACTACCCCTTATAGCATCTCTATCCAAATCAAGAAACTTCACGATAACCACCTCACCACTAGACAAACTCAGTTGTTCTTGAAATACTGCAAGTACAACTCCTGAATCGTGTTTATCTCGCTGGAGCTCAGCCAACTATTTGTAAGATATAAGGCCCCAGGCTTGGACGAATCCATCAAACCACGGCTATCTTTAAACCAAACACGATAACCCTTATTTTCACGATTGACCCTCTGCTTGATAAAAGCCATATATTCTGGAGGTAGCGCCATCAGAAAGATTTCCATCTTGTCTGTGTCCACATACATACCTAACGTATCAATACGAGTGTCCTTGATACGCTGTAGCTTGTCTTCACTCGCACCATCCTCAATATCGTCATCATCGTCACCAATGATGAATGAAGCGTCCGTAACCTTTCCGTCACCAACATACTCCTCGATGTCCAGAAGGTTGATTGTGCTCCTATCTACATTATGTAGCATACAATATTGCGTAATGGCCTCCTGTGTAGCCTTTGACGGACTGAAGCCAAGAGAAGCTACCCCATTCTCGTCACGGTACAAACCCTGAATGTGATACTTCTCCGTCATAAAAGCAAGTACCTCAGATTCATGCTCTGACAAGAACGCAGAAGTCGGCTCATCTACCCCGAGGGATGCACAGAACTCCGTGACTGCCTTACTGTAAAGTTTAGAATCTGCCTTAACCAAGTCAAGAATTGTGGAGTTAAGGGCTGGCTTAATCTCCTTACCCTGTGAATTGGCATCTACCAACTGCGTATGAACATCACGAATCTCAAAGTCACGCAACATATCTGGAACATTGTCGAAGAATTTTCTTCCGTTGCCATCCCAGTGCGGGAAACCTGTGTCTCCATATCTTTCCACAATCTCCCACTGAAGTCTGATAGGAAGTTCGACGGACTTCGCCTCGTACCAAGACATTCCGTACCCAAAACCCATGTACAGAGGACACCACGGAGTACCATCGGAGTTTTTAATATTAACTTCAAATTCCTCACGCAGTATCTTTAGCCAGATGGCAGGATTTATATCATTGGCGACTTCTCCAAGAAGCTCATCATGGATGAAACCTGTTAACATAACCTTGCCAAGAAGTCCTTCCTTACAGATGCGCTTGAACACACGACCGACAGCTGTCTTGTAGATGTCGGCGGCTGAGCCTTGCACCACCATATTGCCAGCTTGTCGCCGTATCGCAGCTATTGAGAAATCACTTTTCCGATAGTATCTACGGCGTCCAAAATACGTCTCGGTGAAGCCGCGAACTACCCCGCCGTCACGGACATTTTCAAACCAGTCTCGAATGTCCTCCTGGCCACGGAAATATGCCGAACGCAGTGCCGCCGCCTTACGTGTATTCTCAGGTGACGCTGTTCCAAACACTCTCAGACCAAGGCTTTCATCACCCATGCCATACGGCAAACCGAAGTTGATACCCTTAGCCGCTTTACGCAGTGTCTTGGTAACTGCGGAATAGGGTACCCCATACATATGGGCCGCTTGATATGTATGGTAGTCAAAGTCAGGGTCTTTGAATGATTCCATGATACTCTTATTGCCTACCATGTTACCAAGAACACGATACTCGATGGATGAGTAGTCTGTATCAAACATCCAGAAACCAGGTCTTGGAATAACGTTACGCTTAATGGGGTCGTTATAGGACTGATAGTTAGGCGTATTGATGGACACACGGCCTGTTGTCGTGCCGTATTGCATGACCTTAGAGAACACATAACCATCACTAGTTACGTACTCAGGGAACTTATCGATAATCTTACGTACCCCTTCATACTCACGATACTTAAGAAGGTGTTTGACAAACGGGTACATAACTTCATCCTGTGCGTCAGTCAGCTCGCCCAACTTCTTCAACGTTTCCTTGTCGGTGGACGGTCTGCCGGTCTTACGAGAAAGCTGCTCAGGAATACCAAGCTCTCCATAGAGAATGGTCACCAACTGCTTAGGAGAGTTAGGATTAAACTCATGACCACAGATTTCTACCATCTGACGCATTTCCTCGGACTGGCCTGCACCAATCTCCTTACGCATCAAGTCGAGGTTATTGATGTCAATACGATGTCCATAGAACTCCTGATAGGCAACTGCAAAGGAGAAAGCAATCTCAATCTGATAAACTTTGTTTGCACCATATTTACCCAGAAGATTATTCTGAGTAGCGTACCCCAGAAGGCCGAAGGTGTTATCTGTATCAGCACAAGCATACAGTCTGACAGATTCGACTGGCAAGTCCCAGAACCTGATATCATTCTCGCCCCACTTGTTATCAGCTATCAGGTCGGACAGCTCGAGTGAGTCTCTACCCAACAAGAGCTTAGTGTTTTCCTTCAAGCCTACCTTGTAGTCCTTGTACTCCTCGGCGAGTGTCAACTCGAGAATGGCCATAGTATCGTGAACGATATTAGCGTTGATACCGTAAATGTAGGCAACCTTCCAATCAAACGTCATGTTATGAGCCACAAGCTCTTTACCTTCCAAAATCCTACGCAGATAGTGCTCCATCACATAAAAATGGTCACCACCACACAGATTTTCAACTTTCTTCATCTGGAGCGGGAAGAAGAACGATTCTCCAAACACAACTGATAGGATAACGCCTACGCACTGGTCTGCCTGACCAGTTCTAGACAAAAAGTTGATATTAAGGCCGGTTGTCTCGGTATCGAAAAAGACGTACCCCTCATGGGCCATAATGTAGTCACAGGTCTCCTGCAAAGTTTCATCTGTGACAATACGATAATCCTTCTCGAGAAGCCAGGACAAATCCTTCTCAGGATGCGCCGCCATGATTTCCTCGATAGTCGTATAAATACCATCAACAGGCGATGTATCAGGCTTTACAACAGGCTTAAGTTTGAATCCCAGATACTCTTCCGTAAGACGGATACCACTCGACCAAGCATCCTTCGGATGGCAGAAAACACGCTCATACCCACCAGCATCTGTATCGAGGTCAACAACAAATTCATCAGAAGAAATATGCAAACTGGTAATATCACTATAACGCAATGTAGCAGTTGCGAGAACCCTATCCTCATCCATCGGAAATCTCACGGTGTAGGACTTCTCAATGGCCGCTTCAAACTCGCCCGAAGCAAGCTGAATCCCTGTGTAACCATCCTCTGTTCTGGTGTTACAGTTCATCTTTACAAAACGAATCAAAGCGCCAAGACGACAGAACATATCCGCATTAACATCACACTTAACCGTCTTCTCCTTGCCCTCAGACAAAACTTTGATACGGTTAGTCTCGACGTTTACCTTTGTCAGCTTAACCTCTACAGCACGCTCATTCATACAGTGAGGGTCTTCCTGCAACATTGGATTGCACATCAGCAACAAAGCATCATAATTGCCAGAGGTCATATACATGGAGAAAGTCTCAGAAGTGTCAGTAGCCTCCACATCGTAGTGGAAAGACCTACCCCCATACTTGTAAGTAATCCGACCAGTCAGCACAATATCACATCCTTAAACCACAACGTTAATCCTCAACATCAGAAACTTCCAGGCCGAATAGCTTCTCTCGCTTACAATACGATGGGTCAGCATACACAAGGGCCTTCGGCTTTGGACAGTAATGGAATGCATACATGATGGGCAACTCCTGCAACAGTTTCAGAGCACTCATAAACTCATCCTGATATGCCGCCTTCGAATACTGGTTATCTACCCATTTCACGAATGTGGAATTACTCGTCTCGAAGCATACACTATACGTCTCGCCGGACTGCTGGATATAATCACGAACATAGCGCAACGCTACCTTAAAGGCATAAATAATGCCAAGATAGCTGGATTCAGCAGCCTCCGTGGACTTGATGCGCTCCACAACACGCTTCTTAATCATGCCGCCATCTACAATAAGTACAGCAACTACGCCCTTCCTAAGAGCTATACTACAAACAAGATTACTCACGCAAAGGCCACCTTTCTCAAAACACTTGAATGGAATTTCATAAAAATTTCACCTACAATACCACAAGTTAAGAAACAACTCTAAAAGAAAACAGCATCCGATAGCGGATGCTGTCTCCAATTCACACCTCATCGGTGATGTCCACATAATCAATCTTCAAATCATATCCATGAACTGAACGCTCCAGAGTGGCTTTATCCATACTTGGACTGCAAACTAAGTAGAAATTCTCCGAGCCTATATTGAGAATCCTACCCCCAGTATCGAGGATGACGTTCGTAAGAATTTCATTCCGAATTAGGTCATAAATGCCGCATAAATCGGTATTCAAGCTACTTCGGCTACCCGCGAAGGTTCTCACGATATAGGAGTCACCTATAACGAACTTCAGCTCATTTGTCTCTTTTGAGTCTGCAAGGTCGCACATCATCTCCCAGACATCATAATACGCAACCTTGATAATCTTTTTGCGAGATTCTCCAGTGCCGAGCTTGCCTTGGAATACAAAGTCCTCGAAGTCAGCATTTGATACGTCTTCACCTGTAACTGCATTAACCATTCGGAGTCGCTTTGACATACTGTTCCGTATCATCATGAAGTCGGCCTCTCTCCAGTTTTCCTGCAACTTACCGAGGTCAAGGAACCACTGGAACTCATCACCATACTCCTCGTATACATCGAAGCATAACTGATTGAAATTTAGGCACCTGCTGTTTATATTCATGCAGGCTCTTATAAACATATCTGGGAAATAGCGGGTGCTTGTGTCCCGCCTTTTTAGTGCATCACAGAGTGTCATGAACTTGTCCATGAACTCGAGGGCAAGGTTGACTACTTCGCCTCGCCTATCCTCTGCCATCACCATCGCCTCGGCAACCTCATCGCTGAAGTCTCGAACGCTACCCCCGATGGCCTTTGGGACATTCTCGTCGCCATCGTCCTCATCAGCTACCGTTTGTTCGAGAAAATCAACATAGATTAGCCGACTGTTTTCTTTCGTTATCTCACGGGCCAATTTCTTCACATAAGCTGACAGGTTTCCTTTATCCTTGTTGAAATGTGTCAGCGTATGGTACAGAGTCTTAGACATGGCCTCGTCCGCATTCGTTCCTGCGAACTTGTAAAAGTACCACTTAAGATTTTCAAGCTCCTTCCAAACTTCATAGAAGAAAGCTACATCTACCCCAAGTGGCATGAAAGAGAAGCTCCTTAATAGCAACTCAACACACTCCCCACAAAGGGGAGTAACAGACGCGCACTGACATATTACTGCTCCTTAATATGTATTAAGGACTAAGCAACACCAAACATTTCATCGAAGGTGTGGCCGGAGCCTAAAACCACCTTAATATGCTCACCAAGAACTTCATAATCCTCACACAACTGCTTCAGCATCTTCACGCTATCAGGAATACCTTTCAGAGCCTGACGCATTGTGTAAAGCAAATCCATTCTGGCTTCGACAACAAGAACTGGCTGAATGCTCTTGATGGCCGAAATCGCATATCGGAGTTCATCTTCATCCATCAGCTGTTCATAGGCGTCTTCCATCTGGGAAACGTTTTGCAGACTTGCAATGTCAACACGTACCCCATTTGGCTGTGAATCATCATCCGAACTGCCGCTCGTCATATCCAAGAAGGACACTTTCTTGCTCCTCTTGGATATACCGAGACGCTGGTTATGGGTGATTGTCGCCTCGTAAGCATCGATATTGAACTCCCTCGAAAAATCGATATTGCCCTGAAGTCCCGCCGAGATAATCTCGCTGGCATACTGTATCTTTTTCGTTGGGTCGTCTACCAAACTCGTAAACAATGAGAGTACATTCTCCGGCAACTCATTCACTCCGTGAAACTGACCAAAACTAAAACTCCTAAGTAAACTCATGCTCATTTCCCTTTCTAATCAGACTTTTTCTCTATACAGAATACTTATTCTGCAAAACTACGGCCTCCTTTGTAATAGAATTAGACAGGTTTGCAGTTAAACAAATCCTGAGACGATGAGCCTCCCCGCCAGACCCATTTAACTTATACATATATTATACCATTATCTGACTGAAAAGTCAATAGCCACTTGGAAATTTTACCAAAAAACATTGAAATTTTGTAATAAATCACCACCAAAATAAACGGGCGTATTAGAGCTATCCGCCAACTAATACGCCCGAATAGTCAAGTGAACGATTTTAAGAGTTGAATTACAACCGTGTCTTCCACGACATAGCTCTGGCCATTTACAACAACAGTAGCCTTGCCAGAATCTCCGTCGACAATTGATGTGATATCCGAGATGTCTACCCAATTATCGGCTATATTTACCTGAATATCACCACCTTCCATACGAATGTTCTTAGAGCTATCAACAATCGTCTTGTAACTCTCTACCCCAGCATTTGCTATCTGAGTTGCCGCATCTTTAATCTGTGCCGGACTGGCAATATTAAAATACACCAGACAGGCACAAATTGCGGCAACTGTGAACACCAACTTCAAGGTCTTCTTAACGACCTTCATCACAAAAAACACAATAGCAATCGTAATAACGACAGCTAATGCCTGTGACAATGTCATCTTACCATCAAACAAGGTTATGACCTCGCCGTTGGCATTTGTCAGGTTCAGAATATCTTGCAAATCAATCTACCTCCAATCTGATTTACAAGAATAAACTCAAATCGACACACATTTACAGGCCCTCAAAGTCTCCATTAAGAAACAGGGCACCAATACGGCTCCTGATATTATCTGACTTCTTCGGAGAAGAACTTGATCTCTGTCTCGTCGTGGATTCTGATTTACCGCTCATATCAATCTCAAGACCGGAGATATTAGCAGCCTCTAGTGCATCTACCCCAGAAGTCAGGCGATAGCACTCTACTCCAAATTTCACATCGGAACGCTGAAGGATGTCCACACCCACCTCGCCTATGTGTGTGCCTTCTACTGCGAAAAGCTGTCCACCACTGAAACGCACCATCGGGAACTTCTTTGACACACGCCAAATGAACTCCATGTCAGTGAAGCTCTTCGGCAAATTGATAATCGGTGTCACACTGGCAGGAATACCATCTACGGCACGAGAGATATCGTCCTCAGAGACGTCTACCCCAAGATCGATTACATACCCAACATATACGCCCTTCGTGTCACCTAAGAACGTATACTCATTCCAAGAAGCCGCTCCCTGATATGATACCATCAAGATGTTCTTGCTCTGTTTAGCAAGCTCAATTCCATCACGCAGGTTCGTGTCATCGCATAGCAACTTGAGGTAAACTTTATGCTTCTTACCGTTATACTTAGTCGACAATGACTTTCCACGATATTTCTGGGCTGTACCAAGGTCTACACCACAGATAATTGACATAAACTAACCCTCCTGAAAACTAACTCGCTATTAAGTCCATCGCCTTTTCATAGTAGTAGGCGTAAATGAAACCTAAGAAATCAAGCTCTCTCTTCCACGGCTGCTCTCCGAGACACTGACGAAGTTTTAAGAGCCTGGATAGCGGAATCTCACGAAGCCGCCAAATATACTTCTGATACCTGGCAAGTGCCTGCTCATCAAAACTGTCAGGAAGATTCTGAACTGTCTTGTAAACTACCCCAGAAATCGTAAGCATTTTTAGCTCACACATCAAACCTACACTTCTCACCATAAAGTTGTACATTGAGCGTAAGCCTATTGAACTACACAAATCTGAACCAGCCTTTATGCGATTCTTGATAACCGTCTGTAAACCCTTGTCAGAGCCACTCAACTCTTTCAAAAGGTCGAAGATGTACGATTCTACAGATAGGCCACCAATACCACAAATCTCGGCGATATCCTTACGGCTCTCTACCTTAGTGCCCTGGCCAAGCTGTAAGAACAGATCGAATACAGCCTCAACATCTCCTGAGTAACTCTTGTAGACATAGTCGAACAACTGCTTTGTCAGACGATTGCTCTTTGGCGTAAATATATCATATAGATAGACAAAGTCTGCTCTTCGCAATGAATTGATATAGAAGTCGCAGACACCGTCTACCCCCTTTAACGCCTCCTTGAATGACTTAAAAGTGCGATACTTGGAACAAGTGCAGAAAAACACACAGGTCGTGGACTGCTTGATGATTGCTACAAGGTCTTTGTCAGAGAACTTGTCTAAATCCACTGGCACGAACCATCTCTCGGCGAAAGCAGGATAGACACCTGTAACTGACTTAACCCGTTTATAGTCAGCCTTCGTCTCGATATCGATTACTGATTCGCTTTTACAACCATATTTAGCTTTTAGCTTGTCCTGCAGGAACATCATCATCTTGGAACTCGGTGTCTGTAAAATGACTACCGATATATCCAAGGTTCCTGCATCAAGGTCTGACAACCTCATAGCAAGTCCTTCCTCACAAAGTAA
>Ga0137306_100915_pt1 | contig 34698 bp, 22 predicted proteins | sample Inofroosms_March_FD_97187 | JGI IMG/M metagenome (GOLD analysis project Ga0137306, IMG submission 97187) | Mouse cecal microbial communities from Vienna, Austria - N-Acetylneuraminic and N-Acetylglucosamine D2O microcosms_March | ecosystem: Host-associated > Mammals > Digestive system > Large...
AGAGAGAAAAACCCGTGATGAAATCATAATAAAACTAAAAGACCAAACGGCAGCGTCCGTAGTGGAAGCGTTGGACCGGATAGAAAAGAAATGGGGGGATATGTTTAGCAAGGTATTTCGTAGCATTACAGTAGATAATGGGGTAGAGTTTGCAGATTATGAGGGTATGGAAAAATCCGTGTTCGGAGAGGAAAAGCGTACCTTTGTTTTCTATTGCCACCCTTATAGTAGTTGGGAGCGTGGAAGCAACGAGAATAACAATAGGCTTATCCGCAGGCACATACCAAAAGGGGAAGATTTTGACGGCAGGCAGGACGCAGAGATAGAGTATATAGAAAAATGGATTAACGATTATCCAAGGGGAATCTTTGATTACAGAACATCAGCGGAACTATTCGAGGAAGAGTTACAGAAATTGGCATAAAAATTTTTCCGAAAACTTGTCGCAAAACTATTGACAAAATATAAATTGTTGAAAATTTGAAAAAAATGGTTGACAAAATGGAATGGCTGTTATATAATGTTTCTTGCGTTGGTCAACAGTCGTTGGTGATGCAGGAGAACAGCGTTCCATATTTCGGGGTGTGGCTCAGTTTGGCTAGAGCGCCTGGTTTGGGACCAGGAAGTCGCAGGTTCGAATCCTGTCACCCCGATTGAAGTGGTAAAAGTTATTTGTATTTTGCAGGTGTAGTTCAATGGTAGAACACCAGCCTTCCAAGCTGGATACGTGGGTTCGATTCCCATCACCTGCTTTTTGAAAGCTCTTGTTTATACAAGAGCTTTTGTATTATGCATAAAATAAACTATATTCTTGTGTACACTTTAATTAAAGAGGTGTATCATACAGAAAATGTCAATAAAAAATAGAATATGAGTAAAAAGTACTTGCTTTTTGATTCGTCCTGTGATAAAATGTAATCCGTCGTCAAGTGGCAAAGCCTGTTGGATGAGAGAGGTATTTTGAGTCTGTAGCTCAGCTGGATAGAGCAACGGCCTTCTAAGCCGTGGGTCGGGGGTTCGAATCCCTTCAGGCTCGTTGCGCAGGAGCAGAAGCTCGCAGCGCGGCACGAATATGGTGGGTATAGCGCAGCTGGTTAGCGCGCCAGATTGTGGCTCTGGAGGCCAAGGGTTCGAATCCCTTTATCCACCCTAAAAAATATTCCTTCGGGAATTTTTTTTTACTGTCATGTTAATAAAAGAAAGTCGGATGGCTTTCGGAATGATTTTGCGGGTATGGCGGAATGGCAGACGCACCAGCCTTAGGAGCTGGCGGGCAACCGTGCAGGTTCAAGTCCTGTTACCCGCACTAGTGTTTTTGCTTGCAAACGCTTGCAAATTATGCTATTATAATACAGAACTCAAGAGCAGTATGCAGATAATGTGTAAAAGAAGTTCAAAATATCTTGAGGATCTTGATTTTGGGCTATCGCCAAGCGGTAAGGCACAGGACTTTGACTCCTGCATTTCGCTGGTTCGAATCCAGCTAGCCCAGCTGCAGGAACAGTCGTAATCCTTATTTTAATAATATGGATAGCGACTGTTTTTTTATTCTTTTTCAGAGAACATTTAAATCAGAGAGGGGGAAATGGGTTGACAAGAAAAGGAAAAAGATTTAAGGCTTGTTTGTTGGCTGGTATGATGGTAGCTGGTGTCAATAATCAAAAGTTGGCGTTGGCAAATCCGTGCAACAAGCTTGAGCAACAGTATATCGATGAGAATTCCAGAAAGCAGTTAATGGAGCAATATGGGACAGAAAAGAATGGGGACAAGGGGGGAGAGTTGTCATCAAAAGAAGAAAAAGATATTTTTCTGACGAAAGCTCCGGATATTGAACTTATGGATGAACGGTCGGGCAGTGTGGGAGCATTTTTAGTGAAATCTGCCAATTATGTTTGGAATTGGCAAGAGGAGAATGAATTGGGAACCGTAAATGTCTGCGGTAGGCATCCTCTGGAAATCATTCCTGACCAAGAAGATATTCTGAAAATCCAGGATGATTGCCAGCAGGAAGAAATCAGTTATATTTTTCATTGTTGTGTTATGCCGGAAACGTTAATTGTCCGGGAATGGGATGCCAGTCAATTAGGAAAAGCAGATACGGCAGAGCCCTTGGAGAAGTTTTATAAAGAACCAGAAAGGATCTGGCTAAAACATGATAAAATATATGAGATTGTGGCAAAATGGTCTAAGGAAGATGGGGAAAATAAATTTTTTGGAGAAGCCAGCTATGTGGTTATGACGGATTGAAAGATTCATCCTGTGAATTATTAAAAATGGAAGAGATTGTTGTAGAATTCAACAATTCCCAATCGGATCTGTTATTTTACAACAATCTCTTTATTGCTGGCTTTATTCGGAGCGGTCAAATGATATACTGTCAATTACGGTTTGAAATAAAGCGTCTGCTTCTTCCAAAAAGCTTTCATGAACTAAGAAAGTGAAGTCCACACAAAGGGAATCGTTTTGAAGAGCCACATAACGCTGATAAAAATTTTCTCCATCATTATTTTGCAGCATGGTGGAAGCGTCAATGGCAGGATGCCCGTTAATGGCGATTTCTTTGGCATCAAAGCCTTCTTGATTCAGGTATGTGGCCAGGCCATGCAGATAGGAGTCTTCTTCTGGCGTATAGGTCGAAATATAGAGTACAGACATGTCCCATGGATTGTCCTCCTCATAACGTGAATAGGCAATCAGAAGGGAATCATCCTCTTCATCCGGTGCGATCTCCCAAAGATATGGACAGGAGAAGGTCAGACCAAGTTCTTCGATTCTGTGACTGGTCATTACTGGTATCGGAATGGAAGGCTCTTGTTTCATGGCTTCGTCTAACTCTTCCTGAGTAACAGAGATGTTGGGTTCCTCACCAGTATCGGTGAGAATCTTTTGGGCAAAAAGTTTTGTGAGAGGCGCCAGCACAGAAAAATGGTCGGCGTCTTCAATGACAAATCCATGGATATTGTCATTTTGGGAAGCTTGCAGCATTCGTTCCAGATTTTCCGAATTGCCGTCACTGCCTTCGATGAGAAATGTGGGAGTTTTTATATTATCCAACCAATAAATAGGGGAACGCATAATATGCTCATTTTCATTGCTCTTATCGAAGGTAAATTGGGTGTTGTTGTGATATTTAATCTCATCCACGGCGCCAAAGCAAAAAACGGCCCGGAATTTATCGGTATATTCGGAGGCTAACAGAGCACGAGTGCCGCCTGTACTATGGCCTCCCAGATAGATGCGGTCAGGATCTACATAAGGCAGAGAAGCGGCATATTCATAAGCGGATACTACATCGTCGATCTCTCCAAAAAGAGCCTCGAAATAGCCGGGATTGCCATTGCCGCCCCGAAAGGATGGGTACATGGTCAGAAGTCCGGATTGCCAGAAAGCAGAGCCTGTCTGGTCATTTTCCCATTCTGGGTAAACCCATGGAAAGTCATCGATGCGGTTGCCCCAGCCACCCACAATCCATATTATGATAGGGTGCTTTTGACCGTCCTTGGGATCGCAAGATATGTAAGCGGCCAGGTCTCCGACTTTAGAAGGATAATGGACTAAGTCAAACAACTCTTCCGGAGGAGCGGGGATGGCGCTATCATCATTTCTCTTTTGAATCAGTGTCGTGGTAAAAGTGTCATGAGTCTGGGCAAAATTGTGAAAGTCTTGTATTTGAGATGAGGCAGAGCTATTTTTGGCAGCGGATTTGGTTTGGGTATTGCTAAAGTGAGCAGTGTCTTTTTGGGGAGCGCCACAAGAAACGGTAAAGATAGTCAACATAGTTAGCAGAATAGCGATAGATCTTTGGTGTTTCATAATTTTCATAAGTGTTACCTTCCTTTATCATTGATATCTTGTAGCTTTATTATATCTGTATTTTTGCAATGGTACAATCTTTTATAGAGAAAGAATGAAAAATTTGAACAGGGGGATTAAGATAAAATTGAAAAATAGGATCGATTTAACAGATAGAAAAATAGTTCTTTTGATTGCTGGTCTCTGCTGTTTTCTGTGGGGCAGCGCTGCGCCGTCAATTAAGATTGGATATGAATGGTTTCAGATTGAATCGTCAGATACAGCTTCAATTTTGATGTTTGCAGGAATTCGCTTTCTGTTGGCGGGATTTTTGGTTGTCATGTATCACAGCATTACCAGCGGACATTGGATTCTGCCGCCAAAGGGATCGACAACTGCGGTTGCCAGCCTAGCTTTGTCCCAGACTGTTTTACAGTATATGTTTTACTATGTGGGATTGTCTCATGCCAGTGGGGTACACAGTGCGATTATTACTGGGACAAACGTGTTCTTTTCTTTGTTGTGTGCCAGTCTGATCTTTCGGTATGAAAAACTAGAATGGCATAAAATTGCCGGATGTATTCTGGGGTTTTTGGGGATTGCGATTGTGAATCTAGCCGGTGCAGGGACGGAAGGAGTGTTTGTGTTCTCTTTTTGGGGTGAAGGATTTGTGCTGCTAGCGCAAATTTTTTATGCGGTTTCTGGATCGTTAGTAAAAAAGTATGCACAGAATTTTGATGTAGTTACTTTATCCGGATATCAGTTTATGACAGGAGGGATTGCACTGCTTATCATTGGTGCGGCTAGTGGTGGATCTCTGTCAGGAGCGGTAGGTCCTGCTGCTTTGGCGCTTCTATTGTATATGGGATTTTTATCGGCAGTTGCCTACACGTTGTGGGGAGTATTGCTGAAATATAATCCCGTGAGCCGGGTAACGGTTTTTGGATTTATGAATCCCATGTTTGGTGTAATCTTATCGGCTATCTTTTTAGGAGAAAGTGAACAAGCATTGACCTGGAATACTCTTGTAGCGTTGATTCTGGTCTGTCTGGGAATTTATGTGGTAAACAGGGAACATTCCCCTCAGTGAACAAGGGGAAACTTGCCCAATGTCATTGAGATAAGGAAACGAGAAGCATAGTCAAGGAAATGAGGCGAGAACCAATGCCAAACCGTCTGCGGGATTTTGACTTTGCAGAGATTTAGAAGTCCTTAAATCCCTGAATTTAGCGTTGAAACGAAAATATACATTGTTTGAACGGAGTGAGTTTGTATATTTTCGTTTTGTTTTTAGCAAAAGTCAGGGGTTTTAGGAATTCTTAATCTCGAAACTGGAAAAAGGAGCAGACGGTTTGGCATTGGTTCTCGCCTCATTTCCTTGACTATGCTTCTCGTTTCCTTATCTCAATGACACTCGCCACTTGTTCACGGAAGAGAATACAACCGAATAAAATCAACATAATCTGGGGGGAGCTGTCTGGATGGTAGGAGAGATTACGTCGAACGGACAAAGCAGAATTCCACTCAGCGCCTGCATATCCTCTTCCTGGTGAGTGGCCACAACCAATAGCCGTCCACTAGTTTTTTCCTTCACATATTCAATAACCAGATGACGGGTTCGCTCATCCAGCCCGGTGAAGGGTTCATCCATAAGAATCCCGCAGGAAGGGGAGAGTAAGGCACGGGCGATGGCGACACGGCGCTTCATGCCACCGCTAAGTGTGCTGACTGGGCGGGTGAGGGATTCCCGGGGGAGCAGGCGAGAAAGCTCATCTATGATTTGACGACGGTTTAAAACACTGCCAGCAGTAAGGTAAACATTGTCAATGGGGGTAAAGGCTTCACAGAGCCGGTCTTCCTGAAACACAGCAGTCAGTTTGCAGCCGGGCGACGGTTCCAGAGAAAAAGAACCATCGTCCGGCTGTTCCAATCCCAGAAGGATTCGGAACAAGGTGGTTTTGCCGATGCCGGAAGAACCCATCAGGCAGTAAGTCTGTCCGGAATCCAGAGTCAGATTCAGCCGGTTCCATACCTGGAGTTCTCCATAAGATTTGGAAAGGTTGCGGATGATTAGCTGAAACGGAAGCATAAGCGGACTCCTTTCTCCAAAAGCAGCAGAAATACCTTTTCAAATAAGGCGCTGATCAGGATAATTACGATTGTCCAGGCGAGCAATTCTGCCGTACTCAGATAGATTTTAGCCATATACAGATTTTCCCCGATGGTATGGGAGGGGATACCGATGACTTCGGCGGCAATCCCGGATTTCCAACTCATACCCAATGCGATGCGGCAGCCGCTGGTCAGATAGGGCAGAAGCGCTGGAAGATAAATGCAGCGGAATCGTCCCGCCGGAGTGACGGAAAAAATCTGAGCCATTTCCAGAAGCTTTTGGTCTGTATTTTCCAGCCCGGCAATCGTGTTCACATAGAGGATGGGGAATACGACCAGAAAAGAGATGAAAACGGCCAGATTTTCAGAGCCGATCCCAATCAGAGCCAGGATAACAAACGAAGCTACCGGCACGGATTTCATCAGCCGGATGATTGGCTCTAAAAATTCCCGAAGGAGAGTGAAATGGTATGCCAGGCATCCTATTGCCAATCCACAAAGAAAGGCCGCCAGAAAACCTAGACTGATTTTCCCCAAAGAACTGCCCACCGAAAGCCAGAAGCCAGGGGTGGGCAGGAGGTTGAACAAAGCGCAGAGCACAGGATATGGTCCCACGAATACAATGGAATTGTCAATCAACTGTGCAGCAGTCTGCCAAATGGCAACCCAAAAGAGAAGAATAACGATTTTTCGGATGCGAGAAGAGGGGGACATGGAGGTTCCTTTCTGTGTTTGTAGTTACGAGCTCCTGCGATTGGTCACTTCTGGAAATAAAAGTCATCTTCTGGCAATTTACCGCCAACAGAAGCCGGATCCTGTTCATATAGAACCTGCAAATAGCCACTAAGGGCAGTTTTCATCTCTTCCCCAGTCAGGCAGGTAATGTTACAGTAGGGGAGAGCTTTTTTGGCAATCGAGGCTTTTTTGATAATTCCCAGACTGGCGATCTGTTCGGCAGCAGCATCCGGGTTGGAATGAGTAAAAGCAGCCGATGTTTGATGTTCTGTCAAGAATACGGCAACGGCATTTGGGTTTTCTTCCAGGAAGGGGCGCCGGACGATAGTAACACCAGTCACCAGACGACTTTTGCTGTCACTTTGTATCTTTTCCCATTCTTCCGTCAGATCCAGCACAATTTTGAGAGATTCATTCTGCGCGCAGGCGGCGGTCACGAATGGCTGTGGCAGCAGACCAATAGCATCTGGTTGTTCTTTTAAAAGAGCGGCGACCTCGGTTGGTTCTGATTTAAATTCTAGAGTTAGATCTGCCTCGGACATGTTGTTGCCAGACAACAGATAGCGGAAAACATAGTCCGGGGTTGTGCCTTTGCCAGTCATGTAAACCGTTTTACCTTTTAAGTCGGCAATACTTTGGATGGAATCATCAGCAGCGACAATATCTAGGACTCCCAATGTGTTGATAGCAATCACGGCAATTTTACCTTGTGTTTTATTGTACAACACACTGGCTACATTGGCAGGAATCAGAGCGACATCTAGCTCTCCAGATACCATCTTAGCCAGCAATTCATCTGCGGCTGTTACCATAGTGAATTCGTACTGATTGACAGCTTCCCCTTTTTCTGACTGTTCCATGAGCCAAACCAGGCCCATAGAAGTAGGCCCTTTCAAAGAACCAATCCGCACCGTGACATCTTCGGGAATGATAGAGGCCGTATCTGCCGTGGAAGGGATGGGAATTGAGATGGCATCATGAGTTGGGGGGTTCGTCGAGTCTGTAGCAGCTTCGGTGAAGGCAGCGACAGTAGATTCGGCAGCAGAGGGTTTTGTCGCTGTCTCTGTGGAAATAGTTGCCGAAGATTCTGCGGCAGACTGGTTGCCGGAACAGGCAGACAGCATACCGGTCATAGCCAAGGCAGCCAAAATATAAGATATTTTTTTCATAATATGCAGTCCTCTCTTTTTGTTTTGTGTCAAATTATCATAATTGTTTCAGGTTGTCGAAAATAGCTGACTAGGACAGGGAAAGAGGCGCATTCCAAAAAAGAATCTCATCCTCGCAGGTTCGGCAAATCTCCCCCTTATCGTACAAGTATTCCAGACAAGAAAAAGTCTTGGAAATGATCATTTTTGTCTGCATCAGATCCTTCCATCCGAATTCATCCTCAGCGCCATAGGCCAGAAAGGCAACCTCGCGGGTAGTCATGGGATGATCGGCAATCCGTACGATTTCCCGAATCGTATCCAGTTTTTTGCGGTAGGCAGTCAAGATCCGGGCAGGTACTGTGCCGTCACAGCGGTAAGGCCGGTTGTGCGCCGGATGGATCATATATCCGGCATAGCGCTTTTGGAAATTTTCCAGGGAACGGAAATAGTAATCCAGAAGATGTTCGTCCGGATAGGCAGTGGCAACGATTGGGACGATACCATCGATCAACTGGTCGGCAGGGAAGACTCTTTGGTGTTCTTCATCTACCAGCCCCATCTGTCCAAAGGTGTGTCCTTTTAAATGAATCGCTTTTAGATGATAGTTGCCGTAGCAGAAATCCATGCCATCTATGATGGAAACATAGCGATAGTTTTTGATCTCATTGAACATGGAATCCTGCGTTTCCTGCCGGATTTGTCGGTTTAGTTCCATAAAGCGGCTCCAAAGAACGGGGGTGCGACTCTCGGTGACTCCGACGGTGGCCAATACATGTACTTGTTCTTCCAAAGCCTGCGGGTTGTTATTATAATACAGACAGTCATAGGCATGACGGTCTTCTTCCGGATTCATGAAAATACGAGCTCCCCGATTGGCATAAAAATGGGCAAGGCCAGTATGATCATGATGCTTGTGAGTCAGAAAAATATCCAGGTCATCGTAACGAATCCGGTGTTTTATCAAAAGTTCATCCATGATATTTTTATTTGTTAATGTACGGTAACCTGTGTCAATCATCAGGCTCCGGCAGCTATCGTTGCCGGGGATTAGAAAAATATTGATCCGGTTGGAACGCTTGGTGTCGTTGGCCAGCTGGATCTGAAAAAATCCGGGATAGATTTCAGTCATAATGTGCTTACCTAACTTTCTTATAATGAAATGGAAAGGATTGAATTTTCCTGAAATTTGGTTTGGCATAATTATAGCAGTTTTTTGGCGGAAAGTAAAATCATTTGCGAGTAAAATAATTTCACCTAAGATAATTTCATGCCAGAGGGATTCCATTCCTACCTAAAATCTTTTATAATATGAATTTAACTGCATAATAGCATTTTGCCAGAGTGAAGTTAAGAAAAAACATCCTGGAACGGAGAAGCTATGAGAAAGATATTTTTCCATTATTTAAAACCATTTTATCCGCGGATGGCAGGCGGATTTATGATAAAATTTGCTGGTACACTGATGGATTTGTTTTTGCCATGGGCATTGGCTTATATGATTGATACGGTAATTCCTGCCAATGGCAGGCAAGAGATTCTTTGGTGGGGCATCTTTATGTTGGGATGTTCGGTGCTGGCGGCACTTTTTAATGTTTTGGCAAACCGGATGGCCTCGCGAGTGGCGGGGGATGCGATCTATGAGATCCGGGAGGATTTATTTGCCAAGGTGATGTATTTGCCAGAACCTCTAGTAGACAAAATGACACGACCTTCTCTGCTCTCCCGGCTGACCACAGATACTTATAATGTTCATCAGATGCTGGGGAGAATTCAGCGGCTGGGGGTGCGGGCGCCGATTCTGTTGGTTGGGGGAATCGCGATGACATTAATGCTGGATGCTGCTCTTGCAGGCGTGTTGTTGGCAACGCTTCCGCTTTTGGCAGCGGTGGTGGTGATGGTTTCGAAAAGAAGTATTCCTTTGTATGGGCATCTCCAGGAGAGCTTAGATGAGTTTGTCCGACTGGTGCGGGAAAATATCGCAGGGGTTCGGGTGATTAAGGCATTGTCACGGGAGAGCTATGAACGCCAACGTTTTGGACAGATTAACTGGGAGGTAGTGGAACGAGAGAAAAAGGCGGCTATGACAGCAGCAATCACAAATCCGGCCATGAATATTTTGCTAAACTTGGGATTGGTGGCTGTGATTCTGGTAGGTGCCGTGCGGGTAAATGCCGGGGTGTCAGAAGTGGGGAAAATCCTGGCATTTATGACGTATTTTACGATAATACTCAATGCGCTGCTTTCCATTTCGCGGATGTTTGTGATGGTTTCTAAGGCGGCGGCTTCTGCAGACCGAATTGCAGCGGTGCTGGAAGCTGAAGATGAAAGGGGATGGAAAGTAGCGGGAGGAAAGGTGGATGGGATAATTTCAAAAGGAGCAGACGAGGAGGAACAGAAGCTGTCGGAAAAAGAAAGCGTAAGGGAACGGAAGTTGTCAGATGAAGAATCTCCTCACATCCGGTTTGACCATGTGTCATTTTCTTATAATAAAGTGGAAGATAATCTGACGGATATCAGCTTTTCTGTAAAGCATGGGGAGACCTTGGGTATCATTGGCTCAACCGGATCTGGAAAGTCGACGATAGCCAATCTTCTGATGCGTTTTTATGATGTGGACAAGGGGATTGTAGAAATTGATGGACAAGATATTCGAACTATGGATTTGCATCAGTTGCGCTGCCGGTTTGGAGCGGCCTTTCAAAATGATGTGTTGTTTGCCGCTAGTATCTACGACAACATCGATATGGGGCGGGGGCTGAGCATGGAAGATGTAGACAAAGCAGTGAGTCATGCCAAGGCAAAAGATTTTGTGGAGAATAAAGGTGGGATGGGCGAAATGTTGGAGATTCGCGGCGCCAATTTCAGTGGTGGGCAAAAGCAGCGACTTCTGATTGCAAGAGCGTTGGCGGCTTGTCCGGAGATTTTGATTTTGGATGATTCCTCGAGTGCTTTGGATTATCGGACGGATGCAGCATTGCGCCGGGAGCTGAGAGAATATTTTTCCACTACTACCTGCATTATCATTGCACAAAGAATCCGCTCGGTCATGGAGGCGGATCGCATCCTGGTACTGGAGGAAGGGAAGATGGTTGGATACGGGACGCACCAGGAGCTGATGGCGGACTGTCTCATTTATCAAGAAATTGAACATTCTCAGATGGGAAAAGAGGAGGTGAAGTGAGATGGTCAATCATGGCAGGACAGACGTGGTGGAGATGAAAGGCTCAACTCTTAGTTATATGAGGGAGAAAAGAGGGACTCTTGGTCGTCTGGCCGGTTATCTTTTGCATTACAAAGGGTGGTTGGCGCTGGCGCTTTTTATGACCATTGCGAGTAATTCTTTGGCTCTTATCGGACCGCTTCTTTCCGGATATGCGGTGGATGCCCTAGAGCCAGGAATGGGGAAGGTGGACTTTGAGCAGGTGTTTTTCTATGCCGGATGGATGGTGGCATTCTATGTACTGTCAGCATTGATGTCTTATGGGCTCACCGTGTTAATGGTGACAGTCAGTCGAAAGGTGATCCGGAAAATGCGGGAGGATGTGTTTGAACGGTTGCTATCTTTGCCTGTGGGATATTTTGACTGTCATCAGACCGGAGATGTGCTGAGTCGGATTACGTATGACATCGATGTAGTCAATGAGTCGCTGTCTAGCGATTTAATCCAAATGCTGACTACAACGATTACCGTGGGCGGGGCGTTAGCAATGATGGTTGTGATCTCGCCATATCTCGTACTGGTATTTTGCTTTACTGTGCCGCTCTCTGCCGCGATTACTCGTTTTATCACTGGAAAAACCCGGCCTTTGTATCGTGCGCGCTCGGCGTCTTTGGGACGTTTGAATGGATTCGTGGAGGAAAAGGTGAGTGGGCAGAAGACTATCAAGGCATATTGTGGTGAGGAGATAGCCATTGGAGAATTTGCAAAAAAAGATCGAGAAGCGGTGGAGGCGTATTATAAGGCTGAGTATTATGGGAGCACAGTGGGGCCGATGGTCAATTTTATCAATAATTTATCGCTATCCTTGATCAGTGTGTGTGGTGCTTTTTTGTATTTGGCCGGGAAGATGCGGGTAGGGCAGATATCTTCTTTTGTGTTGTACTCTCGCAAATTTTCTGGTCCGATCAACGAACTGGCGAATATTGTCAGTGATTTACAATCGGCGGTAGCAGCAGCAGAGCGGGTATTTACGCTGATGGATGAACTGCCAGAAGAAGAGAAAAGAAAGAATTCAGAAAGCTCGAGAAAAATTCAGGGAAGGGTAGAATTATCGCATGTAAATTTTGGTTATGAGCCGGGGAAAGTGATTTTGGAGGACTTTTCCCTGAAGGTTTCTCCAGGAGAGACGATTGCCATTGCAGGACCAACCGGGGCGGGTAAAACAACTTTTATCAATCTGTTGATGCGTTTTTATGATCCCTGGTCAGGGGTAATCCAGATAGATGGAAGAGATATCCGGGAAATATCTCGGACGAGCTTGCGAAACGCGTATGCCATGGTGCTGCAGGACACCTGGTTGTTTTCCGGCACGATCTACGAGAATCTAGCTTACGGAAGGGAGGGGATGGGAAGAGAAGAGGTGATTGCCGCGGCGAAGGCGGCTCGTATCCATACCTTTATTACTCAGCTTCCCGATGGCTATGACACAGTGATTAAGGAGGATGGGGCAAACATTTCTCAAGGACAGAAACAGCTTCTGACCATTGCCCGCGCCATGCTGCAGGATTGCCGGATGGTGATCTTAGATGAAGCGACTTCCAATGTGGATACGCGGACGGAGGTGCAGATTCAGCAGGCCATGGGAAGATTGATGGAAGGGAAAACCTGTTTTATCATCGCACACCGTCTGTCTACGATCCGCAATGCCGACCGGATTTTAGTGGTAGATCAGGGAAGAGTAGTCGAGCAGGGGAACCATCAGGAATTGATGGAGAAAAAAGGGATTTATTATCAGATGTATGAGGCGCAAAAGGACGTAAGGGAATAGTTCCAATGTCATTTAGTTAATTTTTTCAGAAGGTACGCCATGGAAAAAGGAGCGGAAAGAGACCAGAAATGGCCTGTGGATTTTTCCGGTTTCGGGATCAAGAATTCCTAAAATCTCTGATTTTTGCGAAAAACGAAACGAAAATCCTCAAACTCGCTTCGCTCAGACAGTGTGGATTTTCGTTTCCACGCAAAATTCAGAGATTAAGGATTTCTAAATCCCTGCAAAGTCAAAATCCGCAGGCCATTTCTGGTCTCTTTCCACTCCTTTTTCCATGGCTGAGTATTTTCAGAGTTAAACTTAATGACATTGGGTTGATACCCGACTGGTTTCTGCTTTACTGGGCTCAGTGAAATGTCCGGCGTACTGGCTTTGCGTGGATAGAATCGTCTGAATATTCACCAAGTTTTTGAGTTTCGCAAACGCCTATTTCTATAGCTATCTTAAGCAGTCAGCCATTTCCATATCCTGTGTGCGGATGGCTCGCAAACACAGTCCATCCAATATGTAGACAGTGTGTTTGCGGACAGGCGGATCACTTATTTGGCATTCTCTTTTTTTCGTATCTTTTCTTTTAATTGCAAACCAATCAATCCTGTAATAAACATTACGGTTCCGCCAACGATATAGACGCTGATTTTTTCGTGGAAGAATAGCACGCCCCACAGGATAGCAAAAATAGCCATAGTGCTTTGGATGACTGGAACCATATAAAAGGGAACAAGTAAAATGGCGCGGGCGTTGAGGTAGAATCCGATCCCTGTAATAAAGCCAAATATCAAAATTCCTGCGATACAACCGAGATCGGGCCGGACGCCTGCTAAGTCCCCGCCTGTCATGCCCGGAACTAGCGGAATAAAAGCAAGGATTGCGGATACAGCAAAGATAGACAAGTTACTGTCAATGATATCCATCTGGTCGGCGATCATCTTTTGGGACAATACATGGCAACCAGCGCAGAAGCCGGAGAGGATAAAGAGACCAGTCAGCAGAATATTTTCTTGGAAAAAGACTTCCAAAGGACGACCATTCCAGGAAATGCACAATACCCCTGCCATACATAACAAAATACAAAATAATTTTTTTGGCGGCAATTTTTCTTTGAATAAAAGGACACTAGACAGGGTCAGAAAAACTGTCTGGGCGGGCTGGGTCACGATATTGCCATAAGAAGGGCCGTGGGAGAGTGCGTAGTTTTCGGTTAGATAGGCCACCCATTTGGCGGTAGCTCCAAAGAGAAGCCAACCGGTCAACAAACGTACCGCAGAAAAGAAGTCTTTCTGAAAGCGTTGCCGTTTGGCGACTTTAAGAAGCAGGAGAAAACAGACGCCAACGGCAAAGCGGAAAAAGGTAATGTAGGCTGGGCCAAAATGAGGGCTGATCAGTTTGACGCAGGTGCCTCCGAAACTGAACATCAGAGCAACGCATAAAAGATATAAGTATCCCATGGAAAATTTCCTCGTTCATTGGTATTTTGCAGGATTGAATAACCTGCGTGGATAGTATAGCATATTTGAGAAATAAAGCAAAAGGACTTTTCTAAATTGTGCAGATTTTGTAAAAAATTATAAACTTTTTCTAACGTCTATTGACAATGTGACAAGGTGTCATTATAATGAGTGACATATTGTCACTGAGAAAATGACATCTTGTCATGTTCCGATGCAATGACAGATGTCGGAAGCGGGTGGCATTAAGATAAGTAGTGACAAAAGGTACGCCAAAGAAGAGAGGAGAACAGCAACAGAAAATGATCTGTTCCTTTTTCCGGTTTCGAGATTAAGAATTCCTAAAACCCCTGACTTTTGCTAAAAGCGAAACGAAAATATACAAACTCGCTCCGCTCAAACAATGTATATTTTTTTTCGACGCTAAATTCAGGGATTTAAGGACTTCTAAATCTCTGCAAAGTCAAAATTCACAGATCATTTTCTATTGCTGTTCTCCCCTCTCCCTTGGCTGCTTTTCTCGTTTCCTTAATCTAAATGACATTGTGTCGGAAGCGGGTGGCATTATTTAACAGGGGAGAGGAGGATGGGTATGCCTACAGAGCGGTTTAACCGGTTGCCAGAGGCCAAAAGGCAGGCGATACGAGAGGCAGCGCTGAAGGAATTCGCAAGGGTTCCTTTTGACAAGGCTTCGATTAATCAGATTATCCGGAATGCGGATATTTCCCGAGGAAGTTTTTATACTTATTTTGTGGATAAACAGGATGTGGTGGAGTTTCTGTTGAAGGATACGTTTGAGAAGATGGAGGACATCTGCAAGAAAGAGTTGAACCATAACGGTGGTGACTATTTTGCCATGGTGGAGATGATGTTTGATTATTTTGTGGGTGAACTTCGCCAAAATCCGGATATGGTGACAGTCGCAAGGAATATATTTTTCAACAAGGAGAACAATGAATTGGTGGGAATGGGGCGGTGGCCGAGCCCGGATTGTGTAGCGATGCCGGACAGCCCGGCCAGATGGATGTATGAAAATATTGACCGAAGTCGTTTCCAGTTTGAAACCATGGAGGAAATTTTTCCTCTGGCAGTCCTAGCGATGTCTTCGCTGGCAACTTCGCTCAAACAGTATTATGAGTATCCGGAACAGTTAGAGAATATCCGGAAAATGTTTTGTAAATCCCTGGATATCCTGAAATATGGGGTATATAAGAGAGAAGAACCATAATCAAAAAGAACATTTCATTTAGTCAGAAAAACAAAAAGGCAAGAGGAGACAGCAATGAATAAGGGAGTAATGATTGCAGGCGTTGTTGTGGTGGCGGTGGGTGCCGCTATTATTGTGCCGCGGGTGATGAAGCCGAAGGCGGTACTAGAAGAGGCGCCGGTACCGGTGGTTGAGGCGGAGCGATTAGAGCCGGGGGATATCGTGTTATACCGGAACTTGGTCGGTACGGTGGAGCCATCAGATGTGGTATATATTTATCCGAAGGCCGCTGGGGAGATTACGGATGTATTTGTGAAGGCTGGTGATGTGGTTGCCGAGGGACAGGCGATTTGTAAGATTGATACCAAGCAGGTGGATGCGGCGCGACTCAGTATGGAAGCGGCGAAGACAGCCATGGATAATGCCGAGAACAATTTCCGGAGGCAGCAGGCATTGTTTGCGGCGGGGGATATTGCTTCAGCTGCCTATGAACAGGCGGAGGTGCAGGCTAAGAGCGCCCGGATTCAGTACGAACAGGCCAAACTGAATTATGATTATCAGATGGAATTCAGCAATATTACCGCGTCGATTGGCGGTACGGTGGAGCAATGCGATGTGGAGGTTCATGATAATGTGGCTCAGCAGTCGCTAATCTGTGTGATTTCCGGTGAAGGAAGCAAGGCAATCACCTTTTCCGTGACGGAGAAGGTGGTGGATCAGATGCAAGTGGGGGATCGGGTGACGATTGAGAAGAATGGTAAGGAATATCAGGGGAGTGTAACGGAAATCAGCAGCATGATTGACGCGTCTAGCGGGCTTTTTAAGATCAAGGCATCCGTGGAGAACGGAGATGCTTTGCCCACCGGCTCGGCGGTCAGCCTGTTTGTGGTATCTGACCGGGCAGATCAGGCCATGAGTATTCCTGTGGATGCTGTTTACTATACTGGAGGGGATGCTTATGTATACACCTATGATAACGGAACTGTACATCACATTCCGGTGGAAGTGGGGATTTACGATTCCGAGAGAGCGGAGATTTTGTCTGGCATCCAGAGTGATGACCTGGTGATCACTACCTGGAGTTCGGAACTTGCAGAAGGAGCCAAGGTCCAGCTGTCGGGTGAGGTACAGACAGGAGGCGGGCAGGCAGAGCCAGCAGAAGAAGATAATGAGCAGGCAGGAAACATGCAGACAGAGAACGCACAGGCGGAGTAGGAGGAAGGCAGCTATGGGATTAACAAAATCAGTCCTCAAACGGCCGGTTACCACCGTGTTGGTGGTTCTGTGCCTGATTGTGTTTGGTTTACAGTCCGTGTTGTCGGCAAAGATGGAGCTTATGCCGACTATGGATATGCCGATGCTGATCATTGCCACCATCTACCCGGGGGCAAGCCCGGAGGATGTCAATGATTTGGTGACGACAGAGATTGAAGATACTATTGGTTCTTTAAGTGGGGTAGACACGATTCAGTCTATGTCTATGGAGAATATGTCTATGGTAATCATTCAATATGATTATGGCAAGGACATTGACGATGCTTACGATGATTTGAAGAAAAAGATGGATGTGCTGGAGGCAAAGCTTCCGGACGACTGTGAAGCACCCGTGGTGGTAGAGTTAAACCTAGACGATATGGCATCCGTATCTCTGTCAGTGAATCACAAGACGGAACCCAACCTTTACAATTATGTTGATAATAAGGTAGTTCCGGAGTTGGAAAAGATTACCACAGTGACGGATGTGGATGTCAGTGGCGGACAGGAGGAATATATCAAGATAGAACTGATTCCGGAGAAGTTGCAGCAATACCATCTGAATATGAGTTCCATTTCTCAAGCCATTGGCAGTGCGAACTTTACTTATCCGGCAGGGGATACGATTGTAGGTGGGCAACAACTGTCTGTCAGCGCCGGAATCGAATATGACACTATGGAATTGCTAAAGAAGATTCCGATTTCTCTTGGTAATGGCAATGTGATTTATTTAGAGGATGTGGCAAATGTTCGGAATGCTCTAAAAGATGCCAGTGGCGTGGCACGCTATGATGGGCGAGACACCATTTCTATCGGTGTAAAGAAGCAGCAGAGTGCCACGGCGATGGAAGTATCGAAAGAGGTCAATAAGGTCATTAAAGCTTTGCAGGCCAAGGATGAAAACTTAGAGATTGTGGTGGTGAATGATACCAGTGATTCGATTCAGTCCTCCTTCAAGAGTGTGATGCAGACTATGGTTATGGCAGTGTTGGTATCCATGGTGATTATTTTCCTGTTCTTTGGAGAAATCCGGGCATCGCTGATTGTGGGTACATCCATTCCGATTTCGATCCTGGCGGCATTAATCTTGATGCAGGCCATGGGTTTTACCCTGAATGTCATCACGCTGAGCAGTTTGGTGCTGGGAGTGGGTATGATGGTGGATAACTCCATTGTGGTGTTGGAAAGCTGCTTCCGTTCCACCAAGGGCAAGGGGATTGTCGGATATCGGGAGGCAGCGTTAGAGGGTAGTAACATTGTCTTGCAGTCGATTATTGGCGGTACCGCCACCACATGTGTAGTGTTTTTGCCGCTGGCACTTCTGGAGGGGATGACAGGACAGATGTTCAAGCCTCTGGGCTTTACAATTATTTTCTGTCTGGTGGCATCGCTAGTCAGTGCCATGACGATTGTGCCTCTGTGTTATTGTGTTTTTCGTCCACAAGAAAAGGACAGTTCACCGGTTGGGTGGCTGCTGGTAAAGATGCAAGACGGATACCGGGGCATGATGCGGGTGATTTTGCCGAAAAAGATTACTGTGGTGGTGCTCTCAGTCGTCATGCTGGGAATCTCTATCTGGATGGCAACCCAACTGCGGATGGAATTGATGGTAGCAGATGATACGGGTACTATCAGTATCAACATTGATACCCGTCCAGGACTTAAGGTAGAAGAGACGGATAAAATCTTGCGGAAGGTGGAGGCGGTTATAGCGGAGGATCCCGATCTGGAGTCTTATATGTTGACTTCTGGCGGCAGCGGTATGAGTATGGGGGGAGGAGGAGCCAGTCTGACCGCTTATCTGCTGGATGAGAGGAAGCGGGAGACCGATCAGGTTGTAAAAGAATGGAAACCCTTGCTGAACCAGATTGCAGGTGCTAATATAACGGTAACAGCATCTTCTTCGATGAGCATGATGTCTTCTGCCAATGGCGTGGAATATATCCTGCAGAGCACGCAGTATGATGAATTGAAAGAAGTATCAGACCAGATTGTCAATGAACTTTTGGGATACAGCGAGGTGACGAAAGTACATAGTACGCTGGAGAATGCGGCGCCAGTTGTCAGACTGGATATTGATGCAGTGAAAGCGAATGCAGAAAATATTACTCCCATGCAGATTGCGAGCAGCGTGAGCAATATGTTAGGAGGGGTGGAAGCCACGACTCTGGAGGTAAACGGTGATGACATCAGCGTCAAGGTGGAGTATCCGGAGGATGAATACGATACGATCGACAAGCTGAAGGGAATCGTACTGACCAATAATGCAGGTGCCTCCGTGGCGCTGACAGATGTGGCAGACATTGGCTTTAAGGATAGCCCAGCTACAATTATTCGCTCAGACCGACAATATCAGGTGACGATCACTGGGGATTTACAGACGGATGATCCCCGGCTGATCGATGAAATGGAAGATCGGTTCTATGACGAGGTGGTTGCAAAGCATATGAGCCCGACGCTTTCTCGTGCAGTCAATAGCATGGATGAGGCTATGGCGCGGGAGTTCGGCAATTTGTTTGGCGCGATCGGCACGGCAGTATTTTTGGTATTTGTGGTTATGGCGGCTCAGTTTGAGTCACCGAAATTTTCTATTATGGTTATGACAACCATTCCTTTTGCATTGATTGGATCTTTTGGGCTTTTGTATCTGACAGATGTGCCCATCAGTATGGCTTCCTTACTGGGATTTTTGATGCTGTCAGGAACGGTGGTAAATAATGGGATTCTTTATGTGGATACCGTAAACCAGTACCGGCAAGAGATGGATTTGCACACGGCGCTCATTGAAGCGGGTGCGACTCGTCTGCGGCCGATATTAATGACCACACTAACTACGATTGTGGCGATGATCCCCATGGCGATGGCTTATGGCGATAGTGGAGAGAGTATGCAGGGACTGGCATTAGTGGATGTGGGTGGACTGATAGCGTCTACCGTTTTGGCGCTTTTGATGCTGCCGGGATACTATCTGCTGATGAGCGGGCGAAAAAGAAAGAAGGAGCCGAATTACGATTGAGTTCGAGGGATTGGAGAGAAGGAGAGCTATAGGGCCACAGTTGGTGTTTGGGTGAAGGGAAAGGAATGGAAACGGGAATGAAAATCGGAAGATGTTTGATTGCATGTGGCGTGGCTTTGGTGACGGCGGGGACTGTGCCGTTGGAGGTTTATGCGTCGAGTCCGGAATTTGCCCGCTCGGAAAAAGAGTGGGCAAGACTGCAGGACGATGTGCTGGAGTACGATGAGATTGAAGCGTTGATTGCGGAGTATAATGCTACCGTGCAGACGAATCAGTTGGATTTGAATGAATTTAAGAAAAAATATGGCAATACGAAGGATGATATATCGGCTAAATATCGGGATATGGCGGAGGAGATTTATGCTAGTGTAGAGTATCCGGATGCGGACGATCCTACTTATGGTTATGTGGTGGCGTCTGTAGTGATGGCAGAGGTGCAGGCAAAGAACTTGATGCAGCAGGCAGATGACAATTTAGAAGACAGTGAGATTATTTACTTGAATTATAAGCAGGCGGAAAAGACATTGGTAACGGTGGCTCAGAGCAATATGGTGAGCTACGCCAGAAGTCAGCTTCAATTGAAGCAAGCGGAACTGGCGCTCAAGCAGGCGGAATTGGCGATGACAACAGCTAACATTCGTCGGGATAATGGTCTTGCCACTCAGGTTGATGTGTTAAATGCGCAGGAGGCGCTGATGACAGCTAACCGCAATATCGAATCTGCCCGTTCGGGGGTTGAGAATGTACGGCAAAAACTTTTAGTGATGCTAGGGTGGAAATACGATGCCAAGCCAGAGATTCGTGCCGTTCCGAAAGCAGATATAAACCGGATTGCCGGAATGAATCCTCAGGTGGACAAGGAACAAGCGGTGGAAAACAGTTATACCCGAAAGGTGAATCAGAAAAAATTAAAAAATGCTACTGCAAATAATACGATAGAAAGTCTGGAGAAGACATTGGCCGACAATGAACAGAAGATAGGTTCGTCGCTGGTGACCAATTATCAGAATGTGTTGGCAGCAAAGCTGGCTTATGATCAGGCAGCGGCAGAGATGGATCTGGAAAACCGGAATTTGCGGTCGTTGGAGGTGAACTTTCAGCAAGGCAATGTCAGTCGTGCAGAGCTTGAAAATCAGCAATATGTGGTTCAGGATAAAGAGCTGGCATTACAGATTGCGGATCTGAATTTGTTTCAGTCAATGGAGACATATGACTGGGCGGTCAATGGGTTGGCGGGTACTTCATAGGAAAAGGAAGCCCTCAATGCTTTTGGTATTTGTGTTATTATGAAATGGACAGGAAATGGAGGCAAAGATGAAAATATTAGCACGGAATCGAGAGGAAAAGTCATCGAAAATGCCAGGGAAAATTCTGGCGCTGATTCTTTCCGCCACGATGTTTATAACTCCAAGATTTTCAGTATTTGCGGCGCCTACCGGTCCGGGGGCATCGCCGGAGACCGAGCGCTATGATGCGGCGACACTGGCGAGATTGCAGGACAACCGGATTGAGTATGATGAGATTCCGGATCTTGTGCATGAGTACAATCCTGATATTTCTAAAGCATGGAACACTTATAAGAACAGCAGGGAAGATTTTGCCAAAGTAGTGACAGAAATGGAAAGTCAGCAGCAGGTGGTGAAAGATTTGGCAGATCAATACGTCTCTCTGGGGCAACTTACCGGAAGCCAACTTTTAGTTTCTACGGGTCGTCAGCTAGATAAAGGTTATAAAGGAATGATCCAGGGAATGCGGGACACTTACAATAAATGGGAGACTAACCGACAGAACACTAGCGCCATTCGCAGGGCAGAGCGGCAAGTGATTGCCGGCACTCAGAGCGCAATGATTGGCTACGAAACCATGCGACAGAATATTGCTACTCTGCAGACAATGGTACAGCTTTATGAGAAACAAGCGGATATGATGGGACGAATGATGTCTTTGGGTATGGCTACCGGAACGGATTTGGCCAGTGCCAACAGTAGCCTTTTGGCCGCCCGCTCCCAGTTGATGTCGCTGGAAAATCAACAGGAGAGCGTGAGAAGAACATTCTGTATGTTGCTGGGTTATGACCCAGAAACCCAGCCAGAGATCTGCCCGATTCCGGAGTTTGATATGTCTCGTCTGGAAGGGATGAATTTGGAGGAAGATACGAGAAAAGCGATTGGTAACAACTACACACTGATATCCCAGCGAACCTCTGCAAAGGGCAATACGAACGATCAGGTTGCGGCGCGCAGCCGGATGATTGAGGAAGGGGATCAGAAGCTGATCATCGAGATGCAGCGTCTGTATCAGGAGGTGCAGGACAAACAGGCGGCTTATCAGGCAGCACAGACCGGGTTCGCGGCGGCGGAATTAAACCAGGAAGCTTCCGAAAGACAGTACCAGTTGGGGTTGCTGTCAGAAGCTCAGTATATAGGAGCGCAGCTTGCCTATTATCAGAAGAAAGCAGCGAAGGAATCAGCGAACTTAAATCTTTTGCAGGCAATGGAGAACTATGATTGGGGAGTATTGGGATTCGCAGTGGTGAGCGATTAAGGCCGGGAAGGTAAATTTTCATTTTGATATTTTTGTTCGACAGTCTCTACAGAGAGATTTTCTGTTGAGGTAAGCCAAGGAAACATAAAAAGCCGGATCTGGATATCAGGGCGACGATCTTGCAAGGCAAGAAAGTCTTTGGTTTCCAGTTCGGTTTCCAGTTTCTGACAACTTTCTGCTGGTGCTGCCACACAAGCAGCATCCACAAAACAGAACTGTGGATAAAGTACACACCACCAGTTGTGTCCCTCCCCTTTTCCCAGTGTAATCCGTGCGGCATCGTAGTAGCCGCAGGGGAAGACAAAGCGATCGTAGACGCGGGTAGGGAAGTAACAATTGGTCAACTGCAGACTGGCCTGATAATCAAATCCCTGTTTTTGCAGATAGCGATTGGCCAGATCTTCGATTTCTTCTTTTTTTTCCAGCAGGCAGGCAATGGTATCTTCCTTATCTGCATAAATGGACAAATGATCTTTCAAATAATCAAGAATTAAGCTTCTAATTTCCAGTTTCACCTGCTGATCTTCTGTGCTGTCGCTTTCTGCCAGGACATGAAACCGCAACACAGAAGGAGCCAACCTTTCTGCCAAAGCTTCTCGCTTCTCTTGAACCCATCCTTGTGAAAGTAGCAAAGCCAATAAAAAACAAGCCAATGAAATCACAAAGCATCCCTGACCAGAAATATGTTCCGGAAACAGTGAATCATTATCTGTCAGAGTATGTTTCTGATGAGAAATGACAGCTAGAAAAGATTTACGGAATCGATGGATGCTATGGATAGATTTCATGTTTTTGTTCTCCTAAATTTATGTTTTTTCCCAAAAATACAAATTTTCAGTTCCACTTTGAAGTATTGACAGATATGGTATAATTAAACGTAATGATTGAGCAGTGTGGTAATTCATAGAGAAAAACCATTCCTCAATCACTCCCATAAAAACAACATAAACACTCCCAGGAGGATCTTTCATATGTCAAAAAAAACCATTGCAGTTCTGTTTGGCGGCCAGTCATCCGAACATATTGTCTCTTGCATGTCTGCTGTCAACGTGATTGATCAGATAGACACTTTACGCTACGATTTATTACTCATCGGTATCACCGAATCCGGACACTGGTTAAAAGCAGACTCTGTCGAGGAGATCCGTTCTGGCGCCTGGAGAGAAAGTCAGACGGAAGCGATTATCTCTCCTGACGCCACTCAAAAATGCGTGATTTTAACACAAAACGGAGAAAGCCGCAAGATACCCATCGATGTTGCATTGCCCATTCTTCATGGTCCTTGTGGAGAGGACGGCACCATTCAGGGTCTTTTTGAGATGGCTCATATCCCCTATGTGGGTTGTGGTGTTTTGGCCTCAGCCGTTTCTATGGATAAGCTGTATACCAAGATGATTGTCAGTACACTGGGAATCCGCCAGGCGGCCTATGTACCTGTCTTAGTATGGAAGTTGCGGAAAGATCCAGATTCGGTCCTCCGTCAGATAGAACAAAGCTTCCCTTATCCCGTATTTGTCAAGCCAGCTAACGCCGGTTCTTCCCGAGGAATCACAAAAGCAGAGAACCGTCAGCAACTGATAGAAGGGCTTGCGGAGGCGGCCAACCATGACAGTAAGATCCTAGTGGAAGAAACCATCACAGGTCATGAGATCGAATGCGCAGTTTTAGGAGGGGGAGACAAACCAGTACTGTCTTCCGGAGTAGGAGAGATTTTGGCAGCTGCAGAATTCTATGATTTTGACGCCAAATATTTTAATGAGGAATCTCGTACTGTGATAGATCCGGACCTGCCAAAAGATGCGACTGAGAGAGTAAAGAAGGCCGCTGAGCAGATTTTCAATGCTGTAGATGGTTATGGCCTGGCTCGGGTGGATTTTTTTGTAAAAGAAGATGGAGAAATCATATTTAATGAGATCAATACAATGCCAGGTTTCACAGCCATCAGTATGTATCCTGTGTTGTGGGAAGCTAGAGGTCTGTCCAAACGCATTTTGATTGACAGGCTGATTACTCTAGCTTTTGAGCGGAAACTACGATAGAGAAATATAGAAAAAAGAGGACGAAGGTAATGGACAGAAATGCACCGGTAGGAGTTTTTGACTCTGGAGTTGGCGGACTGACAGTGGCACGGGAAATCATGCGCCAGATTCCGGACGAGCGGATCATTTATTTTGGGGATACAGCCAGACTTCCGTACGGAAGTAAATCCAGAGATACCATCATCCGCTATTCCCGCCAGATTATCCGTTTTCTGCGGGTCATGGAAGTAAAGGCGATTGTGATTGCCTGCAATACTGCCAGCTCTTATGCACTGGAAACCGTCCAGGCAGAATCGGATATTCCGGTAATCGGAGTGATCAATGCCGGCGCTCGGACAGCAGTTCAGGCCACTCGTAACAGAAAAATCGGAGTGATTGGCACAGAGGGTACGATTGGTAGCGGTATTTATACAGAAGTGATGCGGCAAATGCGCTCGGATATCGAAGTGTTTGCCAAACCTTGTCCGTTATTTGTGCCATTGGTAGAGGAAGGGCTGTTGCATGATTCAGTGACAGATGAAATAGCCTCCCGCTATCTGAATAGTCTGAAAGGAAAATATATCGATACTTTAGTGCTGGGATGTACACACTATCCTTTGTTGCGTTCTACCCTGCGGCGTTTGCTGGGAGAGGAGGTGACGCTGGTAAATCCGGCTTACGAGACGGCCGTGGAGCTGCGTGGATTATTGCAGAAACAGAATTTGGACCGTGAGCCAGATGCATCTCTGACAGGGGAAAAGTATCAGTTCTTTGTCAGCGATCTGGCGGAGAAATTTACCAGCTTTGCTACGGCGATCCTACCGGGAGAGGTGAAGGAGACAAAAAAAATTAATATTGAAGAATACTAACTGGGAGTGATTTACAGCATAGGGGAAAAGAATATGACAAGAGATATATTGGTCCGCATCAGTGGCCTGCAGGCGCTGGATGGAGAAAGTCATGATGTTGAAATGATTACGACAGGCGACTATTTTTTAAAGAACGGGAAACACTATGTGATTTATGACGAGATCATGGAGGGATTTGAGGGAAATGTTCATAATACCATCAAAATCACCCCGGAGATGATGGATATCCGTAAACAGGGCATTATTGGAACACATATGGTATTTGAACAGGGGAAAAGGAATCAGACGCGATATGCGACTCCTTTAGGGGATATGGTGGTGGAACTTACCACTACCCGTATTCATCTGGACGAACAGGAAGATAGCTTGCGGGTACAAGTGGATTACTCGCTGGGACTCAACTATCAACATGTATCCGATTGCAGCATTGTCATAGATATTTGTTCCCGAAATAAGGCTCGGTTACAGCTTTGAAAAGAAGGCATTGTAAAATAAATCCCAGCCATTTCTCTATTCTGTATTCGGACGGTTCCCGTACACAGGATAGAGAAATGGCTGGGATTTATTTTATGATACTTTTTTACCATTTTGATTATTTTCTTTTTTTGCCTTTGCTGGCAGTGTCGTCTTTTTTCTCATCTTTTTCTTTTTTAAAACGACTGAAAAAGCCTTTTTTCTTTATCGGTTGTACAACGGAACCACCACGGACACTTTTGATATCAGTTATGTAGATCCCACTGACAACAACTTTTGCTTCTGCCTTTACCGGTAACAGGGCAAATACGCGTTCATCCGCCATCAAAGTCATGACTTTGGGACCAACTTTGGCTTTTACCACCGGCACCTTAGCCCACCGCATATATTTGGGAGTCTGCTCATAAATCATCTTGGGAAGACCGGCATCCCGAATCTTCATTTTCTTTTTATCGATGACCAACATAGATACGGTCTGTTTCGCGGCCTCCAGCATGGCCTGCTGCTCAACCTGACGCTTTTCCAATTTTCTTCCGAGAAAATACAGAACAGCCAGGACAATCACCGCTATTATTAGGATTACTGTCAATACATGTAGAATCGTTGTCGCCATGGGGAAATACCTCCGCTATACTCGTTAAGTATCAGGTAAAAACCTGCCCAAACAGTATACCATTATTTTAAGAATTTTGCAAGAAGAAAAACTTGACACCTTGACAACGTTATGCTATTATGGAATGTGCTCTATTGTGGCATCATGGGCTTTTTGCGCCCTGAAAGCGCCACAAAATCGATAAAAAAACAGGGGTGAAACGTCAATGGAGAAAAGCAGAATGCGCCCGGTGTCGTCCGGGAAAAGCGTTAGAATGAGCTTCTCAAGACAGAAAGAAGTTCTTGAGATGCCGAACCTGATTGAGATTCAGAAGGTCTCCTATCAGTGGTTTCTCGATGAGGGCCTGAAAGAAGTGTTTGAAGATATCTCTCCAATCTCTGATTTCGCCGGGCATTTGAGTCTGGAGTTTATGGATTTTACTCTATGTCGGGACAAAGTAAAATACTCAATCGAGGAATGTAAAGAACGCGACGCCACCTATGCAGCACCGCTGGAGGTGAAGGTAAGGCTTTACAATAAGGATAAAGAAGAGATCAATGAACATGTGATCTTTATGGGTGACCTTCCGCTTATGACCGATACCGGTTCCTTCGTCATCAATGGAGCAGAGCGGGTTATCGTCAGCCAGCTGGTACGTTCCCCTGGTATTTACTATGGTATTGGCCATGATAAAGTGGGAAAGGAGCTCTATACCTGTACCGTGATCCCGAACCGAGGAGCATGGCTGGAGTATGAGACCGATTCCAATGATATATTTTATGTTCGTGTTGATCGTACGCGTAAGGTGCCGGTGACCGTACTGATCCGTGCACTGGGCTATGGTACGAATGCGGAGATTCTGGAGTTGTTTGGAGAAGAGCCAAAGCTTCTAGCCAGTCTGGGCAAAGACACCTCAGATAATTATCAGGACGGCTTGCTGGAATTGTATAAAAAGATCCGTCCCGGAGAGCCGTTGTCTGTGGACAGCGCCGAGAGCTTGCTCAACAGCATGTTTTTCGATCCGCGACGTTATGATTTGGCGAAGGTTGGCAGATATAAGTTTAATAAGAAACTAAATTTCAAGAACCGCCTAAAAGGACAGACGCTAGCAGAGGACGTGGTAGATACCGAAACCGGAGAAGTACTGGCTCAGGCGGGAGCCGTGCTCGAAAAAGAACAGGCAGAAGCGATTCAAAACGCAGGAATTCCCTTCGTCTATATTCAGGGACCGGAGCGCAACTATAAAGTGTTATCCAATATGATGGTGGATCTGGCAAGCTATGTGGATTTTGATCCGGAGGAAGCGGGAATTACGGAATTAGTATATTATCCAGTTTTGAAAACTATTCTGGAAGAAGCTGGTGGTGATCCAGAGGCGCTTAAGGAGCTGGTACGGCGAAATGCGGGAGAATTGATCCCCAAACATATTACGAAAGAGGATATCATTGCCTCTATCAATTATAATATGCATCTGGAAGGAGCGATTGGCACTGCTGATGACATCGATCATCTGGGCAACCGGCGAATTCGTGCAGTAGGAGAATTGCTGCAGAATCAGTATCGTATTGGCCTGTCCCGTATGGAACGAGTGGTACGGGAGCGGATGACTACTCAGGACATGGATGGGATTACCCCGCAGTCATTGATCAATATTAAGCCAGTGACAGCGGCAGTAAAGGAATTTTTCGGAAGTTCTCAGCTGTCTCAGTTTATGGATCAGAATAATCCATTAGCAGAGCTGACCCATAAGCGGCGGCTTTCTGCCTTGGGGCCTGGCGGACTTTCCAGAGAACGTGCGGGATTTGAGGTTCGTGACGTGCATTATACGCATTATGGCCGGATGTGTCCGATCGAGACTCCTGAAGGTCCGAACATCGGTCTGATCAACTCTCTGGCAACGTATGCCCGGGTCAACCCATACGGGTTTATTGAGGCCCCGTACCGGGTGGTAGATAAGACTGACCGGATGAATCCGGTGGTCACGGATGAGGTAGTATATCTGACCGCTGACGAGGAGGACAACTTCATCGTGGCACAGGCGAATGAGCCGCTGGATGAAGAAGGTCATTTTGTGCGAAATAATGTATCTGGGCGTTTTCGGGAGGAGACTTCTTCTTTCCAGAGAAGCACGATTGATTTGATGGACGTTTCCCCGAAAATGGTGTTTTCGGTGGCGACTTCTATGATTCCATTTTTGGAGAACGATGATGCGAACCGTGCGCTGATGGGATCCAACATGCAGCGCCAGGCGGTACCGCTTTTAAAGACCGAGGCGCCAGTGGTTGGCACCGGGATTGAGGCGAAAGCAGCGGTGGACTCGGGCGTTTGCGTGCTGGCCAATCATGCCGGCGTTGTTGAGCGCTCCGCGAGCAATGAGATTATCATTCGCAGAGATGACAACGGGAACCGTGAAGTCTACCATCTAACCAAGTTTAAAAGAAGTAATCAGTCTAACTGTTATAACCAGAAACCGATCGTCTATAAAGGAGATCGGGTGGCGGCTGGCGATGTGATTGCGGATGGCCCGTCCACGCAAAATGGTGAGATTGCCCTGGGAAAGAATCCCTTGATTGGATTTATGACCTGGGAGGGCTATAACTATGAAGACGCCGTTCTTTTGTCAGAACGGCTGGTACAGGAGGATGTCTATACTTCCGTGCATATTGAGGAGTATGAGGCAGAGGCCCGTGATACCAAGCTCGGACCGGAAGAGATCACGCGCGACGTGCCGGGCGTCGGAGATGACGCGTTAAAGGATCTGGATGAAAGAGGTATTATTCGTATCGGCGCAGAAGTTCGTGCCGGAGATATTCTGGTAGGTAAGGTGACTCCGAAAGGCGAGACGGAGCTGACTGCAGAGGAGCGATTGCTGCGGGCCATTTTTGGTGAGAAAGCAAGAGAAGTCAGGGATACCTCTCTGAAAGTGCCGCATGGCGCTTATGGTATTATTGTGGATGCCAAAGTATTTACTAGAGAAAATGGCGATGAATTGTCTCCAGGTGTCAATGAGACCGTCCGTATCTATATTGCACAGAAACGTAAAATTTCTGTGGGGGATAAGATGGCGGGACGCCATGGGAACAAGGGTGTGGTTTCCCGGGTACTGCCGGTGGAGGATATGCCGTTTTTGCCGAATGGGCGTCCCTTGGACATTGTGCTGAATCCTTTGGGCGTGCCTTCCCGTATGAATATCGGACAGGTGCTTGAGATCCATTTGAGTCTTGCTGCCAAGGCATTGGGATTTAATATCGCGACGCCGGTATTTGACGGAGCTGATGAGCTTGATATTATGGATACCCTGGATGTGGCGAATGATTATGTAAATATATCTTGGGAAGAATTTACAGAGAAATATAAAGACACGCTGAAGCCAGAAGTGATCGATTATCTGGGCAGCCATCTGGAACACCGGGAGTTGTGGAAAGGCGTACAGATCAACCGGGATGGAAAGGTGCATCTGCGTGATGGCCGTACCGGAGAATATTTTGACAGTCCAGTTACGATTGGACACATGCATTATCTAAAACTTCATCATTTGGTGGATGATAAGATTCATGCTCGTTCTACCGGTCCTTATTCCCTGGTGACGCAGCAGCCGTTGGGAGGAAAAGCTCAGTTTGGTGGACAGCGTTTTGGTGAGATGGAGGTGTGGGCTCTCGAAGCTTATGGCGCTTCTTACACTTTGCAGGAGATTCTGACCGTCAAGTCCGATGATGTGGTAGGACGTGTGAAGACCTATGAAGCAATTATTAAAGGTGAGAATATTCCGGAATCGGGAATTCCGGAGTCGTTCAAGGTATTGCTGAAGGAGCTGCAGTCTCTTTGCCTGGATGTACGGGTGCTACGGGATGATAATACGGAGGTGGAGATCGGTGAGAACATTGACTACAGCGATACCGACTTGCGTTCAATCATTGAGGGAGATCGCGGTTTCCGCCAGGAGGAATCTTTCGAGAATTATGGTTATCAGCAGCAGGAGTTCTCTGACGGAGAGCTGGTGGATGTGGACGCCGCCGATGAGTTGGATGGCGATGACTCCGATTTTGATGACTATGAAGACGACTCCGATTTCGATGAGCCTTCGGACGAAGAATAGGATTTTTGGCCCGCTGTCCTGTTAAAGAGTCTTTGAGCAGAAAGAGAGACTCAGCAGGACAGGGGAAATATATAGAGAGGAGTATCGTTCATGCCAGAGACAAATGAAACTTATCAGCCGTTGACATTCGATGCGATTAAGATTGGTCTTGCTTCTCCAGAGAAGATTCTGGAGTGGTCCCATGGCGAAGTAAAAAAGCCGGAGACCATCAACTACCGGACTCTGAAGCCGGAGCGAGATGGTTTGTTCTGTGAGAGGATTTTTGGCCCCAGCAAGGACTGGGAGTGCCATTGCGGCAAGTATAAGAAGATCCGTTACAAAGGCGTGATCTGTGATCGCTGCGGTGTAGAAGTGACAAAGTCCAGCGTTCGCAGAGAACGTATCGGTCACATTGACCTGGCGGCTCCCGTGTCCCACATCTGGTATTTTAAGGGAATTCCCAGCCGGATGGGGTTGATTTTGGATATTTCTCCGCGAGTGTTGGAGAAAGTATTGTATTTTGCATCCTATATTGTTTTGGATAAAGGCCAGACCAGCCTGCAGTATAAACAGGTTCTCTCGGAGAAAGAATATCGGGAGGAGTTGGAGAAGTGGGGGTATGGCGCGTTCCGGGTAGGTATGGGCGCTGAGGCGGTGCTTGAGCTTTTGCAGGCAATTGATCTGGAAAAAGATTCTGAGACGCTGCGCAAGGAATTGCGGGATTCCAGTGGCCAGAAACGGGCACGCATTATCAAGCGTTTGGAGGTTGTGGAGGCATTCCGCAATTCCGGCAATAAGCCGGAGTGGATGATCATGACAGTGATTCCAGTGATTCCGCCGGATATCCGTCCCATGGTACAGCTGGACGGCGGCCGGTTTGCGACTTCGGATTTAAATGATTTATATCGGAGAATTATCAACCGTAATAATCGTTTAGCCAGACTTTTGGAGTTGGGAGCGCCAGATATCATTGTCCGTAACGAAAAACGCATGTTGCAGGAGGCGGTGGATGCGCTGATTGATAATGGCCGCCGGGGTCGTCCGGTGACAGGACCCGGCAACCGTGCATTGAAGTCCATTTCCGATATGCTGAAAGGAAAACAGGGACGTTTCCGTCAGAACCTTCTGGGTAAGCGTGTGGATTATTCCGGGCGTTCCGTTATTGTGGTAGGGCCAGAGTTAAAGATCTACCAGTGTGGTCTGCCTAAGGAGATGGCGATTGAGTTGTTTAAGCCCTTTGTGATGAAGGAGCTGGTGCAGAATGGTACAGCTCACAACATCAAAAGTGCGAAAAAGATGGTGGAGCGTTTGCAGTCGGAAGTATGGGACGTGTTGGAGGAAGTTATCAAAGAGCATCCAGTCATGCTAAACCGTGCGCCCACCCTGCATCGTCTGGGTATTCAGGCATTTGAACCGATTTTGGTGGAAGGTAAGGCAATCAAGCTGCATCCTCTGGTATGTACAGCGTTTAATGCAGACTTTGACGGCGATCAAATGGCAGTTCATCTGCCGCTTTCCGTGGAGGCTCAGGCTGAGTGCCGCTTCTTGTTGCTATCGCCGAACAACCTTTTGAAACCTTCCGACGGCGGACTGGTGGCTGTTCCGTCTCAGGATATGGTGTTGGGTATCTATTACCTGACGCAGGAGCGTCCGGGTAGCAAAGGCGAGGGCAAAGCATTTAAGAGTGTCAATGAGGCAATTCTGGCTTATGAGAATGGAGTTGTGACTTTGCATTCGCGGATTAAAGCCCGAATGGAGCAGACGATGGAGGATGGGACTGTCAGAAGTGGGATCGTGGAGTCCACGGTGGGCCGTTTTATTTTCAATGAGATTGTTCCTCAGGATTTGGGTTTTGTAGACCGGAGTCAGGAAGAGAATATGCTGAAGCTGGAAGTGGATTTCCATGTAGGGAAGAAACAACTGAAGCAGATCTTGGAAAAGGTGTTTAATGTGCATGGCGCCACGCAGGCGGCTATCACTCTAGATGATATTAAGGCAATTGGATATAAGTATTCAACTCGGGCGGCAATGACGGTATCCATTTCGGATATGACAGTGCCAGAGTCAAAGCCGAAACTGATCGCAGACGCTCAGGCAACGGTAGATAAGATTGCTAAGAACTATCGCCGTGGATTGATCACAGAAGAAGAGCGTTATAAAGAAGTGATTGAGACTTGGAAAAATACAGATGACCAGCTTACGCATGATCTGCTCAGTGGTCTAGATAAGTATAACAATATTTATATGATGGCAGATTCAGGAGCCCGTGGATCGGATAAGCAGATTAAACAGCTTGCCGGAATGCGTGGGTTGATGGCAGATACTACGGGCCATACCATCGAACTTCCGATCAAGTCCAATTTCCGTGAGGGTCTGGATGTACTGGAGTATTTCATCTCTGCTCATGGCGCGAGAAAAGGACTTTCGGATACTGCGCTTCGGACAGCGGACTCGGGTTATCTGACTCGTCGTCTGGTGGATGTATCCCAGGATATGATTGTCCGTGAGGTGGATTGCTGCGAAGGCAAAGATATTCCATTTATGGAGATCAAGGCATTTGCCGACGGTAAGGAGACAATCGAGAGTCTGCAGGAGAGAATTACCGGCCGTTATATTGCTGAGACCATCACGGATCCGGATACCGGTGAGGTAGTCGTGAAGGCGAATCATATGTGTACGCCTAGACGAGCGGCTGATGTGATGCGCGTATTAGAAAAGCTCGGACGGGATTCCGTAAAGATCCGGACAGTTCTGACTTGTAAATCTCATGTGGGAATTTGTGCGAAATGTTATGGGGCTAATATGGCTACCGGACAGCCGGTTCAGGTCGGTGAGGCAGTTGGTATTATTGCCGCTCAGTCGATTGGCGAACCGGGAACACAGCTGACCATGCGTACTTTCCATACAGGTGGAGTGGCCGGTGGTGATATTACCCAAGGTCTTCCTCGTGTCGAAGAGCTGTTTGAGGCCAGAAAGCCCAAGGGTCTGGCGATTATCTCGGAGTTCGGCGGTGTGGTAACCATCAAGGATACAAAGAAAAAACGGGAGATCGTGGTGACAGATACGGAGACTGGTAATTCCAAAACGTATCTGATTCCTTATGGTTCCCGGATGAAAGTTCAGGATGAGCAGGTGATCGAGGCCGGTGACGAGCTGACGGAAGGTAGTGTCAATCCTCATGACATCTTAAAGATTAAAGGTGTCCGTGCTGTGCAGGATTATATGATCCGTGAGGTGCAGCGGGTATATCGTCTTCAGGGCGTGGAGATCAATGATAAGCATGTAGAGATGATTGTTCATCAGATGTTAAAGAAGATCAAGATTGAGGAGAGCGGCGACAGCGATGTACTGCCAGGAACTTCTATGGATGTTTTGGACTTTAATGAGATGAATGAGGCATTGATTGCTGATGGGAAGCTTCCCGCAGAGGGGAAACAGGTAATGTTGGGTATTACGAAAGCTTCGTTAGCTACCGATTCTTTCTTGTCAGCAGCTTCGTTCCAGGAGACAACCAAAGTTTTGACGGAGGCCGCGATCAATGGCAAGGTAGATCATTTGATTGGATTGAAGGAGAATGTGTTGATAGGTAAGCTTATTCCGGCAGGTACAGGTATGAAGCGCTATCGTTCAGTGAAATTGGATACGGACTTTTCCATGGATGATGAAATCGTGTTGGGAGATGACGACGATGAGCTTATTCTGGCAGAGGACGAGATGATGGAAGAGGCTTCTGAGGTATTTGGTATTGATGACAATGTGGAGCTGGAGGATGAAGATGAGCTCATAGATTTGCAAGAAACCGATGATATGAGTGGATCTGAGGATGATTTTCAAGAGCCTATAGAAGAATAAAATAACAGAGAAGAGAGAGCTTCCTGTGGCTGGATTGGCCACAGGGGGTTCTTTTTTATATAATGAAAAATGGCAGAAAGATAGAAAATTGTTAGTAAAAAAATATAAGCACAAAGTTTTTTTACAAAAGCAATAATAATGATTCATATAACTACAAAGATATCAAATATAAACACATTTACTATAAAAGGCAAAACGTTTAGAATATAAGAGTAAGATATTCAAAGAATATATTGGCCAATATATAAAAGAAAAGTAATAAGAATTATTTTTAACAGGAAAAATAAGAATATCATTCGGAAGTTTAAGGAGCAGGTATTGAAAATGGATTAGAAAGGGGAAAAGTGTGAAAGAAAAACGTTTGGATAATGGGAAAATGATCAAGTGGGTTATAGCAGTTGGAATACCATTGGTTTTATATGGGATGATTCCTCAATCGGAGTCAGTTTCTCCGGAAATGCGTAAATTTTTTGTATGTACTGCCTGGGCTATCTTGACTTGGGCATTTAATTTGCTTCCTGTTTACGTATCGGGACTTCTTTTGACTGTCTGGGCAATTTTGTGGAACGTA
>Ga0137306_100921_pt1 | contig 34543 bp, 16 predicted proteins | sample Inofroosms_March_FD_97187 | JGI IMG/M metagenome (GOLD analysis project Ga0137306, IMG submission 97187) | Mouse cecal microbial communities from Vienna, Austria - N-Acetylneuraminic and N-Acetylglucosamine D2O microcosms_March | ecosystem: Host-associated > Mammals > Digestive system > Large...
CGGGCGTGAACATCGGTAAGGCGATTTTCAGTTTTACAGTCTCTTTCTGTGCATTAACCCCTGCAACATACCATTTATCTCCATGCCTGCGAGCCATAATTACGTATTTCCCGGGATAGCCATCAATAAAACGTACTTCGTCCCATGTGGTAGGGACTTCTTTCATGAAATTTATTGCCCATTCCGGGGCATCCGTCAGGTTATTCGGAGCCAAGGCAAAATGTTGTACCGGGCTTTGAAACAGTACCGCAGTGGCCAAAGCAAACACGTCAGAAGTCATACGCCGACTTCCGCGGGGAGCATTATCTGAGTTATAATATTTATTCAGTGCACTGCCGCCAAAGTCCATGCTGCCTACCGTATTACGGATGAACGGATGCAGGCAGGCATTGAAAGCCTCGTTGTCACAGCTTCCTTGGGAGAAATGCAGGTTTTCACTCGCCAATACCGCTTCACTCGACGCATAGTTAGGATACATACGTTCCCAGCCGCGAGGCAAAGTACATCCGTGGAAAATTACCAGCAACCCGTATTCATTGGCATCAGCAAGAATATCCTCATACAGTTGCATGGTAACTTGCTTATCACCACCAAAGAAGTCAACCTTTATGCCACGTATTCCAATGCTTTGCATCCATTTCATTTCTTTACGACGGGCTATCGCATTGTCCATAATGCCACGGGGTGATTGTGGAGCATCATTCCAATATCCGTTAGAGTTATACCACAGATAGAGACCTACCCCTTTCTGCGCTCCATATTTAGCCAACTGCTCAATCTTATCATATCCAATCTGCGTATCCCACAATGCATCTACCAATACAGACTGATAACCCATTGCCGCCGAAAAATCAATGTAACGCAACTGCTCTTCATACTTCGTGCTTTCATCCATACCGATAATCCAACTCCAGGAACCTCTGCCGTACTCATATTTGCCGGACGCTGCATACAATGGCTTTACTACATCAAAAGAAACCGTTGTTTCAACAATCGGGGCTAAAGTTTCACCCAAAGTTATCGTCCGCCAAGGAGTTTCTCCGGGCAATGCAAGTCCGGGTGCAGTTGTACCATTTCCGTTCATTTCACCTTCTTGAGGAAAACCGATTGTATACAAGCCATTTTCATGTCCTAGCAGACGGCTTCCGCAGTATTTGCTATCCACCCCTGTTTCTGAAATAAGTATCCAGCCTTTGTCGCCATTACGGAACAGGCAAGGGAAAGTATATCCTTCACCCCATCCATTTTTACCCATAGAATCATCCGCTTTATAGGGAGTTTCGTAACTGGGCGACGTGCGGGCAAATCCCCCCATAGGTTTACTCTGCGGACACAGGAAAGTCGTACTCTCCTCTTTCACAACGCAGGACAAGGCATTCTTCTGAGGATACATTTTATATCTGAAAGCAACATCCCGGTCACTTACGCGAAATATAACATCAAAAATAACCTTATCTTGCTGGATAAACTGGTATACAGCTTCTGTAGCCACATAGTGCACATTGCTCTGCTTTATATTAGGCAATGTATAGGTCTCATCAATTTTGTTCGACCGGACATTCTGTCCCAAAGACATATCCCGGGAAAAATCACCGACATTAGTCACAAGTCCCAAAGGAGAAGAATGAATGAAAGGAGTACCATTATAGCTGATGCTATATGAAGGTTGCCCATTTTTATCGGAGATGGCTACCAATATTTTCCCATCGGGACTTGTAATTTGTTTCTCTTCCGCTTTTATTGCACCGCAAATTAATAACGCTGCTATAATCAAAAAAATTTTCATGAATATTTGGATATTATTTATTAATAGTCACTCTATCATTAGCTCTTTCATAGTCAAAGTAATCAACGTCGACATAACCTCCCAATGACTTCGTTGCATAGTTGAAGATAGCAAACTTGGTTCCCATAAAGAGCTTTGTATAATCAAAGCGCATTTTAAAATCCGTTCCTATCTTTTTCCATTCCTTATTATCCAAACTATAATAGAAAGTAGCAATATCGCGTTTCGGCATGAAGTCGCCTTCTATACGCAGATAAATGACGTCCTGATTAAAATCGACCTGTTCTTTTTCTTCTATATCCACACTGGCTATTGCCTTATTGGGAGTCTTATCAAAATTGACGACATTGGTAGACATAACCAGACGCTTTGCGTCCCCTTCTTTCATCACTGACAAAAGCCCGGAATGTCCGTTGAATGCACTGAATCCGGCTACATCTCCATCCTTCATATGAGAAACATCAAGCGAAATGGCAGCGCTGCACTTCGGTCCTTCCATACGTTGCGTAATCGTATTCGGAGCTAAATACAGGTTATCAACCACCCGGCTGGTCTTCAACCGCAGATAACCCGGACGTTCCGTCAAAGACCACTTATCATCTACCGGATTATGATTCCATTGCCAGTAGAGTGAAAGCTTCTCATCGCTGAAGTCATCACTTCCAAGTATTCCTTTAGTGTTTTCAGTCGGATATATCTCTTTCTCCATCGTTAAGGGTACATGACCGTTTTCATCTCCCAGCATCGGCCATCCATCCACCCAGCGGCAGGGCATCAGAGTAGGTACTCGGCCAATTCCTCCACGGTCCTGAAAAATAAGCCCATACCAGTCTCCTTCTTCCGAGTCAATAATACAACCCTGTCCTACTCCTCCGTAACCGTCAAAGTCATGTTCCAGGATAACCTTTTTCTCATAAGGTCCTGTAATCGTGTCAGCACGGTAACATACTTCCCTGCGCACCCGACCGGGAATGCTCCAGTCCATGGAGATCATCAATAAATAGTACTTACCGTTATGCTTCACAACCTGGCTTCCTTCCAATAGTCCCTGTTCGTCAGCATCCCGCTCGAATATCTTCATACTGACTCCATCGGGCTTCACATCCGACAAGTCACTCTTCAACTCTTTCAACTCACCGGTTCCATAGAATACATATACCCGTCCGTCATCATCAAAAAACAAAGAGGCATCATGGAAATGCTGTGTTCTCGACAATAATTCCCACTTTCCAGCGGGATCGTCCGTCGTGAATATATACGACCGGTAAGGTACGTCGTTTGGTGAGAACAATACATAGAACTTACCGTTATGATAGCGTATGGACGATGCCCATTGTCCACGCCCATAAACAGTTCCACCAATCAAATCATACTTTGAGTTATCAGTCAGTTTATCGAAGACATAGCTCACAGTTTCCCAATTCACCAGATCTTTTGATCTCATAACAGGCCCGCCGGGCATCAAGTGCATGGTGGTACTTATCATGTAGTAGTATTCTCCCGCACGTGTAATGGACATGTCCGGTATATCGGCATAAACCACCGGATTACGAAACGTTCCCTTCACCGGCATTTCCGAACAGGAACAGCCCATCAGTAATGAAGCAAGAGTCAGCCATGCCAACATCATCTTTTTCATGATATAGATATATATTTATTTACGATTTATTTCTAATGTGGTTTCCCGACCATTTACTTGAATCTCCAATAGTCCATGTTGAACATCTCTCCGTCTCCTCCTCTAAAAACGAGGTACAGATCGTGAACTCCACCCACCTTTTCCACATCGGTAACAAAGGTTTTCCACGTATTCCAGCCACCGGTATTACTGATATCGCATATCCCCAGCAATGTACCGTCAAAGTCATCCAAGCGGATTTCTATTTTTCCTTTGGTTATCGTAGCTGCGCGGACTTCAAATGTCTTTGCCCCTTTACCGAAGTCAACCGCTTTCACTTGAAGGAAGTCCCTGTTATGAATGGAAGTAACATACATCCCGCTGTCATCGTCCTTGGCGGTCTTGAGTCCCTGACTCCAAGCCATTGTTTCCGCCTCAGTCCGCTTGTAAGGATTCAGTGTACCAACAGGTTCAACTCCGACACCGTCATCCCACCAGGGCAGTTCCTTGATCGTGCCATCAGGATTATACTCCAACTCGGCCACACATATGGAACGGCGTTCATGATGCTTGTCGGTTATCATGAAGTTCAACCGGTAATTAAACCCGAACACATAAGATTTACCTTTATAATCAATAATGCCCGGATGGTTTCCGGAAGACTTTCTGTTAGGTTTCATTATATAACCCTTGAATTCCCAGGGACCTATCGGGCTGGGCCCCATTGCATAACCGATACCTTCCGGACAACACGTGCTTGCATAAGCCATATAATAGTGACCGTTCTTCTTGTATGCCCAAGGACCCTCTTGGAAATGATAAGGGTCTTTCTGATTTTCTATCTTCCGGATTAATTTATCTTTCGTGATTTCCCCCGCACAGGATATCATGTCTTCATTCAGTTTCACATACCAAAGATTAGGATTTCCCCAATATAGATATGCCTGTCCATCATCGTCTATCAATACACTCGGGTCAATACTGTCATACTCGGCACCAATCAAAGGTTTTCCGAGAGGGTCGGTAAAAGGGCCAAAGGGATTATCAGCAACCAGTACCCCGATGCCCCGTCCCTGCACGGGACAATACAAATAGAACTTTCCATTACGCTCGATGCACTGAGGAGCCCAGGCTCCATTCTCAAATCCTCCCCAACCTGATACGGCAGGGTCAGCCCATTTAAAGTCATACAAGTCGGCTATGGTTCCATGATCCGTCCAGTTCACCATATCGGTACTGGTGTAAAGCAACCATTCTTTCATGCGGAAGCCTGCCATTCCTTCGGGAGCATAGTCTTCATCATGGGTAGTATAAAGGTATACTGTACCCTTGTGCACCATTGGCGCAGGGTCGGCAGTAAATTTGGTCTGTATAATCGGAGTCTGGGCCTTCAGGCTCTCCTGAGGAGAAGCCATAAACAACATAACTGCCGTCAACCCAGGAAAAATAAGTTTCTTCATTGTTTCTCGTATTTAAAATCTATATTTCCAAATAGTACTAAAATTTCACACTCACTCTTTTCCCATTGTAGTCAACAACCTTCCGGCTTCCATCTTGAAGAACAACAGTAAACTTTCTGTTTTTCAACATTCCTTCGTATGCCCCCTTCCGTGCTCCAATGGTCAACTGGCGGGAAGCATTGTTCCATGTTATAGGGATTTCAGTATATGCTCCCAACTCATAATTATAATTATCAAATTCATCCTCATACAGAACAAAAGAACCATCGGTACCGGCATATACTCTCAATTCAAGATTATCCCATGGTTTCTCTGTTGCATACTGCACTTTAGGTCCCATTGGGATGATACTACCCGCTTTGACATACAACGGAATGACATCAATAGTTGTCTCTTTCTCTATTTCCTGTCCGCCGTCATACTTTTCATTCGTCCAGAAATCATACCAGATAGCACCTTCCGGCAAATATACCTTTGCGGACTTAGCCTGTAGAAAGTCTACCGGAGCTTTATTCTCAAATTTCTGAACATTATTCCTATCCCAGCCATCATTTTCTTTTAGTTTTACCAGCCTCTCCTGAGTGTATTGCGCATTCACTACCGGTGCTACCAGAATGGATTTGCCGAACATGTATTGGTCTTTCATATCCCATACTTTTTTGTCAGCAGCAAAGTCCATCACCAGCGCACGCATAAAACTCGACTGCCGTTCGGTCACTTCCCATGAAGTGGAATAGATATAGGGCAACAATGCATAGCGCAGATGAATCATTTTTTCAATAGCATCATATACCGGTTCACCTTTTTCCCCGAATTGATAAATCTCCCTCGGTGTATCAGCTCCATGTGAACGCATCATCGGTGTAAACGTACCGAATTGCAACCAACGCACATACAGTTCCTGATACATCGGATTCTTAGGTGCACTTCCGTCATTCCAGCCCCTATTATAGTTTCCGGCAAAAAAGCCACCAATATCCGAATTGAAATTAGGATTTCCGGTAAGAGTAAAATTCAAGCCTGCCGGAATCTGATTACGCAGTGATTCCCAGGAAGAACCGATATCTCCCGACCATACATTGGCTCCGTAACGTTGCTGTCCGGCAAAAACGGAACGTGTAAGAATAAAGACGCGTTTATCGGAAGTTACGGCACGCTGATTATCATACACCCCACCCACTGTCAACAGCGGATAAGCATTGCGCACTTTGCGGAACGAACCCAGATAAGTCTTTGTATCAAAGTCTTCCGGCTTCCAGTCAAAGTGGTCAGGTTCCGTAGAATCCATCCACCAGCCGTCCATGCCTAATTTGAAAATACCTTCATTCAGGTATTTCCAATAAATATCACGGGCTTTCGGATTATAGGCATCGTATACACGTACTCCGGAAGGATATTCCATATTGGGTGGCCAAGTCTCGAGTCCCGATTGGGGCCATGTGGAGAAGTTAAATAACATGCCATTCTTGTCCAGTTCTCTGTAAGGCTTGGTCATCGGTCCAAATGAGGACCAGATAGAAATCAGCATGTGCGCATTCATTCCATGCACATCATCAATCATCTTTTTAGGATCGCTGAACGAAGGGTTCTTAAAGTCCATCGCATTCCACAAATAGTTGTGTCCCCAGTATTGCCAATCCTGAATGATTCCATCGAGAGGAACACCCAATTCACGGTATTTCCGTACCACTCCCACCGTTTCTTCCTGGCCCTTATACCGTTCCTTGCTTTGGAAATAGCCGTAAGTCCAAAGGGGAAACATGGGAACCTGTCCGGTCAATGCACGCATCTGCGCAACCACGCCATCAGCATTTCCACCATACATAAAGTAATAGTCGATGCAATCTCCCACTTCAGACTGGAAAGAGGTCCCTTCCGGTTTATCAGCAAAATTGGTTGGCGAATAGTTATCCCAGAAAAGACCATATCCTTTCACAGACTGCACGAATGGAACCACATCCTCCACATTGCCCTGCACAAGACGTTTAGTCTGATTGCGTTGCGACATTTTCCCATTCTGAAGAATGCCCAATCCATAAAGAGGTTCATCTTTGTCCAAAAGAAACGTCTGCTTAACTGTGAATGTTTTATTTCCTGCATCATCAAAATCAGTAAACTCAGGCTTTCCTTTCTCACTAAGCAAAGGTTCTCCTTTAGTATTGAAGAAAGCCACAATGCCCGACTCCAAATTAAGAGTAACCTCCATCTCACTACTTTTCAGTCTAACTGTATTACCTTCCCTGGTAATGGCAGGTTTCACTTTTTGAGGAGTCTCTATTACCGAGAGGCTCTCTTTCATATACTTCCAGCCATCAGGAGATTTCAGAATTCTTACAATTGACGGAGTGTAGAATTGTAACTCTACATCTACAGAATTAACGGTCGCCTTAAGTCCCTCAGGAGTCTGCTGATAATCTTGCCCTATAAGAGAAGTACAACAACACAGCGCCATTAATATCAATACACTTTTAATTGATTTCATGGTTATTTATTATATTTAATGATTAAAACACTCCATAACTTTATGTGATACAAAAATAGCTGTATATCACTTGTATCCTTTTCAATTTTAGATATTTGAGTATCAACTTTAGATAAATAAACGACTATCAATCAGAATACTCCATTATATAGCCGTAATAATAAGTCTGATTGCCATCAATTGTATATTCATCCAACGTTCTTGCACCCCAAGAGTCAGTCCCTCCCACACCATGGATATTCAAATCAATATTCACATTCAAATAATCACGTTCGGGTAATTCATAAGCATGCCTGTTCTTCTCCAAGTCTTCCTCACTATAAGGCCACACACGAAAACAGAGCGGTTGCAAACCTGCCACCTTTATCTTCCGGCTCTCCTTGTCATTCAGTGAGAACCAACGAACATCACACCTGTTTGCATTATCTTGCGGAAAAGCATAATCTGTGATAAATTTATCAATATCCACCGCATAGCAACCGACAAAAGCCGCCGTTTTCCTATCCGGATAGTTTTCAAATTCGCCACGACCATACCATTTAATATAATTCATAGAAGAGGGCAAGCGCAACCTCATTCCGAACTTAGGCATCAATGGGATTTTTTCTTTTTCCGGTTTATAGAAAGCTTCTACCTGTATCTTTCCACTTCCGTTTATGGTATAGCGCAATCGGTAAGCAGCACCTACTGCCGGCAATGACATATCTGCTTCTACTACAGCCAGCCCGTTCTTTACAGAATAATCAATATGTTCAACCACACGTTCGGCAGCGGCATTTCTCCATACTCCCAAGCGGTTATTATACCCATTGTTCATCTGGTTGTCATTCGCCGGTTTCCAGAAATAAGGTTCCAAAGGAGCATAAAGGAGTTCCGTTCCACCATTCTTCCAACTCGCCAGAGCACCGGATTTCGCATCAATTACAAAACAATCCGAACCAGCCATTACTTCAATAGTGTCCAAAGAAGCATTCACTTCAATATCCCCCCCCTCTGAGGCAATCAGTTCCGGCTTACTTACATTCACCTGGAATTGCTCCTTACTGACAGTAAAACCTTTCTCGGCCCAACACGTACCCTGCTTCAGTCTGGCAAACACATTCAGAAAAAGTTCACCTGACCCTGCGAAAGAGGGAATATCCAGATATTCTCCGGCTACAATAGATGCCTTGCCCGACTTCACAGACTCACCGTTCTGCAGCCACTCATACTCATAATCGAACTCATCCAAAGCCGTGAACTCATACTTATTGGTGAGACGTACCTTGTTAGGAGCTTCGAGTGAAAAACCGATATTCTGATATACTTTCTGAACCTGATAGTAGTGCGGATGAGGAACACGGTCAGCTCCAATCAAACCATTGAAACAGAAGTTCCCGTTATTGGGGAAATCTCCGAAATCTCCTCCATAAGCCCAAAATTCACCTTTCTTCAATAACAAAGAACCCGAATTCTCCACTTCCTTTTCATATCCCGAATTTATTTTCTTTGCAATTCCCTGGTCAACCCAATCCCAAATAGCGGCACCTGCAATATGAGCATTAGCCTCAATGATATCCCAATACTCCTGCAAATTACCTACTGAATTTCCCATGGCATGGGCATACTCACGCATAAAGATAGGTTTATCACGTTTTTCACGGGCATACTCTTTAAACTTTCCGGGAGTATAGTAAGAGGGGTCGTTAAAAGCCGACACAGAAAGATCGGTATCACAGAAAATAATACGTGAAGCATCTATGGAGCGTATCGTATCTGCCATGGCTTTCATATTACAACCGGCACCTCCTTCATTGCCCAAAGACCAGAAAACCACACAAGGATGGTTCTTGTCACGTTGCACTAGTGCAAGAGCCCTATCCACATGTGCTGACATCCATTCCGGGTTATCACCAAGGACTTTATTGCCTAAACCATAATCGTGACTTTCCTGATTGGCCTCATCCATCACATAAAAACCATATCTGTCACACAGCTCATAAAACAACGGGCTGTTAGGATAGTGCGAAGTACGGATCATATTGACGTTGGCTTGTTTCATCAGCTTCAAGTCCTTTTCCATGGTTTCCCTATCCACCAACCTACCGGTACGAGGATGATGCTCGTGCCGGTTCACTCCTTTCAGTTTAACGGGCTTACCATTAAACTTGAAAGTGTTCCCCTCGATTTCGCACTTCCATATTCCCCAATGTGAGCATAATTTTTCAATCACCTGCTTTCTGTCGTAAAGTCTTATCTCAATATCATATAAACTGGGGTTCTCTGCCGACCATAGCTCCGGATTTTCCAATACAAAGGATAAAGAATAACACTCGACGGATGAAGACGGCAAATTCTTTACAGGAGCGGTCAGTCTTTTCGTCACTTTCTCTCCCCGTCTGTTTTTGCCCTTCAATATCATTTCAAGATTCAACTTGCCGGATTTATGTTCCGATGAATTCCGCAACCAGACTCTTGCCTTAAAGTCTGCCGATGAGAAGTCATCCGACAACTCAGTGGCAAACGAATAGTCTTTTATATGAGTCTCAGGACGAACCCACAGCTCTACCGGGCGATAAATTCCACTGAAACGCCACATATCCTGATCTTCCAGATAACTTCCGTCAGACCAACGGTAGACTTCCACTGCCAAACGATTTTGCCCTTCATTCACATATCGGGTAATGTCAAACTCAGCCGGAGCCATGGAATTTTCACTGTATCCTACCTTTTCACCGTTTACCCATACATACATGGCAGACTTCACCCCTTCGAAATGCAGGTACAACCGCTTACCTTTCATTTCTTCCGAAACATCAAACGTAGTCACATAAGAGCCCACCGGATTACGGTTTTCATAACTGAAGAAATGCTTCGGAGGCTCTCCCGTCACCCTTGGCTGATCTTTCTTAAAAGGATAAGTCCAGTTAGTATAGATAGGTTTCCCATACCCCTGCAATTGCCAAGTGCCAGGTACAGCGATATTGTCCCATCCGCTAACATCGAAATCACTCTTATAGAAATCAACCGGGCGCTTTTCCGGGTCAGCAGACCACATGAACTTCCATGTTCCATTCAATGATACAATCTCGTTACATGCAGCCTTCCCAGAGGGAAGCGTCAACGTAGCATGATACTCTTCTTTATTGATTCCTATCACGTTCGGATTTTCCCAATCAGGCAATTGCTGAGCATGTACCTGAAACGCGAGGCATATCACAGGCAAAAGCCTCCAACATTTTGTTTTCATCATCTTATTACAGCTACAAAACCACCGCGTGGTAAACACTTTATCTCTAAACCAATTTCTTCGTCCGACAAATGAATATTTTCTTCAATAGCAAAACTTCTGTCATCAGTGCCGTCCTTGAACAAAGACACCTGCTTTCCACTTACTGGAATAGCCGCCAGAGGTGCACGGAGCGTTCTCGGCTCATTGGTGCCGTTGATGCCCGCAATATACCATATATCACCTTTACGCCGTGCCATAACAACTTCCACTCCGGGATAACCAGCCAAAAGTTTCGTATCATCCCAAGCAGTGGGTAGTTCAGACAGAAGATGTTTTACTGCTTCCGGCAAGTTATCATAAACCGAAGGCCTGTCGGGCATGTGCTGCAAAGCCGATTCGAAAATCACGGGCAGTGCAAGTTCATGCCCGTGCGATGTGATATGCGGATGCTGTGAATCAGAAAAAGTTCCCGGAGTATAGTCCATCGGTCCTACAACGTTTCTCGTGAAAGGCAACGTGGCATTATGTTCGGCCGCCCGGTTGGTCAGTATCGAATTGTTATTGTACCACTCGGCACCATACACACCTTCTACCGACATCATGTGCGGATACGTACGCTGCCAGCCACGCGGGATGGTGGCGCCATGGAAGTTGAGCAGCAGCTTATATTTTACTGCATCTTCGAGCAAATCTATATAATAGTTCATGGTAGTTACGCTATCGCCGGAAAAGAAGTCTACTTTCACCCCGGCAATACCCATCTCGCTCAGCCATTTATATTCTTTTTCCCTGTCTTCTTTCTTGTTCAGCCGATACAAGGGTTCTGGACCGAGCCAATTTGTACTTGAGTTATACCATAGCAAGGGCTTGATACCTTGTTGCAGGGCATACTTCACTGCGTCTTGGAGGTCACCTCCATTCCCCATTTCATTCCATTCCCAGTCAATCAAGTCGTAAGGCCACTTCATGCGAACAGCTAGGTCGATGTATTCTTTCACTATCTGGTAATCTTTGGAACCGTGGTTATGTGCCCAATAACTCCACGATACCATGCCTGGATTTATCCATTCTGTGTTTTCCACTTTGGAGGGGTCGGATACGTCGGTAACTAATGTGGATTCCACGATATCACACAGGTCTCCTATGATGAGCAGCCGCCAAGGTGATTCCCATTGTCCGTTGTTGACAGGCTGCTGGCCGACCGGATATACTTGATAGTTGTCACGTTGGTCTCCATTATAAAGAAGGGAACCGCAATGTCCTCGCCTGATGTTTGCTTCTGTCAACAGTACGAATACGGAATCTTGCAATTCTACAAGTGCTGGATATCCCCATTTGTCTACATCGGGATGGTCGGCGAGTTTGCCGTCTGTCGATAATGGAAAGAACTTTTCGTATCCTGGGTCATACTGTTGCATCCATCTTTTGGCGCCTTTCGGGATGATATATGTGGTATGTTCATGGGTGACATTTTCTTTATCGGAAATGGCTTTGATACCATATTTAAATGCGATGCCATCATTGTATGCTCTGAATGTGACTTCTAGCGTCTGTCCGGTTTCGTTCTCGAAGGAATAAACTCTCTCGGAAGCTTCATTCGTACAAAGGCTACGTTTTCCTGTTATCATCCGGTAGTCGTCAATCACGCGTTTTGATGCGGATACTTCCTTCAGCTTCAGATTTCCAGCCAGCTTCTGTACATCGGTTTCCAATCCCAGTCTCGATCCGGAAAGAATGTTTTTTTCTTTGTAAGCTACTGAGAAGGATGTTTCTCCCGAAGCGTTTTTTTCGGAGGGTTCTATTGTGATTTTCAGATTTCCGTTTGGGGAAACAATGTCAAGTGTTTCCGAATGGCACGCTCCCATCATGACGGCAATTGCTATAACCCATGTTTTTCTTAGCAGATTCATAAACATTTCTTTTTTATTTCTGAATATTACATTGGGCAAAGATAGCCTAATCGCATTGTTTTTTATAATAATCATGTAACAGAAACATTTGTCTATGTAACGTGATATGCTCCTTGTGGCGACTGAGAGGGGTTCATGTAACAAATAGCTTCACTCTTATTACATAATCTGCTTTATACATGCATCAAGGCCTGTTGGCAATCGAAAGAAAGGTGTAGTGGAGCAGATATGTCGGAGCTGTATGAATTGGCATGTCTGCCTGTTTCCGACGAGTAACAGAAACGATAATGTAACATCAGAAAACAAACGTGTAACATGGTTATATGTAGGATATAGGGAGAATCGAGTACATTTACGGCTGTAAAATTTTAGTTCATGAAACACACAGTAATTTTCTTCGTATGCGCATTTGCATACTCTTTAGGAACATGGGGACAGAGTAGCATTCCCCATTCCCAGGCTGGTTTCGATGTGGAAAAAGCAGGAATAGCCAGAGGGAAAGTAGACACAGTGAGTTATAAATCAAAAACTGTAGGTACGAAACGGAAAGCATTGGTTTATACGCCGCCGGGATTCACTGCGAAGAAGAAGTATCCGGTCCTTTATCTGCTACATGGCATTGGTGGCGACGAGCTGGAATGGCTGAAGCATGGTGCACCTCAAGTCATCTTGGATAACCTGTACGCTGAAGGTAAACTGGAACCTATGATTGTAGTGCTTCCCAACGGAAGGGCCATCAAAGATGACCGGGCAACGGGGAACATTATGGCTCCTGAGAAAGTGGAAGGGTTTGCCATTTTTGAGAAAGACCTGCTGAATGACTTGATACCTTTTATCGAGAGGAAGTATCCTGTACTCAGAAATCGCGAGAATCGTGCTTTGGCAGGATTGTCAATGGGAGGTGGGCAATCGCTGAACTTCGGACTGGGCAATTTGGACAAATTTGCTTGGGTGGGAGGCTTTTCGTCTGCTCCTAACACCAAAACACCCGAAACGCTTGTTCCCGATCCGGAAGCAGTTCGGCAACAATTAAAGTTATTATGGATTTCATGTGGTGACAACGACGGGCTTATGTTTTTCAGCGAACGCACTCATCTCTATCTGCAACGGCATAAAGTACCCCATATCTTCTACGTAGAACCGGGAGTGCACGATTTCAATGTCTGGAAGAATGACCTTTATCTCTTCTCCCAACTGCTCTTCAAACCTGTCGATACGTCGAGTTTCGACCAATACGGCATACACGGCATGCGTGCCGAGAGCAACGTGCGCAACTCCAAGTATCCGCAACTGACTGCCGACCGTCGCGCTATATTCCGCATAAAAGCGCCGGAGGCGCAAAAAGTGCAGATTGATTTGGGACGGAAATATGATCTGACTAGGCAGGACAATGGAATCTGGCAGACTGTGACAGACTCCTTGGGCGAAGGATTCCATTACTATTCGCTTCTGATAGACGGGATGGCGGTGGCCGATCCTGGAAGCGAGACTTTCTATGGCATGGGTCGTATGGCGAGTGGCATTGAAGTTCCTTTCGAAGGGGGAGAATATTATGCGCTGAAAGATGTGCCGCACGGAGACATCCGTATGAAACGTTACTACTCAGAAGTCAGCCGTACGTGGAGACGCTTCTATGTGTACACTCCTGCCGGATATGATATGCATGCAGGCGAAACCTATCCGGTTCTTTATCTGCTGCATGGCGGTGGAGAGGATGAACGCGGGTGGGGTACACAAGGAAAGACTGACCTTATTATGGATAACCTAATTGCAGAAGGAAAGGCCCGTCCCATGTTGGTAGTGATGGTTGACGGCAACATGCCTTCGGTCGGATTTGACAGCGGCGCGCTTAAGGCATTTGAAGCCGAATTAACGCAAGCCGTCATTCCCTTTGTCGAGAAAAACTATCGCGTCAGGAAGGAGGCTGGTAGCCGTGCACTTGCGGGCTTGTCGATGGGAGGGCTTCAGACGCTTTATGCCGGACTGTATCACACAGACCTGTTCTCACACCTTGGTGTATTCAGTTCCGGATGGTTGGATGCCTACCGGAAAACGGCTGATGCTCAATATGAATACATCGGTAAGAATAAAGCCGATATCGACACACGACTGAAATTGTTTTGGATTGCTATGGGGGGCAAAGAAGACATTGCTTACCAAAACTGCCAAAATATGCTCAAGGAATTCGACAAGCTGAAACTGAAATATACTTATTCTGAGTATCCAGGTGGGCATACTTGGCCGGTATGGCGGAATAACCTGTATAATTTTGCACAGTTGTTATTCAGAGAATAGCGGTTTACAGAATCCAATAATTTGCATAATAATAATCCAAAACGATTTAAGTATGACAAAGAAAAAAGTCGCATTATCTTTGTTCGCAAGCGTAACCGCGCTTGCAGGTATCGTCGCACTTGCGCTGCCGCAAGGAGCGACAGACAACAGCAATCAACAAGCTTCTTCTTCCAAGTTTGTCTATCATGGGGCAGGTAATCCCTACCTGCCGCTATGGGAACATCTTCCAGACGGAGAACCACGTGTGTTTGAAGATCCCGACAATCCGGGAAAGTTCCGTGCCTACATCATCGGTTCACATGACTTACGCTTCGACAGCTATTGTGGCCCCGACATCCGGATGTGGTCGGCACCCGTGGAAGACCTGTCCAGCTGGCGCGACGAGGGACCGATATTTATCTACCAGATAGAGGGAAAATGGGATGTGATGTATGCTCCCGACCTAGTTGAAGTGAAAAGAAAAAACGGTACTAAGGAGTATTATCTGTTTCCGCACAGTCGTGGTATGAACCGGGAAGCGATGGTGGCAAAAGGAAGCCGTCCAGACGGACCTTTCACGCCCGTCAACCTGAACGAAGACGGTACGAAGACCTTGCCGGGAAGCATTCTGGGATTCGATCCTTCCATCTATATCGAATACGTGACCGACCCGAACGATCCAGACTACGAAATAGGATTCAGAGCTTACGGATATTGGGGATTCCAACGTTCGCTGGCGGCGCAGTTGGATCAGAACACCATGTACTCCGTGCGTCCTGGAACAGAAGTCATTCCTTACTTCATGCCCGCCGGCATCCGCAGAGGGCATGCCCATGCACAGAAGAAAGACATTTCTTATCCGTGCATCTATCCTGGGGAAGACCTTGAATCGTTCAATTTTTTTGAAGCCTCGTCCATACGCAAGATAGGAAACAAGTACGTGACCATCTACAGCGGACACTCGGGTCCCGACTATGGATTGGGAAGCTCCAACTCGACCCTGCGCTATGCCTACGGTGACACTCCGCTGGGACCGTGGAAAAGTGGAGGCGTGCTGGTGGATTCGCGTGCGCCGGAACTGAACCATGACGGTTCGCAACTACAGACTACCAATGCCGGGCACAACACGCACGGAAGCATAGAACTCATCAACGGACAGTGGTATGTCTTCTATCATCGTCCGCCGCGCGGATTCGGATTTGCACGCCAAGCAATGGTTGCCCCCATCCACGTGGAATGGGATGAAGAATCGGTATCCGAAGGCGGAAAAGTCTCCATCAGTGCCTACGATCCTTATGCACCAGGCTGTATCCGGACCGTCAAAGACCGTCAGGGAAACGAATACAAAGGGGCGGAGGTCACTTCGGAAGGATTTCATCTCTTCGGGCTTGATCCGTATCAGTACTATTCGGCAGGATTTGCATGCTACCTCTCCGACGTAGGTCTGCAGCAGGATTCATGGGACATCTGGGACAACCACGCGCCCATTGCCAACGTCAAGGACGGGAATATCATAGGCTACAAGTACTTCGGCTTTGGTGGACTGGACAAGGACACCTTGGGATTGAAAGCATTCGAGGGTACAAAGGAAGGCAACAAGACGGCATTCAACCTCTTCTTGACACCCAAGACTGACAAAGCGTTCAAAGTGAATGTCTGGATAGACGGTCCATGGGATAACGAAGTATGGAAAGGCACGAAGATAGGTGAAATCGCAGTGCCCGCTAACTCTCCGTTGGAGACGGCACAGTTTACGATTGACGTATCGCAGTTTGTTGACCATTTGGACAAGAAACATGCTATCTACCTTGTAGCTGAAAGTGAAGATACAGATGTACTCTTTGATATGGTCGGATTAGGGTTCAGCTCCGATGCAAAGAAAATCGTTCGTCCCGTTTCACCTAAAGTAAGTATAGAGGTCAACGGTAAAGCCATTGCAGTGCCCGAAACTCCTGTACGTTCTACCGAGAGCAACGGTATTGTCGGATATGGTACATACGAGGCTGTCTGCACGCTTCCCGCCGGAACACCTGTCGTATCGGCATCTGCAACCGACAAGGACGTGAAAATAGAGATTACCCAAGCTGCATCCGTTTCCGATACTGCTACTGTGAGGTGCGATTATAAGGGAATAGTAAAAACGTACAAAGTCATATTCAATTCCTTTGTGGAAAAATAAAGGAAATGGTTTATCGTATCCACTATGTTGGATACGATAAACCATTCATTGTGTGCATCGGCTGAAAGAAAGTATGCTTTCTGCAAAACATACCTTTAAATGAGACTGAAAGTATTGTAAGATAGAAAATGACATAAAAAGCATTAGTAGAATAAAATATGCACTAATCCGGATTTCTATTTGTGTAAATGGTTTTATTTCGTATTTTTGCTCGTTACTAAATACAATTGAGCTTATGAAACACATATTGTTCTTCTTTTTACTTCTCTTATTCCCAAGCATGATTTATGGGCAATCATCTAAACTATTTACCGTAGACGAAGGCTTATCCAGTAGTCTGATAAACAAAATCTTCCAGGACAGGAATGGCATGATATGGATTGCTACAGAAGATGGCCTGAACCGATATGACGGAGTCAAATTTGTAGTTTATAAACACAATCCTGAAGATAAGCGTTCGCTTTGCCACAATTACGTGCGCACATTGGCGGAAGACAACCAGGGACATCTGTTGGTGGGCACCCATACTGGAATACAAGTGTACGATCCGGCACGAGATAACTTTAGCCCGCAGGCCAAGTGGAGAAATGGGGAGATATTCAACAGTAACGTAATAGATATCTTGGAACGGAAAAATGGGGAAATATGGGTCACAGGCAATCAGCTATGTTCACTCACTATCACTGGGGACGAACTCACCGTAGACAGCCTCAACCTTCCCGTTCCTGTCCATTCCACTGATTATATCATTGAGGATACGAACCGGAACATTTGGATGAGCAAAGGTGAAAACGGAATCTACCGTTTGGCTCCCGACCGTCAGGTCAAGCATTATCTGACTCAAGAAAAAGGGATAACCATTGTCGCCTTATGCCGGGATCAAAACGACAATATCTACGCCGGGACAATGGGGAAAGGATTGCTGAAATATGATAAAAGTTCCGACTCCTTTGTCGCCATACCCTGCGAGGGAGAACAAAATCTGCCTATCAAGACGTTTTGTTCCGTCAGTCCGGACGAACTGTATATCGGTACGGACGGTAAGGGGGTGAAGTTTTTCGACAACAAAGAACAGAAAATCACAGACTACCTTTTCGACAATACCTATTTTAATCCGAACACTTCCAAAGTACATTCTCTCCTGAAGGACAATGCCAAGAATCTTTGGCTTGCCATTTATCAGAAAGGGGTGATCATGATTCCTTCCCAGGTAAACAGCTTTAAGTACATAGGATGCAAGTCCATCAGCAATAACATAATCGGTTCCAGTTGCATTACCGCGTTTTGCCGCGATCACAATGGTCTGCTATGGATAGGGACCGACAACGACGGCGTATATGGCATTACTGGAAGCATAATCCAAAAGGTGCATTATTCTCCTACCAATGACGAGAACTCCATTCCTGCCACCATACTCAGCCTGTACGAAGATTCGGAGCACAACTTATGGTTCGGTTCCTTCTCCAAGGGAATGGGAAAGCTAGACAGGCAAACCGGTCGCTGCTCCTATTTGAAGGAGTTATTGGATGAGAACGGTAAGTTTGTGCAGCGCGTCTATGGCTTTGCTGAAGACCGGAAAAAGCGTCTGTGGATAGCTACTATGGGAGCTGGGTTGTTCTATTATGATATCAGGAACGGACAATTGGTCTATCCTGTCGGAGTGAACGGCGAAGTCAGCAAATGGATCAACTCATTGTTCTACTCCAGCGACAACAAACTGTATGCAGGTACTTACGACGGAGTGACCTGCATAGACCTTACTTCCGACGACTTTAGTTGCTATACCTTGCTGGGGCATCATATTGTTTTTTCCATGTACGAAGACGAAAAGAAATCCATCTGGATAGGAACTTCTGACGGGTTGTTTTGCTGGAAGCCGGAGGAGCAGGAACTGACAAACTATACGATAAAGGACGGATTGCCTTGCAATACGGTCTATGGCATCCAAGGCGATGGGCAGGGAGGCTTGTGGATAAGTACCAACGCCGGCATCGCGCAACTTCATAAGGAGAACCGGCAATTCATCAACTATTATGTAAGTGACGGATTGCAGGGGAACGAGTTCACCAAGAATGCTTCGTTGAGGGATGCCAATGGTACCCTTTGGTTTGGTGGTATGAATGGGGTCACCTATTTCAATCCACAGGAGATTACTAATCCAGAACAAGAATGGAACATACGTATTACGGATTTCTACCTGCATAACCATCCGGTCAAAAAGGGCATGTTGTCCGGTGGGCATGAAATCATAGACCGTCCGGTGTTTGAGGCGGAAAGTTTTCATTTGTCTTATAAAGACAATTCTTTCAGTATAGAGTTCTCGACCTTGGAGTTGAACAGCCCCGAACGAATAGTCTATTATTATGCCATGAACGATGACAAATGGGCCGTTCTACCAGCAGGAACCAACCGTGTCTCGTTCAGCAATCTGTCTCCAGGTACTTATCGTTTCCGTGTGAAGGCGGTGGACTATATGACCGAGTCGAACGTGAAGGCTGTCACCATATACATCTCGCCTGCATGGTGGGCCACGAGATGGGCTTGGTTGTTGTATTTCGTGGTCGCTGCGGGGTGCATCCTATACATAGCTTTACAAGTGCACCACCGTTATCGCATCCGGCAGGAGATGGTGAAACACAGGCATGCCGAACAAATCAATGAGGCCAAGCTGCAATTCTTCATCAATATATCGCACGAAATACGTACGCCAATGTCGCTTATCATAAGTCCGTTGCAGAAGTTGATAAGTAGCGATTCCGATATCCGGCGCCAGAAGACGTACAACATCATCTACCGTAATGCAGAACGGATCTTGAGGCTTATCAATCAATTGATGGACATTCGTAAGATAGATAAAGGGCAGATGGTGCTTACTTTCCGGAGGACAGACATTATTCCGTTTATAGGTGACTTGTGCGATACCTTTGCCCAGCCAGCGGAAGAGAAGAAAATAACTCTTTCTTTCCACCATCTGGAAGGTGATACACAAGAGTTGTGGATAGATCCTGCTAATTTTGATAAAGTCATCTTGAACCTGCTCTCTAATGCTTTCAAGTTTACTCCCGAAGGAGGAAAGGTGGATATCAGTTTGTACACGAAAGAAGATATGCATGTTTCAGGCCCGTTGAGACATTATGTGGAAATTGTTGTTGCAGACAGTGGAATAGGCATTCCAGCACAGGAAGTTGAACACATATTCGACCGCTTCTACCAGATACAGAACAACATGAATGATACTCATGCCGGAACCGGTGTAGGGTTGCATCTTACCCGTTCGTTGGTAGAACTGCATCATGGCACCATCCATGTGGAGAATAATCCGGAAGGTCAGCCCGGTTGCCGGTTTATCGTACGCCTCCCCATGGGGTGTACCCATTTGCCTCCCGAAGCGATAGGAGCGGATGAATGCGAGGGGACGGCATTTGTACACGATTGCTCTGCTGCTACGATACTGCCTTCGTCCGCTTCGGAAGAAGGCATGGTGCAGAAAGCCCGTACTTCATATCGGGTGCTTATAGTGGAGGATAATGATGAGATACGCCGTTACATTTGCAGGGAATTGTCTGCGGACTTCCATACTGCCGAAAGCAAAAACGGTAAGGAGGCGTTGGGGGTGATGTTCAAGTTTATGCCGCATTTGGTCATCAGTGACGTCATGATGCCCTTGATGGACGGATTCACTCTGTGCCGGAAAATAAAGCAGAATGTCAATCTGAATCATATTCCTGTCGTTCTTCTCACAGCCCGGACAAGGGAGGAGGATAATCTGAAAGGACTGGAATACGGGGCCGATGTTTACATCACCAAGCCTTTCAATATTGAAATCCTGAAGAAGATGGCATTCAATCTGATACATGGACGCGAAATGGTGCATGTCACGCAGCAGGGGCAACAGATACAGGAAGAGATGGTGGAGAAGATAAAGTCTGATTCTCCGGACGAGAAGTTGATAGAGCGGGTAATGAAAGTCATTAACAAGAACATCGGAAATCCCAACTTCTCCGTGGAAATGCTGGCTAAAGAGGTCGGAATAAGCCGTGGACATCTGCATCGCAAGTTGAAGGAACTTACCAATCAGATACCTCGTGACTTTATTCGCAACACACGGTTGAAGCAGGCTGCAAGCCTGCTGGCGGAGAAGCACTATTCCGTCAATGAAGTGGCAGAACTGATCGGGTTTGCCAACCCGAACAATTTCTCGACCGCTTTCAAGGAGCTTTATGGTGTGTCTCCAACTACATATATGAGAGAAAATGTCGGAAAAAAGGATGGGGCTTCTCTATCTGGTCAGCCCGAATAACTCTATTCGGGCTGACCAGATAGCTCTATTCGGATTGCTTGGAATTAATTCATACCTGCCTGTTTCTTGAAGAACTCTGTCATTTTCTTGAAAGTCTGTTCATTGAAAGTGACAGGGCCGTGTTGTCCTTGTGGTACGGAAATAAACTCCTCCAGCCGTCCTCTGGCAGCCAGTGCTTCTTTGAAGAACAAGCTTTGGCAGTTGGGCACCACCTGGTCGGCATCTCCATGAATCACCATGAACATCGGATCGGATTCGTCGAGATAAGTCATCGGATTCAGTAGGGCCAACACGTCTGTATGTTCGGCTGGTGTTCCGCCTATCAGGGCAGCTTCGGGCGAATCGGCTCCCTTGGTCGTGGTGCAGTTCTTCATACGTGTCATATCTATCGGGCCGAACCAGTCTACCACGGCATCTACCCGGCTACTAAAAGAGCTACAATTGCCTACGTTCCCTTCAATGTCCATTTCCGTATCGCCTGCTTTATATGTCTTGACTCCATTGGTAGTACCTGCCAATGAAGACAGATGACCGCCTGACGAGAATCCGGTGATGCCTACAAAGGAAGTATCGAGCCGATATTCGTCGGCATGGGCGCGTATGAAGCGTATCGCCGCTTTCACATCGTTGATTTGTGCCGGAAACTTGGCCTCGCCACTGGATCGGTGGTTGATGGAAACCACAGCGAATCCTGCATCGAGCAATGTCTTTCCCATCGCTTGAAAGGCTGTCTGTTTCATGTTGTTGGCAAACCAGGCACTGCCGTAAATCAGGACTATGACCTTATGCTGTCCTGTCTTTCCTTCTCCGGCAGGCAGATAGATGTCCAGTTTGTGTCCTTCCAAACTGTCACCCGCATAATTGATGTCAGTCCACTGCGTGGTCTGTCCGAAAGACATCAACGAACAGAACAGCATGTATGTAAGTCCTAAAAAAGTTCTCATATCCTTTTCGTTTATGGTTAAACAGAATTGAATTGCGAATAACTCTCGATAACTTCTTTTTCGCAATTCAATTCTGTTTGACTGTGTTATATTTCTTGACAGTGAAAAAAGCCTATTTGAAAAGATGCGGCAAGAACTCATTCAGGCATCTGCGCCAAGTAAGCCATTCGTGGGCTGTTCCTTGTGATTCATAGAAAGCAACGCGTATATTCATATCACGTAAAGCGGAGACAAGCCGTGCAGTTCCCATGTTTTCTTCTGTTCCGCAACCCAAGAACAGGTAATGTACCTTCTTGTTGAAAACATTGGCATCGGCAAATACACCATTGAAGGCATTCTTTACGTCCAATCCGAAAATGGCACCACTGAAACCGCCGATATACGAGAACTTATCGAGGTTGGTCAGGGTGATGTCGAAAGTCTGTTTCCCTCCCCATGACAGTCCTGCCATAGCGCGGTGTTCACGGTCGGTATACGTGCGGAATGTCTTGTCTATCATCGGGATGAGATCATTTATCATCAGAGTGGCAAAGGAGGCTCCATAAAGATTGCGTTCTTCATTCACATCCTTCCCGGGACGTGGCCGGAAGCCTATTTCTACGTCGCCGCTTTCCATCACTACAATCATGGGTACGCATTTCTTTTCGGCTATTTGGTTGTCGAGTATGTTGTACATATACCCTTGTGTGCTCCATCCGGTTTCGTCTTCACCCATGCCATGTTGCAGATAAAGCACCGGATATCGTTTCTTGGTGTTTTTCTCATATTCTGCCGGAGTGTAGACCACGCAACGACGGAAGCGTTTTTGGCTTTCAGCGTAGTAAGTGACGGTACGTACTTGTCCGTGGGGCACGTTCTGCGTGCGGTAATAATCGCCTTCTTTGCCTTCGGGCACCTCTATTCCGCTTGCCATACGGCTACAGCCGAAGTATGTGCAACTCATCGGATCGATGACCGACATTCCGTCAATCAACAGAAAATAGTAGTGGAAACCTACTACCAAGGGATCAGTCTTCACTGTCCACCAGCCGTGCTCATCTTTGTTCATGTCGTACTTCTTGCCGCAGATGTCTACTTGCAGACGCTTTACGTCGGGCGAGAAGATACGGAAATAGGCACGGTTTTCTTTATCTAAACGTGGGAAATCGCAACCGTGCATGTTTGATGAGGCTGCTACCGTATTCTTTAAGATATCTTCATCATTCGGGAGTTCCTTGCCCATCAGCTTCAGCATGGCGGCGGCATAACGGCGTCCCAGGATGCGATATCCGGCGGCATCGAAGTGCAGGTGGTCGGGGGCACAGCTCAGGCCTTTTGAGGAAACGACGGCGCAGTTCTTTATCACTTCGGGTAAGGTAGCAATGATGGGATTCATCGAAGCACATGTACCTCCATGATCGGCATTCACTACTTCACCGGCAAGCAAAGGCACATCTTCGGCTTTCAGGTTCAGGTCGGCGAGCAGGTTGTCATATACGTTCTTTACTTTCTCAGGCCATTCCTTTTCGCCGGTGTTCGATTCGCCTTGATGCAGCAGGATACCTTTTATCACACCGTCCTTCTGGGCTATTCTGGCCATCTCTACTAGGCGGGTATAGGGATCGTTATCATACTCTTTGAGCATGCCCAACATCCATTGCGGAGCGGTCTTTATGTATTCCTCGCGTTTGTCTTTCTGGAAAAGTTCGATCTTGCAGCCACCGATAGCCACATGTACCACGCCGATGCGTACATTTTCCGGAAGATTCTCTACCATTGTCCGTCCGAAATAGTCGGCAGGGGTCAGTCCTGTATTGGGGCGGCACAGCGGAGCCCGTGCGGGATACCATTTTCCTTTCACTCTGCCCAGTTCTTTGTTGTCTACGGCGGACAATACCTGAAAGCGTGGGTTCACCAGTGTGTCTTGGGCTTCATAGCGGGCATTGCCCTCCATATTCGACTGTCCCAGACACAGGTAAATGTAGAAGTTCGCATCTTGTGCAAGTGCAGCCAAGTGGGTGAAGAACAGGGCTGCAAACAAAGTCATAATAAGTCTTTTATGTTTCATAATGGTTTAATTTATAGTCAAGTAAAAGAAGAGTTTTTGGAGTTTTCAAGAATCTGTAAACTCACAACGGAATAACTCTTTCAACAAAATACAAATTTAATCCGATTCGCGTAAATCTCCATATATATTGCGTTCTTTTATTCTTGGAATAATAGAATGAATCGTATGGGAAAAGTGAGGTTCTCATCTTTCAACGAAAACCTCACTTTGTCGTTATAATAACCTACCTATTGGAACAGCAATCAGTTTTTCTATAATTGCAGTGTTGCTTTTTGGAAATAGAGATTCATGTATGTGACAGGGTCATTAAGGATTAATTATTTGTTGCCCATCCATTCAGGTTATGAAGCTCCTTGTTCAGATTTGTCACAGCTTGTGGGAACGGGAAATACTCATGTTTTCCCTTGATGAATCCGAAAGAGCTGGCAGGTAACTTCTGGTCAACGGACAAGGGGTGAGTCAACTCGGCACGCAGATGATGTTCTTTTCCGAAATAGGGTGTACCTTCGATGAAGAAGTCATCGTATAATTGCGGAACTTGGTCGACAACAGCATCCTGACACTCTTTGGCAATACCCCAGCGGACGATGTCGTGGAAACGGCAAGTCTCAAACCAGAGTTCATATTGCTTTTCATCCTGAAGATTCTGCAAGGTAAGCGGCTTTTCCGGAGCTTCCGCACGTTTCTGGATGGCATGGAGATATTTTTCTCCTTCAGAAATGTGATTGTTTACAAGGCAAGCTTCGGCGTAAAGCAGGTATGCTTCTGCCAGACGGGCGATGCGGAATGCAGTAGAGTTATGAGTATCGGAGATAGCCATGTTGCGGTCGTTAGGAGATGCGATATTCTTCACTTCCATATATATGCCATGAGCAAACAAGCCTGCAGTGCTTTTGATTCCACGTTTGGGGTCTTTTTTCTTGTCGGCAAAGGACATCTCATTACCGTTTTCATCAAAATCTGATTCCCAACCACATAGTTCAGAGTCATAAAGGAATTCGTCCGGAGTAAGGAAGGTAGCTTTGCGACGGGGACCGTCACCATCGTTCTGGTACATTTTCTCTGCAAATTTCCAGTTGATGGCACCTCCTCCCCAACCGTCATTGGGACCGCAAATCGTGGCACGTGAACCTAGACGGTCATAACGCCAGTTCAGTACGTTGTTGGTCATCCAACGTCCGCGCTGGATATTTCCCCAAAAGCCTTTGTCGGCATTTCCCCAACAGTTGGCTTCGAAAATCTTCTCCTCGCATGCGTTGCCTTCCACATGGAACAGGTCGCGGAAACGGTTACCGGGCACAAGAGCGTAGTTGGGGGATTCCACTAACGGTTTAAGGTCTCTTTCCGCACGAACCATATCACCGGCAAATACGGCCGACTTTCCGGCTACGAAGTAAGCGAAACCTTTTGTAACCTTGTATGCTCCTTCGATATCCTGCTGTCCTTTGCGGTCGTCGAGGGCAGATACGGATTCCTCACATTCGGTAGCACACCATTCAAGAAGGCTTTTCTGGCTTTCTACGTTCGTGGGCTTATCATCGGCATTCAGTAGTCTGTCGACTAACGGAGGACGCTGGAAGGTGAGCGCAGCCATCATGTGGCAGTAAGCACGGAGCACGCGCGCCTCAGCCACACAACGGGCTTTGACGGGGGTGTCCGGTTCAACGTATGTGATCACCAGATTGGCTGCATAGATAGCCTTGTAATAACGCTGGTACAACTGGTTCAGGCAGCTGTTATTGGTGTCATAACGGAATTCATCGAACACACGTATGTCCATGTGGTCTACGTAGTCCGTACCGGCCGAGAATACATCATCCGCCGAGTAGTTCAATAACGTGAACTGGGGCTGGTAGATACCGTCCGAGGAGCAGACATTTTCGAGGAATTGTGCATAAGCGGCAGTCATGGCATCGACTGCATCCTGGTCTGTCTTGTAAAAATTCTCAGTGGAACTTACTGCCTTCTGTTCGATGTCCAAAAGGCTTTCACTACAGGAAGATGCACAGAACAGTGCTGCGCACATTGCCATTGAATATATATATTTCTTCATACTTTCAGTATTATGGGTTAGAATGTTATGTTAAAACCAAGTGTCATCTTACGCATGGTGGGGTATGCACCGGCATCGAGACCTACCATGTTTCCGCCTCTTGAGGCAATCTCTGGATCGAGGCCCGGGTAGGAAGTGAACGTGAAGAAATCATCCAGTGAGACATACGCACGGAGGTTTTCTACGAAGAACTTCTTCGTGATGGAAGAGGGCAGAGTGTAGCCAAGCTGGATCTGCTTGATCTTGAAGAACGAACCGTTGAATACGGCTGCCGAAGATGACCAGTAGTACTTGTCGCCTGCGATCGTTTTGGGATCGGGCATGTTTCCTTTCTTGGCTGCGTCATAGAAGTGCTTGGAGATGTTATTGTAACCTGTACGGTACATGCCATAGTAAACATCGTTGCCGACGGTTCCGGTGCCGAACAGGGAGAAGTCGAATCCCTTATAATCCAGGTTCAGGGTGATGCCGTAGGTTACGTCGGGAATACCCTTGCCGATGTTGAACTGGTCTTCGTCGCCGGGAACCAGTGTCTCGCCTCCGTCTTTGGTCTGATAGAGGGCATGTCCGTCTTCATTCGTGCCCAGGTATTTGTAGCCACGCATGTACCATACCGGCATGCCTTGTTCGAAGTTCGTCCAGAGGGCGGAGATATTGCCTTGTACGTATCCGCCGCCGATGCGGGTGATGCGTTCGTCAAGGTAGGTCACTTTGTTCTTCAGGGTGGCGAAGTTGCCGGCTATGGAGTAGTTCAGCTTGCCGATGTTCCCCTTGTAGGATACTTCGAATTCGAAACCTTTGTTCTGCACTTCGCCTGCATTGATCATCTGTGAGGATACACCGGTTTCGGGCAAGCAGGGGGCGTTTACAAGGAGGTCTTTGGTGGTCTTCTTATAGTAGTCCATGCCGATGGTCAGGGCGTCGTTGAACAGGCGCAGGTCCAGGCCGAAGTCCAGCTGTTCGGAGGTTTCCCAGGTCAGGTTGGGGTTGGCGAGTCCGCTTGGCATGGAGCCGTTTGTGACTGTTCCGTTGTTTTCATATTGATACCATTGGCCGCCTGTTGCGATGGAAGCCGTGTAGCTGTAATTGCTCAGTACATTGATATTACCGTTGCGTCCCCAGGATGCACGCAGCTTACCGAACGAGAGGATTTCGTCGGGCACCAGGTTCTTGAAGAACTTTTCGTTGCTGAATGTCCATCCGGCTGATACGGAGGGGAAGTAGCCCCAGCGCTGGTTTTTGGCGAGTTTGGAGGAGTCGAATGCATCGGCACGGAAGTTGGCTTGCACGCTGTATCGGTTGTCGAACGTATAGCCTACGCGACCGAAATAGGAGATGCTGGTGTTTTTGCTGGGCATGCCTTTGAACGTGCGTGATACTTTGTCGGAGACGAGTACGCAGTCCAGATAGCGGAAGTTGGGCTCGTAGGAGGAGAGCAGTTCCTGACCGGAGGCGCCGGCTGTGGTTCTTTTGGTTTCGTTCTGGATGTATGACATACCGATCATGGCCGAGATGCTGTGCTTGTCGATGGTGGTCAGGTAGTTGGCGAAGTTCTCCCACTGGTAGTAGAGGCCTGTGCTGGTGGTCTGGTCGAGGGAGTATTTCGTGTCGCTCACACGGCCGGAGATGTAGTAAGGTTCGGCATAGCTGTAGGTGTTGCCCTGGGTGATGCGCGTACCGAAGCGGGAGGTGATGGTCAGGCCTTTCACCGGAGTGAGATTGGCGAAGAAAGTACTGTGGACGTTGATGCCGCCGTTTTCGTTGTTGGCGTTCTTGTCGCGCTGTGCGAAGGGGGTACCTCCGGCGAGCTCCGTATTGAAGTATGAGGTGGCATACATGCCGTTTTCGTCGCCGTAGAAGCGGTAGTTGGTGGCTGAGGTGCCATTCTGCACAGCATCGTAGGCTGAGCCTGTGGCGGCCAGATACTGGCTACGTTCTTTCCAGTGTGTCGGGGTGAGCGGGTCCATAACGAGGAGCATCTCGAAGGCTGAGCCATATCCGTATTCGGACACGCTTCCTCTTTCCCATTTCTCGATGGAGGTGTTGGTGCCTACCTGCAACCAGGGTTTGATTTTGTAGTCGGCATTGATTTGGGCTGTCAGACGTTTGTAGTAGTCTTGCTGGCCCTTCACGATACCGTCCTGGTCTACGTAGGTGAGGTTGGCGAAGTACTGTCCCTTGTCGTTTCCGCCTTGTAGCGAGATGGAGTGTTGCTGGCTCCAGGCGTTACCCATGAAGGCATCCATCCAGTCTGTGTCGGTGTTGGGGTCCCAGTTGTAGTCGCGGATGGCGTCGGCCATGGCTGCATCGATGTCGAGTCCTTGCATTCTGCTCCAGTCTTTGAACTGTTCTGCGTTGAGGAGCTGCGGCACGTGTCCCAGCTGGTTCATCGTGAATCGGGCGTTGTAGCTGATTTTGCCGCTGCTCTTGCTGCCGTTTTTCGTGGTGATAAGTACGACACCGTTCCCGGCTTCCGAGCCGTAGATGGCGGCGGAGGCGGCGTCTTTCAGTACTTCCATGGATTCGATCAGGCTGGGGTCGAGATATTGGATGCTTGATACTTTCAGGCCGTCTACGATGAGCAGCGGGCCGATGTTGCCGGAGTTGGAGGAGTAGCCGCGCACGCGGATTTCGGCTCCGGTGCCCGGTGCGCCCGATGAGTTGAGGATTTGGATGCCGGCGGCTTTACCTTGGAGGGCGGCTGCGGCATCGGTCGTGACCAGTCCTTTCAGTTCTTTGGTGCCGACTGAGGCGACGGCACCTGTGAGGTCGCTCTTCTTCTGTACGCCATAGCCTACTACGACTACTTCGTCGAGCATCTTTGAGTCTTCTTCCAAGCGGATGTGGATCTGGTTTCGGCCGTTCACTTGGATGGTTTGCGGCCGGCAGCCAACGTAGGATACTTCGAGTGTTGCGTTGCCGTTCTGTACGGAGATGGAGTAATTACCATCTATGTCGGTAATCGTGCCGTTGCTGGTTCCCTTTTCGAGAACTGCTACGCCGATCATCGGTTCGGAGTCTTTGTCTGAGACGATCGTACCTTTTACTTGAAACTGTGCTGATGCTGACAGGCATGTGAAGAGCATGAGCATAAGGAGGTAAGGAACCTTCCGGGATTTTTTGCTTACATTTTTCATCATAATTAGTTTAAGAATTAATAATCGCATTGTTTTTTCTAGTCAGCTTGTAGCCAACTTGTAGTCAGTTATTGATGCGGTAGCTGTCTAACTGTCGTCATAGGCTTGTTTCATGGTCTTTTCATTAATCTGTTTGTTTTTCATTGCAGTTAACTTTTATTTGGTTTCCGATTGCAAATGTATGGATTTGCTTGTTAGGTGCATCACAAGTGTGTCTCACATATCTTTGGGCAGGTATCATCTTTGTTTTGGATGTCTCAATATTCTTTGGATAGGTCATTTGTGATGTGTATGTGTTTGTGTGACAGTGTGTTGTGAATGGGTGGGAATGTGGACTTCTGTTGGGGGAAAGAGTGGTTTGAGGACTGGTGGGCGGGGATGATGGGCAAGTGATAGGGGACGGTGAAAGGGTTTTGTTTGCAGCATTTCGGGAGGGTGCTTGCAGTGTTTCGGGGTTTTCACTCGAAAAGCGGTTCACGGGAAATGGTTAAAGATGTCTAATGTTTTTGTTAATGTTCCTTTCTGTTTTTACCCTGTTTTTTCTGCTTTTCGGGGTTGTTTTGGCTTCATTTGGGCTGTTTTTATCCGGTTTTCGGGGGGGGTATACCTCCGTTGTACCTTCGTTGTATCTTCGCTAAGCCTTCGTTAAGGGTTCGTTAAGGATGCGTTAAGGATGCGTTAAGGCCTCGCTCCAACGTCGCTCCTTAGGAACGGTGTTAAAACGAGGCCGGATTTTTAGCATATCGGTCCTGTAGTGTTACGGAACCTAAATTGGCTGTTTTTTTGCTGCGTTATACTGGCATTGTTGGGTTCGTGTACTTTGCAGGATTGTCTTTCGTGACTCCGTCTCCCGCAGTTCGTGACTCTGTCTCTTGTAGCTTTGTAGTCCGTCACTCGTAGCTCCGTAGCCTGTCACTCGTAGCTCCCTCAGCCTTTCTTTCTTCCGTAGAAGAACATGGAGTATATTCCGATGATGACGAACGGCACGCTCAGCCATTGTCCCATGTTCAGCGTCATGCTGTCTTCGAAGTTCACCTGGTTTTCTTTCAGGAACTCCACGAAGAAGCGGAAGACGAAGATTTCCGTCAGGCAGAGGCCGAAGAAGAAGCCGCGGCGCACTTTCTTGCCGTAGTTCTTGTACAGGTAGATCATGAGCAGGAAGAAGATGAAGTAGGCGATTGCCTCATAAAGCTGTGCGGGATGGCGGGGCAGCAGGTCCACTCTGCCGAATACGAACGCCCAGGGCACGTCGGTCGGTTTGCCGATGATTTCGGAGTTCATCAGGTTGGCGAGGCGGATGAAACAGGCGCATATCGGCGTGGCCACGGCTATCATGTCCAGCACGTCCATGTAGTGCATCTTCGTCTTGCGGCAGTAGAGCCAAAGGGCGATGATCAGTCCGAGCGTGCCGCCGTGGCTGGCAAGTCCTGCGTAGCCGGTCCACTTCCAGCCTCCGTCGGCGGGGAACTGGACGGGCAGTATCATTTCCCAGAAGTGGTGCAGGTAGTATTCCGGCTGATAGAACAGGCAGTGCCCCAGTCGGGCGCCTATCAGGATGCCGAAGAAGCAGTAGAAGAACAACGGTTCGAACTTGTCGTCGCCTATTTTCTTGTCCCTGTACTGGTAGCGGACCACGAAATAGGAGCATGCGATGCCGATGACCCACAGCAGTCCGTAGTAGCGGATGGGCACGCGGCCGAAAAGGTTGAACAGTTCGGGATCAGGATTCCAGTTGATAGTCAGTAATGAGAGCATAATGTATCTGTTTTAATAGGGTTTATAAGTTGAATTTCTCCGCCACCATCCTGTAGGTCGGGATGTCGATTCCTTGTTCCTCCGCGGCAGCTATCATGTCGAAGAGCAGCCCCTGCACCTCGCTTTCGTGCCCCCTTGCCATGTCCTTCTGCATGGAGGCGGTGCTTGCGGGGTCCAGCTTGTCGATGACTTTGAGGTTGTATCCGATGATGTCTTCCTTGAACTCGATGCCCAGTTTCGTGCCCAGCGCCGCACTTTCGCGGGACAGTCCGATGAACGTGTCGCGCACCTTGCCGGGCTTCTGCACTTCGCCCATCGGCACGTCGTAGTAAGCTCCGGTGACCGCCATCGCAGAGATGAAGGACCACTTCACGAACGTGTCCCGATTGATGTCGGGAGATATCTCAGCCTTGATTCCGCTCTCCTGCAGGTCCCGTTGTATGGCCTCCAGCGTTCCACGGGGAACAACCGTGCCGCGATGCGCTCCGTAGACCAGGCGGAATATCTGCCCCATCTGCGTGATTTCTCCCTTGCCGGACACGAATCCGACAATGTAGATGCAACCGTCCAAGACCGTCACTCCGGGCACAAGGCGCTGGATGCGCGGCCCCGTGCCGTAGACGTTGAGGATAGGGATGACAACTGTCTCCTCGTGCGAGGAGCGCTTGATCAGCTCCGTTATCGAATCGACCGAGTAGCCTTTGACGCAGACGAAGATGACGTCTGCCTTGCCTGTGTATTCTTCGGCTGTGTAGGCCTGTATGGGTAGTGTATGTTCGCCTTTCAGGTCGGAATGCAGGCGCAAGCCGTGTTCGCGCAGGGCAGCGAGATGTTCGCCGCGTGCGATGCAGGTCACGTCCTTGCCCGCCAGCGAGAGGAAGGCGGCGATGCTGCCTCCCACGCCCCCTGTGCCGGCTATAAGGTATTTCATGTTCTTGTTTTCCATCTTATAGAATGTTCTGTCTGGTATGTCTGTCTGCACGGATTGGCGGGCACGGCCGTCTGTGCAGGCAAAGAGCGGTCTGCACCATCCGGGGCAGGCTATTATTGCCATCCGTGCCCATCTGTGCCCTCTGTAGGGAAGTGTCAGACGTTGAACCGGAAGTGCATGATGTCTCCGTCCTGCACCACGTATTCTTTGCCTTCCACTCCCAGTTTTCCGGCTTCGCGCACGGCTGATTCGCTGCCGTACTGGATGAAGTCTTCGTACTTGATCACCTCGGCGCGGATGAATCCCTTCTCGAAGTCGGTGTGGATGACTCCGGCGCATTGCGGGGCTTTCCATCCTTTCTGATAGGTCCATGCCTTCACTTCCATCTCGCCGGCAGTGATGAAGGTCTCCAGGTTCAGCAACTGGTAGGCCGACTTGATCAGGCGGCTTACGCCGGACTCTTCCAAGCCTACTTCTTCGAGGAACATCTGGCGGTCTTCGTACGTCTCCAGCTCGGCAATGTCGGCTTCGGTCTTGGCGGCGACGATCAGGATTTCGGCATTCTCTTCTTTCACTGCCTCGCGCACCATTTCCACGTATCGGTTACCGTTCACTGCGCTTGCCTCGTCTACGTTGCAGACGTACATCATCGGTTTGCTGGTCAGCAGGAACAATTCCCGGGCAATTTTCTGCTCGTCCTTGGTCTCGAACTGCACCGTACGCGCGCTCTTGCCCTGTTCCAGCACTTCTTTATATCTCAGCAGCACTTCGTATGCCATCTTCGCTGCCTTGTCGCCTCCCGTCTGTGCCTGTTTCTGCACTTTTTGGATGCGGCTTTCGATGGTTTCCAGGTCTTTCAGTTGCAATTCGTAGTCGATGATCTCCTTGTCGCGCACGGGGTCGACGCTCCCGTCTACATGCGTCACGTTCTCGTCGTCGAAGCACCGCAGCACGTGGATGATGGCGTCCGTCTCACGAATGTTCGCGAGGAATTTGTTTCCCAGTCCTTCACCCTTGCTGGCGCCCTTCACGAGGCCGGCAATGTCTACGATTTCCACCGTGGTGGGCACGATGCGCCCCGGATGTACCAGTTCGGCAAGTTTTGTCAGGCGTTCGTCGGGCACGGTGATTACGCCTACGTTCGGTTCTATTGTACAAAAAGGAAAGTTTGCCGCTTGTGCTTTCGCGTTGGACAAACAGTTGAAGAGCGTCGACTTGCCTACGTTCGGCAAGCCGACAATACCACATTGTAAAGCCATTATCTATTTCGTTATTATTTTATTTTCTGTCCGCAAGTTTTGCTATTGCTTTGTTTTCTGTCTGCAAAGATAGGGATTCTTCCGTTTATTGCCTTACGGATTGTATATTTTTGCCGTTGCAGGCGCAGGTTTTTGCCTGTATGTTAGTAACAAACGTAGTCGGTCTTGGCTTTCCCGAGGGAAATTGCAGTTGTTTATGCTTGCTGCTTTTCTTCGGCAAATAACTGCTGGAAGGTATTTTTCAACTGTTTCTCGTCTGCAATGATCTTTTGCAGTTCTTTCAGCCGCTTGGCGTTTTCCGATTCCGGAAACCAAAGTTTCAGGTATCCGCCCGGTGCATATTTCTCCATCAGGTGTTGATGGAAGCGTTGATAATGCCATTCTTCTCCCGCTTCCGGCTTTTGCTTCAGGCCGTATTGCACGGTGCGGCGTAGCGTGACGACAGGGTCGATCACACGGTCAGCTTCTGTCACTATCTTGCCGTAGATGCTTCGTGGCTCGTGGTCGGCAGATGCGCGGTGGTCTTCTACTGCCTCTTTCATGGTGTCTATCTCTTCTTCGCTGAACCACTGGCGGAGTGTCTCGTCTTGTTTCAGAATAGTGCCTGAGATGAGATGGTGCGTAGCTCTGTCCCGGCAAAGCCCTGTGTCGTGATAGGCGGCGATGGTGTATGCCATACTCTCATTTACATTATACTTCGTGGCAAGTGAAAGGCTCTCTTCGATCACTGTCCGTACGTGCGAAAGGTTATGGGCTTTATCAAAAAGTTCGTAACGCGGAATAATCTCCGTTTCAATGTAGTGGATAAGAGTGGTGGGTATCATAGAATGGGTGTTATAGATGCAGTTGGCGGATTTCAAAGTCTATGAGAAAAATACGAACCCTAATCCGGAAGTTCACGATTAGTGATTTGTCCAAATTTTACACTATGATGGGCAATTTTGCAAAACTTTGATTATCAAGACAGTAGAATGAGCATGATTCAGTCCCTGACTCAATGCCATTCAGTCCCTGAGTGAATGCCTTTCAGTCCCTGACTCAATGGGGTTCACTCAAGGACTTATTCTAAAATGTTTTTTTTGTAACGAATATTCTTATTGTGTAGAAAGAAGCCAAGGAGCCTTTTTATGGACAAGTGATTTCGATACATTCGAATATGAAGAGGGGATTTCACAGGCGATAATCCTTGGATTGAAA
>Ga0137306_100923_pt1 | contig 34528 bp, 29 predicted proteins | sample Inofroosms_March_FD_97187 | JGI IMG/M metagenome (GOLD analysis project Ga0137306, IMG submission 97187) | Mouse cecal microbial communities from Vienna, Austria - N-Acetylneuraminic and N-Acetylglucosamine D2O microcosms_March | ecosystem: Host-associated > Mammals > Digestive system > Large...
TGAAGGAGATCGGCCACCACCGCATCCCCCACCTGCTGCTCTTCGACCGGCAGGGGCGGCTCGCCGACGACGACGCACCGCGCCCGGGCGAGGCGGCCGCACGCACGGCGATCGACCGTCTGCTCGCAGCCGAAAGCCGGACGGGACGGGTCCATTAGAATAAGGTGGGAGCGGAGGCCGGGAGGGGCGACCGGGGACAGAGGCCGACGACCTCGCGCCCGCGGCGCAGGGCCCGGCGCACGGTGTAGCGCGTGCCCCCGGGCGAACCGTCGTACCACGCCACGACCACCGACGCACGATCGACCAGATAGTCGTTGCGCAAGGCGTAGCAGCCCGGGCGGTAGGCGGGCAGGAGCACCACCTCGCTGTCGGCAGCGGCGCGCACGCGGGCATAGCGCTCGCGGTCGGCGGCCGAAAAGCCGCGCTCCTGCCCCTCGAAGGGGATGACGGCCACCAGAGCGATGTCGGGCAGCTCCTGGCGGCAGGCCACCACGGCCTCGGCGGCCGCCAGATCGAAGCCTACGGCCATGCCGCAGAGGAACGTGCGGCAGCCGCGGGCGTGAAGCCGCCGCACGACGGCGCACAGCGCCTCGGCGGCCTGGCCGCCGTAGGTGCGGTGTCCCGTGAAGGCGACAGAAGTATGGAGCGACGAAATCACCGATGCAAAGATAGGAGTTTGGCTCAGAGTTTGCACGTGGAGGCTATGAATTTTTAAAACTTCAAGCCTTATGAAAAACACAGGAATCGTCATCGCATCGCTCATCGGCGGTATGGTCGTAGGTTCGGCCCTCGCCATGTTGCTCACTCCGCAGTCGGGCCCCGAGCTGCGCAAGCAGATCAAGGATTTCATCGACAAGCAGAGCGAGAAGGTCCACGAGAAACTCGACAAGGTACACGAGAAGGTACAGTCCGAGATCGGCAAGGTAGCCAGCAAGTACGACAACGTGTAATCGGCAAACCGCGCGCATCATGGAGAAGAATGTCGAAAATCCGAAACGCGGGTACCTCGCCGCTTCGATCGCAGGATTCATCACCACGGCTCTGCTGGCGGTGATGCTCGGACTCACGGCTGCGGTCGCATGGCTCACGCAACTGACCGGATCGCTCGTAGCGGCTTCGCTCGTCATCGGCGGCTTCTTCGCCGTGATCGCCGCGATTATCTACCGCCTGTCGATCCGCGACGCCGTAGAGCAGCTGCGCACACAGGTGGAGACGGTCTACGACGTGGCCCGCGCGGCCAAGTCGGGCTACGAGTGGATCGCGGAACGCGTGCTGCTCATGCTCGCACCCCGCGAAAGCCGATAAGGCACACGCCACACGCAAAAAAGGAAGCGGCTGGGACGATTCCCGGCCGCTTCTGTCATGCGAGAAGAGCGCGAAGGCTACTTGCCGAAGTAGCGCTTGTAGAGGCCTTCGAAGCCCTTGCCGTGGCGCGCCTCGTCCTTGGCCATCTCGTGCACGGTGTCGTGCACGGCGTCGAGGTTCTGCTCCTTGGCCAGACGGGCCAGACGCATCTTGTCCTCGCAGGCGCCGCACTCGGCGTTCATGCGCTTGTAGAGGTTGGTCTTGGTGTCCCATACCACCTCGCCGATCAGCTCGGCGAACTTCGAGGCGTGCTCGGCCTCCTCCCAGGCGTAACGCTTGTAGGCCTCGGCGATCTCGGGATAGCCCTCGCGATCGGCCTGGCGGCTCATGGCCAGATACATGCCCACCTCGGTGCACTCGCCGATGAAGTGGTTCTGGAGGCCCTCCCACAGCTCGGGGCTGGCACCCTTGCCGTCGCCGAGCTTGTGGACAGTGACGAAATCCAGATCGCCCTCCTGCTCGACCACCTCGACGAACTTATCCTTGCCTACCTTGCACATCGGGCACTGCTCGGGTGCCTCGGGACCCTCGTGGATATAACCACAGACGGTACAACGCCATTTCTTTGCCATAATCTTAATCCGTTTTTTGTGTGTATTCCTGTTTTACATTGCAAAGATAGCAAAATCCGGCCAATCCCGCGCATCCTTCCGATCGTCTTTTCTTATGCGGCGATAAGCCCTGCTTATAGCTGCCGTCAGCCGCGCCGGTCGATCACCTCCTCGATGCGCTCGACGTCGGTCGTATCCTTGAGTAGCACGCGCTTCGCGGCGTCGAGCAGGTAGAGCGACGGGAGGGCCCGCAGGTCGTAGAGCTCCTCGCTGCGAATGCGCCCCTCCGTGTCGCAGGCGTCGAGCCACGAGGCGGGGAGGCTCGCTGCCGCCCGACGCCAGGCGGCAGCATCGACGTCGGGGGCGAGCGCCACCACGCACAGCCTCCCCCGCTCGACCATCTCCGAGAGCATGGGCGAGGCGACGAGGGCCTCGCCGAGCTCGCGGCACGCCGGGCAGTCGGGGTCGCCGAAGAAGAGCAGCGTATACTCGGCCTCGATGCCGCGGAGCGTCCCGCGCGTACCCGATCGCAGCTCATAGCCGAAGTCGGCGGCCGGCTCGCCCGGGCGGTTGCACCGCGCCATGCGCAGGTCGTATTCGGGGCGGATGCGCTCGTAGTCGTCGTAGTAGGGGGCCGCGAGAAGCGCCTCGAGCACGGGGATGTAGAGCTCGTCGTCGCGCAGCGGCGAGTTGGGGTCGTGCAGCACCGTGCGGGCCAGCATGGCGAACAGATCGAGCATGGGCCGCGAGGCCGAAGCCCGGCGCATGAGCGCGCGCACGGGGGCCGGGTCGGCCGCGCGCTCGGGCGTGGCCGCGAGCAGCACGGCGAAGCGGGCGAAGGCCTCGACCAGCTGCAACGTGTCGGCCTCGCGCACCTGGAGCGAGTCGGCGAAGTCGAAGCGATCCCAGTAGTGGTCGCGCAGGTAGGCGCGCCGCTCGGCGGGGGCCACGCCGGCCGGCACCTCGACGGGCCGGAAGCCACGCACCGAAGCCGGGGCCTCGGAGGCCGCGGGCCGGGCGGCACGACGGCCGCACGAGGCAACCCCGAGCAGGCACACGGCCGCCAGAAGCAGGCCGACGGCCACCGGGAGCAGCCCCGCGGCCGGGAGCAGGATCCGTCTCATCGCGCGGGCCGGATCAGAAACGGTAGCGGGCGCCGAAGATCAAACAGCCCGAAGCACCGATACCGGCCTCGGCGTAGGCCGCCAGGCGGCCGCCCACCTCCACGCCTACGGGCGAGGCCTGGAAAGCGAAGTCGGTGGCCGAGACGTCGCTGCCGCCGGCCTCGGCCTTGGAGAAGGTCGAGCCCACGCCCACGCGCGAATAGAGCGAGACGACGCGCAGGTTGAGCCACGTCCACTTGAGATTGGGCATCACCGTCCAGTAGTGGCTCGTGGCCGTACCGGCGGGCACGGCGTTGGCGGCCGGGACGATGCGGCGGTCGTTGGAGGCGTAGACCACCTGCACGCCGAGGCTGAGCTTGTTGAGCAGACGGAAATTGTAGCCCACGGTGACGGCACCCCACCCCTTCAGGCCGGTATCGTGGCCTGCGACCAGATCCTTGAGCAGGTCGGTGTAGGTGTCGGTCCACCCCGTGACGGGCGCGAAGCCGTAGGAGACCGAGAGCTCGCTGCGGCGCAGCTGCGCCGAGGCGGGAAGCAGGAAGAGCGCTGCGACGAAGAGTAGCAAAAGTTTACGCATCATATTCGTTCGTGTTTTTTCAATTCGGGGGCAAAAGTAATAAATTCCGCGGCCGGCGCAAAACGATCGGCCGCGCGTGGAGCCGTTCGGGCGAAAAAAAGGGAGCGTTCCGGCACTCGGAACGCTCCCTGCGGGTTGCGGCGAAGGCCGTTACTCGGCCGTCTCGACGCGGTAGAGCGCCACGTCGCCGGCCTCGGAGCCCATCACGCAGGCGTGGGCCTCGGCGATCTTGCCCTCGGCCAGGTTGCAGAAGACGCGGGCCGAACGGCCGTAGTCGGCGCACTCGCCCGTCTGGCGTGCCAGCAGGTAGGTGACGATGATGTGGCCGGCGGTCTCCACCAGACGGCGGGCGTGGAGGTCCTTGAAGCCCGGGGCCTGCTTATCGAGCGTCTCGACGCGGTCGACCATCTCGGCGAACTTGGCCGTCAGCGCCTTCAGACGCTCGACGACGGGCTGCATCTCGGCGCAATAGTCGCCGGCGGCATAGCGGCCGATCTGCTCCATGAAAGTGCCCTTCGTCACGGCGTTGATCGCCGCCACGACCTGCAGCTGCGAGGTGCCCTCGTAGATATTCATGATGCGGGCGTCGCGGTAGAGGCGCTCGCAGGGATAGTCTTTCATGAAGCCCGAGCCGCCGTGGATCTGGATGGCGTCGTAGGCCAGCTGGTTGGCATACTCCGACGAGAAGAGCTTCACCAGCGGCGTGAAGCCGTCGGCCAGGCGGTTGTAGAACTTCATCTCCTGGCGCTCCTCGCCCTCGAGCTGGCGCTCGTGCGAGATGTGGGTGTACTGCTTGTAGATCTCCACGAAGCGCGTGGTTTCATACAACAGCGCGCGGGCGCCCTCCAGCTTGGCCTTCATGACGGTCAGCATCTCCGAGACGGCGGCGAAGCGCACGATGGGCTTGCCGAACTGCTCGCGCTCGCAGGCGTACTTGAACGCCTCGCGGTAGGCCGCCTCGCACAGACCCACCGACTGGGCGCCGATGCCCAGGCGCGCGGCGTTCATGAGCGACATCACATACTTGATGAGGCCCATCTTGCGATCGCCGACCAACTGCGCGGGGGCGTTGGTAAAGACCAGCTCGCAGGTGGGCGAGCCCTTGATGCCCATCTTGTTCTCGATGCGGCGCACCTTCACGCCGCCGTCGCGCTTGTCGTAGACGAGCATCGACAGACCGCGCGCGTCGGTGGTTCCCTCCTCGGTGCGGGCCAGCACGAGCGACACCTCGCCGTCGCCGTTGGTGATGAAGCGCTTCACGCCGTTGAGCAGCCAGGTCTGACGCTCTTCGCTCCAGGTGGCCTTCAGCATCACGGCGCCCAGGTCCGAACCGGCGTCGGGCTCCGTGAGATCCATGGCGCACGTGGCGCCGGCCGACACCCACGGCAGGAACTTCTGCTTGATCTCCTCCGAGGCGAACTCGTTGAGCGTCTCGGCGCAGTCCTGCAGACCCCAGATGTTCTCGAAGCCGGCATCGGCGCGCGCCACCATCTCGTTGGCCATGACGAAGCAGACCAGCGGGAAGTTCAGTCCGTCGTACTTGCGCGGAAGCGTGAGGCCACTCAGACCGGCGTCGACGATCGCCTTCATGTTCTCGACCGTGCCCGAGGCGTACTCGACATGGTCGTCTACCACGCGGGGACCCTCGTGGTCGACCCCCTCGGCGTTGGGCGCGATCACCTCGCCGCACACCTCGCCGGCGATCTCAAGCACGCGGCGGTAGGAGTCCATCGCGTCCTCGAAGTTCTGCGGTGCGTGGTCGTAGAGATCCTTCTCGGCGAAGCCGCGCTCCTTGAGCTCCACGATCTTGCGCATCATCGGATGCTGGAGGTGGAACTGCAAATCCTTATTATCTGAAAAGAAATTAGCCATAATGGTAGTTGTTTGATTGGTTGATTATTCCTGTCGTCGCGTAAGCTCCAGGCCGATGACGAAGAAGTGGGGAACGCGGCCCACGATCTCGCTCGAAAGGTCGGGCGCGATCTCCCGCTCCCCGCAGAAGCGGAAAATGCCGGACCGCGCGTCGTACCACATCGACCCGAAGAAGAGCAGCGGGACGAAGCGGCCCTCGCCGAGCGGTGCGTCGAGGCGGAACGGGCGCACCAGATAGCGGTAGAACGGCGTGCACTCCTCCGCACCCGGACGAGCGAGCCCGCGCAGCGGGAGCTGCGCACGCGACGTAGCCATGCCGGCCAGATCGAAGACCACCGAGGCGAGCGAGTCGGCGCCCGAGGGATAGAACCCCACCGTCAGCCGCTCGGCCTGACGGTAGGTCCCCGTGGTCGGATCGGCCATCTCGTCGGGTCGGATCCCGTCCCGCGACTCGGCCGGGAAATCGGTCAGCATGAGCTTGTTCGAACGCAGGTAGAACACCCGGTCGCACTCCAGGTCGCGGCCGTCGGCATACTCCTTCACCCGCACTGTCACATCGTAGCGATCGGCGAGAAACTCCCGCAGATCGAAGCCGAAGGCCTTGTAGCCCGTCTGCTCGAGGAGCATGCGGAGCTCATCCAGGCCCGCCTCGCGGCTCCTCACCTGCTGCCCGAAGGCGGCCGACGAGAGGAGCAATGCACACGCGATGGATAGGAGACGCCGCATGATTACTTCGAGTTTTCCTTGTAATGCTTGATCATCTTGGGGATGATCTCGCAGACGTCACCCGTGATGGCGTAGTCGGCGATCTTGTTGATCGGGGCGTCGGGGTCGGTGTTGATCGAGATGACCATCGACGACTGGTCCATGCCGGCCGTGTGCTGGATCTGACCCGAGATGCCGCAGGCGATGTAGAGCTTCGGACGCACGGTGACGCCCGTCTGGCCCACCTGGCGCGCATGCTCCGTGAAGCCCGCGTCGACCGCCGCGCGGCTGGCGCCCACCTCGGCGCCCAGCGCCTCGGCCAGCTCGTGGACGAGCCGGAAGTTCTCCTTCGAGCCCATGCCGTAGCCGCCGGCCACGATGATCGGGGCCCCCTTGATGTCGATCTTGCGCTCCTCGATCTGGCGGTCGATGATCGTGACGGCCAGGTCCGAATCCTTGACGTAGCTGCGCCAGTCGATCACGCGGACCTCGCCGGCACCGGGCCGGGCGGCCTCCTGCTTGCGCATGACGCCCTCGCGGACGGTGGCCATCTGCGGACGGTGGTCGGGGTTGACGATCGTGGCGATGATGTTGCCGCCGAAAGCGGGACGGATCTGGTAGAGCAGGTCGCTGTAGCCCTTGCCCGTCTTCACGTCGTTGTGGTCGCCGATGACCAGCTGCGTGCAGTCGGCCGTCAGACCGCTGTGCAGCGCCGACGAGACGCGCGGCGCGAAGTCGCGGCCCACGCAGGTGGCGCCGAAGAGGACGATCTGGGGTTTCTCCTGTTCGATGAGACCGCACAGGGCCGCCGTGTGGGGCAGCGTGCGGAAGGGGGCGAAGATGGCGTCGTCGGCGATCCACACCGTGTCGGCGCCGTAGCGGGCCAGCTCCTTCTCCAGACCGGCCAGGCCGTCGCCCATCATGACGGCTTCGAGTTTGACCTTCAGCGTGTCGGCCAGCTCGCGGCCCTTGGTCAGCAGCTCGAGGCTCACGTCGGCGATCTTGCCGCCCTCGAGTTCGATATATACGAATATGTTGTTCATCGCGCTTGCGCTTTAACCGAGCGTGTGGCTCGCAATCAGTTCGACCATGAGTTCCTTGATGTCGCAGTCCGAGGCGGTGAGGCGCTTGGCCTCCTTGGCCTGGAAGACGACGTTTTCGATCTTCTTTACCTTGGTGGGCGAGCCCGTGAGGCCCAGCTGCTGCGGATCGGGATCGACGTCGGCGGCGGCCCACTCGACGATCTGCAGCGCGGGCTTGGCGGCAGCGCGGCGCGCAGCCTCCGAATCGGGCGCGGCGGCGATCTCCGACTTGGCCATCGCGCACTTGAAGGCCATCACGCGGCGGGCGTTGCGCGGGCGGCAGGCGGCGGCCGAAGCGTTGGCCGTCAGCACCACCGGCACGGGGCACTCGACCACCTCGGTGCCGTGCTCCAGACGGCGCTTGACCACCAGCGACGACTCCCCTATCTCGACGATCTGCTCGGCGTAGGTCACCTGCGGCAGGCCCAGCTTCTCGGCCACCTGCGGACCCACCTGGGCCGTATCGCCGTCGATGGCCTGGCGGCCGGCGACGATGATGTCGGGCGAGATCTTGCGCAGGGCGCACGAGAGGGCGTAGGAGGTGGCCAGCGTGTCGGAGCCGGCGAACTCGCGGCCCGAGAGCAGGTAGCCCCCGTCGGCGCCGCGGAACATGGCGTCGCGGATGATGTCGGCGGCGCGCTGCGGACCCATCGTCAGCACGTGGACCGTGGAGCCCTCGGTGCGGTCCTTGAGCGAGAGAGCCATCTCGAGCGCATTGAGATCTTCGGGATTGAAAATGGCCGGAAGCGCGGCGCGGTTGACCGTCCCTTCGGGCGTCATCGCGTCCTTGCCCACGTTGCGGGTATCGGGCACTTGCTTGGCCAGTACTACGATTCTAAGGTTTTTCATATATCGGTTGTGTAGGTATTTCTGTCGTTGTTTCGGGCGCGGAGCGTCAGCGCACGATCGTCTCGTCGCGGTCGGGACCCACCGAGATGATCTTTACGGGAACGCCCGTCTCGCGCTCGATGAACTCCACGTAGCGGCGGAACGCCTCGGGGAACTCGTCGTAGGAGCGGCAGCTGCGCAGGTCGCAGCGCCACCCCTCCAGATCGGTGTAGAGGGGTTCGATCGCAGCGTCGGTGGCGTAGGGGAACTGCTCGGTGCGCTCGCCGTCGATACGGTAGGCCGTGGCGACGCGGATCGTATCGAAGTCGTTCATCACGTCCGACTTCATCATGATGAGCTGCGTGACGCCGTTGACCATGATGGCGTACTTGAGGGCTACCAGGTCGAGCCAGCCGCAGCGGCGCTTGCGCCCCGTCACGGCGCCGAACTCGTGGCCCAGTTGGCAGAGGCGGTCGCCCGTCTGGTCGAAGAGCTCCGTGGGGAAGGGGCCGCTGCCCACGCGGGTGCAGTAGGCCTTGAAGATGCCGAAGACCTCGCCGATACGGTTGGGGGCGATGCCCAGGCCGGTGCAGACGCCGGCGCAGACGGTGTTCGACGAGGTGACGAAGGGATACGACCCGAAATCGACGTCGAGCAGCGTGCCCTGCGCCCCCTCGGCCAGGATGGTGCGGCCCTCGCGGAGGGCGTCGTTGAGCACGTATTCGCTGTCGATCAGGCGGAAGCGCTTGAGGTACTCGACCGCCTCGAACCACTCGCGCTCCAGATCGGCGATGTCGTAGGCGTAGTCGAGGCTGCGGAGGATCGCCTCGTGGCGGGCCTTCGCGCGGGCGTAGATCGCCTTGAAATCGGGGCTCAGGAGGTCGCCCACGCGCATGCCGTTGCGGCTCACCTTGTCGGTGTAGGTGGGGCCGATGCCCTTGCCCGTGGTGCCGATCTTGCCGCTCCCCTTGGCCGCTTCGTAAGCGGCGTCGAGGATGCGGTGGGTGGGGAGGATCAGGTGGGCCTTCTTGGAGATGCAGAGCCGGTGCGTGAGGTCGTGACCGCTCTTGGCCAGCTCCTCGGCCTCCGAACGGAAGAGGATGGCGTCGAGCACCACGCCGTTGCCGATGACGTTGGTCTTGCCGCCCTGGAAGATGCCCGAGGGGATCGAGCGCAACACGTACTTCTCGCCGTCGAACTCGAGGGTGTGACCGGCATTGGGGCCGCCCTGGAAGCGGGCCACGATCTCGTAGCGGGGCGTCAGCACGTCCACCACTTTTCCTTTGCCCTCGTCGCCCCATTGCAGGCCGAGGATCACGTCTACTTTTTTCATTTATCCGAAAAGAATTATTCGCACATGTTAAGCTGCAAAAGACATTTTGCACCCAAAGATACGTAATTTTTGCGGAAAAGCCCAACGGAACGGGGCGAAAATACGCCGACGCGGGAAAAAGCGGAGCGGGAAACCGGGCGTCAGAGCTCCTCGACCACCGACGGGTCGTCGACCGCCAGACGGAGGATGCGCTGCTGCGCCCCCTTGTAGAGTACCTCGAGCGGGCACGCCGAGGCGTCGGCCAGCTCCATCTGCCGGGCGCAGCGCCGAAGGTCGAGCAGGCGGAGCGGATTGCCCGCGCAGCGGACCACCGAGAGCGACGGGGCCGCCAGGTCGAGCCGCCCTATCGCATTACGGGAGCAGTCGAGCTCCGCGAGCGAGCGCGACTCCCCCACCTCGAGCCGCACCAGCGCATTGCGCGCGCAGTCGACGCGACGCAGCGCGCGGAGCGGACGCAGGTCCAGCTCCGCGATGCGGTTGTCGGCGCAGTCGAGCCGCTCGAGCGAGACGAACTCACCGAGCTCGTCCATCCGCTCGATGCCCAGGCCCGGGCACGACAGATGACGGACGCGCTGCGCCTCGTAGCGCGAGAGACGACCGTCGCCGTTCAGATCGTAGGCCGCGAGGCAATGGGCGCGCAGCTGCGGATCGGAAATCGTTATGTAGGTGTGTCGGTTCTCCTCCTCGCGCGGATCGTCGGCCAGGCCGCACGAGGCGGCCGTCGCGAGCAGAAGCAGAGGAAGCAGGGGTCGCACGCGCCGGGGATCAGATGTCCACGTCGTCGTCCGACTGGGAACTGCCGCTCTCGGACGAGTCGTCGCCCTGGAGTTCGTCGGCCCCCTTCAGATCGTCGTCGTAGTAATCCTTGTCGTCCTCCTCCTGGGCGTTGTCGTCGATCTTAACGTCGATCTTCACCAGATAGGCCACCTCGTCGGTATCGAAAGGGACGGCATAGAAGAAATCGCCGTTGGGCTTGTCGACGCGCATCATCGCGTCGGTGAACCCGAGCGGGTATTTCTCCTTGACGGCCTCCTGCAGTTCGGCCGGAAGGTTATGGTAACTCGTTACGATATGTTTCTTTCTCGTCGTAGTCTGTGTAGCCATAGAACGTATTGCTGCGAAATTTTGCTGCAAGTATACGCAAAATTTGCATACTTCGCCACTGCGCCCCGTTTTTTTTGCTTTTTTTTCGAATCCGGCGGCCGTTCCGCGCAAATTGCTTACCTTTACGCGAGTTTCCCGCTTTTTAATATGGTACGACAACGCATCGAAGAGCTGCGCCGAGCGCTCGAACGACATAACCGGCTCTACTACATCGATAACGCCCCCGAGATCTCCGACTTCGAGTTCGACGCCCTGATGCGCGAGCTGCTGGAGCTGGAGGCCGCCCACCCCGAATGGGCCGACCCCAACTCGCCCTCGGTACGCGTGGGCAGCGACCTGACGGCCGAGTTCCGCACCGTACGCCACCACTTCCCCATGCTCTCGCTGGGCAACACCTACTCGCTCGGGGAGCTGCACGATTTTCTCGACCGCATCCGCCGCGAGACGGGCCGCGAGGCGGAGGTGGCGTGCGAGCTGAAGTTCGACGGCACGGCCATCTCGCTCACCTACGAACACGGCAGCCTGCTGCGCGCCGTGACGCGCGGCGACGGCACGGAGGGCGACGACGTGACGGCCAACGTGCGCACGATCCGCACCGTGCCCCTGCGCCTGCAGGGCGAGGGGTGGCCCGACTACTTCGAGATCCGGGGCGAGATCCTGATGCCCTACGCCTCGTTCGACCGCCTCAACGCCGAGCGCGAAGCGGCGGGCGAGCCGCTGCTGGCCAACCCGCGCAACGCCGCGGCCGGGACGCTCAAGCAGCAGTCGTCGGCCGTGGTGGCGCGCCGCGGGCTCGACTGCACGCTCTACCAGATCGCGGGCGACGAGCTCCCCTTCCGCTCCCACAGCGAGGCGCTCGCTGCGGCCCGCAGCTGGGGATTCAAGGTATCGGACAAGATGCGCATCTGCCGCACGACCGAAGAGGTCGACGCCTTCATCGCCCACTGGGACACGGCGCGGCGCGAGCTCCCCTTCCCCACCGACGGGGTGGTCGTCAAGGTCGATGACTTCGCCCTGCGCCGCCAGCTGGGCTTCACGGCCAAGGCGCCCAAGTGGGCCGTGGCCTACAAATTCAAGGCCGAACAGGCGCTGACGCGTCTGCAGAGCATCGACTTCCAGGTGGGGCGCACGGGCGCCGTGACCCCCGTGGCCAACCTCGAACCGGTGCTGCTGGCCGGCACCACCGTGCGCCGCGCGACGCTCCACAACGCCGAACAGATGGCCCAGCTCGACATCCGCCCCGGCGACTGCGTCTACGTCGAGAAGGGGGGCGAGATCATCCCCAAGATCACGGGCGTCGAGCTGGCGGCGCGACCGGCCGACAGCCGTCCGTTCGTCTACATCGACCGCTGCCCCGAGTGCGGCACCCCGCTGGTGCGCTACGAGGGCGAAGCGAAACACTACTGTCCCAACCAGGGCGGCTGCCGCCCCCAGATCATCGGCCGCATCCTCCACTTCATCCGCCGCAAGGCGCTCGACATCGAGGGGCTGGGCGAGGAGACCGTGGAGCTGCTGTACGACAACGGTCTGGTGGCCAACGCCTCGGACCTCTACGACCTGCGCCCCGAGCAGCTGGCGCCCCTGCCGCGCCTGGGCGAGAAGTCGGCCGAGAACATCGTGCGCTCCATAGGCCGCTCGACCGAGGCGCCCTTCCACCGGGTGCTGTTCGGGCTGGGAATCCGCTTCGTGGGCGAGACCACGGCCAAATACCTCGCGGCCCACTTCCGCACGCTCGACGCCGTGATGGCGGCCTCGCGCGAGGAGCTCGTCGAGGCCGACGAGGTGGGAGAGAAGATCGCCGACGCCATCGTCGACTACTTCGCCGACGCCGGGAACCGCCGCATCGTCGAGCGACTGCGCACCGCGGGGCTGCGCTTCGAGGCCGAGGCGCGCGAGCAGGCGTCGGACGCGCTGGCGGGCAAGAGCTTCGTCATATCGGGCAAGTTCCTGAACCACAGCCGCGACGAGCTGAAGGAGCTCATCGAGCGGCACGGCGGGCGCAACCTGGCCGCCGTGTCGGGCAACGTCGACTTTCTGGTGGCGGGCGACAACATGGGGCCCGCCAAGCTGAAGAAGGCCGAGAAACTGGGCATCCGCATCCTCACCGAAGAGGAGTTCGCGGCGCTGCTCGACCGGGGCACCCGGGCGGATGCGCCGCCCGCAGCGGCCGACCGCACGGCGCACCCCGCGCACCCCGCGCCCTCCGGCAAGCCCTCGGAAGAGACGGCGGCCGGCGAAGCTCCCCGTCAGGGGGAGCTGTTCTGACACACGACACGAAAAACAAACGAAAAACGAGTACCGAATTATGATCCAACATCCACTCGCGGGCGTAGGCGCCGCAATGATTACCCCCTTCACGGCCGACGGCCGGGTCGACTACGAGGCGCTGGCGCGCATGGTAGACCACGTGATCGAAGGCGGCGTCGACTACATCGTCGCCCTGGGCACCACGGCCGAGACACCCACGCTCTACATGCCCGAGCGGGCCGTGATCGCCATGTTCATAACCAACCAGATCGCCGGGCGTGTGCCGCTGGTGATGGGCTGCGGCGGCAACTCCACCTCGGAGGTGCTCGACCAGCTGCGCGAGTTCGACCTGCGCGGCGCCGACGCCATCCTGAGCGTCACGCCCTACTACAACAAACCCTCGCAGGAGGGGCTCTACCAGCACTTCAAGACCGTGGCCGAGCACTCTCCGCTGCCGGTCATCCTCTACAACATCCCCGGGCGCTCGGGCGTCAACATGACCCCCGAGACCACGCTGCGCCTGGCGCGCGAGCTGCCCAACGTGATCGGCATCAAGGAGGCGTCGGGCGACATCGAGCAGATGCAGCGCATTCTCGACCGGAGGCCCGAAGGGTTCCTCGTGCTCTCGGGCGACGACGGCATGGCCATCGACCTGATGCGGCGCGGCGGCGACGGCGTGATCTCGGTGGCGGCCAACGCCTTCCCCGAGCGCTTCATGTCGTGCGTCGGCCACGCCAAGGCGGGCGATTTCGACCGCGCCGACGCCGAGTACGCCGCGCTGGACGAGGCCGTGCAGGCGCTCTTCGCCGAGGGCAACCCCACGGGGGTGAAGTGCGCCCTCTCGGTGATGGGCAAGATCGGCCCCACGATGCGCCTGCCGCTGGTGCCGGGCTCGGAAAAGCTGCGCGCGCGCTTCGAGGAGCTGATCGCCAGATACGATTTGCGGTAAATCTCCGTTCGTAGAGGAAAATCCCCGACACTATGAAACGACTGCTTTGCGCCCTGCTGCTGCTTCCCGCGCTCGCCGCGGCGAAAACGCCCGACGAGGAAGACATCGTGCTGAAGACCATCGACTCGTCGTCGCCCTACTGCCTCACGGTGCTCCTGATGCGCTTCAACGACCCCGCTGAAACACTCACCGACGAGGAGTACCACTACCTTTACTACGGCTACGCCTACCACGACAACTACAAGCCGCTGGAGAGCAATCCCGACATGGACCGTCTGCTGCTGATGGTATCGGGCGTCGATCCCGACCGCCCCGACCGCGAGACGCTCGAGGAGGTGCTCGTCATGGCGCGCCGGGCCGCCGAGCGCGACCCGTTCAGCCCCAAACTGCTCAACCTGATGGCCTTCGCCCACGGGGCGCTGGGGCACACGCAGGAGGAGCAGGCCGCCTACGACCGCATGAAGGGGATCGTAGGGGCGATCCTCGACTCGGGCGACGGCCTCACGCAGGGCACCGCGCGCCACATCCTCATGTTCGACCACGCCTACGACGTGCTGGCCGCCGAGGGGCTGGCCAACGGCGGACGCGGGCGCGTGGTGAGCCGCTCGGTGGAGTTCGTGCCGCTCGCCGCGCCCCAGGTGGTCGAAGGCAAGAAGCGCAAGGGCTTCTACTTCGACTTCAGCCGCATCTACCGCAACAAACCCGAAGGTTACACCTACAAACGCGACCGCACATGGCAGTTCAACAACCTCAAACCGCGCGTCTACAAATAGCCGTGCGGCGGCTCGCGGCCGCAGTCGCGCTCTTGGCGGCCGTCGCCTGCCACAAGGAGCCGACTCCCGATCCCCTGCCCGAGCAGCAGCAGACCGTCGTGATGCTCTTACCGTGGGCAAACATGTCCTCCTATTTCAAGCAGAACATCGCCGGCATGGAGCGGATCGTGGCCCGCGGAGAGCTGGACGGGGCGCGGCTCGTGGTTTACTTCATGGAAAGCGCTTCGACGGCCACTCTCTTCGAGTTGAAGGAGCGCAACGGCGCGTGCGAGCGGCGCGAGATCGCCCGCTACGACCGGGCGCCCGACTTCACCACGGCAGGCGGCCTGGCTTCGATCCTCGGCGCGGCGAAGCGGGCGGCACCGGGCAGACGCTACGGACTGATCGTCGGCTGCCACGGCATGGGATGGCTCCCCGCCGACGAGGCGGAGGGGCGCGCAGCAGAGGGCGCGGGCGTGGCGCGCGAGCGGGAGTACTGGGAACACGAGGCCGACGGGATGCCCCTCACCCGCTGGTTCGGCGGCACCTCAGCGGCCTACCGCACCGACATCGCCACACTCGCCGAGGCGATCCGCCGGGCGGAGATGCCGATGGAGTACATCCTCTTCGACGCCTGCTACATGGCCTCGGTGGAGGTGGCCTACGAGCTGCGCGGTGTCGCGCAGCACCTCATCGGGTCGACCTCGGAGATCATGGCCTACGGATTCCCCTACGCCGAGATGGGGGACCTCCTCTTCGGAGAGGTCGACTACGAGGCCGTATGCGAGGCTTTCTACCGCTTCTACGCCGCCTACCAGTTCCCCTACGGCACGATCGGGGCGATCGACTGCACGCAGCTGGAGGCGCTGGCCGACGTGATGCGCCGCATCAACGAACGCTACGCTTTCACAGGCGACGAGAACGCGCTGCAACGCCTCGACGGCTACTCGCCCGTGCGCTTCTTCGACATGGGCGACTACGTGGCGCAGCTCTGTCCCGACGCGGCGCTCGCGGCCGAGGCGCAGGAGCGGCTGCGCGCCGCGGTGCCCCACCACCGCCACACCGAATACTACTACTCGGCAACACCCGGCGGCAGCGGCTCCCACCCGATCCGCACCTTCTCGGGCATCACCACCTCCGACCCCAGCACGGCACCGCTCACCGTCGACGCCAAGCGCCGCACGGCGTGGTGGCGGGCGACCCACTGACCGCGGCCGGGGAGGGCGCGCAAAAAGCAAAGGAGCGACACCCTGCCGGCGTCGCTCCTTTGCTTTTGTCTCCTCGGAAGGTTATTCGTACTGCCCCGACTTGAGGCGCTGCACCTCCTCGTCGGTGAGGAAGCGCCAGCGGCCGCGGTTGAGGTTCTTCTTCGTCAGACCCGCATAGTAGACGCGGTCGAGCTTGGTGACGGTGTAACCGAGAAACTCAAAGATGCGGCGGACGATGCGGTTGCGGCCCGAGTGGATCTCGATGCCCACCTCCTGCTTGTTCTCCTTGACGTAGGAGATCTCGTCGGCGAAGATCTCGCCGTCCTCGAGCGTGATGCCCTCGGCAATGCGGTCCATGTCGGCGCGCGTCAGGGGCTTGTCGAGCGTCACCTGGTAGATCTTCTTCTTTTTATAGGAGGGGTGCGTGAGCTGCTTCGTGAGATCGCCGTCGTTGGTGAAGAGCAGCAGGCCCAGACTGTTCTTGTCGAGACGCCCCACGGGGTAGATGCGCTCCGAGCAGGCGCCCTCGACCAGCTCCATCACCGTCTTGCCGGCGTGGGGGTCGTCGAGCGAGGTGACGTAGCCCTTGGGCTTGTTGAGCACCAGGTAGACCTTCTTCTGGCCCTGTACGCGGCTGTCGTTGAACTTCACTTCGTCGGTGGGCATCACTTTCGTGCCCAGCTCGGTGACGACCTGCCCGTTGACCGACACCAGACCGGCCAGGATGAAGTCGTCGGCCTCGCGGCGCGAGCAGATGCCCGACTGGGCGATGAAGCGGTTGAGCCGCATGGCCCCCGTCTGCTTCTCGGGGTTGTAGCGCGGGTAGGCCGGCTTCTCGTCGCGGCGGAAGGGCGCCTTGGAGTCGCCGCCACGGAACGACGGCTTGGCATCGCCGCGGAACGAGGACCGGGAATCGCCGCCACGGAACGCGGGCTTGTCGCCCCCGCGGCGGTCGGTGAAGCTGCGGCCCGCGCCGCGCTGTCCGTCGCCGAACGTGCGCGGCCGGTCGCCATGCGACCGCTCGTCGCGCGCACGGTCGAAGCGGCGCTCGCCCTCCTCACGGGGGGCGAACTTCGGGCCGCCGAACGGCTTGCCGCCCGGGCGCTTGCCCTCGGAGGCGCCGAAGCGGGGCTTCTCGCCGAACGTGCGGGGCCGATCGCCCTGCGCGCGCCCCCGCTCCCCGAAGGTGCGGCCGCGGTCGCCCTGCGTGCGGGTCCGATCGCCGAACGTGCGGCGCGGGCGCTCCTCGTCGGAGTGCGTCTCGAAGACGGGACGGTTGTCGGCCGTGAAGTTGGGGTTGTACGACGCCCGGCCGCCCGGCTTCGCATCGCGGCGGGGACGCTCCCCGCCTTCGGCGCGCGGCGTGCGCGGTCGCTGCCCGGCCGGATCCGCTGCCGTCTCTTCGCCGCGGACACGCTTGTCGCGGCCGAAGCGCGCGAGCGCCGATGCCGGACTATTTTTCTGTTGCTTCATTCGTTTTCTTCTTAATTCTTAATGGTCGGCGCAAAGGTACGCTAATTTTCCGGATTACGGCACATTGCGTGCCGAAATAGGGAAAATAGTCGCACGGCGGCCATATGCCCGCGCACCGCGGCAGCCGAAGCGCCGGCAGCACGTCTCCCCCGCCCGGCGGCCGACAGCCGAAGCACCGGCCGGTCGCAACCCCGACACAATCCCGACGCCGGCCCCGACACGGCCCGTCAGAACTCCCGCCCCTGCTTGAGATCCTCGACGAAGCGGTCGATACGCTGCATCTGGGCCGGGATGTCGATGCGCTGCGGACAGTGGTGCACGCACTCGCCGCACCCGATGCAGCGGTTCGCCTGCCGCAGGCGGGGCACCGAGCGGTCGTAGCCGATCAGAAACTCGCGGCGCAGGCGGCGGTAGGCAGGATCCTGCAACGAGGCGGGCATGCGCCCCTCGTTGATGCACTTGTTGAAGTGGCGCAGCGTACCCGGAATATCGAGCCCGTAGGGGCAGGGCATGCAGTACTTGCAGGCGGTGCAGGGGATGGTGGGATAACGCAGCAGGGCCTGCGCCGTCTCCTCGAGAAAGACCAGGTCATCATCCGTAAGCGGCTCGAGCGGCGCACAGGTGCGCAGGTTGTCCTGCAGGTGCTCCATGTAGGTCATGCCGCTCAGCACGGTCTGCACCCCGGGCAGCGACCCGGCGAAGCGGAAGGCCCACGAGGCGACGCTCGCCTCGGGACGCCGCTGCCGCAGCTTGAGGGCGATGTGGTCGTGGACTTTCGAGAGGCGGCCGCCCAGCAGCGGCTCCATGACGACGGCCGGGATGCCGCGCGCGGCCAGCTCGCCGTAGAGGTACTCCGCATCGGTATTGCGGGGGTTGACCTCCTTGGCGTGGCGCCAGTCGACGTAGTTGAGCTGGATCTGCACGAAGTCCCAGCGGTATTTGTCGTGCTCGGCGAGCAGCCGGTCGAAGACGGCCACGTCGCCGTGGTAGGAGAAGCCGAGGTTGCGGATGCGCCCCGCGCGGCGCTCCTCCACGAGGAAGTCGAGCATGCCGTTGTCGATATAGCGCGCCTCGAACTCGCGCATGCCGCTGCCCATGCCCACGGCGTGGAGCAGCATGTAGTCGATATGGTCGGTCTGCAGCTCGCGGAACGACGTGCGGTACATCTCCATCGACGCCTCGCGGCTCCAGGTGGCCGGGGCGAAGTTGGAGAGCTTGGTGGCGATGAAGTAGCGGTCACGCGGGTGGCGCTTCAGGGCGATGCCCGTGGCACGCTCGGAGAGCCCCTTGCAGTAGGCGGGCGAGGTGTCGAAGTAGTTGACGCCGTGCTCCAGCGCATAGTCGACCAGACGGTTGACCTCCTCCTGGTCGATCTCGCCGCTGCCCTTCACCGTCGGCCAGCGCATGCAGCCGTAGCCGAGCAGCGACACACGGTCGCCCGTGGAGGGGTTGGTGCGACAGGTCATGCGGTCCGTGGGGATCGCGCCCGCGGCGGCACCACGACGCTCCGCCCCGCCCTTCGGGGCGCAGGCGGGGAGCGCCGCCGCCGACACCGCGGCTGCGCCGACACCCAGACGCCGGAGGAACTCGCGGCGGTCGATACGGTTCTTATTGTTCGTCTCCATAGCTTTTGTCAGATGATGCGGTGGCGTTCGTGGCCCTCGACGTAGATCGCGCTGAACGGGCGCGCCGGGCAGAGGTTCTCGCAGGCGCCGCAGCCGATGCAGCGCTCGGCGTCGACCGAGGGGATCTCGGGCGAGGCGGGGTCGGCGGCGGCGGAGCGGACCATGGCGATGGCACCCGCGGGGCAGTGGCGCGCGCAATTGCCGCACTTTACCCCGTCGGTCAGGGGCAGGCAGTTGGCCCGCAGCCACACGGCGTGACCGATCTGCGTCGACGACTTTTCGGCGGCCGAGATCCTGACGATGGCCCCCGCGGGGCACGCCTCCGAGCAGCGCGTGCACTCGGGACGGCAGTAGCCGCGCTCATAGGACATTTCGGGCTGCATGAGGGTCACGAGGCCCCCCGAGGGGCGCAGCACCCCGTTGGGGCAGGCGGCCACGCAGAGCTGGCACCCCGTGCAGTGCTGCGCGAAGCGGCGGATGCCCCCGCTGCCGGGAGGCACGATGCGCGTGGCGCGCTCGGGCACCTGCTTGTCGAGAATCACGGCCAGGCCGCCGTCGGTCTTCTTGCGCCGCTGGGCCCGCGCGACCTGCGCGGCCACCAGACCGAGCCCCGCGAGGAAGGTGCGGCGCCCCGAGTCGGCCGGGGCATGCTTGTCGGCCTGGGCAGGGCTGCCGGCCGGGACGGGAGCGCCCTCCTCGGACGGAGCTGCCTTGCGGCGGCGCGCGTAGGTGATCGCGCCGCGCGAGCAGCGGTCGAGGCAATCCATACAGACCACGCAGCGCGAGTAGTCGATCGCGTGGCGTTCGCTGTCGATGCACGAGGCCTTGCAGTTGCGCGCGCAGAGGCCGCAGCCGTTGCATTTCGACGTATCGATCACGGGGCGGAAGAGCGAATGGCGCGAGAGCAGCCCCAGGAGCGTGCCCACGGGGCAGACCGTGTTGCACCACGTGCGGCCGTTGCGCCAGGCGAGCCACCCCACCCCCGCGAAGGTTGCGGCGGCCACGGCGAAGGTCGCGGCGCTGCGCATCCACACCTCCGTAGCGTAAAAGGCGTAGCTGTCGGCCCGCTCGGCGAAGTAGGCCAGCAGGTTGTTGCCCCAGCCCCAGAGCGGCGCCAGCAGATTCTGCGCGATGCGGCCGTAGGCGCTGTAGGGCTCCAGCAGCGCCGCGAGCGACCCGACGCCCGCGACCAGTGCGGCGGCGAACAGCGCCAGCATCGCATAACGCAGCTCCGTCCGTGCGGGCGACCAGGAGTAGCGGTGGCGGCGGGCACGGCGGCCGGCGCGGCCGAAGAGGTCCTGCATCACCCCCAACGGGCAGACGACCGAGCAGTATATGCGGCCGAAGAGCAGCGTGAGAAGCAGCAGCGCCGCGACGATGCCGACGTGCAGCGCCAGCAGGGCGGGCACCAGCTGCACGCGGGCCAGATAGCCGAGCCACGCATGCGCCGTCCCCGTGAAGTCGAGGAAGAGGAGCGTAATGCCGACGAAGCAGAGCGAGGCCAGCACGATTCTGATTTTCCGTAACATAAACGCGAGTTATTAAATACAAAGATACGAAATGTCGAGCGCAGAAGCAAGCCGCAGGCTTGCGAAATGCTGAGACGGAGTATCTTCGGCGAAGCCAAGGATACGTAATGTCGGGCGCAGAAGCAAGCCCGCCGCGCAGTTTCCTCGCCGCGGCGCGCCGAGTTTGGACGGGATTACCTATCTTTGCACCGTCCGAGCGGCGCCTTCCGCGCCGGCGGCGCACGACAACACACACCCGACAGATCATGAACCGCGAAATACTGCGCATCGCCCTGCCCAACATCGTCTCGAACATCACCGTGCCCCTAATGGGCATCGTCTCGACGGCCATCGCCGGCCACTGGGGCGCCGACTCGGCGGCGACGATCGGAGCGCTGGCCATCGGCGTCTCGATCTTCAACTTCATCTACTGGAACTGCTCGTTCGTAAGGATGGGCACGAGCGGCTTGACCGCCCAGGCCTTCGGTGCGGGCGACTACGCCGAGTGCACCAACATGCTCTGCCGCGCGATGAGCGTGGCGGGCATCATGGGTCTGGCGATGCTGCTGGTGCAGTACCCCGCGGGCGAGCTGGCGCTGTGGGCCATGAACGGCAGCCAGATGACCCGCGACTACTTCTTCGCCCGCATCTGGGCCGTGCCGGCGGGCATCCTGCTCTTCGGCTTCAACGGCTGGTTCACGGGGATGCAGAACGCCGTGATCCCCATGACGACGGCCATCGCGGTCAATGTCATACACGTGGTGTGCAGCCTCTGGTTCGCCTTCGGCCTCGACATGGGTATCGTGGGCATCGCCTATGCCTCGGTGATCGCCCAGTGGACGGGCGTCGTGCTCTCGGCCCTGCTGCTGCGGGCCCGCTTCGGCCACCTGCTGACGGCCGTAGACTGGTCGAAGGTCATCGACCTGGGACCGCTGAAGACCTTCTTCGCCATCAACCGCGACATCATCCTGCGCACGCTCTGCATCGTGGCCGTCTACACCTTCTTCACCGGGGCGTCGGCCCGCATGGAGGATCCGTCGCTGCTGGCCGTCAACACGCTGCTGCTACAGCTCTTCACCCTCTTTTCCTACATGAACGACGGCTTCGCATTCGCCGCCGAGGCGCTCACGGGCCGCTTCATCGGCGCGCGCGACGCGAAATCGCTGCGCCGCAGCACCGTGGGGTGCATCCTCTGGGGCACGGCCGTCTCGGTGCTCTTCGTGGGGATCTACCTGATAGGCTGGCGCGAGCTGGTGGGGCTCTTCGTCGACGGCGACTCGGCCGACGCACCGCGCATCGTGGAGCTGGCCGGGCGCTACATCGGCTGGATCATCGCGATCCCCATCGCCAGCGCCATGCCCTTCATCATGGACGGCATCATGGTGGGCGCCACGCGCACGCGCGTGATGCGCAACTCGATGTTCTGGTCGACGGCCGCCTACTTCGCAGTCTTCTACGCCTGCGAGCCCGTCGTGGGCAACGACGCCCTCTGGCTCGCCTTCACGCTCTACATGTTCCTGCGCGGCGTGTTGCAATACTTCATGACCCGCCGCCTGAAGGAGATCTACGCCCAGGTGCAGGACTGACCGCTCGGGCGACCGGAAGCCCGGCGACAAGCCCAACCGCAGCCCCGGCGACGACCGTCCCCGGCACCGCGGCGGCAGCCCCCGCAGGCTCTCCCACACCGTCCCGCACCGGCAACGCCGGCCGACACCACCCAGCCGGCCGCACCGCACGAAAAGCCCCGGCACCGTAAAGGTGCCGGGGCTTTATCGTCGCAGCGCGAGCGCTTACTCGCCCTTGAGCTTCTTGAACTCGGCGTTGTACTTCTCGTACTTCGCCATCATGCCCTCCTCGTCGCGCACGCGGAAGCAGAGCGACTTGAGGTAGTCGAGCGCCTGAAGATCCTCGGGCTTGATCTGGTGGGCCTTCTCCAGCCAGGGCACAGCCTGCATGTAGATGGCGGTCACGGCCTTCAGGTCGTCCTCATAAGCCGAGGTGCTGTTGTACTGCTTCTCCTCCTGGATGATGCGGTTCTCCTCGTCGGCCTTCAGGATGTAGAACATGCCCAGCCAGTAGTTGCCGTCGAACAGATCGGGCTGGATCTCGGTCACCTTGGCGAACGAAGCGATCGCCTCGTCGAAGTTCTTCAGCGCGTAAAAAGTACGGCCGCGGCCGAACCACAGGTCGACGTTCTCGGGGTTCTCGGCCAGCGAAGCATCGATCATCGCCACCAGGTCGGCGGGGTCGCCCACACCCTCCTCTACCGTGTAGAGCTGGATGAGCGCCTCGAGGATGTTCTCGTTCTTGGGATACTTCGAGATACCAGCCAGCAGGGTGTCCTTAGCCTTCACGACGTTGGCCGGATCGGCATCCTTCTGACCGTAGTAGCAGTGGAAGAGGTAGTAGTAGAGGTAGCCGGCCTCGTCGGCATAGCCCTGCTCGAGCGCCTTGTTGAGGTACTCGGCGCCCAGCGCATACGATGCGGGGTTGTTCACGCCGTCCATCGTGCGCAGGTTGCCCGCGTAGTAGAGCAGCGAGGGATCGGCCTTGCCGTAGACGGGAACGGCCTGGGCCGCATAGGCCGTGGCGAAAGCGTCGGCCGAAGCGGCGTGCATGCCCGTGTCGAGGCCTGCATTACCGGCCTGCGAGCAGAAGTCGCTGACCTGCTGCAGACCCTCCTTCGCCTTCGGAGCGGCCTTGGGATCGACCTCGGCAGCCTTGGCATAGGCCTCGATGGCCTTCTCGGGGGCGTTCTCCACCACCCACTTGGTCTGCGTCCAGGCGGCGACCTTGCCATCCTTGAGGTAGACGGTCACATAGGGATATACCCACGCCTCGAACTGGTTGTTGTTGAGCGTCTCGGCGCCCGTCGATGCGGGATCGCCCATGGCCAGCTTGAGCAGCATCGACTCCTGGCCGATGAAGAGGTCCTTCGTAGGCTCGGCGGCCGCCTCCATGAAGATCTTGCCGCGGTTGATCCACGTCGCGGCCTTGGCGTTCTTCTTGGCATCGGCGATGTCGGCGTCGCTCTTGGCGATCTTCGAGCGGATGGCGCTCTCGTTGACCTTCTGCGCCTGCACGGCGGGCATCGCCAGCAGCAGGGCGGCAAAGGCCGTCATCATGATTTTCTTCATAACAATCTGAAATTTAAGGTTTTTCAAATATTTCTCAATCGTTCGGGGCCGGCCGCGCCGGCTCCCTACTCACAAAGATAACCAAATAATCGGTTCGCGCAACCGTTTCCGGCCCGCGGGCGCGCTCCGGCCGGCAATCACGCCTCGGCCGGGGCCTCGCCCTCGCCCTGCGCCGGAGCCTCGGCAGCCTCGCTCTCGTCGGAGGCCGGCACGGCCATCACCGAGGCGATGGCGTCGCCCTCGCGCAGGTTGATGATCCGCACGCCCTGCGTGGCGCGGCCCGCCAGGCGGATCTGCGACACGGCCGTGCGGATCGTGAGGCCCGAGCGGTTGATGATCATCAGGTCGTTGTCGTCCGTGACGGCCTGGATCGAGATCAGCGCTCCCGTTTTCTCGGTCACGTTGATCGTCTTCACGCCCTTGCCGCCGCGGTTGGTCACGCGGTACTCCTCCAGGTCGGTGCGCTTGCCGTAGCCGTTTTCGCTCAGCACCAGCACGTCCTGCTTGGAGTCGGGCTCCACACAAATCATGCCTACCACCTCGTCGTCCTCCTCGATCGAGATGCCGCGCACGCCGGCGCCCACGCGACCGATCGGACGCACCGTATTCTCGTTGAAGCGGATCGCCTTGCCGCCCCGGGCGGCGATCATCACCTCGGCATTGCCGCTCGTGAGCTTGGCCTCGATGAGCTGGTCGCCCTCGCGGATGACGATGGCGTTGACGCCGTTCTGGCGCGGACGCGAGTAGGCTTCGAGCTTCGTCTTCTTGATCGTGCCGTCCTTGGTGCACATGATGATGTAGTTGCTGTCGACATACTCCGCGTCGTTGAGCCGCTTGACGTTGATGTAGGCGCGGACCTTGTCGCCCGGCTCGATCTGGATGACGTTCTGGATGGCGCGGCCCTTCGACGAGCGGGTGCCCTCGGGGATCTCGTAGACCTTGAGCCAGTAGCAGCGGCCCTTCTCCGTGAAGAAGAGCATCGTGTTGTGCATCGAGGCGACATAGATGTGCTCGATGAAGTCCTCGTCGCGCGTGGCGCTGCCCTTGGCGCCCACGCCGCCGCGGTTCTGCGTGCGGTACTCGGCCAGGGGCGTGCGCTTGATGTAGCCCATGTGCGAGATGGTGATGACCATGTCGTCGTCGGCGTAGAAGTCCTCGGGGTTGAACTCCTCCGAGGCATAGACGATCTCCGAGCGGCGCTCGTCGCCGTACTTCTCCTTGATCTCCAGGAGCTCCTCCTTGATGATCTTCATCTGCAGCGAGACGTCGGCGAGCACCTCCGCCAGGTGGGCGATCAGGCGCTCCAGCTCATCGCGCTCGGCCACCAGCTTGCCGTGCTCGAGCCCCGTCAGGGCGCGCAGGCGCATCTCGATGATGGCCGAAGCCTGGATCTCCGAGAGGCCGAAGCGCTCGATCATCGTCTGCTTGGCCTCGTCGGGGGTCTTCGACGAGCGGATGATGCGCACGATCTCGTCGATGTTGTCCTGCGCGATGAGCAGACCCAGCACGATGTGGAGGCGCTCCTCGGCCTTGCGCTTGTCGAAACGCGTGCGGCGGACCACCACGTCGTGGCGGTGCTCGACGAAGTATTTGATCAGGTCGCGCAGCGGGAGCAGCTGCGGACGGCCGTTCACAAGGGCGATGTTGTTCACTGCGAACGAGGTCTGCAACGGCGTGTTCTTATACAGGGTGTTGAGTACCACGCTGGCCACGGCGTCGTGCTTGAGGATGACGATGATGCGCAGGCCGTTGCGGTCCGACTCGTCGTTGATGTAGGAGATGCCCTCGATCTTCTTCTCGTTGATCAGGTCGGCGATCTTCTTGATCATCTCGGCCTTGTTGATCATGTAGGGGATCTCGGTGATGACGATGCACTCGCGGCCGCTGGGGGTGTGCTCCACTTCGGTCTTGGCGCGCATCACCACGCGGCCGCGACCCGTGAGCAGCGCCTCGCGCACGCCCTCGTAGCCGTAGATGATGCCGCCCGTGGGGAAGTCGGGGCCCTTGACGTACTGGAGCAGCTCCTCGCCCTCGATCTCGGGGTTGTCGACATAGGCGCAGCAGGCGTCGACCACCTCCGAGAGGTTGTGGGGCGCCATGTTGGTCGCCATACCCACGGCGATACCGCTCGAGCCGTTGACCAGCAGCAGCGGGATGCGCGTCGGGAGCACCGTGGGCTCGGGGATCGTGTCGTCGAAGTTGAGCGTCCAGTCGACGGTCTCCTTGTCGATGTCGGCCATCACCTCGTCGGTGATCTTGCGCATGCGGGCCTCGGTGTAACGCATGGCCGCGGGCGAGTCGCCGTCCATCGAGCCGAAGTTGCCCTGGCCGTCGACCAGCGGATAGCGCATCGACCACTCCTGGGCCAGGCGGACCATCGCGTCGTAGACCGACGTGTCGCCGTGGGGGTGGAACTTACCGAGCACGTCGCCGACGATACGGGCCGACTTACGGGTGGGCTTGTCGGAGTAGAGGTTCAGTTCGGCGCTCATATCGTAGAGGATGCGGCGGTGTACGGGCTTCAGTCCGTCCCTCACGTCGGGAAGCGCTCGCGAGACGATGACCGACATCGAGTAGTCGATGTAGGCCGACTTCATCTGCTCTTCGATATTGATGGGGATGATGCGTCCCATCAGACCGGCATTCTTTTCTTCTTCTGTCAGCATTATCTTCAGCGGATTTTCGTTCTTATTAACGAGCAAAAATAGCGTTTATTTCCGATTTGAGCAACTTTCGGGGCCCAAATTCGCGCACCGCGCACACCTTTTGCCGCGCAACGGCCCGTTTTAGCCCCTTTTCGTGCGATCTGACGGCCCGAAAAAAATCGCCCGACCGAGGGTCGGAGCTCCGGCGGACCGGCACCCGGACGCCGGACAGGAAAAATCGCTTCGCCGCGGGCGTTTTTTTGACGCAGGGCAAACGGAGATTCCCCGCAACGGATTACCTTTGCAGCCGGTAACGAACAATCGAACAACCGACAACAGACCCCGACCACCATGCAACCCACCGCTTCGTCCGCCTTCGCTGACACCAAACCCCACTACGAACTGCTCGACGGCCTGCGTGGCGTAGCCGCGCTGCTGGTCATATGGTACCACATCTTCGAGGGCTTCGCCACGAGCCCCGTCGACCAGATGTTCAACCACGGCTACCTGGCCGTCGACTTCTTCTTCATCCTCTCGGGCTTCGTCATCGGATACGCCTACGATGACCGCTGGAAGGGGCGCATGACCGTCGGCGGGTTCTTCCGGCGGCGCCTCATACGCCTCCACCCGATGCTGGTCATGGGCGTCGTGCTGGGCGCCGCGACCTATGCGATCCAGGGCTGCGTGCAGTGGGACGGCACCCGCGTGGCCGGCTGGGCCGTGGCGCTGGCCCTGCTGCTCAACCTGCTGCTCGTCCCGGCCCTCCCGGGATCGGCGGCCGAGGTGCGCGGCAACGGCGAGATGTTCCCGCTCAACGGCCCCAGCTGGTCGCTCTTCTTCGAATACGTCGGCAACATACTCTACGCCACGCTGCTGCGCCGGCTGTCGACGCGCGCGCTGACGCTCCTCGTCGCCGTGTCGGGCCTCGGGCTGGCGGCCTATGCCGCGGGCAACCTCTCGGGTTACGGCCACATGGGCGTGGGCTGGTCGCTGCTCGACCACAACCTCCCGGGCGGGCTGCTGCGGCTGTCGTTCTCCTTCTCGGCCGGTCTGCTGCTCTCGCGCCGCTTCCGCCCCGTGGCCATGCGCGGCGCCTTCTGGATCTGCAGCGCGGCGGTGGCCCTGCTGCTCTGCATCCCCCATATCGGCGGCGGCGACACGCCGTGGATGAACGGCCTCTACGACGCCGCGTGCATCCTCTTCGCCTTCCCGCTGCTGGTCCGGGTGGCCGCGTCGGGCAAGACCACGGACCGCACCTCGTCGCGCATCTGCAAGACACTGGGCGACATCTCCTACCCGCTCTACATCGTCCACTACCCCTTCATGTATCTGTTCTATGCCTGGCTGTGGCGCGAAGGGCTCACCTTCGCTCAGACGTGGCCCGTGGCCATCGGCCTCTTCTTCGGGAACATCGCCCTGGCCTACCTCTGCCTGAAGTGCTACGACGAGCCCGTGCGCGAGTGGCTCGGACGGAGGCTCCGAACGGGGAAATAGCGGCGCCTTCGCACAGAAAAATCCCGGAAACACCCTCTCGGCAAAGGTGCTTCCGGGATTTTCCATGCAGGGCGGCGACGCCTCTGCACGGGCGCCCGCGGCCGGTCCGCCGCAGCGCCGGGGCGTTGTAACGTAAGGGAAGAATACGTATCTTTGCAGCCAAAATCCGAACCGATGAATCCGATTCTCACTCCCCGCGAGGCACTCGCGTCGATGGAGCGCTCGGCCGACGCCAAGCTGCGCCACCCCGCACGGAAAACCCTCCTGCTCGCCTTCCTGGCAGGCGCCTTCATCGCCATGGGTGGCCTGCTGTCGCTGATGGCGGGCTTCGGATTCCCGGGGGCCGCGGCAGCACCGGGGCTCCAGCGCCTGCTCTCGGCCGCGGTCTTCCCGCTGGGGCTCGTGCTGGTGGTCTTCACCGGCGCCGAGCTCTTCACGGGCAACAACGCCGTGCTGGTGCCGGGGGCGCTGCGCCGCCGCTACGGCTGGAGCGCCGTGGCCCGCAACTGGGCGCTGGTGTGGACGGGCAACTTCGTCGGGGCGCTCTTCTTCGGCGGGGTGCTCACGGTGCTGCCCGGGATGCTCGCACACCCCCTCTGGCACGAGGCGGCATGCAATGCGGCGCTCGCGAAGGTCGCCCTGCCGTGGACGACCGTCCTGCTGCGGGGCATCGGGGCCAACTGGCTCGTCTGCCTGGCCGTATGGCTGGGAATGTGCGCCACGGAGACGCCGGGGCGCATACTCGGGCTCTTCCTGCCCGTGGCGGGGTTCGTGGCGATGGGCTACGAGCACAGCGTGGCCAACATGTTCTTCATCCCGGTGGGGATGATGCTCGGGGCCGACATCTCGGTCGCGGAGCTGCTGTGGCGCAACCTGCTGCCCGCCACGCTGGGCAACATCGCGGGCGGAGCGCTCTTCGTCGGGGCGCTGCACGCCTACCTGTGGCGCGAGTGAGCGGCTAACGGAAATCGATCAGCTCGTAGTCGGCGTAGCGCGCCGCGTCGAACGTGAGCACGGGGCGCTGCAACTTCTCGAACGAGAGGATCGAGACCTTCACCTCCAGTCCGTCGGCCACGTAGGTCACGTACTGGGGCAGCGCACGCTGCGCATCGACGCAGAGCAGCACCTCGCTGACGGGCCCCTTGCCGCGGGGCGTCAGGCGCAGCAGCGCCCGCTCGGCATCGGCCGAGAGGAGCTCGGCGGCGTAGCTCTCGTCGAGGAAGTCGAAGGCGTGGGTGGGGTTGTCGAGCAGGTTGCGGCTCGCCGGATCGACCGACACGACGGTCACCTCGCGCGCCACGCGGCTCACCTCGTAGCGGATGCTGCCGTCGCAGAAGACCTCCGCATCGCCCAGCACCAGATAGTAGCTCTCGCCGTCGACCAGGTAGTAGCCCCGGCCGGCGAACTCCTCGGAGGTGGTGACCGAGAAGTGGACAGCATAGCTGCCCTCGCGGGCGATGGCGGCGTCGAGCCGCTCGAGCCAGGCTGCGGCATCGCTCTGCGCCGCGCAGGGAAGCGCCGCCCCCAGGAGCAGCACGGCCTGCCAAAACATCGTTTTCAGTTTCATCGTTCTACGGATCAGAATAAGCCCAGGTCCTGCAGCTTCGCCTCGAGCGAGGGCAGGTCGTGGAAGAGGATGTCGCGCGGCTTGGCCCCCTGCTGGCGCCCGACGATGCCGGCCCGCTCGAGCTGCGTCATGATGCGCCCGGCGCGGTTGAAGCCCACCTCGTAGTTGCGCTGGATCATCGAGGTGGAGATCTGGCCGTTCTGCACCGCCTCACGGGCGATCTCGGCGAAGAGCGAGTCGTAGCGCACGGGGGCCGACGACTCCTCGCTGCCCAGGCCGCCGCCCTCGCCCCCCTCGGGCGCGAAGTCGGGCAGCTGGTAGGCCTCCGTGTAGCTCTGCTGGCCGGCGATGTGGTCGACGATGCGCTCCACCTCGCGCGTCTCGACCAGCGCGCACTGGATGCGCGTCAGCTCGCCGTCCTTCGAGAAGAGCATGTCGCCGCGGCCGATCAGCTGGTTGGCGCCCGGCTGGTCGATGATCGTGCGCGAGTCGATCATCTGCATCACGCGGAAGGCGATGCGGGCGGGGAAGTTGGCCTTGATGCCGCCCGTGATGACCTTCACGTCGGGACGCTGCGTGGCGATGATGAGGTGGATGCCCACCGCACGGGCCTTCTGCGCCAAACGCATGACGGGCCGCTCGACCTCGCGCGCCATCATGATCAGGTCGGCGAACTCGTCGACCACCACCACGATGTAGGGCATGTAGCGGTGTCCCTTCTGCGGGTTGAGCCGGCGGGCGGTGAACTTCTCGTTGTATTCGACGATGTTGCGCGCCCCGGCCTCGCTGCACAGCTCCAGACGGTTGTCCATCTCGGTGCAGAGCGAGTTGAGCGTGTAGACCGCCTTCATCGGGTCGGTGATGATCGCCTTCTCCTCCGACTCCATCTTGGCCAGGAAGTGGCGCTCGAGCTTGGCGTAGAGCGAGAACTCGACCATCTTGGGGTCGATCATCACGAACTTGAGCTGCGCGGGGTGCTTGCGGTAGAGCAGCGAGGTGATGATGGCGTTCAGACCCACCGACTTACCCTGACCCGTGGCACCGGCGACGAGCAGGTGGGGCATCTTCGCCAGGTCGAAGACGTAGTTCTCGTTCTGGATCGTGCGGCCGATCACCACCGGCAGCTCGGCCTTCGACTCCTGGAAGCGCAGCGAGCGCACCGACGAATACATCGACACCACCTGCTTGCGCTGGTTAGGCACCTCGATGCCGATGGTTCCCTTGCCGGGGATGGGGGCGATGATGCGGATACCCAACGCCTTGAGACTCTGGGCGATGTCGTTTTCCAGGCCCTGGATCTTCGAAATCTTGACCCCCTGCGCCTGCACGATCTCGTAGAGCGTCACCGTGGGGCCCACGGTGGCCTTGATGCGCTGGATGGGGATGCCGAAGTATTTGAGCGTCTCCTCGATGCGCGACTTGTTCTCGAAGATCTCCTCGTCGGTCACCTCCGAGTCGGACATGTAGTCCTCGAGCAGCGTCACGGGCGGACGGCGGTAGTTTATGAGGTCCTTCAGCGGATCGTAGGCCTCCTGAGCGATCGACCGCTCGTCGACCAGCTGCGCGCGGCCGCTCTCGACCGTCACCACGACTCCCTGCTCCGGCGCGGCCGCGGGGGCGGGCGCTGCGGGAACATCGGGCGCCACGGGTGCGGCGAGTATTGCGGGTGCGGCGGGTGCCTCGGGCGCCACGGGAGCGGCAGGCATTGCGGATACGGCGGGTGCCACGGGCGTCCCGGCAGCCGGCGCAGGCTCGGGCGCCGGTTCGGGCGCCGGTTCGGGCGCCGGTTCGGGCGTCGGTTCGGGCGTCGGTTCGGGCGCGAGCGAAAGTTCGGTGAAGGGGCCGTCGCTCACGACGGGCGCGGCGGGCTGCGGCGCAGTGCGCGGAGCGGCCGCAAAGGGATCGTCGAGCGGTTGCGCAACGGTCGACGGCGCAGCATCGTCGCCCCGCCGGGTGAGCTCCGTGAAGGGTCCGTCGTCGACCTGCTCGGCGCGGCGGAGCGCCGGACGCGCCAGCTCGACCAGCCCGCCCGCCCCCATCACCACGCGCTCGGCGCCCCCCGAGAGGTCCACCTCGGTGAACTCCTCGTCGGCCGCCGCCTCGCCGGGCAGGGTCATCGGCTCCTCGGCCGGATCGTCGGGTCCGTACTCGAGGAAGGGATTCTCGTCGTCGGCCTCCGCCGGCGCCTCCTCGGCCGCACGGCGGATGACCAGCTCGGAGCCGGCATCGGCCGCGGGCTCGGACTGCGGCTCGGGGCGCGGCGCGGCGGCGGGCTCCAAGGGCTCGGAGGGCTGCGTCTGCGGCCGGTCGGCAGCCGGATCGACGGCCGGCGCGGGAGCGGGTGCGGCGGGTCCAGCCGCGGGGGTCGACGGCGCGGGTGCGGCCGCGGGTGCCGCGGGTGCCGCGTGCCCGTCGTCGAGCGGCTGGTCGGCCGGGGCGGCATGGGGCGCCACCTTGCGGCGCACCACCTCGACGAAGCGCTCGCTGCCCCCCACCATCGCATTGCCGGCCTCGTTGACCTTGTTGATGAAGTTGCGGTTGATGAAGACCCCCGTGAGGATCCAGCCGCCCAGAAGGGCGATGACCGAGCCGAAGACCCCCAGGTTGCGGCGCAGCAGATCGCCCACGCCGATACCGAACGCGCCGCCCCACCCCGTCGAGCTACAGAGGCTCCAGTGGTCGGAGAAAGCGAAACCCAGCGTCAGCGAGCCGAGGATCGTGATGAAAAGCAGCGAGAGGATCGAGTGGTTGAACAGCAGCGGACGCTGGCGGATGATGCGCACCCCCACAAGCAGCACCATGACCGGGATGAGGATGCCCATGAGGCCGAACGAATCGTCGACGAGCCACATGCCGATGCGCGCGCCGATCCACCCGCAGAGGTTCTCGGGCTCGACGCCCAGCGTGGCGCGTTCCTCGGCCGAGAGCAGCAGGCCGCTCTGGTCGCCGGCCCAGCAGAAGTAGGAGAAGAAGACCGCGAAAGCGGCGAAGAGCCCCGTGAAGAAGAGCACGAGGCCGCCGATCCAGCGGGCGCTGTCGCCGTTGGTGCGCGCCGCGGCCGGTCGGCCGGCAGAGGTGGAAGAGCTGCTATTTCGGGTTGCCATCGTATGCAGGATATGCGGCCCGCCGGATCGCCGACCGGGCCGGATGAAGGATCGCTTTAACGGAGCAAAGTTAGGGAAAATCCGGGACAATTCAGAATCGAATCGTCAAAAATCGCGCCGCCTCCGAAGGCGCCGCGCCCCGGATCAACGGCCGAAGGCCTTGCGCTCCAGCCGCAGCTGGTAGGCCTCGTCGGCGAAGGTCAGAAAGTCGTAGCGCGGCTCCCGATCGGGATCGCAGCGCAGCCCCCCCGCGTCGAGCAGCTGCACCACGCGCCGCGCCACGGCGGGCGACGGATCGACGATCTCCACCCCGCGCCCCGCCACGACGCGCCGCAGCACGGGAATGAGGAAGGGATAGTGCGTGCAGCCCAGCACGATCTGGTCGGCGCCGCGCGCGAGCATCTCCGCCACGGCAAGGCGCACGGTGCGCTCGGCCTCGTCGGTCGCCTCGCGGTCGCCCTCGACCAGCTCGACGAACCCCCGGCCCGGGGCGGCGACCACCTCGATGCCCGAGCCGTAGCGGGCCGCCGTGCGGCGGAACAGATCGCCGTCGAGACTCCGCTCCGTAGCGAGCACCCCCACCACCCCGCTGCGCGTGGCCAGGCAGGCGGGCTTCACCGCGGGCTCCATGCCCACGATCGGCAGCGGCGCATACTTGGCGCGCAGGGCCCCGATCGCCGCGGCCGTAGCCGTGTTGCACGCCACGACGACCATCTTGCATCCCTCGGCGACGAGCCGCCCGACAGCCTCGTCGGCCAGACGCGCCACCTCCTCGCGCGGGCGGGAGCCGTAGGGGCAGTTCTTGCCGTCGCCCAGGTAGACGAGCGCCTCGCAGGGCAGCGCGCGCCGCACCTCCCGCCAGACCGTCAGCCCGCCGAGTCCCGAGTCGTAGATGCCTATGGGACGGTTATCCAAACGAAGAATTGAAAATTGAGAATTGAAAATGGAAAATTAAAGAACAAACGACTGTCAGTCTGTTGCTTGAAGCGCTTTGACGATCCGATCGAGGAGCTCGTCGTCGCTCGCGGCGGCGCAGTCGAAGACCAGCTGCGCCCGGGCGTAGAACGCCTCGCGCTCGGCCATGTCGCGGTGCATGAACGCCACCAGCTCCTCGTCGGAAAGGCCCCTCAGGCGCGGACGCCGCTGCCGCCCGTAGGGGCTCATGCGGCAGGCGATCTGCTCGGCCGGGCGCCGCAGGTAGACCGTCAGCCCCGCGCCGTTCATTCGCTCCATGTTGTCGCGCCAGACGGGCAGCCCGCCCCCCGTGGCCACCACGCCGACCCGCCCCTCGTCGATGAGCCGGTCGAGGGCCGCACGCTCGGCCTCGCGGAAGCGCGCCTCGCCCTCGTAGCGGAACAGATCGCACACCGAGGCCCCCTCGCGCTGCTCGACCTCGCGGTCCGTGTCGGCCCACTCCACCTCCAGGCGCCGGGCGATCCGGCGCGCGAAGGTGCTCTTGCCGCACCCCATGTAACCGACCAGGAAGAGGGTTTTCATCGTCGCGGAGCCAAAGGTCAGAAGAGGTCGAGCTGCGCGGGATCGAGCAGCGGATCGTCGGCGCTGCGCTCGATCTCCAGCGGCGCACCGGCGGCCGGCGCGGCGGCGCTCTCCGAGGCACTCCCGGCTGTCGGAACCGACGCAGCGGCCGGGGTTGCGGCCGAAACGGAGGCCTCCCCGGATAGGCCCGCGGACTCGGCGGCCGGATCGTCGGCCGACGCCTCGGCGGGCTCCTGCGGCAGCTCGGGCTCGATGAAGCGCAGCGAGGCTACCTCGTAGGTAGTCAGACGTTTGCCCTTGGCGCGGTGGCTCTTGACCCCCACGAAGTCGTCGACCTCCACCAGGTCGGCCGGACGCTGGGCGTGGGCCCCCTTGTAGGTGATCTCCAACCGGGCGCCCGCGCAGCCGGTGATGCAGACCAGCTCGGCGCTTCCCTCCTCGTCGAGGAACGACTGCATGCGGTCCGACAGCTCGGCCGTGAAGCGCTTCATGTAGTAGTAGCGCTGCTCGCGGTCGTAATAGCAGAGGCTGTAGACGCGCCCGGGGAGGTAGCGGTCGACGTGCACCGTGTCGTCGGGGAAGTGCTGCATCAGGTCGTAGCCCGTGATGTAGTACTGGTTCTTGGAGGTGCGGACGATGAGCTTGTCGTCGCCCTTGAACTCGCCCAGCAGGCGTCCGCGTCCGTCGGCGTTCAGGCGGCGGACATCCTCGTCGAACCAGATGTCCTGCCCGCCGAGGGTCGACGTGCCGCGCTCCTTGAGCACGATCTTGTGTATGCCGT
>Ga0137306_100782_pt1 | contig 34514 bp, 35 predicted proteins | sample Inofroosms_March_FD_97187 | JGI IMG/M metagenome (GOLD analysis project Ga0137306, IMG submission 97187) | Mouse cecal microbial communities from Vienna, Austria - N-Acetylneuraminic and N-Acetylglucosamine D2O microcosms_March | ecosystem: Host-associated > Mammals > Digestive system > Large...
TCATGCAGGCTGGTATCAATATACAGTAGATGGCCGTGTCTACAAGTTCAAGAGAAAGTTTAAGACAGAACCACCTGAAGAGCTGACAGTGTACTGGCGAGCTGGCCGTCCAAGCAAGCCATATGTTGGTATGTACGATAAACTTGGCGCACAATTTCTTCTGTACATGGCGATTCCGCTGTTTGTATTTATAGTTGTCTTTATCTTTGTCAATAAGTAACAATAAGGAGGCTAGTTTATGTTCTGGGTAGTTGTTGTCTCTGTTATTCTTTTTGTGTTTTTTGCGATTCAGCCTATTTACATATATTACATCTACAAGACGGCAACGGTAGACAAGGCTGTTAAATGTAGGTGTTTAGGCTGGGACACTGTGAGAAATCGTAGAACAGGTGTCGAGACAGGGGTTGCAAGGATTATGTATAATGGCAAGACATGCACATTTTCCTTTGACATGGATGACCTGTACCTTGTAGATAAGCAAATAGTGACAGTTGATGTCGTTCATTTCCATTGTCCTAAGATTTTAACTCCAGGTATGGAGCTTGAGGAGTTTTGGTTTAAGTTTGATGACGAGACCCTTAAAAGGAAGGTCAAGAAGGTACTGTTCAGTTCTGTTGTACTTTTCCTGATTCTGGAGGCCGTAGTTATCGGAATTTGTGTGGATATGGCGAGGGAAGTATGAAGAAAAAGAGTATTTGGCCATGCATTGGGGTAGTTGCTCTGATTTTCGGTTTTATGCTTCTGATGTGTCTTGAAGATCTAAGCAAGATACCACACCGTGATGAAGGCTTCTTCGCTGTGGAGACACTCACAACCGAAGGAGAAATCATGGATGTTGGTGAGAGTTTCGTATACGCTAACGGTAGAAGGCACAGACGTCAGCATAACGTCAGCATATTTTTGGAGGTTACGAATGACTTTACAGGTGTTCGTGTACCGGAAGAAGAGCTTGTAAACTATCACGTAGGCGACACTATAGAGGTAGTCCGTGAAGTTTATTATTTGAAACCTGGCTTTCGTCTTGGATATGAGGACTTTATTGGCCCAAATGGGGTAGTAAGTTGTGTAAAAGATACGAATGAGGGGTAGTTTTTGTGTGGATTGTCAAGAAGGTAGGCTTTATAACCAGGAATGGCGAAACTATTTATGATTCCTTTCAGTATTTATCAAAGACTGCCTATAAGTTTGGATATACAGTTGTTCATTTGAGTAATACTGAAACAGGTGATTTGCGTGTCATATATAGTAATAATCCGGACGAATATATGAGCGTACTAAAACAGCTTGAGCCATATGGGTATTTTAGTTGTGACCCAGATTTATATGTCTCTACATCGTTATGTGGGGATATATTTATTGAGATTGACGACTCCTCACTTCAGTTTCTTGAATATGTGAGCGGAGTATCCACGGGGCTTGTTAAGCATGAATTCAAAGACTATACTTTCAAAGATAAAAGTGTTCCATCTCTTGAGAGTTTGAATACTGATATGACGTTATTCGCCTGTAATACGAACACATACAATGGGACTTGCTTTTGTACATTATTGAGTGCGATGCTGTTTTGTCCAGGTAGCTGGGATGGCGATGATTTCGTCATGGTAGCTAAGACTGTAGCAGATTTTCAGGTAGATGGATATGTAGTCCGTGATGTGACATATCGAGTTTCTTTTAATGACGTGGATTCGGCGAAGGCGTTATATACAAAGTGTCTGTTAGCTGGTGAAAATCCTGTGAAATTGTTTGCAACTCGTGATTTCCTTGGGTAATCCTTGGATATACACGAGGGAGGCGGCTTCGCCGCCCCAATCTCAAGTGTCCCCGCCAGGGTTAAGACATCTTCCCAGTTGCTGGTATTTTGTTTTAATATCAAGCCAGGAGGCGGCTTCGCCGCCCTAATTTCAAGTGGCCACGCCAGGGTTAAGATATCTTACTAGTTGATGGTATTTTGTTTTAATATCTAACCAGGAGGCGGCTTCGCCGCCCAAATCTCAAGTGGCCCCGCCAGGATATGGAATAGCCAACATAGCGAGCTACTTGGGGTAGTTTCGAGAGTTCTCATTCTTCAGACCTTATTAAAGGTACCAGTCGTTGTGTTTTTCCCTGTCTTATTTCAGAGTTTTTTGGATCTTGCAATTTAAGTCGAAGCTATTGTTTGAATAAGCCGATATTTTCTTTCTTATGTTGATATCTTCTAAACTCATGTTATAAAGTCTGTCCTGTTTAAACCTAAGTTGGTTTTAATAGGTTGATTTTTGACTTTTTGAGTTGGCTTTAATATAAATGTGTGGGGAATGGTCAAGGGGAGACCTTGCCCACCTCTGTCCACCCTCGCCATTGTTCGTGATTCACCGTGAATTTTTGAGTTAAGTAGTATGTGATTCACCGTGAATTTTTGAGTTAAGTAGTATGTGATTCACCGTGAATTTTTGAGTTAAGTAGTATGTGATTCACCGTGAATTTACGAGTTAAGTAATACTCACTTGTGATTTATCGTGTGTACCATGAAGGATGACAGTCACAGTTATCAAATATAGTGTGAGTTGCGTGAATGAAGATATCAAGTGTGCCACACGCAGACAGGTAGATGTCGTTAAATCGTGAGTATCGTGCCCTAACCAATGCAGATGTCACCCACCTACGTCCAATGTCATGAACAACATATGCAGTCATCGTGCATTTCGTGTGAGTGTCGACATTTCGTCCTATGAGCTGTAGTAAGCATTGACCAAAGGCACTCGCATAGAACGTGTTCATTCGTGTGCCTAAACCTTACGAGATTGTCACCGTACAGTATCAGCCAGCCACCCGTGAAGAGTTACAAACACATCAGCCCACGAATACAGCCATCAAGTAATCGATATACTATTCACACGACATCGAGTTATTCGTGTGAGTTCGTGTTATGAACGCTATATAGTTTGTGCATGAAAGAGCTGTACAGTATCTGGCTGTAATTGGCTGGAGCTGTGTATAAGGTCGAGAGCTGACCGTGTCTGCGAATCATTTGGCGATATTGCTTTTATGATGTGTCACTGTGTTGTGCTGACAATTTTCGCATAGACCCAGAAGATACCGGCGAGACCCTGGCAAGTTTCTCGTTTGTAGACGGCAAAGGGCGCAACGGGGAGTTACTGGCTGGGCTGTGCTTATAAGGCTTGCAGATATATGATATGCTATCGTTTATAGCTTAGGTAGAACGCCAATAGACAAGCATACAGGTGACAGGGCCGAAGTTAACTATACTGTGGTTTCGTGTCATTCGTGTGTATTCGTGGAGATTGCCACTAAGTACCATATATAGTCCGTTCAAGCGTGTACTTTGTGTTGTCTGGCTTGTGGAGGTTGCCTGAAACTCGTGATAGAGCGTGTGTATTGCCTGAGTGGTAGAGCTGGAGCGGCTTCGCCGCCCCTCCCAAGTGGCCGCGCCACGGACTCAGACATGTGGACAATTCGCTGCTCTTGGGGTAGTTAGCCCAGTCGTGTATCATTGGAGTTTGTAAAGTGCTGTAGCCGATTCTCAATCAATGGGGTAGCAATTCCCGCCATTCTCGGGGGTAGTTGACACCATAGTAGCTTTGATACTGGAAGGCTCACTAACGATTTAGGCCACACTTTAGCCCAGTTCCACCCTCAGTATAGACTATTTTGTTTTAATCTCAACTTTTCGTTGTTTTAATCTCGGACTGAACCGTGCTCTGATATTAAACTCATCGATGACGCAGATGACCTATTTTGTTTTAATCTTTCACTGATTACCTGACATTCTTGGGGTAGTTATCCGAACTGCAATGATATGCCGCTCGGCTGGTAGTTACAAGAAAATCGCCAATCATAAAACCATCGAGTTGTTAAGTTAACTATTGACTTTCGGCTGACTTTATGTTATAATGTATATAAGTATATGATTTACTATCGTTTTTGTGAGGGTACGCAATATTTTTCGTGTTTATAGACCCGAATTTTTTGCGTCCTACTTTGGAGGTGCTTCAGTTGCGTTATGTGTCAAGGATAGTTACCAAGAATAGTGCGGATACAGTGTACTCTCGTCTCAGGAATGGTGGCCCACCATTGAAGGGTAGAGTAGTTCTGATGGATACTACCGAGCCAGGCCACAAATTTGTCAATATAAATTGGAGTGGCCTTCATGGGGTAGCTGGCCTTGCCTACGACCTTGAGGATGAGTGTCGTGCGATAGTGGTGCATACTAAAAAGACAGCCAAACTACACGAGCATATTGAATCCGTATCCAAGCTGTCTGGGGTAGTTACATCACAAGGCGACGCAATAGTAATCGGCAGACATAAAACATTGCGCTTCATAGAGAAAGGATATGGCGAAATTCAGATCAATTTGCCTGGTAGAATATTCGATATTTATGGCCACTTGGGTTCAGTAGTCCAGTTACAAAGCTCTGTCTCAGAATTATCACAAGTTCTCACGCTCTACGACTTCATTAAGGGGCTTTGTGTAGGGAGCGGTGTTAATATTGCGTGCTACAACACGATATGCTTGTACAATGACGTTATACGCCAAACAATAAGTATTAAGTTTAAGGAGGATACAGAATCCGTCATCTTTCTTACAAAGATGAGCCTTAAATTTGGTGGACTTATAAGGAAGTAGAGGAGTTATCGTATAACTATAAAATCTTTACTTTCTTAGGGGCGATTTATATGCTTTACATATCTGATATAATTAGCAGAGAGCACAGGAAACTGGCTAATTCTAATAATGGTAGCGTTGATGTCGTGATTTCTGAGCTCGGTCTGCGTGTGGTAGTGATAGTCTTGTGGTTCTTGTAGGTGGTTTGGAGTATCAGCTGCATGGGGTAGACGGCAATATAATTGGCGTTTATGCTCATTATGACGGTATTCGTAAGATATGCAACATCTACGAAGCGATTTATGAATTGTGCGATATAGCTGACATGAATTTGTTTAAGTACAAGATAATTAGAATTATCAGTATGGACAATCATAAAGAGACTTTAGTAACGATAGAGCATACCCCTGAGAGTGATTTGTTCCTGCTGAAAGCCAGGTTGTCCGGGAGGGCATGATATGTATCGGTATTTATCTCATATAAATGGTATGGATTATGAGGTCTGCGACGGAGATAAAGTTCTCAAGCTTGGAGTAAGCGATTGTTTACAGGATTGCTTGGGGGTAGCTGTGGACTATGCACAAGAGGGCTTCTCCTACATAGCAGTAGCCCTTCATGATAGCAAGGCCGCAAAGCTATTCGACCATGTGTTTGAATGTAGTAGCTATGATGGAATGCTTAATGTAGGCCAAATCTATGATTTCGTGATTTTATCTGGTAGACATGACCTTGTTGGTACTGGCCAGTCCAACGCAGTCATTATTGATACAGCCGACTTTGACATTAAGATTATGGGTTATCACGGCTCAGTTGTCAAAGTAACAAACAGGAGTGGCAACTTTACTTCAATATACACTCTGTACGATTTGTTCAAGTTTTTATACAGAGAGACTGGGATATTTATCGCAAAGTATGATACGATTGGTATTTTCAGCGAGCTTGGGGGTAGCAAGGGCCTGATACGGTTTAAGTGTGGCCCAGCGTCTAGGACATATCGCTCGAAAATGTGTGTGGATATATCACGAGGGTAGGTGATTCTATGCTGTACGTGTCGAGATTGCTTGACTGTGATGAGAGCTTCGTATTAGACAGGTACGGAGTTGACGTCGACGTCGCTGTCAGTGATACTAAAATAGGCCGTGTTGGTGTTTTTAATGCTGACAGTTTAGTCAATCGAGGGGTAGTTGGACTTCGCTTTCAGGACGGAAAGTGTGTCCGTGCCATTTGTCTCGACAGCATAGACGTTAAGTTCCTCGATTTCGTGTCAGTTGATGAACCTATTGATGGTGTACAGCTAAAACTCGCGTCCAGTAACGTGAGCTATTGTCATAAATTGTGTAGTGATGGGGTAGTTGAGTACTTAGATACCTATAAGGTTTCCTGCAAATCGTTATACAGGTATGTTATGTCTGTACTCTCTTCCTCTGTGAAGAGTTTGTCAGATTGTGTGCCAATTGTATTACGCAGTTCAAAAGATTGGTCGGAGCATGTGATATATTTCTCAAAGAGTGAAGCGGCCCAGCGCTTTTACACAAAGGCAATGCTGGATTATGAGGGTACTGTGTGATGTTATATTTGTCTCGCCTACTATTAAATTACTCTGATGTTAAGTTCACCACATTCGTCAATAGCAATGTGTATAGTGGCGTGATATCGGATACTTGCAGCGATAAGAAGTATACCAGTTCTTTCGACGGGTTAAGCAGACTTGATGTAGCTCTTGGAGTTTCTTCTGTTGGGGCGGTGACACTGACCCGCCTTGACGCAGAGCTTCACAAGTATATAAGTTTTAATCAAAAACTCTCGATGCCAAGTGACTGGCAGTGTGACTCTATGACGATATACAGTTCTGGTGAGTGCGCTGAGAAGTTGGTTCGCGGTAATGATTACCTATTGGTGAACCAGAGCTACTGGACAACGTCATTTCATGGCTATAAGCGTTCAGTGATGTGGACTGGGCAGATAGTTGGCGTGTATAAGCTGATGAATTTGCACGATTTTATCAAATACCTGTCCGAAATACTCGGGGTAGTTGTGTTCTGTTATAAGAGCATATTCTTATTTAACATGGACAATTCGTTTTTATGTGAGCTGAAATTGTCTCAAAGTGATGAGGCGAAGGCATTTTACTCGAAGTTGATGGTGGCTACCTGGAGGTGACATTATGGCATATGTGACGCTGTTTCTCGATGATGGGGTAGTTGACGGCACAATTATTATGTTGCGCAGTCGTGTATACAAGCCCATTGGTCTGTGCTATGGAGAATTTACAAATCACTGTGATGTCATGGCTACAATATTCAGATACCCTGATGGCACCCGCAGGGTTTCACTTTATGACTATGTTTTGCCATATGAGGTAGCCGCAGAGGGGTTTGCAGATATTATTCTCGACATCACACATTTCGATAACGTATCATATCAGGCAAATGTACGTCTGAGATACAGAGGGTTGCACAAGTGCCTTGAGGATAGAGTGGGAGTTCTTTGCAACCGGATGAACGAGATTATCACTCTGGCTGGCGTACCTATCGAACATAGTAGGACGAGACAGAACTTCCTGCGTGCGGAGCTACTGCTTGTTTCTGGGTAATACTTGGTAGTGTTGGCGAAATTGGTGTAGGTTATGAGTATGCGGTCAGGTGGTTAATATATTACGTTCGTGCCCGGAGCTTATACTTATTTGTGCGAAACCCTGAGTTATTTGTCCGGTGTTAAAGTTCGGTCGTGACGTCTGAATTTCGCCTGAAAATTTAATCGTGGCTGCTTGAGATTCTTTTGAGCTGCGCCTTAAAATAGCTAAGTTCTTTGGAGGGTGGGTTATGAAGTTTATATCAAACATATCAATACACGGCGGACTTTCGGTGCCGTTTTTAACTAACTTGTTCTCCAACATTTGTGATATTGAAGTGACGGATGATGTGACTGGCGAGGTTTTAGAAGTCCCCGCTACGGAGTTGTCTCGGGGTAGTTATCTCGGTTTCGTAGACAAGGGCCTTGGCGGTTGTGCTGTTAAGCATGATAAACGTGCAGTCACTCTATTAAAGTATATAGAGAATGTTGAAGTTCTCAAAGACCACACTCCAGACTATGAAGATTTAGTCTTTGTACCGCAGATGCATGCATTTAAGAGCGAGAGTACTAATACAGTTTTCATTGAAAGCAGTACAACGTCTCTCTGTGGAAAATATAATGAAGTAGCATATTGTGCGACTGGAACGTCAGAGTTTTGTACTTTGTATGACCTACTGTGTAGATTATGTCTTTCGGCAAACTGTTGCCTAATGCTTGATAGAGTGCTCTTAATATATAATCCACAGACGCGAGATACATTGAGGTTTACGTTCATGCAGAATGATGATGCACGAGCTTTCTTTATGAAGATGTATTTGGAGTGTAAGAGATGATTTACATATCTGACATTATATCAAAAGATGGCGTTCACGTGCATTCAGCTTTGCGCGACGGATGTGAGTTGTCGTTTTCTGATGAACGTTTTTGGGGTAGTTTGCGTGAAGTTCTTGGCTATAGTCCAAGTCAAGGGGTAGTTGTTAGGCACAGGCCCCGTGATGCCGAGTTTCTTAATTATGTGAGAGGTATTTCGTTTATTCAGCGGAGCGGGGTGACCAATGATGAAGATATTGATTGGGTAGTGCTGAGTGATTGTAAACTTTCTGGAAAGCAAATATCTGGGCATAGAGTTATTTCAGTATGGGACATTTTTGTTTCCTATGCGATTTACGATAATCTTGTGTTCAATGACTGGGATTCGGACGACCTAGGTTACACTTTATACGAGTTTATTGTCAAACTTAGTAAGCTTTCTGGTGTTACTCTGTTCTCATACGACGAGATAGTCATTCTTAATAGTCGAGAACACGAGATACACATTAGATTGTCCCATACACCAAGAGCCGATTTGTTCTTTTCAAAAGCTGCTGTGCTTGATATGTAGTTATTATGGATTATATTAGTGCGATACGAAGAGATGGCGAATGGGTTCGAGTGGCCGAAAATGTTAAGTTCTCACCATTAGAGCGAATTATTGTGACCACAGGCTTAAGTGCTGTATTAACTCCGCCAAAGTTGAAGCATCTCGAGTATATTGGGGTAGCTAAATACGCCGGAGTTATTCTGGCACACGATAAAATAGAAGCACAGTTTGCCAATTTTGTTAAGTATGTTGGTGATGATAGTGTAGTCCCAAGTCGTCAATCCGACGTGTACTCTGATGGAGATTTTAGGAAGTGTGGCAGTGATACGATTTTTTGTAGTTGTTGTGGCTTAGAATTCAATTATTTAGGCGGATGTGTATTTCAGCGTGGTACTATGATGCCAAGCTACGTCTCCATGTACAGGATGTTCTGTGAACTATGTAAGATGACTGGTGTGTTTCTTCCAGCGTATAAATATATTGTGTTATTACGTAAATGGAGAAATGCGCTTGTTTTTCAGGTAGAGCATACTCCAGAGGCGGACCTGTTTTTGTCTAAGATGGCGTTACTTGCGGTTGGCTGACTGACTGAGTTATTCTTTAAGTCTGTTAGCCAACCTTGTTTTATTCGCAGGTGATATATTCGCTCATTCCTTGTATTATGTGTACAAAATATTTCTATTATTGTCGGGTGATGTTATGCGATATGTTTCAGGTATTGTAAACGCCTTTGGCAGGCGTTCGAGATATATGTTTCTTCATCACCCTGGGGGTAGTGAAGCCTTCAGCGTTCGGGATACTGTAACAGACTGTGAAGTGCGTTGTACGAGCCTTTGGGGTTTAGACGAGAAGATATATGGTATCTCACCTGTGTGGGACGCTGTGGTTTTGCACTCCTTCAAAACAGCGAAGTTACATGACTACATCGTAGATGTTCAAACTGGTAGTTTGAGTTTTTGTGCTGATACAACAGTTGTTAATTCGTCTGATATGATGTTGGTAGGTATTGATGGATATAAAGGTTCTGTTGTGAAGAGATTAGATACGAGTGTTTCACGCATAGAATTATGCACTTGGTACGAAATTCTGTGTAAGTTGTGCAGAAGAAAGCGTCAGAGCATGATGAGCAAGCGATTCTTGCGTATAAATGCTCAAATTCCTTTTCAACTTGAGTTCGTACAAAGTGATAAGGCCAAGCAGTACTTTACTAAAATGTACATGGAAGCAATGAGTAGGTGATTTCATGCTCTACATCTCAGGGGTAGTTGGCTCGGAAGCTGATGTTGTCAATCGCATAGTTTATCACGAGAAGACAATAAAAATTACCGACTCCGAAAGAGGTGGGGTAGTTACAAGTTATCCGCATAGGCAACTTCTCGACAAGTTGATTGGATATACGCCACAAGGTGATATTTGTGTCTGTTACTCACATAAGACTGTCAAAGTATATGAGTATATTGAGAGTATAGAAACAGTTAATGGTTTACAATCTACAGATGTAATCAAGTTCCCTAAATGTCGCGTGGAGCTGTCAGGCTTCTATAATTCTGTAGTACGAGTTTTCGATACTATTCATGGCACAAATAAGTATATGACTTTATTCGACTTTTTGGTAGAGTGCATGAACTTGGCTGACTCATATATTTTCGACAAGGACTTAGTTGTCTGTCTGAATCAAGGCCAGTCTCATAAGTCATTGTTGTGGAGTGAAGAGTATTGTAGGATAAGATTTGTTCAATCTGGCGAGGCGATGGCGTATTTCTCCAAGTTGTTTATGATGTATAGAAAGAGATGATGGTGTAGTGTATGCGGTGATTTTGCTGACTGGACAGTGCATTGGTACAGTTACAGGAGCCTTGGGGTATCGCTATTGCTGTTTGCCTGATGGGAGCTGTGTATATCGCATCGCATTGGATGGTGGTGTCGATATTATATTAACAAGTAAACCCAGTGTTATAATCCCAGGAGAGTATATGCTCTCCACTGATTTTACTATTTTCGACCATCAAGTTTCACTAAAACATCAAGGTCAGTTGGGCCTTATGATATATGGAGACGATTGCGAATACAATATAGACGCAATAGCATTAGGCAGGATAATAAATCTCGGAGCATTGCGTATGAACGGTTCAGTTCTGTTCAATGAGGAAAAGATAAGTACAAGTAGGGCACGCATTTTGGCGGCAAAATCGTTGATTCTTTGACCACATGGGGTAGGTTGTATGAAAGGTTATATTCGTTTCTCTTTATCATCAGGTGAAATAGGGAATACACTTTCTATCAAAATGCGTGAGGTGCTCAGACTACCAGACAATAGTCTGATTTTCCATACGAGGACGCATAACAATATTCCTATTTTGCTGATTCGCTCTGATGTAAAGTTTGGAAAGGATGGCTTCAAGCGTTGTAAGGTATCTATATTTGATATGCCATCCCTTGTGTCCTACAGGCAGACTTGTGCATTTTTATTCACAGCATTCAATATAAATAGGACAGCATCTTCATTCGAGGTTAAGGTTGTTTCGGATGGTGAGAGTAGCTACTTCGGAAACCTAAAAGTCGATAGTTCTGGGGTAGTTATGTTCAACAATGAAGTGATTCCAAGTAATAAGTCATCAGTCCTGCTTACGAAGGCTATGCTTCTGGATGGTAGAAGATGATTGAATTTGTTATTACGAATACTGGTGTGACACCTAAAGCCCCACCAAGGATTAGGCGAGTTGACGAATATATCGTTATAATGCTTTTGAATAATACAGTTCTGCCTATGAGGGTTGTGGAGAGCGAACATAAGGGCGTCGAATTGCTTGTTGGAGAGTATAAGCTGTTTGGTAAGTGTGTTAAGGATGGAACTCATATTGAGCTGGCAGTCCACAATATGAATGCCAATTTTGCCCTCGTCCAGCTGAAAATCAGCAAAAAGCAGTCCGAGTTCTTTGGTGTAGATAGGAGAATGGGAGTTCAGCGGATGTGGGTAGAGGACAAGGACGATATAGTCTTAACCAAAGGACAGGTAGAAGAGCAATTTGGGGTAGTTGAAGGGGTTGTCTATGGCATAGCAAGCCAGTTTAAATCTGATGGGTATGATTTCTCGATAGGTGACCGTATGATTTGCCTGCATTTTCCTAACAAGTTATGCTTTCCATTCTGGTACAGTCGTGATGCGTTATACATATGTGGCATTAAGTTACCTGCAAAAGTTGGTATCACACCAACATTTTATGTCACAGTTGATGAGATAAACGATAGTTATGCCAAATTTGTGCTAACAATTTATGGTAATCCTACGCTCGAAATTGAGATTGATAAAGAAGGCGCAGGACTTCTTGGTTCACGGATAGCTTCTGCTGATATTGCTAAGGCGGTGATGCTTTGTGCCGACAAATGCCACCCAGGATGGCCATGTCTACTTTACGGTTCAGGGGAAAAGTAAAGGCTCCCGAGGGTTTTATACGGTATCGATTCAGGGCGACCATGTATTGCTCGAGTTCTGTAATAACGCTGTATTTCCTATTCATGCTGAACGAGGTTGGGATTCTTGGTACGCATTGTATTGTAACGGTGCAAAGATATTACAAACGTCTGTTGAGAAGTCTACAGAGATTGCTGTAGCAATCACGTACATTTGCCCAGATTATGTGCTTTTTAGCCTAAGCTGTTTTGGTTTTTCCTGTCAGGTTACTTTGTACATGACAGGAGAGCTTCGGATGCTGAATTGGTGTGGTACCTCATTCTCAGATAATGAGATGCAGGATTACTTCAGGAGAAACTTGCTTAGGCACGTGATTGGCTGTTCAGTGTTTAATGGTATAACTTCCTATGTTAAACCTGATTGTTATGTCGAAAGTCACGGTAATATGTACGTGATATTCTTTCCAAACGGAATGAAATTTCCAGTTATGTGTGATTCTGTGGCAGTTATATGTGATGTAGAAGTCACTAACTCCAATGAGCAGTCATTTTTATGCAGAGTTGTTGAGATAAATGACCATAGTGTGGAGTTTAAGATAGGTGTTTTTGAGCATAGTCGTGTGAGATGGTTACGCGACAGTATTAAGTATGATGAAACTGAGGCCGTGTTTCGCGGCAGCCGTGTGAGAACCTCGCATTTGTTACGTAAGATGTTGTTAAAGTGGTGATTATAATGGTCTGGTTCGGTAAGTTTAATATATTTGGTGAAATGTTGGATGATATGGATAGGCCGTATCAGGATTTGGGGTACGGTGTATCAAGTTCTGATGCCATTTTAGAAAAGATGGGAAATCGGCTGGAGTATTTCAGTGTTGAGCGAAAGGACGATATTATAACGATAACCTTTGCAAATGGGGTAGCCATACCATTAAGGGTTTCAGGCTTTGACTTGTGCATTTATGATGAGGTAATATGCTCATTTAGTCAGGATTATATAATCAGCATTCAGCAAATAACGCAACTGACTGATTCTTATGTAGACTTTATCATGACCGGTCGCAGTAGCGTCAGATTGTTCAGATATAGAGACGGTACACTCGAGATAGCTGATAAAGGTTCGATTTCATCTGGCGATATGCGTCGATGGTTATCCAAGTGTGATGTGAAAGCCAAGACACGTGTAACTGTGACAGGTAATGGCGACTACACACAAGGAAATTGCACGTTCAAGAGACGTAGTGGTTTTTATTTATTTGGTTTGCCAAACGGGTATACGTTTCCTCTTGAGTTTAGGCTTGGTTGTCCTGTATGTATTCTTGGTATCGAGACAGAGCTCAAGGCAGACTGGATTCATGGGGTAGTTCTTGACGTTGTGGAAGTTCATGGGGGTACTTGTATTTGCAGGTTATCATTTATGACGACCTGCGGTTCATATACCTCTCATGATATTATATGCACTCCAGAGTATATAGAGTATCATGGCAAACGTGTCAGTTCACATAAAATCACGAAGTTGTTGATGGTGGTGTAGCTATGTTAGGTAGTTTTAGCGTAACAAGTGCATATACTGATGGCATCTTTGAAGTTCGTCGTGAATGGGATACTATCTACATAGAGCTTCCGAATAATAAGGTCTTGCCAATAAGTCTTAAACAGGTGAAGCCAGGAGTGTATAGCTTGTGGGTAGACGGTAAAAGACTTCTCGAGGATGACATCATTGAGGACGATGTAATCAGTATTGTAGAGTGGCGCGTAGAAGATGTCTGGACAATCATAAGGTTTGTTTATCATGTCTCAAAGGATTGTTTACTTGCGATTTGGAAGGTACCTGCTGTAAAGCAGTTTGTTGCGAGTAGCGATATACATGAGGATTACCTGCTGAGTTCGAAGTATGATGGTGCCTGTATCTGTGCAGGTGTGGCGAGACCTGGAAAAGGCGTATCAATAGAGGAGCGCAGGGGTAGTTATTTACTAAGGTTCTCAAACGGCCTTGTCTTTCCAATAATTAGAAAGACTATTGGTGCCCAGGTAGTGAAACGAAGTACGCTACTCATCTTCAACAGTTTGTACGTGCGTGTGCATGAAATGACTGAGGATAGTGTCAGATTTCGTGTTATATTCGAATCTCGCTGTGCCTTTGAGGTAGTTGATGATATTCAGCTCGATAGAGAGAAAGTAAGATGTGATGGTTGCGAGATGAGTATTGGCGAATTTAGTAAATTGGTATTTGTTGGTGGTGCAGTATGATAGTTAGTCTCGGTAAATTCAATCTTCGTGGACGATATGAAGGGCATAGCTGTGAGGTTGTTCGCAAAGGTGACATGCTAGTGCTGACATTTATCAATAATGCTGTAGTCGCCTTTCATCTTATTCCAGTAGGAGACGGAACCTACAGTATGCACATCAGACATATCGAGGCTTTCATCCTCAGAGAGGATGAAATGATTGAGTTGTCTCTGTATAGTGATTGGAATGTGGCTAACATATGCTTGCATTTGGCATTTGGTACTATGTCATTTTACATGGATGTTGGTGTGAAATCATCGGTAAGCTGTCATTTCTTTGGTGAAAGACGTCAGGTTATCGACGGTGCTGTGTATATGTCGTGGCTTACATCGAAGTCCGTAAGAGTCCCTGTAGGCTTGTGCTTCTCTGGAAATAATTCTGTTAGGACGTTTGGCTGGGATTACAAAATTAGGAAGAACGTAACGATAGTGATATTTCCAAATAAGATGGCATTTCCCATCGTCAAAACGCCATTCGGGGTACGCATTGTTAAGACCGATATTTGTTTCGCAGATGATATACGAAATGTATTCATCCGTACAAATCATTACTCAAAAGATTTTATTGACTTTCGTCTGATATTGCAATCTGGTGACAACTTTGTCTATTTTGATAGTATTCGAGTTGACGCTGATGGTGCAACCTATAAACGGGGTAGGTTAAGTTCTGGAGAAGTAGCGAAGCTGATGCTACTTAGTGGGGGTACTGATGCATGACACCTGTACGTTGTGTCTTTAGCATGGATGGCAATGTCACCCAGAAGTCTCCATTTGTATACATTTATCGCAGAGGCTCTATTCTTATGATAGAGCTTTTTAACAATATGTTTCTCCCTATCGAGATTTCTAAGGCTTCGAAGGGCGGGTATGTAGACATATCAGTTGATTATATTTCACTCGGTGTGTGTCGAAGGAAGGATTGCCTTGTGCTTGAGGCAGACAACATTTTGAGTGTGAGCCAGGCGCAGTTTTCGTTGTGGATTGGCGAAATTAAGCATGATATCCACCTATACGCTGGGGTAGGTATGTCAGTGGATTTTAAGGCCGTAAGCGAACAAGATGTAAGGTCTTGGTTAATGAGATTTGGCATTTATGCGCCAACAGGTTGCTGTTTCTCCCCAGGTGTTTATACTGAGTGGGGCTGTAAAATAGGTCGCTATGGCGAACAGGTATATGTAGTCATGCCAAACTGGTGGAGACTGCCCGTCGAAAGTGAGAGATGGAATATGTTTGCGATTCGTGTGCATGAGGTGTCTGAGAGTTACACACGATTCAGGTTTACAGGTATATCGAGTGGCAGTACCATTGTGTTTGATAACATTGTTTATGACAGAGCTGGTGTCCATTATCGTAATAGTTTCCTGAGTATGACTGATATCACGAAGCGTCTAGTTCTTGGGGGTAGTTAAATGGAATATCATGAATTGTTAAGTCGAGTTGTTCAGATTGAGCGAGAGCTGTCGGTATTGCGTGCTGAAAACATTCCAAGGGACGAGCTTCTTGGACGCATAAACTTTCTTGAGCTGGAGCTTCGCGGCATAAAGCGTGAGCTTGTTGCGTTTGATGACTCTATTGTCAATAATCCAATGCGAGGTTCACCCATTCTTGACCCAGTAGCTGCTACTCGTGAGAGTATTATGCGTGAACGGGCTGGCTGTTTTAGAGAGCGCAAAGATATGGAATTCAAGGTCGGCAAGACCGTAATGAGTGTCCTTGCGTCAGTTCTGATACTTGGAAGTATCTTATTATTTGGTGCGCTTTTATACACATTCTTGTCAGATGGTATGAAGGTTGTGATTATGTACGCCGTGAGCTTGATGCTCACAGGTATTGGCCTTTTTGGTAGGCGAAAGGGCAAGTTCGTAACCTTCTTTACAGCTGTTGCTGGCTGTGGTATAAGTGCGTTATACATATCAAGTGTGCTGAGTTGCCTGTTCTTCAACGCCTTTGGGGTAGGTGTTCTCGGCGTTTTGATTTATGCGTGGGTTCTTGCAGTTGCATGGATTTCACGTGAGCGAGTTCCAGTATTTGCATACATTTGTTATATTGGAATACTCATAGCGACAGGTTTGTGCTTTGTGCGGTTTGGAGATGTACCAGTTTGTGTCGTTTGTTACATAGTCTGTCTCACGACTCTTTACTTGTTTAACCGTACAAAGTCACACGGTAGGGACTCACTTTATTTTATGCAATTCCCAGTTATATCTGCGTGTCTGATGTTCTTGTACATGGAAAGCCCATTTGTAATAATGTGGCTGATGTTTTTCTCAACTGTAGTTTATGCTGTTCAGAGATATATTTATAGTGAGTTGACTGAACGGTATCATGGATGTCTTGTACTGACGGAATTAGCTCTTATCTTTGGATATTATCTGGTTTGTCAGTATATGAGTTCGTGGAATTTCATGAATGTTAGCTACGTTATTCTAACTGGGCTTCTTGGTATTTGGAGTTATTTGGCCTTTGATGATAGATTTCTGAGACTGCTACCTATGTGCGTGACATCTTTGGTATGGCCTTTACTGCAATGGGGTAGTTTCTATACCGATTATGTCGGTTATGTGCCATTCGTTGTTCTGATTCTCTTAGTCGGGTACACTTGCAAGTCCCAATTTATAAATGGGGTAGCTTGCTGTTATATGCTGTTGTATATATTAGATAGGCCAGCCTTTATCGGAGATTCTATTTTCTATCTATTGCTTATATTGGCACTTGTGGAGTTCGGTATGTTGCATTGGACTCGGTCATTTGATGTTCATTCCGACCGTATAGGTTTTATGTTGTGCTCTTGTGCTGTGCTCACGGTTATATGTAATAGCCAGGTTTCGGCATTGCTGATAATTGGGTATCTCTTAGCCGTTTTAATGAGTTATGCCTTTAACTCTGACTTTTGTGTGTATGATGACCTGACTATGCGAATTGGCCTTATGTGGAACGGCTATTGGATGGCGTATGGTTCTGGTTGGATTTTGAACGGCAACTTAGGTGGAGCTGTTCTTGCGATATTCTTCATTCTTGTTCTCGCAGCCTTTATGATTAATGGTGGATGGCAACTCGATAGCGAACGCCATACTATAAGCCTGTGGCTATGTATTAAGAGCACTGCATATATTTGGATGTTGCTGTCTTGCTTGAGCGACTCTGGGGTAGTTATCTCAATAGGTTTCTTGCTTTTTTCCATTTGTTGCATTGTGTTAGGCTCTTTTGTACAGCGTAAGGTAATTCGTCTATATGGCCTAACGCTTGCTATTTTGTCAGTTCTAAAGTGTGTAATTTTCGATATACAGTATAGTTCGAGTTTGTATAGACCAGTTGGCCTTTTAGTCGCTGGCTTGCTGTGTTTTGGAATTAGTTGGATTTATACAGTTGTTGAGCGCAGGTTCCGTGAGGGGTCGTCTGAGAAGTAATCCTTTGGCTGTCATCTTACTCTAAGTCTCTTAAACGATATTGGTGAGGATTTTATGAGGTATATTATATGAGATTTGGGGGTAATGTGCTTGAGACTCGTTAATGATGCCGAGATACGTGAGATTATGAATGAGGCTATCAAAGAATTGGTAGCAGACCAGAATACGATTATTGATTTCGTGAACGTGTTGACTGACTCTCTGTTGTACGGGCATCTCCTTGGTGTAGCTAACGTAAGTGTACAAATCGGCATGAGTTACGAGTTTACACATAAGAAGCTCGTCTCGTTAGCGAAAGCTGGTTTAATGCATGATGTAGGTAAGTTGTTCATAGACAGGGATATTCTTTATCGTCCTTGCAGGCTGACTGACGCTGAGTTTGAGATTGTGAAGCAGCATCCAAGGCTCGGTTGGCAGCATATGCAAGGTAAATGTCATGATGACATTATGAAAGATGCGATTCGGCATCATCATGAGAAAATTGGCGGCATAGGGTATCCAGATAATCTTGTGAAGAGTAAGTTCATTACAGAGATTATCACAGTTGCCGATATCTACAGTGCCTTGACGGAGGCCCGTGTCTATAAGAAGGCTATGCCAGTTGAAAAGGCGTTGCAAATCTTGAAAGATGATAATGGGCTTAATCAAGCCATTGTTGAAAGATTGTGTGCTTTGACCTATGATGATGTAACGGATATCATTAAGGCCAGAAGGTATGCGAGAATGTATCGCCGTATATACGGTAAGAGTGCCTAATAGGGGGTAGATAAAATGGCTGGACAAACTGTGAACTATACAGACCATAAGAACTTCAGACCATGTCGTAAGAAACAATATGAGATTTGGGTTTGTAAGCCGCCTGTTGGTACTGTAGTAATCAACAAGTTGGAGCAGTCTCAAGCAGTTAAGAGCTTGAATGGCAAGGACTATTTCACACTTGATGAGTTACAGCGTCTTCAGTCTCAGAACCAGATGCTGTACACTCAGATTGCACAGGCTGTCCAAAATGGTATGGCTTACTGTGTGAAAGAGGGCGACTTGGTTCTGAGTGGCACACGCGGTGAGCTTAGTGTGGCAAGCATTCAGCAGGTTCAGAGTATGTATGCTTGTTTTCATAATGGGGCTTGGAGCAAGAACTGGCAAGCCGCCGTAGCTGATAAGTTAAGGAATGGCTGTTTCGATTGGGTTAAGGCACAATCATCTCAAGCTATGGCTGGACAGGCAATGGCGTGCTTCGTTCCAGTTTCGCAGAAAGGCCAGATTCAGACTGGTAGAACTGTTAGCAGTTTCAACTCTCCTGGGGTAGACCATGGCCTTGGCGACTTCATTGTGTGTAATTCGGTTGGTGGTAAGCCGAATTTGTCCGATTGTCGGGTAGTCAATGGTGCTGTTTTCGCAGATACATATAACAATCAGGGTTGGTCACAGTGTATTAAGCCCTCTGGTTTGAGTGCGGAAGCTCCGACACCGCCTAAGCTGTTTAGTTCTGATACTGGTGGTATCAGTACAAAAATTTTGTCTGCGTTGAAGAAGGCATTGCAGTCTGATTACAAGTTGACGTTTACAGCCACCAGGAGTTCGGACAAAAATAATCCTTCTGTTGTATCATATGATTTGAGCGTTACTGGTGGGAAGAACGATAACCGCAATTCAAACATACATATTGTGTTTCATAAGGAAGCCACACGAGGCGAGATGCAAAGTGTCCATGTTTCTGTTGTAGTTGCCGAGAAGGAGGACTACCTTAAGGAGATTTGCATCGTTTCAAATAAGTCACGCTTTGAAGGCTCTATCAATCGGATGGCTAGGTATATAGGCTCCGCTTGTGGTGTAGAAGGCGTGGATGCATTGGAAGCTGTCGTAACCGCCTTTGCTAAGAGTGTCAATATTCATGCAGAGCGTCAGACGGATGAAAACACTGGAACCTACTGTTGGAAGTTGTACAATAATAGTTCTTCTGGAGGTTACATCATCGATGTAATTGATGTTCTGAGCGATAAGTCGCAGTGCAGATTGCGCTTTAATAACGGGAGCACCAGTTCTGTGCTTTGGACTTATGAGTATAAGACACCTCTACAGGAGGCTGTTAATCAGTTGAAGAGACATCTCGCCGAAGCGAAGCGTATGGCTATCGAGAATGTTCATAAGTTTCATAAAACGGTTGAGGAGATTATTGATGAAGCTAAGCGCAGATACGGAGTTCGTTATAAGTATGATGAGCGTGCCAAGGCCGAGGAAGGTAGCGCTGTAAAATATAAGGTATGTTCTGATGAGCGCAGTGTGGCTTTCGTTCAGAGAGCTAATGGCGATATTGAAATGTTTATCGATGGAACAACCAGTAATATCGGATGGCCGCATGACCGTGTTCGCTTTGAGCACGATAAGGTGTATGGCTGGGATGAGATTTCTCATCGTATTCTGATGTACATGGTAATCATCAAGTTCAGTGCTATCATCCCTGAGTTCGCTGGACTGATGTCTGGGTATAAAGTAGAATATGAGTATGATGATGGCAATTCGTTTGCTGTTGTGAGTAAGGATGATCAGCAGTGGCGCATCACTCTGGTAAAGGACTTCCAGTCGCACTTGAGTATGCGGATTGACACTTCTATCCCTGAGCTTTGTTCTCAGTGCGATACTGCGCTGTCAATGCCAGTTAACGATTGTGCGAAAGTCCTGAAAGAGAAGTTTGAGATGTCAGACCCGAATTCTGATAGGGCTGGTAGACCGTTGACAGACATCGCTTCTGACTTTGATACGATGTTTAGGCGTTTGATTGACCTTGAGGGCTATAAGCTCTCTCGGTATATCGGGGTAGAACGTCACTACGATAAGGGCAATCAGAAGCAGGCAGAAGACAAGCAGGCAGGATTTGTTCCGCTAAAGTATCAGATTAACGGCGACAATGATGATATTCTTGTTATCGATGTGAAGTTTGAGCGTGATAAATCGAGTAAGAACCTTAAAGTAAGCTATCGTGGTCAGAGCCAGGGTGTAAAGGTCAATGAGCAGGAGCCTGTGTCAGCTGATTTGGCGCATATGACTGGTCTTGAGATGCGTGACCTTGCGTCCAAGATTTTACAGACATTCGTTGTGAGGCTGAATCTCTCACCGACAAGGCGTTTTGATAAGCTGGTAGAGTATCTCTCAAAGCGTAAAGGTTACACCTGTGAGAAAGCTCAGACGCCGCCGTTCGAGCCATGTGTGGCATATTGGACTTTGGGCGGGGTAGGTGATTACAAGTCAGTTGGTGTGTATTTGGAGAGCCAGGATAGCGTAGGAGAAGCTAAGTGCTACATTTACTTTAAGATGAGTATTCCGTTTACCATCAATTTGGGCGAATCTATTCTAAAGAATGCTCCTGTTCTTGATGCCAAAATTAGAGAAGGTATCGGTAAGGGTGAAAGTGGCTATTACAGTGTTCACTGATTGAGAAGCAGTATGGAAGCCGCATCTGAGATATTGGTGCGGCTTCTTTGTTTCGTCTCGAAGTAATTGATTTTGGCTTAATGATGTCAGGAGGGTTGTAGTGCGTTTTGGCGTAGAAATGTCTGATACACTACATATTTTGTTAGTCTGGGGTGATGAGATGCTAAATGAATACTTCCCGCTTGACAAGCCCTACCCGTGTAATGGCGTAACAGTCGGCGTAATACCTCCGAGGCTATTCAAGCAGGAGCGAGATTGGACTTGCAGTATTGTTTGTTTACGAACGCTGTTATCGCTTGGTACGAGGTATGGCCTTTCTATTCCAGAGGAGGACGAATTCATTTCACGCTATGATATTAAGCCAGGGCCGCATTACTCACAGGAGGTGAAAACTTGGGTTCCTGAGCTTAAGGGCGAGTTCAGATTTGGTTACGAAGATGATGATGTACCAGATGAAAGCAAGGTCTGGGAAATGTTGCGGGATGGTTGGTCTTTGGCAGTTAACTGGCTTATGTCATATGACCACTGGTGTGTGATACTTGGGTGGTATGTTCTTAGTGATGACCCAGAGAATAATATCATCCAGTTCTACGACCCATATTACAACGATGTGAGATGGGTACACGCACCAGACCTTGGCGTGATGTGGCAGTCAGGTAATCCAGATGGGCCGAAAAGAGACTATTTTGCCTATCGTTGGGGTAGTTTATAAAACAAGGAGGAATATTTGGTTATGCGAAAGAAACTTTTTGTGTGCTTGATGCTGATGATGTGCATCTTGGCTCAGGTTGTGCCTGTGGGGGCGGCTGGGTTTGATATTAATTCCGTTCCAGACCCATCAGCTGGCATGACTTTGGTATCGGCCAATGATATTGTTGTAAAAGATGGTGTCACTCTTACAGCGGGTAATGAGGGGGACACAAGAGAGATGACTTATACTGGTGATTTTGATTGTAAGATTATCTCATACTCTGTGTCCCGAGATTTGTTCCTTGTTGGGGAGTATGAGACTAAGACTTATACAGATGATTTGACTGGTGTGTCACATGATGTGGAGTCTCTTGTTTTGAGTGAAGTATCGACATATAATGAAGCTATTTCTCGTGCAGTTGTTTTGACAAAGGGTGACTCGTTTGTAACTTTGTTATCACGTGATGTCTACGTTGTGTTTGTTGATGTTGGTACTAATACTGCGCGGTGTAAGTGTAATACAGCAGAGTTGTCGAATTATTACTTAGACTTATCGAAAGTTACTCCTGCTACATCAAAGGCTGTAAAGGTTACAATGGTTAGTGGTAAGGAAAAGGATGGTGTAGTTACCAATGCAGTATTCCAGGTAGATTATTTTATGCCAGGTATTGCAGAAGACGGGAGCACTGTGGTTGAGCGTGCAACATGTGTATATACAGAGCCAATGACAAAGGAGGTAAAGATTACAGATGGTTCTGTGTCTGGAAGTTTGAATTTCTCTGTTGATTCGCTGTCGAGTGGAACATATAAATTCTATGTTAAGTCAGACCAGGGTGCGTTTTATTCCGATGTGTTAGTAGTAGGGGCAGGAGAAGCCGGGGGTAGTTTTGAGATGTACACTGGTACATATGATGCCCCTATTATTACAATTAGTGGAATGCCGCAAGATGGTAGTCTGGTGAATGCTCCTTTAGAGTTAATCCTGGAGTCTAATATTCCTGCGGATATTGTTTTTGATGGAAATTTGGTTGCGTCGCAGACTGTGCATACTACAGTCATAGTCGGTGAAAATAGGGTGTATCCTTATAGTGCTGTTTCTGCTGTTGGGCAGGTTACTGAGGGTTCTGTGAATGTTTCATGTTTGAAGTCTGGAACTTCTATTTCCGGGATGGATTTGGAGGAGTCTGTTGGGCTGGTTCAAACTGGACAAGATGGCGCTTCCATTGGACTAGTTGTTTGTATTGGTTTAGTCATTGTTTTGGCTGGAGTTTGTATTCTTTTATATTCTAAGAGAAATGGAGGGTTTTCGAAGTGAAATTGAAGCGTTTTAGTAGCTTGCTTTTAGTTTTTACGTTGGTGCTGTCTCTTTTTACAGTACAGGTTTCCGCCAGTAACGACAATAACAATAATGGGTATGGCGGCGGTGCAGGTGGAGTTAATACAGGTACAGTTACTGTTAAGTACGGCGTCTCTGGAACGGTTTCTAAAAATACATATTCTGGAACGCAGTTTGGTTATAAATTATCTGGTCGTGGTTTTAAGATGGTGAGAATTAGGGCAGTTCCTACGAGTACTGTCAATACTCCTCAGGGATATTTTAAAGAGGATAAAGCTTCTAAGACCACTTCATCAGTTACGTGGAGCGAGTTGGCTGGTATTTCTAATTATTCACATGTAGAAGGTTGGCATTATTTTGATAATATGAAGTACAATTCTTCACAATATTCGTCGATAGATACACGTGAATGTATGCAGGCGTTTGATGGGTATGTGGAGAAAGCTAATTTTGCGTTGGCACATGGTCCGACGTATAATAAGTTTATTGAAATGTTTGAGCGGGATCACCCAGCATCAAGTTATAGCTTAACAGATCCGGAGTCCTTGAGTTTCTTGTTTAATGAGCCATATAATGATGATGAGAAGTTTGAGCGGGTTAAGAAGAATGTTGCGAAGTATTTTGGGTTATCGGATGCTGACGCTGAGGATTATTATCTGGTTGCGGAGCAGCTACCATATTATCATTTTACTCTGTGGCTTGATGGTAAGACACTTTTGCATTACCCTGAAGCTAAAGTTGTGGAGATGTCAACGTATATTCAAACGTTGAATGCTGGCGAAGTTCAGTATAATGAACACCCGACTTGTATAAGTAGGGCAACATTTGAGAACGATCCTTCGGTTTCAACTCTTGGGTACACAACTAATATATTTTCAAGTAATAACGAAGTATTTGGTATAGGTGTGGCTAAGGGTAAGGGTAAGGCATTTACAACTTATATCAGGAATGAGAGTGGGCCTTATGGGTTTCAGTGGTATCAGACTTTGTCACCATATGATAAATTAGGTTATACTCATACTGCTACAACTTCGAGTGAGCATCTTGGTAATAAAACAATGGGGTATAGCGTGTATGGGTTTGGCCTTGGTGAACCGAGGCATGTTGGTGGCAATATTGCAGTTGAGTATCAGGGCGATGTGAATACTTCAGATCCAGGTGAGTTTGTATCAACTGGGTCTTTGATTGGAAAAGGTAATTCAACATCCAATGCTTATTGGGACTTCCAGCAAAATAAGTGGGTAGACTCTGGAGACACTGCTCAGATCCTTAAGTTCGCTAGTAAGATTGATACGTCTGATGAATATGCCTTATGTTTTACGGGCACCGCTGAGCACAAGCTGACAGATGAGGAAGAGTTGAATCAACGGTTGCAATCATCGTTTGAAGATGCCCCAGGAGATGGGTATAATTCCGGTTCCCTGCAGTGGGGTGTAGGAGTTCCAACAGGTGGTTTGCCTATAGGCTGGGTATGGGCAGTCCAAACCTTAGATGGGGCTAAGAACGTTAAAACAATTGTTGAGAAGTTTGAGACTGCATTTAACAATTCATCTGTGAAGGGTGACCTTACCCGTGGGACTGAGACCGATACAACAGCAAAGTATAAGCCATATGAAGTCCTTGAAGGTAGTTGGAGAAATGCGTCAGAGGGCATGTCAAAGTCTGATAAAGATGTACTTGTTGACAGCAGTGAAAAAAGTGGAAAGACACTTTTAGATAGGGATAAAACTCTTGGCATGGGCTACGAGTTCATCATTAAGGGCACGCCAGTTCTATCGCAAGAGATTACGATGTACGTCACAGCCGACGAGGATAATAATGTTGAGGACGTGAGTTCCGCCCAGACGTGGGAGGAGCGTTACACAACAGCTAAGAATGTCATACATGAGGTAACAGAAGAGGACGGCTGGGACTTCTGTGGTTGGGTAGTTGTTCCTAAGCAGGAGCAGAGTGTTACAAATTCTGTTGAGAGTAGTTTACGTTCAGCACCTGATGCCCGTGTAGGGACATTGCTCCAGGCAGCCATAAGTGGTGCATCTGGTGGGCCAGTTGTGAAATCCGATCCAGCTGCAACAACTCTGGGTATTGGGTCTACAAAGGAGGATAAGCCACCAGAGGGGTACACAGTCTATAAGATTCTTCGCCAAGGGCCTCAACCGACACCAGTTACAGGCACAGTTGTTCTTCCTGCGTATATGCTGAACAGGTATTTCAACAATGTAATCCAGACAAGTTCACAGATTGCTGGTGTTCCTGAGAGAATTACATTAGCGAGTGATTGGACTTGGGTTAAGTGGACAGCATGGGTGCATTGTCATTGTAGAACTCATAAGGAGTGGCCTACTGCTTGGGATAGAGACTGGGTACATGAGTATCGTGATACCGCTAGTAGCGAAGAGTTTGGCCTAGACAACGCAATGATTGACCGTTATTATCCGAAGGGTACAGGTAACTGGAGTGGCGCACAGCGGTCTAAGTTGTATGGCCATGGTTGGACACAGCCCGTAGATACCGAGGGTATGCCGGACACCGTTAATGTTGTTGACTATGCGTTTAACCTCGTCCGTAACAATAATGGTTTTGGCGACGCCAGATCTATTTCTGGTATCAGTTACAAGACATATGTAGCAGGTACTGGTGACTCTGACGACCTGTTGCGTATCAAGTCTAAGTTTGGGGTAGTTCCTGCGACCGTGAAGCGCGCAAGCCCGAGTAGAAATAGTAATGCGGCCCTTGCAACATATGATGAGGTATTCAATATCGAGTCTCGTTTCCAGCATGATGCTTCACCGACAGGCAACCATACAAGAGCAGAGAGCTGGAGTTGTTCTCACCGTCATCCAGGAATACCCAGCTGGAACTGTCGTAGTAGCGGAACGTATTATGTTACAGAGCCGCACTTGATTAAAGGCTTCTACGGTATTGCCAGTGGTTACTCCGATAAGATTACCTATCCGTTCTCAAATACAGCTTTTAAGTACACCACGAAGAACGACCTCGGAAAGGGCAAGAACGACTTCCTCGGCACAGCGCAGTCTAAGCCTTTGACAGCTGGCCGTCGTAATTCCACAGCTGGTAGCATCACTCCGAGTAACTTCTATCGTTACACAACTGTTCGTTATTCTGGGGTAGATTTGCTGTTCCATCCTGAGAACTACATGGTGTTCAAGATTGGCGGCACAGATTTCGCAACAATCAACACTCAGAACTATAAGGCTGCTTACGTTATGAGCGAAGTTAAGCGTACCTCTCAGGGCAGTGGTATGTACTTCTTCCGTCTGAACGCTGATATTACGAGTGTCCCTGGCACAGTTTACTCTGATTCTATGCAGGGTGGTACTGGTATGATGGGACTTGGTGGAGACCTTGTCAGTATCCCGGCTGGTTCTGATGTTACGATTGCGGCTGACCCGACTGGGGTAGCTATTGACCTCTATGGTTACGCTCTTGATATTGTCCAGACTGAGGATGATGGCAAGATTGGTGCCGTAGGCTCTGGCAGACCTTACAATACAGTTGTCGCCGACGGTGAAGATGCCTATTCCAAGTGGGGCAACGATAGCCGTGCCAAGATTAAGGAGCACTTCGAGAAGTGGTGCGCCGATATGTTGGAGGTTGAGAATTACGCGGCAGACTTCCAGCTCTTTGTCGGCAATTCTCCTGCTTCTGGCGATTTGAAGTCCGAGAACTTCAGTGCTACGATTGGTAGTGTTGAGAAGGGTGCTGGGGTAGCTGAGGAAGGCATCTATCAGTTGGTGGTCGAGAAGGGTGTTCTCGTTGAGAGCAAGGGCGACTATAACGCTCTGATTTCCCAGATTTCCACTGACTATGGTTGTTCCACTGCTGAGGCCAAGCAGATGTTCAAGGAGAGTGCTATCTATACAGCAATCATCAATGGCATGGAGACTTGTAAGAACCCGAAGAACAAGTCCGGCGACGTGTTCCAGGGCCTGAACTACACACCTGATATTCTGGCCAGCTGGAATGGTGTCCTTGGTGGAGATGGTAACTGGTATGACGAGACTTCTCGTACCTTCGTCATCCGCCGCTTCACGAACCTCGGTAACAAGTTGTGTGACGTGATTGCCACCGATAAGATTGACTATCAGTTGGCCCCAGAAGGCAATGATAGATTCGGAGAAGGTGTCAATGGCGGCGTTTCCTTCGAGGGCTGGTGGAAGTTGAATATCTTCTTCGACCAGAACCGTGCTTCTGAGGTAAACGACCTGTTGCTGGGTAGTTCTCATTACTATGACCCGCAGAATGGTAGTGCTGGTTTCAACCCCGCTAACAACGCTTACTCAGTACTGTTCAACAGCATTCCTGTTGCTGACGCTAACTTCAAGATTCCCGCATCCAGCACTCAGGACTTCTACAACTAATATGTAGTTGGAGATACCCCAGTCAGAAATGGCTGGGGTATCTTTTCATTTATTGGACAAATATTGAATATACTCTTGACTTTTATTGGTATTCATGTTATAATAGGTATATCAAAAGTGATGGGGTGAATGCCATGTTATATGTTTCTACGGATAGCCCATTTTGCAGCCAGAAGTTTGGTGCTTCTGGGGTAGTTATCAAAGACACCAATGATGATGCCTATAGTCTCGAGCTTGGGTGTGACCCAGTCATCTTGGACAGACTGCGAGACCTTAACATTATGCCACAGACGATTGCAGGATTCTATCATGACTGGCGATCTGTACATCTGTATCCGATAACGAGCGTCGAGTTGAAGGTGTTTGACCTATTAGAGAACCCGTACTTCTTTGTGAGCGATAAGATGCATAGCGAAGGTGCTGGGAAAATCAAGAGTTTTGGTATCTATAATATGTGTCTCTCGTCAGGCGGTTTTATGGATGAAGGTAAGTGCATGAGTATCGCAAAGCTGTTGATGGAGACCTGTGGAACTGAGTTTGACCGTGGTGCGTATCAGGTAGATACTACGAGGAATTACATAGCTGTCTGCGTGGATGACCAGAAGTATCAATCTGTATACCTCAGATTTGACATCAAGGACTACAGCAAGCTCCAAATGATGTATGCGAAGTACAGTATTCTCAAGAGTGGCCTTTCTCAGGTGCAAGTTTGCGACATTACTGTACCTGACTAATATTTCGTCAGTTATTTTGTGGTGACATTAGTCCAGATGGTGGTTGCTGACTTGTGCGCTGTTTTATGCCGTGGAGGTATGAGGCTTCGACAGTAACATATTGATTTAGTGCGTCCGTGAGGGCAGTATGGTTTGATGAAATATCGAGCTACTGCACTTACGGGCGCATATTTTGTATCTGAGTTATTTTGGTATGTTTCAAAGGTTCTTGGGGTAGTGTTTCCGAGTTTTCGGTTTATGAGTTTGTGATTTATGGGTTTGTGACTGTGATTTCTGAGTTTGTGATTGTGATTTCGTGTTTAGGCAGATCTATTTGAGTTTTTAGATGTTTGTTTGACTATGCACTGTCGTATAGCGAGTTCATCTAAGTTATGCTTATTTCTACTTCTGTATTGTGTGTTTGTTCTCGTGTATTTTCAGGTAGTGCGAACTTTACGCGGATGCTTGTGGCAAGTCCGATGCGTAGTTCAACCTTGGGGTAGTTTCCTATAGTACTTTTACGAGTTTTGAGATTCAAATTTTGTGTTTGCGGATTATTTTATGAGTTTTTGATGTCTGCGTCAATATTCTAACTCGTGTTGCGTGTTTGTTGATATTTCTCGTAAAGTAGTTACCACCATTCGTGACATTGTGACACTTGATTTTGTGTTTACAGAGGAATAAATTGAGTTGGTAGACTGAAATTACGTGTTTAGTAAGTTTTTTATGAGTTGTAGGTTAACTGTGATTTCTCGGGGTAGTTATTTGGATGTGTTGCAACTTTTAGTTGATATATGATAGCTTGTGCTGACCTACACTTCTCCGTCAGCATTCTGACTTGTCCGTATTGATATTGTGGCACTTTGTATTGACTGATAGCTGACTTGTTTTGATTTTACTATTATTTGTATGGTGTTATTGCTTCTGTGTTTCGACCTTGTCTTTCATGTTCTCATTATTTCACACCTTGTCGTGATATTTTCTGCGTTTTCGTCTCAAGTAATCGTCTTTGGAGATGTACCTATGAAGTTTTGGTATATTTTTTGCCTAAATTTTACGGGCATACTGCGACTATATGTCAGTTGTTTGTAAAGACATTGATTTTACCGTAAGATAGGAGACCGCCAAAAGTATATAACCGAATATATTATTTTAAGGAGGAGCTAAAATGGCTGAGAAAAGTTATCAGCAGGGCGTGATTGATGGTATTTCTCTGTGGGGTCGTGTCTGCGGTGCTCAGGGAAACTGTTCAGTCTGTCCGATTGGCAGTATCAGGGGTACTGGCGTTACCTGTCAGGAGTTCGCCAAGCAGTTTCCTGCTAAAATGGTGAGCATCATGAAGGAAATGGACGAGGGCCAGCTGACCTACTACGAGGAGTTCTGTCTGCGTTTTCCGAGTTGCCAGTTGCCTGTTGACACTCTGGCTCTCACAACGTGCAGAAAGAGCATTTTTGAGGGTAAGGTCGACTGCAACAAGATGGATATCGAGGGAGCCTGTCAGGAGTGCTGGCAGGAAGCCTATGTTGCTGATGTGACTGAGGATTCTGACGCCGATTCCGGCTCGTTTCTTGACTAATTCTTCAATTTTGGGGTAGTTTTTCTTCTAGTTTTTAAAGGAGGTCTCAATAATGAGCCAATTTACCCGTGACATCTTGGTGCTTGAGCAACAGCACAATCAGGCTGTGGCGACTAGAGCTAAGATTGACGAGCTTGTCAAAAAGCTTGGTGACATGAACACTCGATACGCCAATATGCTGGAGGCTCAGCAGCTATTGACTGCTGTCAGTGATGAGAATACTACGGTAGTCCTTGATTATATCACCGGAATCATCAACAAAACTCTTGGCGAGTTGTTCCCGCATGATAAGCGTCGAATTTTCCTCAAGAAGACGATGTATCAGGGTCAGCACGCCCACATCACAGTTCAGCTTACCGGAACAAACGGTAAAGTCCGTGACCTTACCCTTCAGAGTGGCACAGGACTTCGGCAGGTGATTTCTTTCCTGTTTGTGTTGTGTCTCATCGAAATTCGCAAGGGCCGCAGACTCCTTCTTGCGGATGAGGTACTTAACGGTATGCACCCTGTGGCAAAGCAATTAGTTTGCAATATCATCCAAATCTTTGCCGAGGAGGGTTTTCAGTTCGTGTTTGTGGAGTATGGAGTTAACTCCCTTGGGCGTATCTATATCGTTGAAAAGCCTGGCGAGATTGCTACAGTCGCTCCAATGGATGGCAAATACAATGATGAGGTGTTCGTGTTCAACAGACCTGTGGAGGATTTGGAGCCAGGTGTGTTTGAGCCGGAACCGGAGTCTGACGGTGATGAGGTTTGAGCTCCGATAAACGTCGTTCAAGACTGGTAGCTGGAGCTTGCCTTGTGGTAGCCGCCATTGTGCTGTTTGTAGGAATACTCTGTGTGGTAGGAGGTGATAAAGTGGATGAGCCTGAAGCGGTATCGAATGAGCACAAGTCAAATAGAAATCTGATTATCGCTTTAGTTTGCTTAGTTTTTGTCGCTTTTGGCGTTATTTTTGCCATTGTGTCAGAGATTAATAAACAGCGAGATGAGATGATTACGGATGGCACATTCGTTATCGAGGACAGAGGAGTTCTTGCTTGGGTAGACCATTTCACTAATCGAGAATTTGGTATCTGCGATATGTTAGTTGGCAGTCAGGACTACAGATTCTATGCACCTCTAATTGCAACAAGGGCACGTGATAAACGTTACTACGAGAAGGCTATAAGAGGCGCAGTTGACTGTATCGTTGATGTAGGACTTATCAGTGTAGAAGACGGTGACTATAAGTTCCAGGTACGCTACAGAAAGTATGAGCAGTGTACCGTAGACGTCGACAGCGTTCAGAACCTTCGGGGTAGGTACATGACTGGTTCAGTCACAGACGCAACTTTCAATAAGGAGCTTGCCGACTTTTATTACGATGTGTTCTCTGATTCGTGTTTCAGATTGAGCGATGATGTTGACGAGTTTACGTTCGTTTTCAAAGAACTTGAGCATGAAGGACTGAAGTATGTCTCTGGCTCTGTGGAATTTGTTGACTTGTTGTTGGAGCTGAGCGGCCTGTCAGCTAATTTTGTGGAGTATGAGGAAACGGTAAAGTCCGAGGTGACAGCTCTGTTAAAACTTGGCTTCGAGGATGGATAAATCTATTCAGTTGCCTTGAAATTTATAAATGGAGGTTTGATATTTATGGCGTTGTTCAAAAAGAAAATAAAGGATGACTTGGTATTCGAAGAGGGTACTGACGATAAGCAGTCGGTAGTCCTCAAGGTAGTCAAGCATAAGCTGTTCATTCCTGTGGTTGCAGTTGTTATGCTGGCGATCCTTGTTAAGGTTTTGCTTGGCGTTCTCGGTGGCAATGAAACCGAGATGGGGTACTATGATGCGATGACAAGCATCTTCTCGAATGAGCTTGGCTCCTTCTCGTATACATTGACTGTCGAAACAGGCGAGAAAGGCACAATTATCAAGGAGAATGTTCCGCCGCCTGTCGAGAGCCTTGAGCCTGACAGTGACGCTGAAGCGACCACTCCAGGCACGAGTTCTGGACGTGAATTTGTTGACTGGGAGAAATATGCTGAGGTCAAGGCAGATTATTGGCAGCACCCAGTTTACAAGGTCAATATCACAGGCACTACGATGTCTCTTGACCCGTTGCAGACCAATTTCACAGTTACCGTTGCGACACCGTATTATAATTCTAAGTTTACCGAGGTAACTGTACGAGATGACACATACTGGTTCGATGTGGAGACCATGTATAACTGGTTGAGCGAATCTTCTGATGTGTACCTTATGTCCCTTAAGGAAAGCCTTCCTCGGGGTAGTAAGTGGTTGGAAATTCCGGCCAGCGAGTTTGCTGTTGCATCCAGGTATGCTGAGGCTGGTGATGAGCAGGAGCTGAGCGAAGCTCATAGTATCACAACCATGTATCGCAGATTCCTTGTTTCCCTGCAGACCGCTATGAATAGTGTGAAGAACACTCTTGGCGATCGAGGAATCTCAAAGAAGGAAGATGTAGTTTCTGTTCAGCTTGTTGGCGATGATGCCATGTCTCTTGTCAGCATCGCTAAGAGCATCGCAACAAGAAGCGGCGATTTCTATGACTCCTGTCTGTCAGCTGCCGTCGAAAAAGGCTTGTATGATGACAACCAGCAGAAACAAGCCGTTCGTGAGAAGGACAACTTTATTACGGCGATGAGTGACATCGCAATGAAGCTTCAGATGACCAATCCTCGTGACCTTGGTATTGTTGCTTCTGGTCAGTGTAGGACATATACGAACGGATATGGTAACAAGCAGGTAGAAGGCGTGTTTGGCGTTCAATTTAGTACAGACACTACTGACTATGTGCTTCGCCTGAACGCAGTCCGTTCTGGTGACCAGCGAGACATTGTCGTTCCTGACGGTTCAAAAACTACTGAAAACGGCGAGTTGTACCTCAACTGTTTCTACGACTTTGTCGACTACTTCAATTTCACTCCTATACGTACAGATGTGAAGCTGAACATCAACCCTGACACCATAGCTGATGGCGTTCTTGAGAAGTTCATCACGCTGGTAAACGCCACAGGTAGCTATGACAAGTGGCTGACATTCAATAACGTTGGTGAGTTCATCACAAAGTATTACACGATGCCGGAGGCTGATATCGCCAACGAGAATGACCTTAAAAATACGATTTTGGTTCAGGATTTGGTAAAGGCACTAGATAAGGTGGTTCCTGAGCACGCTACTACAGCACCGGTAGACCCAGGGGTAGTTGAACCTCCAGTTACGGAGCCGAATAACGATGATGAGCAGTTCCCGCCCATTGAAAGTCAATGGCTCGGTGAAGGGGTAGAAGTAACGTTTACGCATGATGAAGAGACTTCAAACCACAATCTGTTCGTCATGAATGTAGACATTCTGAATAAGACGGACGCAGATGTCGTTATCAAGCCTGCCGATTTTGTCGGACACGACTTGTTAGACAGCACCTATCCTGCTAATATTGAGACCCTTATCCGTGGGTACGATAGCACCTTTGATATGAGCTTGTTGCTCGAGGAAGTCACTGTACCTGCTAAGGGTTGGAATCAGTTCAAGTTGTATTTCGTGATTGCCGAGGATTCTGGTCACGTAGACCTGTATCATGGTGAGGAGCAGCTTGGTGCTATGATTCAGTATTAAGCTATAAATCGAGATGAGCCAGAGGGGTAGATATGATACCCTCTGGCTCATCTTTTTGTAATATTTGAAAAGGAGGTGCGTCCGTATGGGTGCCGTCAGACAGAAGATTGAAAAACTGTTTGATTATTGTGGCGATAATGCTCGTAATGCTGGGCGAGAAGGGGCACGTGCTTATAGCGCGACATTCTCTCCTAACAATATTCGTGCGGTAGTTATATCACCTAATGGTGTGTTAGTTCGTTATCATTTACCTGTAAATGGCCGTTCTCATGCTATTGCGCAGTTTAATGAGCGCGAGTTGTATGCAGAGGAGTGCGAGCCTAAGTATAAACCAATTTTGCGTATGCTGGCCCATCCTCTTGTTTGCGCATCAGTAGAGGAGATTATCGTACTGAGCAGCTCCTTATCTGGGGTAGTTCATCAGAGCTATATGAATGAGATTGAGCTCCGCTCTATGATTCAGTCATATGGTGGTGCAAGTTCTGACCTGAAGAGCAGTATCTCTGGTCGATTTGGGCGTTTACGTTACTATGCCGTTCTGAACATTAACTTTAATACGTTTGTCGGCTACTATAGTAACGTCATAAAAAATGGTATTTTGAAGCGTGATGGTCTGATGTGTGAGTTGCAGGCCATCAAAAATAGTGCCCAGTTGGAGGAACTTGCTGGCGAGGACTATTGGAAGAGTTATGGTTATCAGCCGACTTACGCCTTTGACGAGACCTTAAGAAAGCATTTCGAGGCTATTAAATCTAAGCGGGAGGCTGAAATCAAGTCTAAGGCTGTAGAAGAGGTTCGTGATAAGCGAGTCGGTGGTAAAATTAGAGCTATCAATGAAATGATTGAGGAGTACATAACTTGTAACAGGTTGTGGTCACGTTTCTGTAAGGTAGCTAAGTCCGAAGGCTCCAGTGGTATTGTTCCGAACCTTGACTTTGTTGAACAGCCTGAAGTTTTTAAGCTTTTGAAGTTTAAGGGAATGGTCACTGTCCCAGATGCCTTGCTTGACAGCAGACAGTGCAGTGAAGATGAAGCCTTTGCGCACAATGAATCAGTTCTGAAGGGTTATAAGTTGAAGTTTGCAAAGGCCACAGCTTGTACATTCTTTAAGGGTCTTGACGTTATCGC
>Ga0137306_100927_pt1 | contig 34377 bp, 29 predicted proteins | sample Inofroosms_March_FD_97187 | JGI IMG/M metagenome (GOLD analysis project Ga0137306, IMG submission 97187) | Mouse cecal microbial communities from Vienna, Austria - N-Acetylneuraminic and N-Acetylglucosamine D2O microcosms_March | ecosystem: Host-associated > Mammals > Digestive system > Large...
CGATTTTTGCATGCAGTCCTTCGACTCGCAGACAAGAGGCATACTGATGGATATCATTGAGGACAGGCTCCAGAAAAAGTCCACCATGATAACTTCGCAGCTGCCTGTAAAGGGGTGGTATGACGCCATCTGGGAAAAAACGGTGGCCGACGCGATACTCGACAGACTGGTTCACAACGCTCTCAGGGTTGAATTGTTCGGAGAGTCCATCAGAAAAAGGAAAACGAAGAATAACAACTGCTACCTGTGATGATTTATACAATGCACTATATCAACGTCTTGGGAATTATATGTATTTTTGTACAAAATCCATGAAATAAACTAACAAATTTTTATAGAAAACAAGTAGAATAAAAAGTTTAACTCGGGCTTTAATCTTCTATTTCAGACCCCCATTCCCGATGAACAACTTTACACTTTTTTGAAGGAGGAACTTTAGGTGGTCACTTCCCTCCGTTTTTAAGGGGTCAAGTTTACTGTTTTTTCCAGATATGGAAGTTCTTCCGCTTTGCTTCTCAATATTTTGAGGGAAACGGATAATTTGACTATTTTTGTCCAAATTCGTTTTGCCTATGATGGAATATACTATAAATCCGGTAGCATTCATCAGCGAGGAAACCGGAACAGACGGAACCTGTATCGGCCATTTATTGGCCTTGTTGGAGGAGGGGGCAACCATTCCTTTTATTGCCCGTTACCGAAAAGAACGCACCGGTAACATGGATGAAGTACAAATCGGAAAGATTAAAACGCTTTATACCCGATTTCAGGAATTAGAAAAGCGGAAAGCTACGGTTTTAGAAAATATCAAAGAACAAAATAAGCTGACAGAAGCCTTGGAACAACAAATCCGGACTTGCCGGGATTTACGTTTATTAGAGGACCTGTATTTGCCCTACAAACCTAAAAAACAGACACGTGCCGCAAAAGCCAGGAGCAAAGGGCTGGAACCCCTGGCGGCTATTCTGATGAAACAGGAAAATGGGGATATTATCCCCAGGGCCGCCCGTTTTGTGAAAGGAGAAGTGAAAGACATTGAGGAAGCTTTGCAGGGAGCCGGAGATATTATGGCAGAATGGATGAACGAAAGTGAAACTGCCCGCAACCGCCTCCGGCGAATGATAGAACGAGAAGGTGTGATTTTTGCCAAAGTACTCAAAGGCCAAGAAAAACAAGCAGAAAAATATACGGATTATTTCGACTATAAAGAACTGCTGAAACGGTGCCCGTCCCACCGCATGTTAGCTATCCGGCGGGGAGAAGCAGAAGGCATGTTAAAAGTAGGACTGGACCTTCCGGAGCCGGAAACACTGCAAATGCTGGAACGTATTTTCGTAAAAGCTGACAACGAGAGCGCCATCCGGGTAAAAATGGCAGTGAAAGATGCTTACAAAAGGTTATTGTTCCCTTCGATTGAATCTGAATACCTCGCCTGGGGAAAACAAAAGGCGGATGAAGAAGCAATCCGGGTATTTTCAGAAAATCTCCGGCAATTACTATTAGCATCTCCATTGGGAAATAGGCGTGTCCTGGCACTGGACCCGGGATTCCGGACAGGATGTAAAGTAGTGTGCCTGGATGAAACCGGGAAGTTATTGCATAATGAAACAATCTATCCTCACCCTCCCCGCAACGAGGTCAGGCAAGCCTCCACCAAGATAATAAATTTAGTGGAAATGTACGACATACAAGCCTTAGCGATCGGAAACGGAACGGCAGGCCGGGAAACGGAGAATTTTATCCGGAACCTGCGATTTGAGCGCAAGGTGCAGGTATTTGTCGTTTCAGAGAACGGAGCGTCGGTCTATTCGGCTTCTCCTATTGCACGGGAAGAATTTCCGGATTACGACGTAACAGTCCGCGGAGCAGTTTCCATCGGCCGCCGCTTGATGGATCCATTGGCCGAGTTGGTGAAAATTGACCCGAAATCCATCGGCGTAGGACAATACCAACACGATGTAGACCAAGGAAAATTGAAAGAAGCTCTGGACCAAGTTGTGGAGTCCTGCGTCAACCGGGTCGGAGTAAATGTAAATACAGCCGGGAAATATCTTTTGATGCATGTTTCCGGCTTAGGTCCCGTCCTGGCCGAAAACATCGAGCTATACATCCGGGAAAACGGAGCATTGAAAAGCCGGGAGGAACTGAAACAGGTAAAGCGAATGGGAGCAAAAGCTTTTGAACAATGCGCCGGCTTCTTACGAATCCAGGAAGCGACAAATCCCCTGGACAATTCTTCCGTACATCCGGAAGCTTATTACATGGTGGAGAAAATTGCCCGTGACATGGAAGTAGAAGTAAAAGAACTCATCGGAAATGAAAAACTCTGTAATCAGATAAATATTCAGCGCTATGCAGATGATAAAATAGGCCTCCTGACCTTAACTGATATTGTGGAAGAGCTTAAAAAACCCGGACGCGACCCCCGTTCTATGGCAAAAGTATTCAGTTTCGCCGAAGGAATCCATACAATAAACGATTTAGAGATGGGTATGGTTTTACCGGGAATCGTAACAAACCTTACCAACTTCGGAGCATTTGTAGACGTCGGGGTACACCAGGACGGATTGGTGCATATTTCTGAAATAGCTGACCGCTATGTGGCCAATCCCGCAGAAGTGTTACGCGTACATCAGCAAATAAAAGTGAAAGTGATACAATTGGAAAAAGAAAGAAAAAGAATTGGTCTTTCCATAAAACAAGTGGAAAATTAAGCCTAATAAAATAACAACCCTCATTTTGCTCTTGCAACCTATTCCGGCAAATCTCGTAATGGCGGGAAAAGGCCATGAAAAAAGAGCAAACCAGAAAAGACACATTTTACATTACCGGAATGAGTTGCGCCGGATGTGCTGCCCATGTGGAAAAAGCATTAGCAGCTACAAAAGGCATAAAAGAAGCCAAAGTCAATTTTGCAGCATCCACACTGATGGTGACGTATGACCCGGAAATCGTAAATCCTACGGATTTACAACTCATTGTCCGGCAGCACGGCTATGAGCTGTTTCTCGAAGAAGAATCCCAAACAGACCCGACAGAGACAATCCGACTCCGGGACTATCAACAACTGAAATGTAAAACAGTATGGGCCATCCTGTTAACACTGCCTGTAGTTATTATCGGCATGTTTTTTATGCACATGCCTTACAGCAACTGGATTATGCTCTTTTTTACCATACCGGTGTTGTTTGTTTCCGGACGAAGTTTTTATGTGAATGCCTGGCAGCAACTAAAGCACGGCCATGCCAATATGGATACCTTGGTTGCCATCAGCACGGGTATTGCTTTTCTTTTCAGCCTGTTTAATACCCTATGGCCCCATTACTGGACCACACGGGGCCTGGAAGCACATGTATATTACGAAGCTGCCGCCGTTATTATCGCCTTGATTTTATTAGGCCGCCTATTGGAAAGCCGGGCAAAGGCCAATACTTCTTCTGCAATCCGCAAATTGATGGGATTGCGTCCCAAAACTGTGGTTCGGGTACTGGAAAACGGTACTGAGCAGGAAATTCCCTTGAAAGCAATACAACCGGGAGATATCCTGGTGGTAAAACCAGGCAATCAAATTCCGGTAGACGGTACCGTCACAGAAGGTAGTTCTTTTGTAGATGAGAGTATGATTACTGGTGAACCCATTCCCGTAGAAAAAGTTACGGGAACTCCAGTGTTTTCAGGAACGGTAAATCAAAAAGGGAGCTTTCGGTTTATAGCGGAAAAAGTCGGAAGCGAAACGGTACTGTCACACATCATAAAAATGGTACAGGAAGCCCAGGGAAGTAAAGCCCCTGTGGAGCGTTTGACAGATAAAATAGCAGGTATATTTGTGCCTGTCGTGATAAGTATTGCCGTGATTACTTTCATCATCTGGATGCTGGCCGGTGGAGAAATGGCTTTTACCCGTGCTTTGCTGACCTCAGTAACAGTACTTGTCATTGCCTGTCCGTGTGCTTTAGGATTGGCCACCCCCACCGCTATTATGGTCGGAATAGGCAAAGGAGCAGAACACCACATTCTCATCCGGGATGCTGAAAGTCTCGAGCAACTATACCGTGTGAGTGCCGTGATTCTGGATAAAACAGGCACTATCACGGAGGGTAAACCTACAGTTTCGGCCATTTTCTGGACCCAGGAAGCAGACCATTCTGTTTATCTGCCCATTTTGCTACATCTGGAAAGCAAATCAGAACACCCTCTGGCAGATGCAGTAGTCGCTCATTTGACAGAAAAAGGAATAACCTCTTCTTTGAAAGGGGAGTTCGAAAGCATCACCGGACAAGGCGTGCAAGGCATTATAAACAGAAAGACTTTTTATGTAGGAAACCGCCGTTTGCTGGATGCCCATAATATCTACAGCACAACGGAACAGGATATTCTGGCCGATACTTGCAGTCTGGAAGGCAAAACGGTAGTCTATTTTGCCGACAGCCGACGAGTGTTGGCTCTAATTGTGATTGCCGACCGGATAAAAAAGGGAGCTGCGGATGCGATACGGCAGTTACAGGGAGAAAATATTAAAGTATACATGCTGACGGGAGACAATGCCATCACTGCCCGTGCAGTAGCAAAACAAGCAGGCATAAAACAATACGAGGCGGAGGTCATGCCTTCGGATAAAGCCGACTTTATAAAAAAATTACAGCAACAAGGGCATGTTGTCGCAATGGCAGGAGACGGGATTAACGACTCTGAGGCATTGGCATTGGCCGATGTCAGCATTGCTATGGGAAAAGGTTCGGATATTGCCATTGATGTGGCAAAAATCACACTCATCACTTCCGACTTGCAAGCCATCCCCCAAGCCTGGAAATTATCCCGGCAAACAGTAACAGCTATCCGGCAAAATTTATTCTGGGCATTTATCTATAATCTTATCGGAATTCCTTTAGCTGCAGGTGTATTATATCCTTGCTGCGGTTTTTTACTGAATCCGATGATTGCTGCGGCAGCTATGGCTTTCAGTTCTGTATCGGTAATAACCAATAGTTTACGGATAAAAGCTAAAAAGATAGAATAAACCTGTCTCCGATCTATTTCGTATAAGAAAAACGGGATAATAATCATTAAAAGTAACCAAATTATGAATCACGAAGAAAAGAAAAACATGCCTGTCTCCGATGAACCTGTAAAACCAAACAGATGCGGATGTAGCAAACCGGGAAAAAGTCAGAAAATGGCAGAAGACCAAACGACGGAAAATGATATTACAGGAGCCTCCCGGTATGAAAGAGTGGAAAGCGACCAGTCTACCGGAATTTTTGCCCAACAGACACAAGCATATAATAAAGCCATGGACAAAATCCAGGAAAATGATGACGAAAATGCCAAAAACAATCTTTCAGACTATATGGATGAATTGAAAGAAGAATCAGAGACTTTAAACGACCATCCAACTCCTTACGGAAATACCGAGGATTCCTCCGAGTTCCCCTCTGAAGGAAAGTTCACTCCTCCCTATTAGAAACAAAACTCCTGCCATCCGGAATCCGGGATGACAGGAGTACATACCATCTCTCTTTCCTATTTCTTTTTCTTGAAAAGATTTTGCAACCCATCCAATAAATTTCCTTTTAATTCTTTTTCAGCTTCTTTAGTCACCCTTTTTATTGCCTTCGAAAGATCCGGTTTAATCACTGGTTTTGTCAGTGTTCCTTCTACTTTAGCATCCAAATCCAGTGATTCTATATTACCAGAACCTGGAATAGATTTTAACAAGTTGTTGATGTCACTGCCGAAATATTCACGTCTGACAGTCATGGAAAGGGTGTAATCAAGCTGACCTCCGGCCGTCTGAGTACCGTAAATCGTGACAGGATTACCGGCAAAGGTCGTCTTAAAAGGCTCTACCTTGATATTCCCGTTTTCAAGTTTAAAATCAATTTTCAGGTGACTGATGCTCAATCTGCTGAGTTCCTCATTTTTCAAAACGCTGGCCAATTGATTCATGGCCGGATTATCTTTCAGCAATATTCCCTGCGATTCTACATAACCGCTCCCGTTAGCTGTGGTCATGACAGGACTCATGGCCTGGTCCAACTGAGAAGAAAATTTCATGGAAGCGGAAATCCGCCCGTTACAATTCATGGCAATGGGTATACTCTGACGAATAAAGGTAAAAGCCTCATAAGCTTCATGGATATCAAAATGATTGACCTGCAGGTTAAAATCTACTTCCGGCGTCCGGGGATCACGCGTATTGTACCAACCATTCATAACCATATTCCCGTCCAGCATATCCATACTCAGATTTTTCAAAGTAGCTACGGCATTGGCCAGGCCCACCCGCCCTTTCACATTTTTAACGGTCAAACGGTCAAAAAGAAGAGTATGGATTTGAGTTGTAAAATGGATATCTATATTTTCGGGTATTTCCAGAGCACCTTCTGTTACAGGAGTTCCTCGCTGCGATGTCCGAGATGCCATAGACACAGTATCTTTCCGGGCCGTCTGCATCTGAGCGATGATAAATTCATTCAGATTGACTTTTGTAGAATTTAAAGAAAAATCACCCTTTAAAATCCCGTTTTTGAAAACATAGGGCAAATAACCGGACAAATCTCCCTGTAAAACAAAATCTGAAGAAAAAACATTCGCCTGGAACTGATTCAGCTTTAAAGAAGCTGGAGTAATCAGAATCTGGCCCCGAGGTATCGAAAAACCCTCCGGAAACATGGAATTGACAAACAAAATATCCTTGAAATCCACGTTTCCCTTGGCAACGAACTTCTCATACTGCTCATTTTCAATGTCTTTATACATCCCTTTAAAAGTGACATCCGTATTAACGACTCCTTCAAGCCTAACTTCTTTTAAAGGCAAAGCTTTTTTCAAATTAGCAAAATTGAGGGTCCCGACCGCCCCGCCGTTCAATTGAGGGTCATGGGGATTTCGTATGTACAGAAACAAATTGAAAGGATTATCAGCAATAGCAAAACTCATCTTTTTCAAGTTGATTTGCATGGAATCCACAGGGCCACCTGGATGAGTCATGTTTAAATCCATATTGATATTTTGAACGGATTCCGGTAATCCAGGATATTGAATCATCGCCCCGTTTACCTGCAAATTCACCTGAAAAGCCGGCCAATGACCGGTGTAATAATCCCCTTTTACAGTTGCATTTAATTTAAAATCACCGTTTGTCTTCAAGTCTTGAATACACTCCCGGAAGGCCTTGGGAACCAAAGCCAGCAAGCTTTCAAATTGTGTCTCGGGAGAATCCAGCTGCAGATCCATCCGGTATTTATCAGGAAAAACGACTAAATTTCCGGTTAGGTTGAGTTTGAGGTCATTCATGGTAAGGTCATTCTTTTCAATCTCAAAAACCAAATCCTGCAAATCTGCCTTTATGATAGCCCGCCAATCCAAACCAACCTTATTTAACCATACACTGTTCCGGTGACGCAAAGAAATATCTTTCACAGACAATGATAAATCCGCCAACGTGCTTCTTTCAGAAAAATTTCCCTTTAATTTCAAATCCAGATGCTCCATATGGAAATAAGTGGAATTTTGATAATCCAGATCATTGACAAAAAGATTCTCTATACGTATATCACTCAATTGCAAACTTTTACCGGCAGGCCCTTTTTCTTCAGCCGGAACAAAAACCCCGGAAGCTGAAGTACCTGTATTATCCTGTATCAAGACATCCCAATTTTTATATCCGGCAGTGTCAGTAATCAGATTTAAACGACAATCCTTCAACAAAAAACGGTTCACAACAACTTCTTTACCGCTAAGCAGGGATTTTAAATTGACGGAAGCCTCAATGCGCGGAATATTCAGCAACGTATCTCCTGAAAATCTTTCACGACCTATAAGCGAAACCTCTTCCAAGGTTACGTTCAAATCCGGAAAACTCCTGAACATACTCAGGCTCATATCTCCAATTTTTAATTCAGCCTTGATATGGCGAGATATATGTGTTTCAACAAGTTGCAAAATATCCCCCTTAAATAAAAAAGGAATTAAAAACAATAAAACCAGGATTATACCCACAAAAGCAGAAAAAAGAAGGACACATTTTTTCATAGTAAAACAATTTATTGTTTCGAACGGCTGACTTCTGACAAAGTTATAAAAGCCGGAAAAACTATTTGAAATAAGGTTTAATTTTTTTCAGTCTATAGCCCGGCAATACTCCTTTAGCCTCCAATAACCGGTAAGAAAGATTCCCGTATTGTTGTTTCGCCTTAAAAATCATTTTAACATCTTCATATTCGAGGTAAGGATGTCTCAATACAGCCTTAAAATCCAGGCTATCCAGATCACGTTTCACGATTCGGGTGGTATCTACACAGAAAAAAGAGGAGGCCGAGTCCACATCAAAATAAGCCATCTTTAACTCTTTCAATTGTTTTAAACTATAATATCCCCCGAGACGTTCCCGGTAACGGATTATTTTAGAGGCATAATAGGGTCCGATGCCTCTGACTTTAAGCAAGGCCATACTATCGGCAGTATTGAGTTCCACAAGCAGACCGGATTTCTTATTTTGCCTTATAGGAATAACCTGCTGACCGGAATCAGTATGTAAAATAAGACTATCGTGGAAAATCTCCGCCGCTACAGGCAACAGAAATAACCCGGAATCGTCAGGCAGAAACTGCCTGGGAAAGATTAATAAAACCATAATCAAAAAAAGCAGGACGACCACTCCTTTCCTTTCAGATGCATTAAAAATCATAGCACACAGATATTAATAGAACCTATTTGTAATTTACGACAAATGAAAGAAACAACCAACAAGAAAAACCAATTACAGCATTAAAACTTCCACTACGCACCCAAGCTCATCCGAAACGAAAAAATAGCACTTATATTTTTTGTAACTAATAAAAAATGCCCTATATTTGCACCCGCAATCCGGAAGGTATTGCGGTTTGATTCGCTAGCTCAGCCGGTAGAGCACAACACTTTTAATGTTGGGGTCCTGGGTTCGAATCCCAGGCGGATCACAGAAACCAAAAGGTTTAAACATCTAAAGTCCGTAATATCAATACATTACAGACTTTTCTTTTCTCCGTCAAAATCCCCGGATATGTCAGAAAAGGTCACTTTTAGACACAAAAAGACACTTTCGCGTGTCTAAAACGTATCCTGTATTTATGCTCCATTGTGCATAAAAAAACAGGATACCCGAACGGGTGGAATTAACTGTATTTGTCTCCATTTGCCTATGTTACTACGGAAGAACCATTGTTGGTTACAATTTGTTTTACCCGGAGTTCCCGTTTTAAAACTATGATTTCGATACTTCCGATCACCCATTTTCCCCCTGCCTGTGTAAGGACTACTTTGTATTTTCCTGCTTCAAAGTTGACTGGTATCGTAGAAGTACCTTCCGTAGTAGTGAAAGTTGCATCGAGTTCCAGGTTTTCTTTGTTCTCATTTTGCAAGGTCAGTTTAGCTGTTGTTACAAATCCTTTTCCCGTAATTGTTACTGTTTCTCCGGTTTCCGCAGAGTCAGGCATCTTTATTTCAGTCACCGGACATTCCTTGTCTCCACCTGCAATGTCTTTCTGTTTATCATCGTCATCTGAACAAGCGCTGAAAGCGCACACACTGCAAATCATGAGCAGCATACACCAAATTTTCTTCATAAATTTAAATTAAAAGGGTTATATATATCAGATAGACAAAAAAGAAAAAAAACGGGTGAGTGATTTTTGGATTTTTTTAACCTTATTTTTACACAACAGGTTATACCACAAAATCAGTTATACAAGGTTTTCTACCGGTTTAATTTCTGTATTCCCTATTTATCCTGAGGGAAAGCATCTGATCCCCAAATGCTTGTAAGAAAAGTTGTGATGCTTTGCACTGAAGCTTCTTTAAGAAGTACGGTTTTATCTCTGTCTAAAAGATATAAGGCCGGCAAATTACGCCATACATACCGGTCATGTGCTTGCATACCGCCTTTGTCAAAAGCGGTTTTCCACTCTGGCGGCCATGTCGGGAGCACATGCTGCCATGCCGTGTAGCTGAGACCGGTATCCACAATCAACAGGGTCAACTCTCCTGCCTCCGTCAAACGGCGAAGCAAAATATCTTCTTTCAAAGCCGACATTACTTCATGACAATGGTCACACCCGGTATCATAAAAAACAAGCAACAGATAACGGCCCGGTATCTGATAAAGCAGATGCGACCTGCCATCGGGCAAGAGAAAAGAGAAATCTGCAGCCTGTGTGCCCGGACGGTTTTTCTTCACTATTTCCAATAAATAAGCAGAACGCATTTGGGTATAGCCATTCCATACAGAACTACAAACAATCTCTTCCAAAAACAACAGGAAACAATCTTCACATACCATCGGTGACTCCGGTTCATACAGATATTTTTCTGCCAGTGAGGCCAGAAGAGAATAAACGACACTATCGGCTTCCGCAGCTTTCATTAGTCGTTTTACTGCCACCACCCGGGCTTCCCGGGAAGCATGGGGAAACAGAGATACAAAATTAACGAAATTCTGCTCCATAAAAATGCGGTGACGGCTGTAAAGTGTATCGCTAAAATCCAACGCGTCCCAAAAATGTTCCAACGCATATGCCGCCCGTTCGGGAACCGTATGCAATGTACCGGGAACCTCCGGCAGCGGCAACTCAATAACTGCCAACGAATCCGTTCGGGATAAAATTCCCTCATCTAAAACATTCGCCCTGCCGGCTGGATTACCGACAAGGAATCCTACCGACAAGACGAACAAGAAATAAAGGAAATTCATATTTTGAGTATACACTATTTTTCTACGCAACGTACAAAACAGGCATCATTTTTTATAATCTCTGATATATAATTAAAGTCAAAAGTAAAATAATTAAAATCCCATCCTATAGCATCATCCTCATACCTCGAATAAAAATTTCTGCTCACAAATTGTTTTGCCCAGTAAATAGCCCCCGGACGCATATAAAGGTCATAAAAGAGAGGACGTAATTTCAATTGTGTTTCAGGCGAATATTGTTCGTCCCTGCCTACCGAATACCTGAGAATTGCACTTCCTGCCGCATCGGAGTTTTTACGGTGACCATAACCGGAAGCTCCTATAGGGAAAAACAAATTTCTACCACCATATACTCCATCTTTTTCGTTGGCATTATAAACAAAAGTACCTCTCATTCCATAGCCGCCACTTCCTGATTTACACTCATCATAGCGATATCCGTATACTTCCTCCACCTTGGTGAGTGTCTCCGTAGCCTCATCACCATATAGTACCCCATAAGCGTATCCAATATCGGAAGATTTGTACAACTCCTCATAATCATGGATAGTAGCCACTGAAAGAGTCCTGCTTTTACCGTTATTTGTAATAATTACATCATCAAAACTTTTAGTTTTGGTATCCAAAGAGGTTATAGAACTCCATTTCACCCTTCTATCGGTGCCCGCTATAAGAAAAAGAGAGTCTTTATGATCCTTGAAATCAGCAGGTCCTACGTTTACCCAAGAAGCCTTGTCATTTTCATTATTCGTTGCATCAATGGGAGCATTCCAATTACCAAACTTAAATAATGAACCTTCTTCCAACGGACATTTCGCTTCCTGAGTTTTCGTACGCATATTGCCAGCCAGCCACTTAGCCTTGCCAGACAATAATGCCATAGGCGCTCCCCCCTGCCGGACAAAAATTAAGTGATAACAACTATAATCATGATATTCCACCCGAATAATCGCACAGCGGTTCTGAGTACTGTCAAGGCATTTACCATTAAAACCGATAGTAAAATCAACAGGAGAACCTGTACTTCCCCGGATAGTGTCTGTTCCGCCCAAATCAACCAGCCCTGTCGGGTCGATAATCGGATAAGCCTTCCATTTCCCTTCGGAAGTAAACGTCTCAAAAGAAGTCGAATTCTCCATAGACAAACGCTTTAACACAACATGAAACGAACGGGTACTGTTCCATTTCCGCCAGATACCTTTCGGATTTACACCCCGGCGCACCTGCATGATGTCAGCATGTTTCGTAATGGTAATTCCATTGCTCAGGACCGCATTAAATTCAATAACCGATTTGCGTTGATAAGCTACAAAAGGATTATTACCTGTATAACCTGAGGATATAATCATTTGTTTTGCACGAGTATACATAGGCAACAGAAAATTCGTTACCCCCTCCGCCTCTCGAGCTACATAGTATTTTCCATCTCCATCATCATCGTCATATCCGTTGATATTCGGAATTACATTATAACTCCTGTTGCCCCGATTGTTATCTTCATAATACTTTCTGTTTATTTCTTCACTGTTTTCCCCCCTCTTGGCTTCAATCACTTTTGTCTTGGTCCTCCTCAAAGACAAAAATCCGTTCCACGGTCTCAATCCCCATCCCCCATTAAAATCTTTATTGAATTGTGCATTGTAGGGGTCTAATTTTCTGTAATAATCAAGTCGGGGTGCTGAATAAGGTGCCCATGAATTGGTATCTATTTTTGCCGTAAAACTCCGCAGAGAAGCATTCCCAGCATTGACTTTCACGGGTAACATCATCTTATGATTGTACAAATAAGAAATATAATAAGGATGCGGTACCTGTATACTGGGTTCAGGTTCCTCATAATCAATATGCCAGTCTGCATCGTTAGCGAAATTTTTGAAACGCAAAGTCAGCTTATAATGATGGTTGCGTTCCGCATCATAGTCTGTCGTAACATTCTTCCCCAGCATAAAACGGTAAGTAATATCCCCATTTCCCAAACGCTCCGAATTAATGGAACGATAATAAGCTTCTACTTCTATGTAAGTACCGTAAAGTATACCATCCTTGGGACGATACTCAGGAGACGGATGTTTTGAGGTACCAGGATGATCAAGGCTTCCGTTATGATCTGCATCCTGCTGTTTATTATGGTCCGGGTGAATTCCCTGCATGTTCTCAAAAAAGAAAAGTGCACGCTCAGTTTCCGAATGGAAAGCTTTGTTATACTGATCATCATGCGGATAATAAGGCTTTCCTCTGGTGACCCGTGCCGGATAGTCTTCATCAAAAGGAATTCCCGAAGCAACATATAAAATCGTATCTCCCTCCTCTATTAAAGAATCCCTGGAAGCTTTAACAGTATTTTTATTTCCCAAACGGCAATAAAGCGGAATATCCTTAATCTGTACAGATTTAACGTATACAAACACTCCTTCTTTGAGTTGCGAACCGTCAAACGCGAGTGTAACTTTTGATACCACCCGTCGAATACCTGCCCTCAGCTCCATGTTTTTGCGGTTGATAATCACCCCGTCCACATCGTCGGCATAGTGCCCTTTCTCGGTAAAATGTCCAAGCATCTGATTATTCTTTTCCACATCCTTTTGCCATGTAAGGGAAATATTTTTGAGGCCGTCACGAGTTTGTATCGCTTCTGTAACTTCAGCAGGAGAGGTCAAATCCCCCATATTGGCAACAGCATAAATATGATAACGTCCGTAAGGAAGTTTCAGCTTGAACCTGGCATAAGGTGTTGCCGACTCGGCAAGGGTATCACCTTTGCGAACCTGCTCACCTTCGATATAACCCGACACTTTCCCATCTTTCCACTTTATAGGATAATTCTTTATCAACTTGCCGTCCACCCCATACACCAACACACACAGGTCCCTGATTTTTCTAATCGTGTCCCCTGCCACCGCACGAGTCGCCAATGCCGGCGTCAGCGATTGAAATTCCACGGTGACATTTACCGTGGTTTCGCCTTCCGGCAAAGCATCAAAAGAGCGTATTTCATCATCCACACATGCTGTCATACACAACAACAACATCCAAAAACAGAACAAAACACTGCGTTTCATATATTTTTTAATCCTTTTTATTATAATCCGAAATCCGGCTCAAGAGGAATACCGATATAGGGATGAACGTGTACTTCACACTTTATCTCCAGGTCAGGCTGAATCGTAGCAAAAACCACCACATGCGTGTTGCGACGCAAATATTCCGGCAGGCTGGGAAAATACTCGAAAGTAGTTTCCCACGAATCCTTTCCGAATTCGTCACATTGTAGTTTAAGCGCCATTTTATAATTCAACATTGTATCTTCCTCATCTGACTTCTCATCTTCATATTTCCCCTCCAAAAGGTACACCGGCTTTTCACCTGCCTGCTGCAATAAATGGATATTTTCCGCTTTTGCCGGTATATCAATGGCTTTGGAAAAATTATGTAAGAAAGAATAATATTCATTGCTGCCATTTACAGAAGGAACAACAAAGTATCCCCCATCAAATTCCCTCGGCATAAAATATTCGCTATGTGCCATTTTTTCCATCTTCAACCCAACAACCCTCAGATTTTTATCGCTTTTATTAGTCACATAGTATGTAAATTTAACAGCAATACGCCTAACTGTAAGCGGCACTTCCAACGAATGTTCCTGACCGTCCGCAGAGTAACGCGGTATTTCCACCTGATGCATATCGCTCATAGGCAATGGCCCAGTCAATTGTTCGGTTTTCCCATTCAGACAGACTGTTAAATTGTAGATAGTATCCACCGGAAACAATTCTCCCTGTCCGATTTTCGAAAAATCATAAGAGACTACCGGCCTCACAATTCCATTTTCTTCTGTTTTTGTTGCATGTTCGTTGACAACCAGAAAAATCCTTTTACTCTCTCCGCTGACAATCTCTTTAAATTCACAAACACGCTCGGTTACAGGTTCGTTTTCCAAATCTATATATTCCGTTTTTTCAACGACCCCATTCGGACGAACGATTATGACACGTAAAGAATGCATCTTTTCATCTTCATTCTCCGCATCGGAATAATCAGCCCGTGTTTCTGGCAGAGAGCCGGACAATCCCACGTTGATTTTCAGTGTCATCAACGCCGGCAGTTCCTCTGTATATTCTCCTTTTCTGCAACCAGCAAACCAAAGGGATGCAGCAAACAAGAGTATGATATATACCGATTTGCTCATTTTATAAACCCGTTTCGTTAAGCCTTACCGTCCAATCATTAATCTTAATATAAGTTTGCACCCATCTTTTCTGGCTGTCCAGCAGGAAAAGCATCGTCCATTCGCTCTGGCGGTCAAGAAATTCCTGTGTTTCCATCCTGGCATAAAGGTCGCTCTTATATAACATCAGATATTTCAACAAGGGGATATCAATGACATATTCCCCCGTCAACGTACTCCTTATTTGCAGTACAGGTGAATTCCCCGTCATCAGCCGCGATACAGATAACTCAGCATAAGCACCAACTACCTCTCTCCCGGCATCATCCATACCGATAAACGTATTGCCCTGTGCCCAAGGAGTATAAGTTACCCGACCGTTCTCTATCAGCTCGTTGTTCTGGCTGAAAAGCGTATTGTCGTCTGTTACGGAAAAAATGAAATCTTTTCCGTACACCGGCTGTTCACTATTCACGTCCTGCAATACAATACGGATGTTATTCGTATTTTTCATCATTTTCACCGTTCCCTCTTGGAAAAGGTCAGCTGTTTTCAACTGTAAATCACCCCAGTAAAAGCCATGAAGGTTGCGTCGTGCCGAATCTTCCGATGTCAGACAATCCATATCCATCAATGTCCGGAGTTCCTCAAACCGGGAAGTTTCTCCCGGCTCCTGCACTAACGAAAAAGAACTCTTGTCACAAGCAAGCCCACCATAAGCCACGAAATGATAGCTCCCCTCAGGCAATTCCAGTTGCATCCGCCATTCCTCATCCTGCAACAACGAATCGGCAGTCACGACATGTGTTGCAATATAATTTTCTTCACTATCGTACACATAGAGTGTCAGACAATCCACCTTTTTGGGGAATGCATTAGCATAAGCCATATTATAATCATACACGAAACGCAGGGAAACCCCATGCGGACAAGCCTCCAGATCATCGTAAATCTTCTCGCACGAAGACAGGGAGACGAGCATCAGAAAGGCATACACCATTCCCGGCCAACGTAACATCATATCTCGTTTCATCCCTTGCATGATAGTTTAAAATATAATATTGTTTACCCGAACAGTCCAAGGCAATACTTTCACGTCTACGGTAAAATACAATTTGCCTACTTCATCAGGAGTATCCGGAGTCGGTTTTTCAGGATCATTATCGGAAATACGCGGATGCCCCAAACTATGGATTTCCGTCACAGACAACTTATATACATTATTACGGACCACAGCAAATTCCATCGGTCCCATTACACCGTTTCTACCGTTATTGTTATGGCGGTTCCAATAGTAATAATAAAAATAATAACCGGGACCATATGTTTCCTCTTTTTGTTGATCCGGATTGTAATCCTGGGTATCATCACTTGCCTGATACAATGTAAATCCTTGCTTTGTAGCAGCTTTACGGAATTTACCCAATGCAGTCTCGACAGCAACTTTAGAAGAATTTTCATCATTGGCAATTGCTACCAATTCTTGATACAATTCATCAGCTGATTTCCCCTCTTCCACTTTATCGTGCACAGCCGCATATATTGCAGAACCGGGTTTCTCCTCACTATATCCTTTTATCTGGTTGTTCCATCCGACAAACAAACTACCCATATATTGGTAAAGTATCGGATAATCGACACCATCGACCGAATAAACATATACTTTTCCCTTTAAATTATCAGGTACTTTATATTTTCCGTTAACAGCCATTCTGAGAGTTTCATTCACGGATTCATCGTTTTCATTAATCAACAATTTTCCTTTAAATACAATTCCGGTTGAAACAGCATTGGCCTGGTACTCATCATTTGAAACTGTATTTTCTGTAACATACCGCCAAATATGGTAACCGGATTTATCTGTTGCACCATCTGCCCCTGTCCAGTTGTTTCCTTCTCCAAGTACATCACCATCATTGCCAAGCACTGCGTTTATGTTCCAATTGTTCCAATAGTAACGGCTTCCTTCATCTATCGTTCCATCTCCATTAAATAAAAGGAAATTGAAATATTTTCCCAATTCCAGCTCATCCAGAGTTTGTCCTTTTATATCCGAGTATTTGTGTTTTTTTGCCGCATCAACATCCACCACATGATTATTTCGTCTCTCCACCCCACAAATCACCGGTTCTCCATATCCGTTCGTATGATTTGAAATGCGCCGTAAATAATAAAAATTTTTGCTCATATTCACCAGAGCCATACGCACCAATTGTACACGTAAAGCTCCTCCTGACTGCCCTGTGACTTTATCTATAATATAAGTATTGGGCAGAGTATTTGCAGGACTGCCGTCTTTAAAATCAAAACGCGCAACGGAACGTTCCACCGGAACAACTTTCGTAAACTCAAGAGGCGAATTGATTTCAGCGTATTTTACCAACCATTCATCGAAAGTACGCGGAATTTCTACCTCAACGATTTCTGCACTCGACATCAGGAAGTTTCCTTTTGCCCAAATGGAGCGGTTAGTACCATCCGTTGCCCCGATTTCGTCATCGCCTGCCTCATAGTTTTTTCCTACCACCTCACAAAAGGCGTCCACCCAAGCAGTGGGATTATTTTCATCCCGCTTGTCAAAAACATCCAGCAAATCTTTCGGCGGATTACAATAAGCAAACACATAAATTTTCTCAGCTCCCTGCGGAAGAGAAGCCCCCCGGTTATTGCCCGTTTTTTTATCATAGTAACTGGCAAGTGCCGTCTGGGTAATGGCTGCCGTCGCAGACACCAATCCGTCATTCTTTACTGCCAATGCACCGGCCAGACCATGCGCAATATAAGTATAGTCTTTTTCTGCCAATACCAACAAAAGGCTGCTTACTCTATTTTCATAATCTTGCCCTGTTTCCGTTCCACTCTCTGTTCCCCCTTCCTCTCCGGTTACACTACGTGTGCCAGGGCTTGCCGGAAGTTGAAGATTAACATTCATATAAACGACATTTTTATCGTCTATAGATTCCCATTCCTTGTTTAAACTTTCGGAATGTTTATTACATCCTGCCATCACGATGAAGGCAAACACACCCACTAAGAATTTACCCCAAAGTTTCATCTTACTCTGTTTTTGATTATATATAATTTTATCTCTTTATTTCTTCTAACTGTCTGAGTGCTGCCGCAGCCTGAGTAATCCCTTTCTGTTGTGCTTCAGCAAACAGTTTGCCGGCCCTCTCATAATCGTTACCTAAGGCCGCGTAAATGGCCCGCGCATACACAGCTTCTGCACCCGTTCCCGCCTTAGAAAGATAACGTCCGGCATTTTTCAGGTCGCCCAATTCCATCGCCATATTGGCAGCATTGAGGTTAGCTGTCTCATCATTAGGAAACATACGCACCGCAATAGCAAATACCTCATTATATTCATCGCTGCCTGGTACACAATCCAGAGCTACGAGATACAATTCCTGCAGACTCAGCTTTTGTGGTTCCGTAGTCATCAACTTCCGGATTTCAGCTACATCTGTATAAGTGCGTACATGATATTGAACCGCATAATCCGAATGACGCAATCCCGGATATACATTCCGGTAGAGGTAAGCATAATCCGACGGATAACGTTTCTTCAACTCAGCTTCTTTTCTATCCGGCTCCATCTCACTACCAATCAGGTCCAAAATCCCCGTCTTATTGGGAAGGTCAGACGTTTCCACATACCGTGTCAGTCCCTCCCAGTCTTCCGGTTCATAAGCCGTGACCATCAAACTGTCGGGAAATTCATACAATTTGCGTACATATTCTTTCACCGCAGCAGTACGCCCTTTCGCCAAACGAGCATTGTTGGCATACAAACCTTCCGGAGAAGCAAATCCTTTTATAAATACGGATGTAATCCGCGTATCGGCATCATTACGCACAATGTCAATGGTATTCCGTATCTTCTGCAACTCAACATAATTGTCGCGGTAATTTTCATTAATATAGGTGCGGTTGACCGGAAAATCGACATAAGCCGAACCTTTTACCTCCCGGATCTTCACCGTTTCTGCCTGTGGCGCCAAATAGACGAAAGTAGGTTTGAATACATCTGGTTTAAAATTCAATGCCGTCAACATTTCATTATCCGACATGACCACCTCACACCGACACCCACATTCCCCTTCATCCATCATCAGGATAGCAGCAGCCATCCATCCTTGAAAAGGCACTACGGTACGATAGTTAACCACAGTATCTTTTTTTGTACGTCTCACCAACAACTGCTCTGGCAGTGAATCGTTGCGCCTATGATGGAAATAACGGTTGCGTCCAGCGATCACCATCGCCGGCAAACGCAATGAGTCGGTTCCGTTGCATAACACAGGCGTCAGCACCATCTCACGTTCTATTTTCAACTCTAAACCTGAAATATCCACATCCATCGAAATAAACAAATTACCTTCCGTACGAGCGATATCCAGATTATTTACTGTTACACGTCCATCCAACAAGGCCTGGGCCTGCAATGCCGTTGACATGAACCACGCCAGCAGGCATATCGTGTATATTCTCTTCATCATCATCTTTCGTTAAAAAGTATATACTAAATTCACCGCCGCTTTCGTCGGACCAACATAATTGTGTGTCTTATTCCCGGACAATTTCTTACCACAATTAGCGCACGGGTATGAATCATAACGGGTATAAATCCACCCAAAACCGATTTCACCTTCCAAGTTCCAGTGTTCTCCCAAAATCCAGGCATAACCATACGCTACCCCCGCTCCCATCATCCACCCCTGATAACGTTTGTGCCCAATTTGAGAAAAATCACTTCCTAAAAAACGAATGTGATTCTTCAATCCGCCGATATTAAACTGCCCGCCAAGCAAATGTGCACCTACGAAATGCCCTGCAAAACGGTCACAAAACCAATAACGCGCCTCCGGTTGCAAAAGCCAGTGCTTCCACCGGCGATCGTGAGAAAGCGTCCAGCCGTTGTAATTGGCAGAAATATCCAATGTCCAGCTTTTAAACAGACCAAACTCAATACCTGCATTAGCAGTCAAAGCAGGAATGTCATAAAGCAGATTGGTCTTAACTGCTATTTTCTGACATTTCCCTCCCGTACCGAGAAAAAGTCCCAGAAGCAAAACTCCATAAAGTTTTAAAATCCTCTTATTCATATTTGATATTCATTGATTATACAGCACCTGTTTCACTTACCTTCCCTTTTCTATCTGCATATAACACAATAAATGCATTCCTATCTCTTTGTAAGAGATACTATAATTTTAGTATTCAATTAAATATCAATTTCTAAATAAGAAAAAATAGGATTTTGCTAAACATTTCAATATTTTGTATATATATATAAGTTTTTTTAGAAAAGATATATATGTTCAATTACAATATTTTATATATATTTGCATCATGTTATAGTATCTCTTACAAAGAGATAAATTTCTTCCAAAAAAATCTTTTGATTTTCGCATCATAACCGCTACACCAACTTGATACACAATTCCGTTGCTAAATTTTTCTGAGAATCATTTTCCTTTGTTTCCACATCTTCCAGAATTTCTGAAATACAAATTCTACCCACACCATAAAAATACCGGTAGCAGCACCGACTGCAGCTTCGCTAAAACGTAAAAGCCCGTTTTCCCAGGATGGTACTCCGGGATATTCATGGGAAATAATAAGGACTACAGTTAAAGTAATAGTAGCCATTTTACCGTTATCCGGCACTTTCAAAAGCATACAAATCACTTCTAAAACAAACACGGCTATAATCATGCCTGCAATGGAAAAAGAATAAAACAATAAATACATCCAGGCTATAAATGCTCCGATAAAAGTTCCCAAAACTCTGAGCCAGCCATTGTGAAGAGAGTTTTTCAGATCATTATCCTGCAAAACAACAATGGAAGAAGTACAAGCTAATATAGCTCCGATAGCACTCGATTCCTGATGAAAATGTCCTGTGACATAAGAGCCAAAGAAATAAGACAACAACACCGCCATACATTTTAAAAAAGCAATGTCGGGATGAATACGTCGTATAATATCCAGAATTTTCATACCTGTCAAATTTGCTACCTTATTTCAATACGATACGGTTGCCCCCAGGTTTAGTTATAAGTCATACAGAAGAAAATTGCACAAAAAGGGCTGTATCCTTTCGAATACAGCCCTTTTACACTTGAGCCTCTTGTCGGATTCGAACCAACGACCCCGAGATTACAAATCACGTGCTCTGGCCAGCTGAGCTAAAGAGGCAGATTTCTTAAAACGGGTAAGCTGACTATGTCGCACCGCTACAACCACATACCTTTGCTGCCTTCCGACCCTGGAGGATTCTGCAGGAGCTGGTCGCATAGGACTTACCCGGGCACAAAGGTATAAAAAAAGTAATTACCACCAAAAATATGATATATGTTTTTTTGAAAAATATAAACCAACATACATCGTACACTCAAAATCTGTCAGCAACCTCCCTGTTTCTCCACAATACAAAAGCAAAAAGTTAAATCAGAAACGAAATGCAACCTCAAATAAGATATTTCGATATAAAGAATAGGTTTAACTTCTTTAACCTCTACAAAATTAACATGGGGGCTTATGTTGAAAAACATGGATGATTTTTTTTCTTTTTCATCGGTAGTTTCAGAATTATTATTGCCAATGAATCCATCCTTTTCAGCCTGGAAAGAATTTCCTGGATACATAGAAAAAACTTTAAGGATAATTGGAAAATTGAGCCGGCACAATCGGATTCATATCGTGGATATTCATCCGGACATGACTTATTCTATCGCATATGAATGGTGTGATGATTCAGGGGTGAAAAAAAGAAAAGGGAGACGAGAAAAGGTCTTGTATGATCCGGAGTTGGAAAAACAACTGTGCGAACAAAATTATATGATAATCCAAGAAAACGCCTCATCCCAGAATCCGGATTTACATCATTTCTTACAGGAACAACATTGCCGGCAAATGTTGCTGTTACCTTTGTTTGAAGTGGGTACAAACCTTACATTCATTGCTTTCATGCAGTGTGATGATATACATACCTGGAATATAGAGGAAATCAAACTTTTGGAGAACCTGTCCGCAGTTATCGGAATTCAATTAGACAATTACCGTTTATTAGTTCGTCTGTTAAAACAATTGCAGCAAACCAAAAAAGAACAGGAATCACTGGGAACAATGCAGACCCGATTAAAACAGGTGGAAGCAGCCATTACTTCGGACTGGGAACAACTGAGGGAACATCTCCGGGATTCCGAACAGTTACAACAAATTTCCGCATGGCAAAAAATAGAAAAAGAATTAAAAGAATTAAATAAAATTTGTCAAACCATTACTGTAAAATGATGTAAGATGCCATTGGATAACAGTAAGTTTACTATTTTATTGGTAATATCATCATTAGAACATACGGAAGATCTCATCAACACCCTCTTGAGTGCTGGATTTCATATTTACAAAACCGAAAATATATCTTCCGCTATTCCTGTGATTGAAAATGAGTTGCCAGATTTGATTTTATCGGATATGGACAAAGCTTTGCCACAGGAAGCTATGGCGTTGTCGGGTTTAAAAAATCGCGGCACAGGCTGTTTCGTTCCCGTCCTGTTTCTTACTTCCCCAACCAATGAGAGCTATATTTCCGGAGATTTCATCCACGACCATGTGGATTTTATTTTAAAGCCTTTCCCCCCGCAGGAGTTAATTATCCGCATCCAACATCAGCTTTTATGGTTGAAAGCAGTGCGTACAATCCGGAGACAAAATAAAAGTTTAAGAGCCACTTTAAAAGCCCGAGACAAACTATATGCGGTCATTGCCCACGACTTACGCTCTCCGATCAGCACGATAAAAATGATTAACTCTTCTTTAAGTTCCGAAAAAGCGCGCATTAAGGACCCGAAAATCCTAAAACTGTTTGAGATGATCAACGATACCACCGAAGAAGCTTTTAATCTGCTGGAGAATCTGTTACAATGGACCCGCAATCAAAATGGCAAAACAAAGGTTTACACCACCTCGTTCAATATGACTCCTGTCATTCGGCAAGTATGTTTGTTATTTTCCGCCATTGCCTTAGAGAAAGAGATTGTTTTAACCAATCTTGTCAAAGGCACCCATCAAGTTTGTGCAGATATAGACATGGTTAAAACCATATTGCGCAACCTCATTTCCAACGCCATAAAATTTACTTATCCCGGCGGGCGAGTCGAAGTTGAAATAGCAGATATGCCAGACCATGCACTTATCAGCATCAAAGACACCGGCAAAGGCATTCCACGGTCCATGCACCCCCATTTACTAAATTCCAATACTTATCCGAGTAGTTACGGAACCCGGAATGAAAAAGGAAGTGGACTGGGACTAATCCTAAGCCGAGACTTCGTTCGTATAAACAAAGGAAAACTTTGGTTTCTTTCACAAGAAGGCGTAGGAACAACCTTCTACTTTACCTTGCCTACCTGCAACGCGGAAGTTTCCAGCAACACCAAACGCTGATACATACACAAGGCACCCCAAGCATCGGTTGCCGCATAACGAACCTGCGCTTCCGTTAATACAAGGGCCTCCCAATTGGTTGTCCGTTGGCGTTTGGATATTCTATAACCGAAAATAATAGCCATCAATTTTGAAAAAGATTTTTCCTCAATACCAAAACGAGAAACATACTCCTGTAAATCAACAAAAGAATGAGGAGAAAAAGCTGCACTTTTATTCAAATTCCGGATATCATCCCGGATGCCAACCCCTATTTTCATCACCCGTGGATCACTAAGCAAACATTGCAACGAAAGACCAAAACCACATTTATTGAGCCGGAAGAGAAAAACTTCTTCCGGAGTAGCCAACTGCAAAAGACTAACGGGATGGCTCTCACCTTTCCGGAAAGAAGGCCGGGTTTCGGTGTCGAACCCCAAATATTCCTGCTGCAACAGAAAACGAACCGCCTCCTCCATCTGTCGGGTGTCTTCTATAACGGTAATGGGCCCATTGAAGACGAAAACAGGTAAAGCAGCTATTTCTTCTTTGGTGATCGTACTTTTAAAATGTTGCATCATTCCTTATCTTTTACCTGATAAACTGCATGATGAATAGCCCGGATAACACCGGCACACGCTTTTCCCCAATAAAGTTCGAAATTATTATTAAGCTGCCACAACGCTTCTCCAATAATTTCCGGAATACCACAACGGAACGAAGAAATAAAATTTTTCAAATCCTGATAAATATCACAGGTTTTCTCAGCAATCGAATGCACCATTGGTACTTCACTGTATTGCATATTATCGTCAAACACTTCCAGATACTCATCATATTCCCCCAGTAAACGATGGAGTTCCCCATAAAGATAATTGTATTGCTCTTCTGTCACAACATCCTCAACAAGCCCCTCCTCTTCCGGCTCCGTTTGAGGTAACAAAGCACCTTTCAAATAGATTAAGGGAATAAATTTTTGTAACCTTTGAATGAAATCCTGAAGCGGAATTTGAGGAGCCGTTTCTATAAAATCACAGAATTCTTTCGCGACAGCCACAAATTCAATGACCTCTTTACTATATCCGACATGTTGAAAATCTTCCATCTTTCTCTTTATTGATTTTGGGACAACCTTTCACCGGATGTCTGTTTGAACTTAAAAGTTACGTAGTACAAAAGTAATAAATTTGTGTAGAAAAATAAAGTCCGTGAACAACAACAAAAACCGTCAATCTCCCATTTTATAAAGAAGAAAAGTTTCGTACCTACCCCTTTTTTCAATCCCAATCCGATACCTGAAAAAAACTAATAGAGATGAATGATAAATAAAAATATATTTTTACCTTTGCCACGCAAAAGGGAAAGATGCAGGAGTGGTTGAACTGGCACGCCTGGAAAGCGTGTAAACCTCTAAAGGGTTTCAGGGGTTCGAATCCCCTTCTTTCCGCTAATAGAAGAGTTATAAGATTAACAATATCTTATGACTCTTTTTCTTTTTCAAAAATTCTGCATCAAAGTAAAAAAGAATCGGAATTAGCAAACAAAAACCTATCTGAAAAGCCAATGCCCCCCATACGCTGTAAAATAAGTAAGAAAGAAGTAAAATCGTTGGACTTTTCTCTGTCCTGCAAAGTCCAACGAATAAGCCCACGGCAATTGCTGGTTTAAGATCATTTTATTGGAGGACAAGCAGAAAAAGAGAAAATCTCAAAATAGTAAACTAGAAAGGTGAAACAAGAGGACAATGTACGAATTAACAACTAAAATTAGAGCTGACATTTAAGAGACAATAAGTACACAATCAGATATTTAACTTGAAAATCGTTACAATTTTTCACTTGTTCTTTCTGTAACGAAATTGTAACTGTACTTGCTTAAAACGATTCTATTCCCTTCTGAAAAGTCCAACGATTAAGCCCGTGGCAACTGCCGGATTCGGGTACTTTTTGCAGGGGTGAATAGAAAAAGAAAAAGTCCCAAAGTATTAAACTTCAGGACTTTTCTTGATTTTTCGTCTTCATCAAGCGGTGCGGACGGGACTCGAACCCGCGACCCCAGGCGTGACAGGCCTGTATTCTAACCAGCTGAACTACCGCACCAAAAACTGTTTTAAGAACAGGCGAAATCCATACTCTTTGGTTGATTCCGGATGCAAAGGTAGGATTTTATCTTAAAACACCAAATTTATAAAGCTTATTTTTTTAAATTCTTTGTTTGTTGCATAAATTTTCCTTCTAACCTTCCGGTCTTGCTCTCCAGCCGTGTAAAAATAAAGATACTGATTCAGCCCCCAAGGGCCCCGTTTCGGTTTACCGGTAATAAGTTCCAGATCTAGGCTAACATGGAATCTCTGATCTCACCCAAAGAGTAAGCAGAAAACAAAAATATTTATATACACCTTTACAATAACCCATAATTCTTTCTTCCGTTACACAACGTTGAAAGGATATATCAACACAAAGGGAATGAAACTGTGTTGACGGACTATGGGAGCGGTGTCCAGAGGATTCTGTTAACTGCTCAGAACGGCTGCCCGAGTTCCCCGAAAGCAGTAAAGGAACGGCTTACAAAGGCAGTCCAGACAACCGGCACCTCAGTTCAAATACATGAACCGAATAAAAGAATACCAACATGCAGTGGCGTGATACATATAATACTATTCTTTTTAACGCCAGTTATTTATTTATAAAAATAAATAATATTTACATGAATTATGCCTTTTTTATGAGGGAAAAACGTACATTATTCAAAAATCTTCATTAATTTGAAAATTATTTTGAAGTATAAACCTTAAATAAATTGCCATGAAAAAGCTCATTACATTTAGTATCTGTCTATTCGCTATTCTCGGATTTGCCAAAGCAGACAATGACAAACCGATTTCCTGGAATGAATTACCACAAAAATCCCAGGAATTCATCAAAAAGTATTTCCCCAAAAATGAAGTCTCTTTTGCAAAAATGGAAAATGAAATATGGGATAAAACATACGAGGTAGTATTTACCAACGGAGAAAAAATTGAATTTAACAACAAAGGAGAGTGGAAAGAAATAGACTGCAAACTTTCCTCCATACCGGACGCGTTAATTCCTGCTGCCATAAAAAAACACATAACGGAGCAATTCTCTCAGAATAAAGTTGTAGAAATAGAAAGAGACAGCAAAGGTTATGAGATTAAACTGGACAATAAGCTGGAATTAAAATACACGCCTACTTTCCAATTGAAAGAAATCGACGATTAATAATCGTCTCCGATATTCTATTATTTTCCCGGAATAATTCCGGGATTTTTTATGTCTTTATTTTATAAACATTTTCAAATCAATTCCGTTTTCTCTCCTAAAACACCTAATCTGAATCAAGAAAATAAACTTATTTCACAATTATATAAAAATCCACATCAAAAAAATATGGAAGCAACAAAAAATAAAATACATTCGCAACCAGAAACCAGAATGTATATGACAACATTCAGCCCTATCACAATACAAGATAAAGACCTGATCACTTCCTATATATACCATTCAGAATCAAAAGATTGTGAACTCTCTTTTGCAAACCTGTGCAGTTGGCATTTCATGACAGAATCCAGTTTTGCGATTATAAACCACCAATTAGTCATTCGCTTTCTTCATCCTGAAGGGTTTCATGAATACTTCCTGCCCATAGGTCGGGAAAACCCGCTCCCCGCTATCAAGGAATTAGAAAAACAGGCGGCAGCAGAAAATGCCCCGCTCATTTTCCGGGGAATCCTTCCCGAGCTAAAGGATAAATTGGAAGCTTTTTATCCACATGCATTTGAATATAAGAGTGACCGCAATTATTTTGATTACATTTATAAAAGACAAGACCTGGCCGAACTCAAGGGGAAAAATTATCAGCCCAAACGTAATCATGTCAATAAATTCAGAAAAGCCTATGAATTTAACTATGTGCCTTTAACTGCTGAATCCGTACCTGAATGTTTACAATTCGAAGCGGAATGGTGTATGAAACACGGATATATCGAAAATGAAAATATCCGGAACGAACGCCGTGCACTGACTTTTGCCTTACACCATTTCGAAACCTTAGGGTTAACCGGAGCTATTATCCGTACAGAAGGCAAATTAGCTGCCTTTACTTTTGGAGCTCCTATTTCTCAGGAAACGTTCGGAGTACACTATGAAAAAGCAGATATTCACATTGACGGTATTTACAGTGCAGTCAACCAACTGTTTGCAGCTAACCTGCCAGAACAATATATCTACTTGAATCGTGAAGAGGATCTGGGAATACCGGGATTAAGACAGGCCAAATTATCATACCATCCTACAATTTTGCTAGAAAAAGCAAGGGCTATAAAAAAGTAAGTTATGGGAAAAAAACAGCAAATCATGGAATTATGGAAGCAAAATTTTCAAGATCCGGAAGATTTCATCCAATTCTATTTCAAGAAGAAATACAGCAACGAAAATGCTTTGGTATATGAAGAAAACCACAAGGCTGTCTCTTCCTTCCTCCTGCTACCATACCCTATGTCCTGGCTCAAAACAGTTATCCTTACCTCTTACATCTCAGGAGCATGCACCCGTCAGGAAGCCCGCAACCAAGGCTATATGACTCTTTTGCTCAAAGAAGCTCTCACCAAGATGAACAAAGCAGGAGTGGTTCTCAGCACTCTTATTCCCGCAGAAGACTGGTTATTTAAATATTACAACAAGCTGGGATATGCCAGCGTCTTTGACTACTCAACCGAAATATATGTGCCTGACAGTATTCCTCACGATTTTTCTTTTCAAGTCACCAGTCCAACAACTTTTCATCCTGAATTCACTACTGCAACCTATCGTTTTTTCAGCCAAGCGATGGAGCACAGAATTTGTTGTATACAACATTCCTATGAAGATTATATGGCTATTATCGAAGAAGCTTACTTATGCGGAGGACGTTTGCTAACCATTTCCCGAAATCAGGAAATAAAAGGATGGGGCTTAGCAATCCCCCAAGCAAATCACACCTTCATCAAAGAAATCCTCTGGGAAAACGAACCATGTAAAAAGGCACTGCTGCAACAAGTTTTTAACATATGGCCGAACAAACCTATTATTTGTAAACTCCCCCCCTACGGTCCCCATTACCATAGTTACGGTATGGCCCGCATTATTAACGCCCAACAAATGCTAAAGCAAGTTTCCAAACAAAACCCAGGCCTAACCCTTACCATCAAAATAGATGATCCTCAACTTTCATTCAATACAGGAATTTACAAACTCTCTCAAGGAGAATGCCAAAAGATAAAACCGACTGGTACAACAACAGATGCCGAAACGGATATTCCCACACTAACTCAAGCCCTTCTGGGCTACCATCCGGAACAGCTTCCTTTTCCTCTGAATCATTTAGCTCCTGCCCAACAACCCTATATGAATCTAATGTTAGATTAAAATCCTTGTTTCCACAAACCTTTTCACAGTACTCCTGCGTATAACTTCCCGAATAACAGATTTTACCCGAGCCTGCTGCCTTACAACATCAGGCATTAAATTTCCCCTTTTCCTGTTTCAGGAAAAACCGGAAATCCGTCTTCAGTAAAATCGGTTTACCGGAAATTAACTATAAAACAAAAAATATCATGGAAAAAGAAAGACCTATTCCCCGCATCTATCCGGAGGTATCCATCGGAAACTGGGTTATCACCCTTATTATCCTCGCTATTCCCTTAGTGAATATCATTATGTTATTCGTTTGGGCCTTTAACCGGAACACCAATATCACCAAAGCCAACTGGGCCAAAGCAACCTTAATCTTGCTGGCCGTATGGATTGTTTTAGGGTTGTTGTTCGGTTCACATATTATGCACTGGTTTTACCAGAGCTACCCTATGGGATATTAATACTTTCACACTTAAGTCTGTTCCCCTCAAACTACCCCGGGGAACAGGCTTATAAAAACAACATAAGCAATAGTTGGGCTATAATCACCCTGACAAACATACACAAAGGATAAACAGTCGCATAAGAAACAGCAGGATTATCTCCTTCCACTGTTGCATTTACATAATTCAATGCCATCGGATTAGCCATACTTCCACACAACATGCCTGCCAAAGAACCGAAATCAATTTTCATGGCTTTTAAAGCAAAAATGGCAACTAACATAACAGGTAGAATGGTAATAGCAAATCCTAAAACAATCCACAACAGACCTTCAGGCCGAAAAACCGTCTCAAAAAAATGTACTCCGGCATCCAATCCGAGACAAGCCAGATAGATAGACAACCCCAACCCTCTGAGCATCAGGTTTGCACTACGGGTCGTATAAGTAACCATATGGAAACGCGGTCCGAAAGCCCCCATTAAAATTCCCACAATAATAGGTCCGCCAGCCAAGCCCAACTGTACCGGGAACTCTACTCCGGGAATTGAGAAAGGAATTGCTCCGACTGCAAGCCCCAACACAATACCGATAAAAACTGCAATCAAATTGGGTTCTTTCAAACTAATCAACCGATTGCCCAAAACCCTCTCTACATTGCTTATGGCTGCAGCTTCCCCCACCACTATTAATTTATCACCCAATTGTAGTATCAGCTCAGGAGTAGCTAACAGTTGAACTCCAGCCCGGTAAATACGAGTAATATTTATACCATAATTATTCCGTAATCTTAATGTTCCCAATTTTTTTCCATTAATTTCCGCACGCGTCACTACAATCTGTTGAGATATCAGCTGGCTATCAATAGCATTCCAATCAATATCTTTTTTATTCCAATCTATATTCTCCTCTTCTCCAAAAAGGATTTTCATCGCTTCTTCGTCAGCTTCAGTAGTAATCACCAATAAACGGTCTCCCTGGTGCAAAACAGTATCTGAAGTTGGAATAGTCACTTTCCCCTCCCTCCACAAACGAGAAATGACAAAAGAATGAGCAGCCAAACGGGCCACTTCTTTAACACTTTTCCCAAAAATACCGGGATTACAAACCTCAAAACCGGCAATGAAAGTCTGCTTGCTTTTGTCATCTGCAACAATAACTTCTTTTGTCTTTTTAGGAAACATTTTTCTTAAAACAATCACTGCTAAAATAACTCCTACAACTCCCAATGGATAAGTAACAGCACACCCCAATGCAGGGTCAGCAGCATCTATATGCATCTGCTTCAATGTCTGTTGGGCAGCCCCCAGAGCAGGAGTATTGGTAACAGCACCGCTTAATATGCCTACCATATCCGGCAAAGATACACCAGTCAGGATATGAAAAACTAAAGTCATAATAGTACCCACCAAGATAACTGCCATAGCCAAAAAGTTCAAAGTCATTCCCCCCTTCCGGAAAGATCCCAAAAATCCAGGCCCAACCTGTAACCCCAAGGCATAGACAAACAAAATCAAACCAAAACTCTCAGCATAGTTTAACATCTGAGAGTCTATAGAGAAACCCAAATGACCGGCAGCAATGCCGGCAAAAAACACAAAAGTCACTCCTAAGGAAACTCCGCAAACACTAATTTTACCTAATAACAAACCTATTGCTGAAATCAGGGCAATCACAACAACAGCTTGAATAACAGTATGCTCAACCAAAATACTATTTAACCATTCCATTTCTGAACACTTAATATCCTCTCTTGTTATTTCTTTCAAAAGCCGGGCAAAGGTAGTACAAATAAAACTAAAAGATAAGCAAGAAGGAAGGTAAAATAAGGATCAAATATAAATTTTTCCGGAAACGTTACCATGTTAAAATTAGTTGTAAAACAAGGAGTTTCACTAATGAAAGCAACTTAATATATTATATTTGCGTAGTAAAAACATTACTATAAATAATGTTGCATATTCATTCACCTAAACAGATTACATGGGATTTATTCAACGAACACGAACCATCATTTGTATAATAGCAGTCATTTTCTGCTCCTGCTCACGCCGCACTACTATTCCTACTCAATTATCCTATACCCCTCCACCTGTTTTTAATCTTCCAGACAGCCTGCTTTCAGACTTAGAAATTGATTTTGCTTTTTATCAGACCCAGCCGGCAAAATTCTACGAACCCATACTGGAACTCCGGGATTCATTTTCCTCGGTAGAAAAACACATCGTCGGCCTCTCTCATGAAGAACTGTTCGCACGCAGGCAAGAATTGGTACTTGACCTGAAAAATATTCCGGAAGAAGCCTTTGTTTTTCCCCTTCCCGGAGCCCGTTTATTATCCCCTTTCGGACGCCGCAACGGTCGGATGCATACCGGCATGGATTTAAAAATCAATTGTCAGGACACTGTAGTAGCTGCTTTTGACGGAGTGGTACGTATGGCAAACTGGAGTCGTGGATACGGTAACGTCATCGTTATCCGTCATTACAACGGTTTAGAAACCGTTTATGCCCATAATTCGAAACATCTGGTCCACTCCGGAGACCATATCACAGCCGGCACTCCCATTTGTCTTACCGGAGAAACCGGACGAGCCACCACAGACCATGTACACTTTGAAATTCGGGTAAACGGTAAACCCATCGACCCTACCCTTATGATTGATTTTGAGAATCAGTCTCTTCATCGTAAATGTCTGGTTTTCACCCCTGAAGATCAAGGGAACATACGGATAGAAATCGTATAATCCCAACGTCATGAATTCATTCATAGAATTAGGGTATTGGGGCTTATTCCTGGGATCTTTTTTAGCATCAACCCTTATTCCCATGAGTGCAGACGTGCTCTTGATAGGTACACTCGCTTTAGGCGGAAATCCCTGGCTCTGTCTGCTTATAGCCACTATGGGCAATTGGTTAGGAGGGCTCACATCCTATTGGCTTGGACGGATTGGAAAATGGGAATGGATAGAACGGTGGCTGAAAGTAAAAGAAGAAAAACTTCTCCAGCAGAAAAAAAATATAGACCGGTACGGAATATGGCTGGCTTTATTTACCTGGTTACCCATTGCTGGTGACTTATTTGCTATTGCCCTCGGATTTTATAAAGTTAATCCATGGCTTTCTGCCATTTATATGCTAATCGGTCGTTTAGGCCGTTTCTTGGTCTGGATTTTTCTATATCTTCACTTTGCAAAACGCTTCTTTCCCCACATATCCTGAAATGTTTTCCGATATTTTCAGAATTTATTTTCAAAACAAACCTTCAGCTTGTTCATTCGTACACCTGTATGAAAGATTATATGATGGATTACGATTCAATTTTTATTCTACTCACTCCTCCTAACTGGACAAGCTACGGATATTTAGGCCTATTTGCCGGCTGTTTCTTTTCCGCCCTTTTCATTCCCCTGGGAGCCGATGTTTTATACGTACTCCTGCTCTCCAAAGGATTTAATCCCTGGACTTGCCTAACCATTGCCTCTATCGCAGGATGGTTGGGTGGATTAGTTATTTATGAAATAGGCCATGCCGGCAATACCAACCGAATAAAAAAATTCTTCCACATTAAAGAGGAACAATTAGTAAAACAAAAAAAATGGATTGTAAAATATGGCAGCTTTCTGGCCTTGTTTGTATGGGTTCCGGTATTGGGTGACATTTCTAACGTTGCCCTTGGATTTTACCACACCAACCGTACCCGTACCTTTATTTATATGTTTATCGGACGTATGTTCCGTTTTCTGTTCTGGACAATTTTGTATCTGATTTATGCCAACCGCCTGATAAAATTTATAGATAAAATCTAAAAACTTCCGATCAGAGAAGTCAGATTTCCGGTCAACAAACGGACTGCAATAGCCAACAAAATGATACCAAAAAATTTACGCATAACATAAATACCACTTTTCCCAAATAAACGTTCCACGTAATAAACATACCGAAGCACAATCCAAACCACCAGCATATTCAAAGCAACAGCAATAATAATATTCAAAATATTGTACTCTGCCCGCAAAGAAAGTAAAGTAGTAAAGGAAGCTGCACCTGCTATCAAAGGAAATACCAAAGGAACTATCGTTGCCGAACCGCAGGGACTATCATTCTTAAATATTTCAATACCAAAAATCATCTCCACCGCAAGCACCAATAATACCAAAGCTCCTGCTACCGCAAAAGAAGATATGTCTACATTAAACAATCCCAATAAAGCTTGTCCCAGAAACAAAAAAGATACTAAAATTACAAAAGATACAATAGCAGCTTTTCCTGCTTCTATTTTCTGATTATTCTCCCGTAAACTGACAATAATAGGTATCGCACCTAAAATATCAATGACAGCAAAAAGAACCATAAAAGCACTAATGATTTCCTTAAAACTAAAATAAACAGACATATCACTACATTTAAAAAGAATTATCCTGAATTCAAAACAAAAAAAATGTTTTAAATACAACAATTCAAATGAATATTGTTGTATTTTCCACGCAAATTTACAATTATTTATAATTTATCTCTTCTTTTTAAAAAAACATTCTACACTTTATTAAAAAATTTCCCTACGTAAAAGAAAAAATAGAAGTTGCATATTTCCATCAAAAAATATATTTTTACAACATACTTATAATATATTTGTATTATTTTATATAATAAAAAAGAATTGATTATGAGAAAGTTTATTACAAAAACTACTGTTGCAGTATTATTGGGAGCTACAGCTGTTTCCATGACAGGATGCTATGGTTCATTTGCCTTAACCAGTAAATTACATGACTGGAACGGTCAGGTATCTCAAAAAAAGTTTGTAAACGAACTGGTATTTTTAGGTTTATGCATTTTACCCGCCTATGAATTAACAGTATTGGGTGACGAATTAATTTTTAATTCAATCGAGTTTTGGGGAGAAAAAAATCCCATTGCTATGAAATCGGGAGAAGTAGAAGAATCCACTATCCTGCACGAAGGACAGATATACAAGATCACCAAAAGTAAAAACAATATGTCTGTTGCCTACCAGGACGTACAGGTAGATTTCCAATATTTTCCCAAAGAAAAAGCTTGGTATCAAATGAATGGAGAGACTAAAATCAAAGTAGTTGACTTGAAAAAAGATAAAGTTTTTACCTATTTGCCTAATAATAAGACAATGGTTTTTGACCAGGCTAATATAGATCAGGTTGAATCTCAGATCATGGCCAA